>Ga0206898_10169_pt1 | contig 19177 bp, 17 predicted proteins | sample Alteio_BWOrgHeat_50_FD_153237 | JGI IMG/M metagenome (GOLD analysis project Ga0206898, IMG submission 153237) | Enriched cells from forest soil in Barre Woods Harvard Forest LTER site, Petersham, Massachusetts, United States -... | ecosystem: Environmental > Terrestrial > Soil > Temperate forest >...
TGCCGCCGGTGTGACTTACCTGTTTATAGCCTTTAACGTCGGTTAAGCCCCAGCCCAGTCCATATGCGGCGAAATGTGAGTTATACGGCGTATTTGTGCCTATCGGAATGATAGTTTGCGGCGACCACATCTGGCGGTGGATCGCTTCACTGAATAAACGCTGACCATCGCCGTATTTGCCATCATTCATTTGCATGATTACCCATTTGCTCAGGTCAGCCACACTCGAATAGATGCCGCCCGCGGCATTCCCCGTTGTTGTTAAATATCTGGGGATCACGACTACCTTGCCATCAACCGGCGCATGCGCATCGACCACATTCGAGTAGTCTTTTAATCGTTGATATGACGGTGAGCTATGGTCCATTCCAAGCGGTTTCATGATGCGTGTGGCAACAAAATCTTCCCAGCTCATCCCAGACACGCGGGCAATTACCTCGCCAGCAACTTTATATAACTGGTTGTCATAATCATATTTGCTCCTGAAACTCGAAACCGGTTTAAAATAACGCAGGTTATGGATCACATCCTTCATGGTGAAATCAGTTGAATCCGGGAAATCCATCAAATCTCCGGCGCCTAAGCCCAGGCCGCGATTGGGTAAAGACGTATTCGGACATGGTAAAAGCAAGCCGGCAAGGCGCCGATAAAGTAATGGATGATGTTTGGAAACAGGTAGACGCCCGCACGCATGATGGCTCAAAAACAGACATCACTCCTTTTGCTGGTACTTACCATGATGTTTGGCTGGGCGATGCTGTTATCAGCGTGAAAGACGGTAAATTGTGGTTTACCGCAAAACGTTCTCCAAAACTAACCGGGCAGGTACTGCCTTATAAGGGAAACACTTTTGTAATAAAATGGAACTACCGCAGTATGGAGGCAGATGCTTATGCTATGTTTTCATTTGATGAACAGGGAAACCCGTCAGGCTTAAAATTAAAACCTATCTCCCCATTAACTGATTTCAGCTTTGATTTCCAGGATCTGGATTTTAAGAAGGTTAGTTTTAATTAAATTACAAACAACCTAAACCAATGTCATTTCGAGCACCAGCGAGAAAACTTAAACAACAAGCAAGGCGGACTATGCAAGTTGTACACAAGCAAATCCGATAAGATTTCTCGCTCGCGCTCGAAATGACATAGTTATTTTTATTACTCATGTGGAACTACAATTTTTACGTATACATCACAACCAACCCTGAAAAAACTGTCTTATATGTTGGAGTTACAAACGATATCACCAGACGTCTATATGAGCATAAAGAAAACAAAGGGAACCCCAATTCATTTGCAGGAAAATATTATTGCTATAACCTAGTTTACTACGAGCATTTTACACACATAAACCACGCGATTGAACGAGAAAAAGAAATAAAAAAGTGGCGCAGAGAAAAGAAAGATGCTTTAATAGCTACTTTGAATCCTGAATGGAAATTTATGAATGATGAGGTAAATGAATAAATAACCTAACATGTCATTTCGATCCGCCACCGGCCGAGAGAAAACTTAAACAATATGTGTTACGAACTATGCACGACGGCCTGTATAAGTCTTTTAAGTTTTCTCCTCGTTCCTCGTCGAAATGACATAGTTGATGTGTTTAGAAAGGCGAGACTTACGAAATTTAACTCGGTGTTGTTTATTTTAGTGATCTCTTTGAAGGCTGCGCCGTTTAAAAATTTCGTAAGTCTTCCTAGTACTTTTGCGTCTACTAATCAAACCCTTTTTCATTTACTCTTAGCTTGAGTTAATTGAGGGTAAGGATTAAAAGGAATTGGCAGCCAACTTAAACTTAAACGAAATGCTGAAAAGTGTAAGTGTGTTGGCGAACGCTTTTTATAGGCATTTAAACCTGTCCGACCAACCTCTGCTATTTTTTGGCCTTGTTTAATTATATCACCTGGCCTGACAAAAATTGAACTATTATGCGCATAATATGTAAATAACCTCAGAGAGCGATGAAATATCCAAATAAATTTGCCACCCCTAAGTTGACTATCTGAATCCCACCGATCTGCACAAGCAATCACAATTCCATCGGCTATAGCCAACACATTTACAGGTTGATGCGTACGGTCATCGATGCAATCCTGGTTTTTGTCCCTGATAAAAATATCATGTGCAGGGTGGGCCGCATGTTTATTCCCATCGAGGTAATCATAACCTTTGTCTGAATAGCCGTTACCATTCGTACCACCTATCGCGTGGTAATTATAACCTTGTAGGGGGAATACCCATGATATATTATCATCTGTAGGCATATTTTCTCCTAATTCAGTAATGAGCTGTGCAAACTGGTCTGCAGCTTCTTTCTTTTTTATCGAACCAGTTAATATTTTGTAATTGAGCTCATTTAAACGTTTGCAAAGATCTTTAGGATCTTGTGCAAAAGCACGTACCGTTATTATGTGGAAGCTGACCAAAAGGATTATAAGGCGCATTGGTTTATTTTTACGGGTTCAATGTAACTAAAATGAAAAGGATATATTTATTGTCGCGCCGGATTACCCCTCAATCCTTATATCATACTTCACCAGCAACCCCGCCAACCCATGCACAGAAAACCGCGCCTTTTTCAAAACACTGTTATCCGGATCAATAATGAAATTATACGAGGTACGCAGGTCTGCATTCTTTAAAACGGTGCGGCCAAAAAATGCCCTGTGAAAATTGCAATTGTTAAATTGTACATCGGTCAGGTCGGCTTCTGTGAAATCGGTTTCAACGAGGGAGCAATCTATAAATTTCGCTCCTTTATTTTTCTTCTTGTAAAAAATAGCGTTGTCCAGGATGCAATTGGTAAAATTTACTTCGAATAAAAAGTCCCGGCTTTTGCTGAAATCGGCGCCGCTTAGTTTGCAGTCTTTAAAATCTACATTCTGTAAGCCAGTATCAGCTAATTGAATAAGCGTAAGGTTACAACCTTCAAAATAGCAATCGATAAAAACAGAACCCGAAAGGTTGGCATAGGAAACATCACTATTCAAAAATTTGCAGTTCTCGAAAGTAGTTTTGCTGCCCGCAATGGCTTCAGTCGTGATTTTGGTAAAGGTTTTGTCTTCTTCTATGGCTGGTATCATGCTGCAAAATAACACATAAACTGAAAAGGAACTACGCCTTGTATATCTTTTGTATAATTTACCCTAAGCCACAAGCGAAAAATCATGGTTAACATGGTTAACACAATTTTACTAATTTTTGCATTTATATTATTGATAATCAATTGCTTAATTGAAAAATCAGCATCAAAAGTGTTAACCATCTTTTTTTTAAAATGACGCGTCCTGAAATAGCTATACTGATTTGTGGGAAAATCCTGTAATACCTATACGGTAAAAAAACGTCAATATTCTTTTGTATAAAACCGGGGGCCAAACATTGTCATTGTGTATTTTTTTATGGGCCTGATTATCACTAGAAAAACATGCAACCCTATTTCAAAGACTTTATCGTAATTATCGCTTTAAAATATTTTATATACTTTTATGAAGTAGATAAATCAAATCACAAATATGAAATTCAATAAAGCCAGCATCAGTATATCCTTAATTACTATAAGCATTCTTCCGTTCGCGGTTAAAGCGCAAACCAAACCTGCGGCCGACAAGGATTGGACAGCAAAATCAAACGGCTACACCAAAACACTGCTCGACGTTCGTAAAAAGTATTCCCCTGAATTTGGCTCCCGACAAGGGCTGGCTTATTACGACACATTGATAGCCGTGCCGACCCTCGCCAACGACCTGGCAGAACGAAAAGATTATGAGACCGTGCTGGCCTCATTAAAGGCAGCAAAACCCAAAGAAACAAGTGCACTGGTAAAACAGGACCTTGATATCCTGATCAACCGTACGGAACTCAATTTCAAACAGGAAGATTTCAACCTAAACAGGGAAGTATCCTTTTTAAATGCTACCGGCATTGTATTCAGCGGCATGCAAACCTTACTGGATGATCAAACTCCTGTTGCACGGCGCGGCGCCGCGGTGATCCGTCTGCGCAAGTACGCCGGTTTGGAAAAGGGCTATGAACCTATCGCCAGCATTTTGCAGGACCGTACCGCCAAACAAATGCTTAAGCCCAATATGATCTATCCTTCCAAACAGCAAATGGAAGTTGAGCTTTCGCATAACGCCAGCATGGTAAGCGGCATCGAAGAACTTTTTAAGAAATATAAGATCACCGGCTGGGAGCAGGCTTACGCGGCCATAAAAAAACAATTGGAGGCTTACGATGCCTGGGCAACTGCTAGTATCCTACCCAAGGCACGCACCGATTTCAGGCTCCCTGCCGAAGAATATAAGTTGGAATTAGAGGGCTATGGGATTGATATTCCTCCCGCTGAGCTGGCAAAAATGGCCCACGCTGCTTTTACCGACATACAGGATCAAATGAAGCCGCTTGCTGAACAAGTGGCGAAGAAATACAACCTGCCCTCCAGCGATTATCGCGACGTGATCAAATTTTTGAAAAAAGATCAGATCATCGGCGACTCGATCATGCCGGTATATAAAAGACATTTGGCGGATATTGAGGAGATCATCCGCAAGCAACATTTGGTGACTTTGCCAAACCGCCCTGCTATTATCAGGCTGGCTTCTGAGGCTGAAACGGCACAACAGCCTGCGCCACACATGGTGCCGCCGCCATTTTTAAATAACACGGGCGAACGCGGTGTTTTTGTATTACCGCTCAATATGCCCGCTGCTGCTGGTGAGAAGATTGACAAATACGATGATTTCACCTTTGATGCTGCATCGTGGACCATTATTGCACACGAGGCAAGGCCAGGTCACGAATTGCAATTTGATAAAATGGTGGAAGAAGGCGTTTCTCAGGCCAGGGCGCTTTACGCATTTAACTCAACCAACGTAGAAGGCTGGGGTCTTTATTCCGAATATATTACCCGGCCATTTATGCCTGTCGAAGGTCAGCTGGTTTCGTTAGACTACAGGTTGCTTCGCGCCGCTCGTGCCTTTTTAGACCCTGAGCTGCAAGCCGGAACTGTTACCCAGGATCAGGCATTGGAGCTGTTGATGAAAGATGTAGTGCAATCCCATGCCATGGCTAAACAAGAAGTGGAGCGCTATAGCTTACGCGCACCTGGCCAGGCAAACAGCTATTTTTATGGCTATACAAAACTTGTAGCGTTACGTAATGACACCGAAAAACTTTTAGGCGTTAAATTTAATCAGCAGCGTTTCCATGACTTCATCCTTTCGCAAGGCATTTTGCCGCCGGCATTAATAAGAGAAGCAGTGATGAATGATTTTATGCCGTCTCAGAAGTAGATAAGGAGAATCAAGAGCCAGATTTGAGAACCAAGAGCCAAGAATCAAGAAAAAAAAGTGATTAGGAAAAATTGAATCAAGAGCCAGGAAAGAAGGTAGCGAATAATATATGGAGGAAACCGATATTAATAACCGGCGATATTATTCGTTGATGGTTTTAGGGATTATCCTGCCGTTCCTGTTGACGCCTTTTTTATCGTTTATCTTTATTTCGGCCGATCAAAGCTTTACTTATCGCTTAGTCTGCTCGCGTTTTTTGATTTGGGGTGTGTTTGGCTTGATGCTGCTGCATGCCAGGTATGCCGAGGTGCAGAAGTTTTTGTTGTGGGATGAGGAACCGTATGGTATCTCCTTTTATATAGTAGCAGTTGTCGGTCTGTACCTGCTGATTTTGGCCTCAGGTATGGTGGCCCAAATACCATATTTGCTTGGCTTTCGCGAAAAGAATGCCATGATGCATAAAATGCAGGAAGTAATGCGGCAATATCCCCTTTTGCTTGTATTTACTGCATTTACAGCCGGCGTTACCGAAGAGTTTATTTTCAGGGGTTATATAATCAGCCGGTTATCGTTATTCTTTAGCAATAAATACCTGCCAATCCTTATTTCCGCGCTGTTGTTTATGGCCGTACATTTAGGGTATCACAATATCAGTGAACTGATCTTCACTTTTTTATTTGGCCTGATTTTCGGCTACCATTACCAAAAATACAGGAACCTTAAAGTATTGATAATTGTACACATTTTGGTTGATTTGATCGCGACGTTGCCGAGGGTGCACCATAGGTAGGCGGCGTCTAGAATGATTTCCTGATCAATCCGAATTTCGCGCTATCAGATGTTGCCACCTGGGGATAAATATCATCTTTAGTGTTTGGCACACCGTCAATGCCTGAAGAGAATAAATAATAATGATTTCCAATTTTTTGATAGTTGAATTTTACACTACTATTCCAAAATTGTGATTGAAGAGGATCAACGATGAATGCCATGGAATCCTCTTTGCGAATTTGTTCTAAACTATCAGGATAAACCCCATTTTTAATTTTGTAAAATTCTATGTCCTTCATCAAAGTATTCAAATTCATTTGAGATAGAGGGACATAGTCTTTTTGTATCTCTTTTCCTAAACCTAAATAATAAAAAACAAGGAAATAAAGGCCGGTTGTGAAAAGGACACCACCTGTTCCCATTAATATAAACCATTTATCTTTATATTTACTAATGCCATTCGCTATAAATATTATGCCTACGACTGCGCCAATTACTGGAATTAAGCAAAGGAGTCCGACTAGATAGCTTGGCTTTTTATACGGTTCTGTGCTTAAAAATTTTCGGAAGCCTGTTGTTATCGCAACTTTGCTTTGAATCAAACCTAAAAAGTTGACGGCTTCGCTTTCCGACAGGAAACTCCTTTTTGGAATAAAAAAAACTTTTTTATCCACAAGAACGAAATAAATGAATTTGTCAATTGAATGAACTGAAGTAATACTTTCCCAATTCCAGGTGGTTGTTTTACTTTCAGACTCAACTAGTAGTCCCTTGTCGATAACGGCAAGCTTGGTTTTCTCCAATCCAGATTTATTATCCCTCCAATGTTTTTTTAAACGGGCTATAGAAATTATTAATGGGATAAAATAGGATATTCCTAAAATAATTATTACTGAGACAGTTGTACCAATTAAAAACTTCTGCCAGCTAAAAGGCTCTCCACCAAATGAGATCGCGCAAAAAACCAATAGTAAGATTATAACCGGAATTCGTTTTTGAAGAAAGCTTTTATGATAGCTTTTATAAAAATCACGATAATCTCCTTTTGTATTTTGAAATTCTATTTCCATATTTTTAATAAGGTTTATGGATTAGTTTACGATTATATTTGAATTTGCCGCGAAACAAATTCGACAAAAATACAACATTTCTAATCTCCAACCTCTAACCACCACTCCTAAATAATTCTGCCCCACCACCTGTTACAATACGCGCGGGAACTGCCAGAGCGAGCAATATTTACAGGCTTCCATTAAACTTTTGGAAGAGTTTTACAGCTTTGATTTGCCTGGGTTAAAGGGTCGTTTTTCTATGTCCTGCAGAACGCAGAACTTAAAGACTTGAGGGAGAGGGGAAACAGTTTCGAAACGATGTATTTTCACCATCGCCCAAAACTGTTAACTACTGCACTATTTTATTAGCGCAATATGAGCTTGCAAAAGCTTCGGGTTTGGCTTTAAACACAAAACCCATGCTTAAAATATAACCCATTGCTTCGTGCAATGCCTGGTTTGATTTAAACATTGGATTGGTGTTGATGTCGGCATGCACTTCCAGGTCAACATCATAAAGGTCAAGCAGGTCGCAGAGCTTATAAGCAATGTCGATTGATTTTTGCACTTCGGAAAGCATCCGTTCTTTAATGCTCATTTTTTGTGAAGTGCGTTCCTGGTGGATGAACATAAACCCACCACGTTGCTCACGCAGAAAAACAATTACGGTTGCAAAATCCGTGACATTACCCTTCACCTGCGAATCGGTACCGATGCAGACTTTGAGCTTGTTGCCAAGATTGGATTCCCTTTCAATGGCTTTTTCAACTTCTTCGATAATTGGCGAATGGATGACTTCGCCGCTAAATTTTCTCCAGGTCATATAATTTATTTTAAGGTTAAACAATGACCGGTTTTGAACGGCGAATTCAGAATTTGTGATGTATCTGAGGCGGTATTATCCGCACATCCCAATAGTTGTAATCCGCACATCCGTTACAGGTCTATAAAAATAAGCGATAAGCTTTCATATAAACGTAAACATGATGTGATTTATTTGTTAACACCGGGCTGAATATTAACAAGTTGGGTTAATTTATGTACGAAGGCAGAGATGTGCGGATTGAGGAAATGTATTGATTTGAGGATTTGAAAATGAATTGAGACAATAAGATTTAAACTTTTTTAGTAATTACAAACCCCAAAAACAGGTGAGTGAAGTCGAATAGACGTTGCGTCTAATTTCGTGCCTACAGCACGCAAATCTCTTTTTCTTTTTTGCTACCAATATTTGATCCCTACAGGATCGGGTTTCAATTGCAATGTTTCAACTCTGCCATAAGCTAATTACTGTTGGCGTCATGCCAACGAACAATATCTGATTCAAACAGCATTCATTGCATTGCATTCTGGCTCCGTTAGGAGCCAAATATCGGTAGAAAAACCACGAAAATAATTTCTTGCTCCGTAGGTGCAACACCTTTATGCTTAACCAATTATTCAGGCAGTGTAAAAATGTACCGTTGATCGTAATCTACCTCAAACTTGTCAAGCATTTCCTGGTATTCCTCTAAAAACGTTTTCTTTTTGTGATGCTGCTCCTGATTTTCTATGTAGTTGACAACTGGCTTTACCTGGGAACGAGAATAAGAAAAAGCGCCATAACCTTCCTGCCATCTAAATGTTGCAGGAGTGAATTTTTGATTGTTTATCCATTCCGAGGATTCCCCTTTTACAATCCGCATTAAATCAGAAAGGGATTGGGTGGGGCGGAAGCCAAAGAACATATGCAAATGATCGGGCATATTGTTAATGGATAGCATTTTATGATCATAATTTTGAACGATCCCGGTAATGTATTTTTGTAGTTGGTCTTTCCATTCCGGTTGGATGAGTGATTGACGGTATTTCACCGCCATTATGCATTGAATGTGAATTTGGGTGTAGGTGTTTGCCATATTATTGAATAAAGGTTTAATTAATGCAATATAGGAATGCATTTGCAAACCCAAAAAAGGTCACGGATAAAATCGCATTGGCATAGCGGATAGTTTCGTGCCTACAGCACGCAAGATCCTTTTTTCATTTTTTGCTACCGATATTTGATCCCTATGGGATCGGTCATGATTTAATTATGGTAAACATATCAGAAACCTACCCTGTTTGTCTCCGATATTCGTCTCTTTAACCAACACAAAAAAGGCTCCGTTAGGAGCCAAATATTGGTAGAAAAAAATACAAATATAATTCGTGCCCTGTAGGGACAATACCTATGCGTCAGGATATTGATTCAAGAGAATTATAAAGTTTCAAAACCTAGTAATCCTAATCGGCATTAAACCACTCTTTGCCGTTGTCCAAACGAACAAGCATATCAGTAAATGAGCTACCGATCGATATATAATTTTCTCTATCGAAACCTATAAAAGGAGAAAGAACAATTCGGTCGTTATTTTCATCCAAATGGTCAATTGCTATACATTCTCCTGCCCCATTGCCTCCAATGGCTAAAACATTAGTCTGATCACCGATTGTTCCATAACCGATATTATTTTCTAAAAGACTATCAAAATCCCATAGCTTGACATATTCTGGCCCAATAAAGCATTCATGTCCTATGAAATTCATAAGATAAAACTTATAGTCTTCCGGAAGCTGAAAACCTATTATTTGCTCAATATTATCGAAAACCAATGCATTACGAGTTTCCCGCTTAGGGAAATCATATTTAAATAAAAGGCTTTCTAATTGAGTCATTTATAAAGCTAAGTTCGACTAGCAATACTACCCCGTTAAACAGACTTACGAAGTTTTCAAAACTTCGTAAGTCTTGTTCTAGAACAATATACTGAAAATAAGATTGTTACACCGTCAACTTCTTATACTTGATCCTTTTCGGCGCAACATCCCCTAACCTCTTTTTCCTGTTCTCTTCGTAATCCGAATAATTGCCTTCAAAGAAGTAAACCTGGCTGTTGCCTTCAAAGGCAAGAATGTGGGTACAGATCCTATCCAAAAACCATCTGTCGTGACTGATCACAACGGCGCAACCGCCGAAGTTTTCGAGGGCTTCTTCCAATGCCCGTAGGGTGTTCACATCTATATCATTGGTAGGCTCATCCAGCAGCAATACATTAGAGCCTTTTTTTAATGTGATGGACAAATGCACCCGGTTTCGTTCTCCCCCTGATAAAACGCCTACCTTTTTCTGCTGATCGGAACCGTTAAAGTTAAAGCGGGACACATAAGCCCTTGAATTGATCGGCCGGTTACCTACCATTATCGTTTCCAATCCGCCGGTAACATTTTCCCAAACAGATTTATTGGGATCAAGATCATCATGCATTTGGTCGACATAACCCAGGTGAACTGTTTCACCTACTCGGAATGTGCCTGCGTCTGGCTTATCCTGCCCTGTAATCAGCCTGAACAAGGTGGTCTTACCAGCACCGTTAGGCCCTATGATACCCACAATGCCTGCAGGTGGTAAAGAAAAGCTCAGGTTATCAAACAATAATTTATCGCCGTATGATTTGCTTACGCCATTTGCTTCTATCACCACATTACCCAAACGTGGACCGGGGGGAATAAACAGCTCCAGTTTTTCTTCCCTGTCCTTAGTTTCTTCTGAAGCTAATTTATCATAGTTGGACAAGCGCGCCTTTGATTTGGCATGACGGCCCTTTGGCCCCATACGCACCCATTCCAGCTCGCGCTCCAGGGTTTTCTGGCGTTTGCTTTCGGTCTTATCTTCCTGGGCAAGGCGCTTCGCTTTTTGGTCAAGCCATGAGGAATAATTTCCCTTCCATGGGATCCCTTCTCCCCTATCAAGTTCAAGAATCCAGCCGGCAACATTATCAAGGAAATAACGGTCGTGCGTTACAGCTATCACGGTGCCTTTATACTGTTTCAAATGCTGTTCCAGCCAGTCTATCGATTCAGCGTCAAGGTGGTTGGTAGGCTCATCCAGCAACAGTACATCAGGCTCCTGTAATAGGAGGCGGCAAAGTGCTACACGACGACGTTCGCCACCAGAAAGTACCGATATTTTTGTATCCGGGTCGGGGCAACGGAGGGCATCCATAGCACGTTCAAGTTTCACATCAAGCTCCCAGGCATTTACCGCATCAATTTTATCCTGCAGTTCGCCCTGTCGTGTCATCAGCTTATCCATTTTATCGGCATCGCTGTAATATTCTTCCAGGCCAAATTTCTCGTTGATCTCTTCATACTCCTTTAATAAGGCAGTAGTTTCTGATACACCTTCTTCTACAACTTCTTTTACAGTTTTATTTGGATCGAGCTCCGGTTCCTGGCTCAGGTAACCCACCGTATAACCCGGTGAAAAAACAACTTCGCCTATATTCGTTTTATCTATTCCGGCAATAATTTTCAATAACGATGATTTCCCGGAACCGTTTAAGCCGATCACACCTATCTTGGCGCCATAAAAAAATGATAAGTAGATATTTTTTAAAACTGTTTTCTGCGGAGGATAGACCTTACTAACACCCGCCATTGAAAAAATTATTTTTTCGTCTGCCATGTATTTTTATTTATAGATTGACTGAATTATCGACTGATTGGTTAATCGAGGTAAATATGGAGCAAATATGAAGGAAAATATGAGCATCGCAAAATCAGTTTGCACTTGGCTATTTGCTGTTGTATATTGCATTATATTTAATAGCCCTTTGCCTGAGTTTGCAAACTTCTGCAGCCTGTAACAAAAGTCAATGCCGTAATGTCATACAATTGACTAATTTGTCTGATATTGTCACGTTGATGATGTTTTATACGTATATTTAATTAAACCTTTCTATCATAGAACTATCAAAAAGATATAAATAAATGATTTTTTTATAAAAATCATTGCAATTGTTGGTTTTTTTTATAAAATTGCTAAAAAAAGTTTAAGTTTACTGTATTGCTTATCATCTGAATGTCTGCTTTACTATAAAATTAAAAACTTGGCAATAATATTGTTGATAAGTGTAAAACAACAGGCTTTGATTATTGAAACAAATTAATACATTAGGCCGTTTATAATTGGAAGGATATATATGGAAGCTAAATTTTCGCCGCGGGTTAAAGATGTTATTCAGTATAGCAGAGAAGAGGCGCTGCGCCTTGGGCATGACTATATAGGTACCGAGCACCTTTTGTTGGGACTGATAAGAGACGGAGACGGCGTTGCAATTAAATTACTAAAAGAATTAACTGTAGATACAGCAAAATTAAGACGGTCCGTTGAGGATGCTGTAAAAGGTACAGTAGGTACCAATGTACATATCGGGAGCATACCGCTAACTAAGCAGGCAGAAAAAGTATTAAAGATCACTTACCTGGAAGCCAAGATATTTAAAAGCGATGTGATAGGAACTGAGCATTTATTGCTTTCTATCCTTCGTGATGAAGACAATATCGCATCACAAATACTAATGCAGTTTCATGTGAACTACGAAATTTTTAAGAGCGAGGTAGAATCGCATAAAAATGATGTAACTGACGAAATGCCCGGATCTCCAACAGGAGGCGATGACGACTTTAAAGAAGAAGAGTCATTCAGCCAGCCTAAAAAGGTATCAGACATCAAGTCAAAAACACCTGTACTTGACAACTTTGGCCGCGATCTGACAAAAGCTGCTGAAGATGGAAGGTTAGATCCTATCGTAGGACGTGAAAAAGAAATTGAAAGAGTATCACAGATCCTTTCCCGCCGTAAAAAGAACAACCCTATATTAATAGGTGAGCCAGGTGTCGGTAAATCAGCCATTGCCGAAGGTTTGGCGTTGCGCATTGTTCAGCGCAAAGTTTCACGTGTGCTATTTAACAAACGCGTAGTTACGCTTGACCTTGCTTCATTGGTTGCCGGTACAAAATACCGCGGTCAGTTTGAAGAACGCATGAAGGCAGTAATGAACGAACTGGAAAAATCACCGGATGTTATTTTATTCATTGATGAAATACATACCATAGTAGGCGCAGGTGGTGCATCTGGTTCACTTGACGCGTCGAACATGTTTAAACCTGCTTTGGCAAGGGGCGAAATACAATGCATTGGCGCAACAACACTTGATGAATACCGTCAGTATATCGAAAAAGATGGCGCTTTGGATCGTCGTTTTCAAAAAGTAATGGTTGAACCGGCCACGCCTGATGAAACCATTGAGATACTGAACAGGATAAAAGAGAAATACGAAGAGCACCATGGTGTAACTTATACCCCTGAAGCAATTAACGCTTGCGTTACTTTAACCACAAGGTACATAACCGACCGCTTTTTACCTGACAAGGCTATTGATGCTTTGGACGAATCGGGCTCACGTGTTCACCTGACCAATATCCATGTACCTCAAAATATTTTGGATATTGAGCAAAAGATAGAGCAGATCAAGATCGAGAAGAACAAGGTTGTCCGCAGTCAGAAATACGAAGAAGCGGCTAAATTACGCGATACCGAAAAACACTTGCTGGAAGAGCTTGAACAGGCAAAAGCGATATGGGAAGCTGAAACAAAATCAAAACGTTATACTGTAACTGAAGATAATGTTGCCGAAGTAGTGTCAATGATGACAGGTATCCCTGTTCAACGTGTTGGCCAAGCTGACAGCCACAAACTGTTGAATATGGCAGATACTGTTGGCAGCAAAGTAATAGGCCAGGAAGACGCGATCAAAAAATTGACCCGGGCTATTCAACGTACACGTGCTGGCTTAAAGGATCCTAAAAAACCGATAGGCTCATTTATATTCCTCGGCCCTACTGGTGTGGGTAAAACTGAGTTGGCAAAAGAGCTTTCACGCTTCATGTTCGATACTGAAGATGCCCTCATCCAGATAGACATGAGCGAATACATGGAGAAATTCGCAGTGTCACGTTTGGTGGGTGCGCCTCCGGGCTATGTTGGGTATGAAGAAGGCGGGCAGCTAACTGAAAAAGTACGCCGCAAGCCTTATGCTGTAGTGTTGCTGGATGAAATTGAAAAAGCTCACCCTGATGTATTTAATATACTGTTACAGGTATTGGACGAAGGCCAGCTAACTGATTCATTGGGCCGCAAAGTTGATTTCAGAAATACGATCATAATCATGACCTCGAACATTGGCGCACGCCAGTTGAAAGACTTCGGCCAGGGTGTTGGTTTCACTACCAATGCTAAAACTACCCAGGCTGATGCACATTCAAGAGGTGTGATAGAAAATGCACTTAAACGCGCGTTCGCTCCCGAATTTTTGAATCGTATTGATGATGTGATCGTGTTTAACTCTCTTGGTAAAGACGAGATTTTCAAGATCATTGATATCGAGTTGAGCTACCTGTTCGGCAGAGTACATACCTTAGGCTACAAAATTGAACTGACTCTCGCAGCTAAGGAGTTTATTGCCGATAAAGGATATGATTCACAATTTGGCGCACGTCCGTTAAAACGTGCTATCCAGAAATACCTGGAAGACCCGATTGCTGAAGAAATATTAAAAGGCGAACTAGGCGAAGGCGATGTTATGGAAGTTGATTTTGACAAAGAAACCAACGAAATAAAAGTGGTAGCCAAAAACAAAGGCGAAAGCAAAAAGCCCGAAGAAGAAGAGCAGAAATAAAATGATCCGCTGATTATATTAAAACCCTGTCAAGCTTTAAGCATGGCGGGGTTTTTTGTTAACCCGATTTTGCTATCTTGCCTCCCATGAAAAAAACCATTGCTATTGATATGGACGGTGTTTTGGCAGATTTTGAAACACAGTTAATTATTTGGTACGAAAAACACTATGGCGTAAAGGTTACCCGCGAAAGTTTTATTGGTTTGCCCGAGTCTGAAGCCCTACCGCATAAGGGTGTCGTTCGCGATTTTGTGACTACGTCCGGCTTCTTCAGAACGCTGCCTGTGATAGAAGGTGCAATTGATGCAGTTAAAAAGTTAATGGTGCATTTTGAAGTGTACGTAGTTTCAGCCGCTATGGAATTCCCATTATCGCTGCCCGAAAAATATGAGTGGCTGCAAGAGCATTTTCCGTTCATTACCTGGCGCAATATTATATTTTGCGGCGATAAGAGCATAGTGAACACAGATTATATGATTGACGATCACCCTAAAAACCTAGACCACTTTAAGGGTAAAACAATCATGTTTTCAGCAGGGCACAATGCCAATTTTTCGCACCATCAAAGGGTTAACAACTGGGATGAGGTTTTGGCTTTCTTTGAAACGGTAGCGGAGGATTAGTTTGAAAATTTGGCAATTTGAAGATTTGAAAATTGAAGAAATCAGCACATCTTCAAATTTTCAAATTATATCATCTTCAAATTCAAACACGTTTCTCCACCTTATCATAAAACCCGCCAAACGTATTCATTCTAACTGCATCCTCCCTGAAAAAATCACCCGGGAAGCCTAATTGGATGGCGCTTGCCTCATCGAGCTTTCTCATGTGCTCATCGCTTAAAGTAACGTCAACAGTTTTAAGGTTATCTTCCAACTGACTCACTTTAGTGGCGCCAACAACGGGGATTGAAGAAAATCCTTGTTGCATCGTCCACTTTAACGCAACATTACCGGGCGAAATCGCCAGTTCATCGGCAATAGCTACAACAACCTTAGTAATGTTTGTGCTGCGTTCATTGAGGCGGTTACTTTCGGGTTTTATCCGGCCTTGTTCGCCGCGCAGGTATTTGCCGGTTAAGGCGCCGCCGCCCAGCGGGGCCCAGGGCGTTACCGTCATCCCGAAATGTTTTGCCATTGGGATCAGTTCACGTTCGGGTGTACGCGCCAACAGGCTGTATTCAACCTGCAGGGCAATAAATTGGCTCCATCCCATCAGTTCGGCCAGGGTGTTTCCTTTGGCAACCACCCAGGCGGGTGTATCGCTTATGGCTGCATAGTTTACTTTGCCTTGTTTTATCAGGTCGTCCAGGCCGCGTAAAACTTCGTCAATAGGCGTAATATCATCCCAGATGTGCAAATAGAGCACATCTATAAAATCAGTTTGTAAGCGTTTAAGGCTTTCTTCAACGCTGCGCATCATGTTCTTTCTGTTATTGCCCGATGCATTTGGGTTGGTAAGGTTGTCCTTTAAAGTATATTTAGTTGCCAGCACAAAATAGTCACGGTCATGGTTGCCGATGTACTCCCCTATCGTTTTTTCGCTGGTGCCAAGTTTGTAAATATTGGCGGTGTCAATAAAGTTACCACCTACATTTGCAAAAGTATCCATTATGGCAAAGCTGGCTTCCTTATCAGCGCCCCAGCCGGCTTCCGTACCGAAACCCATGGTACCAAGACATAATTCCGAAACTTTAAGGCCCGAACGGCCAAGTAATTTGTATTTCATAGATTCAATAGGTTAAACGAACTCAATGAAGCAGGCCTTTTCTTTTAACAAGGCCGCCGGTGGTATCTTCAATGCTTTGCTGCACAATAAATGCAGCCGGATCAATTTCTAATATCTCCCGCTTTATAGACGGGATCTCCAGCCTGGTAGCTACTGTAAAAACAATATCACGTGGGCTGTTAATGTGCCCATCTTTGCCATAGCCGCTTTTCCCTGCGTATATCGTTACGCCCCGGCCGTGTTTCAAAATTGCTTGCCGTATCTCATCCCCTTTCCCTGAGACTACCGTGATCCCGGTATATTGTTCAATACCATTTATAACAAACTCAACCATCCTGGAGGCACCCAGGTAGGTAAGTATGGAGTACAACGCGGGTTCAACGCCTAAAAAAAATACCGCAGCGGCAAATATAACTACGTTAAACAATAAGATCACGTCGCTTATTTTCAGCACACCTGTTTTTCTGCTCAGCAATAATGCTGCTATTTCGGTTCCGTCAAGCACAGCCCCGCCCCTTATGGCCAACCCAATGCCGGCACCCAGAAAAAAGCCGCCAAAAACCGCGGTAAGCAGCAGGTCATGTGTTACATCAGGAAAATGGATAAAAGCAAGGCAAACAGATAAGCCGGCTATGGCCAAAGCACTCCTTACGGCAAATGAGATACCCAATTGCCTGTAGCCCAAAACAAGGAAGGGTAAATTTATGACAAAGATCAGGATAGAAATAGGTGCGCCCGTTACTTTAGCCAAAAGCATCGAGATCCCGGTAACGCCACCATCGATAAACCCGGATGAAAGAAGAAAACCTTTTATTCCCATCCCGGCAGAGAATATGCCTAAAATTATCAGGACAAAGCTTTCAATATGGCCTCTTAATTTCATGCCTAAAGATACCACATGAAACAATATGAAGCGGCATTTGTAATTTATTTGAAGAAACATTGACGCTATGAAAATTTTAAATATCCACAAGATCATTACCTTAGATCAATTGGTGCAGCTTTTACATCAAAAGCTCAATCTGCTTTTTAAGGAACAAAGAAAAAACGATACAAGTTTTTTAATCGGAAATAAAGATGGCGCTGTTGAAATTTCACAGCCTATGCTTTATGAAGGCTTTTTATTCCGGATAGAAATCAAGGGCACTGAAGTATGGATCACCAGGTCGGAACATTATGTTGACGACGTAAATTCATTAACCTTAGAATCTATACTTAATACACTGTTTGAAGAGTTATCAGGCGACAAAGGCGTTAAAATTGTTTTGGAAGGCTGATAATTTTGTTTAGCTTTAAACAAAACGAAGGCCTATGTTACGTTACTGCTGCATCTTACTTTGTTTATTAATTACGTCGACCTCTGCAATCGCACAAAAATCTCCTGGCAATAAAGGAGAACCGTTGGTCATCAACAATGACACCCTTTTTACATATTATACCGGGCTGGGCACGTTAAGTGCTAAAGAACGGGTATTGGTTGTGCATAAAAGGCTCAGGGAAATTGTTTCCCGCCTGGATTTTAATCCCGATTCCCTGCTATTAAAAAATGACACGGCTATATCAGTTATTAGTTATAAAGCAGAATTGGTAATGTCTGTAACTGACAAGGACGCATCATTTTCTGAATTAAACAGGCCGCAACTGGCGGCAAGTTGCCTGGCAAAATTAAAAAAAGAACTGGGAGATATTTTTGCGAATAATACGATCAAGCAAACCACTAAAAATATATTCACAGCACTCGCTGTCTTTGCGGGATTGATATTGATCATATGGGGTGTGCACCGGATTTTTAAAAGGATAAAAGCAAGATTGATATTATTATGGGAAGACCGGGTAGCCAAGCTATCTGAAAAATTGAAGCCTGTTAGCTATGCAAACAGATTATTGCCGTTATTCATAAAACTTCTTGGCTTCGGAAGATTAATTATCGACATACTGCTCATATACCTGGCACTATCGGTTGTTTTCTTAATTTTTCCGGGCACAAAACCATTCTCGACTGAACTACTTAGTTATGTGATTAACCCGGCTAAGGGGATATTGCTCGCGGTGATACGATATGTCCCTAACCTGCTAACAATAGCGGTGATTTACCTTGTAACACATTACCTGGTTAAACTTATTAAGATTGTTGCCACTGAACTGGCAAACGGTTCGTTTTCAATTGAAGGCTTTTATGATGAATGGGCGATGCCCACTTTTAATATCGTCAGGGTATTATTATATGCGTTTATGTTCGTTGTGATCTTTCCTTACCTGCCGGGATCACAATCGGACGTGTTTAAAGGAGTGACGGTATTTTTGGGGGTGCTTGTTTCCCTGGGGTCGTCATCGGCGATAGCAAACGCTGTAGCAGGTATAGTAATTACCTATATGCGGCCATTTAAAATGGGCGATATTGTAAAAGTGGGCGATATACGGGGTTATGTAATCGAAAAAAACTTACTGATAACAAGGATTCGTACAATAAAAAACGAAGATATCACGGTGCCTAATGCTACGATACTCAGCGGTATAACGATAAATTACACTTCATCAGCAAAAACGCTGGGACTGATCGTTCATACCAGTATAACCATTGGCTATGACGCACCATGGCGCGACATTCATGAGTTGCTTATTTCCGCGGCCCTTGCAACTGAAAATATATTACCCGACCCTAAGCCTTTCGTTTTACAAACAGAATTGAATGATTTTACTATCACCTATCAAATAAACGCTTACATTAATCAAACACAGGGATTAGCTCAGATATATTCAGGGCTTCACCAAAATATACAAGATAAATT
>Ga0206898_10024_pt1 | contig 19119 bp, 17 predicted proteins | sample Alteio_BWOrgHeat_50_FD_153237 | JGI IMG/M metagenome (GOLD analysis project Ga0206898, IMG submission 153237) | Enriched cells from forest soil in Barre Woods Harvard Forest LTER site, Petersham, Massachusetts, United States -... | ecosystem: Environmental > Terrestrial > Soil > Temperate forest >...
ATCGGAAGAAATTGGAAAGAGGCAAACCGTTAAGATTTATTTAAAAGGCTGACCAGTCAGGCGTCCTTTATTATTAATCTTTATAATTATTTGTAACTTTGATATATGAGTTTACAGGCCCAAAAATTGGAAGTGGTAAGGCTGGTTTTGGACGCTGATGATAAAAATATTCTCAGCGAAGTGAAAGCCTTATTCAAAAAAAAACGGAAAGCGGTAGAAACTGATGAGGATTTGTCCGAATTCTATACTGGGTTCAGAGAGGGTATTCGTGAAGTAAAATCATCTATCAACGGCGATGTTGAATTGAAAGATGCTAAGAGCTGGTTAAACGAGCTTTAGCCCTTCTGTCAAATCCCCGATTTAATACTATTATATGGCAATCCCAACTGGTTTTCGGGATATTGAGCCAGTACGCTATCTTTTATGGTGATGTAATCGCCGTTTTGGGTTACCAGCCATTTTTCAACACCATCCTCCACCTTTTTGTGCGGAACGGTTGCCGATACTACTTTACCGGTTGCATCCAGTTCAATGATAAAAATTTCGTCTTTTTTATCCACTGGGTCCCTGAATGGGATGATCACGGTATGGTTATAATCATCAATAAACCTGCCGAGGATATTTTTACCGAAGGTAACATCCGGCTGCAACGCTAACAGTTGTTGTGCTTTGGCGCTATCCAGTCCATATATTTTCAACCTTACCGAGTGGCCATCATCATCTTTGAGGCTATCGGTTGATTTTACTTCGGTATCCTTTAAATACCTCGCGGCAGCGTAAAAACTATTGTCGCCCGCGCTCAGGTCGGTATTGCCGGGGAGCAGGTAGTGAATGGCCAGGTTTTTTATTGCTGCGCTATCCGTCTTTAATTTCCCTGCGATCAGCATTAACTGACCAGCCGTCATTCGCCTGTCGATATGCACGTTCAGGGTTGTCAGTGTATCTGTTTTAAAAACCTTTGATATGGTGTAATGAGGGATGTTCTTTGGGGTTTTATTACAACTCCAAATCACTATCGATAAAAAAACAATTAGTGTAAAACTCAAAATCCTCATTGCATTATTTGTTAAATCTTTATTTCGCTTAGATGATCCCATATAAAGGGCCACCCTTCTCCCCCATTTTATCCACCGTTTTTTCAACTTCGGTGTCTTTTTCCAACACTGGTGCGTGGTGTGGTTTTATGCGGGCATCAATGATCAGCGGGCCATTGCAGCCCCAGTGTTTATGTTCGCTAAAGCTGTTTACGCCGTAAATATCATGACTTGGGTTGCTGCGGGTAAAGGTTACCCACACAAAGTTATTAATGCTTTGTGCCGTAAAGTCGGCGTCATCGCAAAGCACCATCAAGGGCAAACCATCGAGAGTGGCATTTTCCAGGTGCTCCTGCAAAATCTCCAGGATAAGGGGAACATCGCTGTTTTTTATGTTTTTTGGCACTTCGACTGCCAGCACGCCGGGCATCACCATTTTATATTTTTCGAATGGCCGCGGCAGATTAAAGTCCGGAGGCAATTCGGTCCAAAGTTCCCGCCTGATTTCACCAGCGGCTGCAAAAACCACTTTACTGCCGGAGTTGATGCCCGTGCCGCTATAATCCAGCGTATCAATAGTTGTATTGGTGTGGAAATGCAGGTCGGTAGCCAGATCTATCCTTTGCAGCATATGTTTTAAAAAGCCGCCAATGTCATTTACATTCAGAGACGCATCATCCTCCTGCGCAGCAATAAACAAGTATTTTGCCAGGCTTAATTGGCCTTTGCCCAATATGTGGTTGGCTATGGTGAGTATTTCCTGCGGTTTGCGCCCGGCGCTATAAGGTGTGTAACGCTCGCTGCCTATGGCAAATAACAAAGGGTGCACGCCCGCCGCATCAACAGCGTTTACCGCATGCAGGCCCGGTATTTCTGTAGATATAGCCGAACCTGTTATCTCATGTATCAATGCGCCAAAACTGGTATCCTCCTGCGGCGGCCGGCCAACCACTGTGAACGACCAAACAGCATCCTTGCGGTGGTAAACATTATGCACTTTTAATAACGGGAACAGGTGTTTCAGGCTGTAATAACCCAAATGGTCGCCAAAAGGGCCCTCGGGTTTATTATCATGCGGGGCCACGGTTCCGGTGATCACAAAATCAGCATCTGCCGAAATACAAAAACCTTCATCATCATAAAAATAGCGAAAACGGCGGTTACCCAGCGCCCCGGCAAAAGTCATTTCGGAAATCCCTTCAGGCAATGGCATTACGGCGGCAACCGGGTGCGAGGGTGGTCCACCTACAAATATGCTCACTTTTAGCGGCTGTCCTTTTGCGTTTGCTTTGGTTTGATGTACGCCTATGCCCCTATGGAGCTGGTAATGCAGGCCGATCTCCTGGTCGGGCGCATATTCGTTACCGCCTAATTGAATCCGGTACATGCCCAGGTTGGCGTTCATGATGCCGGGTTTATCGGCATCTTCGGTATAAACCTGCGGCATGGTTACAAAGGGACCGCCATCTTTGGGCCAGTTCACAATTTGGGGCAAATCGCTGATGTGGCATTTGGCAAAATTTACGGGCGCACCTTTGCCGGTTTTCATGGGTAAAGCCGATAGTGCCGTTAAGGCTACATTAGCATATTTAAAGGGATGTTTTATCGCCTTCAGCGGATCGGATTTTAAATCGACCAGGGTTTTTACTTTATCCAGGGTATCCCTGAAAATAAATTTCGACCGCTCCAAAGTACCAAACAGGTTTGATACCGCGGGAAATTTACTGCCCTTTACATTTTCGAACAGGATGGCCGGCCCGCCATGCTCAAAAACACGCAAATGAATGGCCGCCATTTGCAGGTATGGGTCAACTTCGTCCTTAATACGGATAAGGTGACCGTGTTTTTCCAGATCGGCGATGCAGGCTTGTAAACTCGGGTAGCTCATATTTTATGCGAGCAAATGTACAAATTGTACCTGCGGGAGCATAACCGCAAAAAACATATATTTATCCGGTGGAAAAAATATCCAGCGCCGGGCGTCATCATCATGAAGTATTTATTCATCCTTTTACTGGTTTTTGTACTGTCTGATGCATGCATCGCCCAAAACAGGCCTTTGCTGCACCTTGCAACCGGCGAAACGTATTACCTGAATAGTACGGGCATTTCGCAAGTGATGCAAAGTGTTAACGGGCGCGAGGAAAAGGTTAACCTCACGCTCAGCTACAGGATGGCGTTTAAGGTGACTGGGGTAAAGGACAGTATTTACGCCATGCAAGTAAGCTATCAATCGCTGCAGATGAAAATTCGGATGGCCGATACCACGATGGATATGGGGGCTGACCAAAAAAGCAAACTGGATACGCCATCGGCCATTATTGCTCAAATGATGAACAAGCCGTTTGGTGTCAGGCTTAGCAATACCGGCAGGGTGCGGTCTATCGATAATCTTGACCAGGTGATAGGCACCGCTTTCGATATTTTCCCCCAATTGGGTGGCAGCAAAAAAGAGGAGATTAAAAGCCGTTTTATACAATCCTTTGGTCAGAACGCTTTTAAAGGCAATATCGAAATGGGCATAGCCATTTTACCCGCTGCCGCCGTCAGCAAAAACTATAAATGGGTGGCAAATACCAGCCAGCAAATGCCGGCGCCTGTTAACGTACGTGCTTTTTACCAGCTGGTGGATATAACCGCAGCTGTTTACCAGGTTCATGGCGAGGGTTCGCTGGCTACCGATTCCACCACAAAACCCATGGATGTTGATGGTATGCCCCTTAAATATGATTTGCAGGGAACCACCTTAACTGATGTAAAAATTGACCGGAAAACGGGCTGGATTATTGAACTGCAATTAAGACAGCTGATGGAAGGCAACATGATAATTTTGGACAACCCCAAAATACCCGGGGGGAAATCCATCCCAATGCTTTTTACTACCGAACTTACCGCCATCGGCGGTAAAAATCCCTGACAGGCAAATATCGGTTGAATTAAAAAAAACTCTTATTACAAGTCGACCAATGTGATCTTTGGTTTGATTCGGCATAACATAAAAAAATATCAAATGCAAAATGCCGAAATAACAACTCCGGTCTTTTGCATTCAATATTTGTTATTCAAACTTTATTTCTATCTCCAGTGACCTGGCAACCAGATGTAACCACGGCGATGCTGACGCGGAGCCCAGTGGCCGGGTACCCATTGTTGTCCTTCGCGTTCTGGCATGGCCCAACGACCAGGAGCATACACATATCGTCCACCTTGCATATGCCATTCTTCAGAAACCCATACGTGGCGGGCTGAAGGACGATTTGGATGTTCTCTTTCGTTCCGCTCATACTCCGCAGGGCGGCGCATTTGAACGCGCACGCCAATACTTTGCGCGTTGACGCTTGCCATAGCCGAAAGAAACAGAATCCCGGATAACAATAATACTTTGTTGATCTTTTTCATAAAAAATTGTTAAGTGTTTATATCAGGACAACTGAACTCGGGTAATGTTTCATATTGATTATCAAAATCTTACACGCCCTCCAAAATTGCCCTTGCGAAGATTTTCATAATGGCAACAATATGAGGTAATTGTCACCCATTTGATAACATCAGCCATGTTATCAAACAATTATCAATCTAAAACACTGTTAAAAATACGAAGGAAGGGAAACGGCATTTTAATGCGATTAAAAAACATCGCCTAAACAAAAGCCCCCGGCCGATTACATTCTGGGAATATAATCCGCCGGGGGCGTTCAGTTAAACTATAATATAATGATTATCTCCAATGGCCGGGCAACCAGAAATAACCTGGACGGTGCTCACGTGGAGCCCAGTGCCCTGCCACCCAAACCTGGCCTTCGCGCGGAGGCAATGACCAACGTCCGGGAACATAAACATATTTTCCACCACGCCAGCTCCATTCTTCGGCAACCCATACGTGGCGGGGCGAAGGACGATTTGGATGTTCTCTTTCATTGCGTTCATAAGCTGCAGGGCGGCTCAATTGAACATGGACCCCAATGCTTTGTGCTTTGGCGCCTGCCATAGCCGACAGCGATATGATGCCGGATAACATTAAAATTTTGCTAAGCTTTTTCATAAATTAATTGTTGAGTGTTTATATCAAGACAATTAAGCTCAAATAATGTTTAAGCATGGACGCATAATTCAGTTGTCACTTTTTTGTTACATTTTCGGTGCCCATTTGCAAATTACAACCACCTTTTAATGGACTTGATAAGATAAAATCAATTGATTAACAGCCAATCAATGAGCTAAAACAGGCGCACAACTTTTGGGGAAAGAATGCTGTTTTTCTTCGCAGATCTTAAAAACATGGTGGTAATAAAAAGCCCCCGGCAGATCATATTCAGGGAATACAATCCATCGGGGGCCTTGAAGGGCGCTATAATTAGCGTCTCCAGTGACCTGGTAACCAGAAATAGCCAGGGCGGTGCTCACGCGGAGCCCAGTGGCCAGCTACCCAAACCTGGCCTTCGCGCGGAGGTAATGACCAACGTCCGGGAACGTAAACATATTTTCCACCACGCCAGCTCCATTCTTCAGCAACCCATACGTGACGGGCTGAAGGACGGTTTGGATGAAATCTTTCATTTCTCTCGTAAGCGGCGGGACGGCCAAGCTGTACATTGATGCCAATTTCCTGTGCTTTTGCTTTTGTAAAAGCAGATAGTGACACTACCCCTAATACAATACAAATTCTTGTAATCTTTTTCATTTTAAATTGTTGATTTTGATTTAAGACTAACCAAAGCTATAAAAGTTTAACCTAAATAGTATACACTAATTATTAATTTTAAATAAATATTTATAAAAGCGGCTTATACAACGATTAAACGCAACCTGCGTGCGATAGGTGCCAGCCAAATGGCGCTGGAAATAAACGCGTTGGCTCACCCTACCCTCTCAAAAGAGTGATGGCCCATGAAAAGACAAGCCGTTTAACTATTGGAACAGATTTCCCTCCCAGGGTTTATATTCGCCACTCAACAAGATTCCTTTTGGATTGGGATTGGAGTGAAGCTTACACGATGCCTTTAATTCCCTCTCGGATTATTTTTATATAACCTGTCCTGTTCTTCGCCGTTGCCGGTATCGTGGCTTATCGATTTTAACGAAATCTTCCCGAACCGGTAAGTAAACGTGAGCTTTACAATCTGACTTTCGGTTTTATCAACCGATGTTAAATTGAGGTTTTGATAATTGGTGCTAAACCTGTCACGCACTGTATTAAAAATATCAGCGAAGCTTAATTTCAGGCTGCCACGGTTATCCATTATCTTTTTAATAAAACTGGCGTTCACGTAATAATTTGCCTTAAACTGGCTGATGCCATAAAAGCTCGGCGTTTCATAAAAGCCTGTAAGGTCGGCCGTTAGTGTTTTGCTGATTGTAAAATATTGCGTGCCCGAAACAATTATATCCTGTGTGCCTTTATCCAGGTTGCCATTAACGGGGTAGGCCACATAACGCTGGTAGGATGCATCAAGGTTAAAATTGGCGTTCCACCAACTGGTAAAGGTTACCGGGGTGGTAACACGCAGGCCATAGTTATAAATGCGGCCAAAGTTTTTTGGCACGTTAATATCTACGCCGGTGGTGTCATTCTGCGTAAAATACCTGAACTGGTAAGCCTGCGTTATAATGTTGTTGTATAATGTTGCAATAAAAGCACTATTCCTGCTGTATGATATTTCGATATTGGTTGAGTACTCGGGCATCAGTTTAGGGTTGCCCGCACGAAAATCATAAACATCAAAATAATAAATAAAAGGGTTTATATCCTCGTATTTCGGCCGGTTTATGGCGCGGTTAAAACTTAGCGATAGGTCACTTTTATCGCTGAGTTTGTAACTAAACAGCAGGTTGGGAAACAGATCGACATAATTTCTGTTAACAACCTCCCCGTCTGCGGCCGAAGTACCTTTAGTAATGGTTTGCTCGGCGCGCAGAGCCACGGTCATATCCAACTTGTTAAACTTATTTTGATAGTTTACATAAGCCGCGTTTACCGTTTCCGAGTAAATAAAATGGTCGCTTGAGTTAGGATAAGTAGTATAAACCCCGTTTACCAGCGGACCATAAATCAAATCGTTATTACTGGTGGCATTGGTTGCTTTAAGGCCTGCATCAAATTTTGATGTTTTGGATAGCGGGTCCGAAAAATCAATGCGTCCCAACCAAGAACGAATACTTGAAGGCGATAAATTCTGGAGCAACAGCGGCTGGCCCTCCTGGTTACCAAACGGATCGTAAAAAATATTGGTGATATATTCCGACGAGCTGCGGGTGTAGGTTGTATAGTCGTAGTTTGCAGATAAGGTTTTGCCGGCATCATCCAGTTTCCCCTTATAATTTACATTGTAATTCACCCGTGATATGTTCCTGGTTAAAGCCGAATTGGCCACAATATCGGTATCCAGCAGGCCTTGTTTATATAACTGCAGCGTGTTGTGTTTTACAAAATCATCATCAATAAATAAACCACTCACTATAAAGCCAAGCGTGTGGCGCGGCGATAGGTAAAAATCGGTACCGAGGCCAAACGTGTGCACCTGGTCAACCACTACGCTGTGATAATCCGAGTAATAATTGTTAACCGAATTGTCGAAATCAATGGTGCGGTCGGTGGATATGGTATGATAGTTTTTATTATCGGCAAAGTTATAGTTACCAAAAATATTGTACTTGTCGGTACGGTCGTTAAAAACGAAACCCGTATTGCCTTTAAAATAGGTGCCCAGGCCGGCCGATCCGGTAACGGAGCCGTTAAAACCCGTGTTTTTTCCTTTTTTAAGGATGATGTTGATGATGCCTCCTGCCGCCGCATCGTATTTTGCAGAACCGCCGGTGAGCAGTTCAATACGATCTATAGTGTTGGAAGGTATCCCCCGCAGGTATCCGGCAAGGTCTTCGCCGGTTAAGTTGGTAGGTTTATCGTCTACCAATATCAGGGCATTCTGCCTGCCTATTATGCTGATGTCGTTACCGTTATCAACCCTTACCCCGGGCGACTGCCGTAAAATATCAAGCGCGGTATTACCCTGCCCTAAGGAACTGTTTTGAACGTTGATGGTTAATTTGCCGGGCGAAGCCACAATTTGGGGCCTGGCGCTAACTACCTGCACCTCGTTTAACTGCTTAATAATTGTTTTCAGGGAGATATCCGGTACTGTAAAGGTTTGTCCTGCAGCCACACGGCAAATGGCTGAATAGAATTTTTCGGAGCCGGTTTTGCTCACCAGCAGCAGGTAATTATCCGGCGCTACATCGGCAAATAGGTATATTCCAGCCTTATCGGCAGCGGCCGATGTTACTATTGATGAGTCTTTATATTTTAACAGGATAATGGTGGCGCCTTCGGCAGGTAATTTACTGTCGGTTAACACTTTGCCCTTAATAGTCGCGGGGGTAACCTGGGCGTGCACATTTAAATAAAAGCACACCAGGAACGCTGAAAAAAAGCACCCGAGTAAAAACTTCATTAATAGTTGTAGTAGAGTTTTGCTATAAAATTATCTTATAATTAACACCGCCGCAATATAAGCACAATATTTTGCCCCATAAATTTAAACCCGGCTGCAATATATTAATTTACACCAACACGGTTATTAGCTATACCAACGATTGTATTAGCTATACCAATTAAATTATTGCCACATATATAAATACACAAATGGCAGTAAAATAAGCATTGGACCTTCTGCTAAGGATTGTCGTGATTCAAAAAACAATTTAATTTTTGTTTATATGGTGAATATTAATTTATTCATAAATGCGGCACGCCTTACGCTGCCTCTTCAAGCAAGATGGTTCTAAAAAAGAGAAGTCCAGGTCATCTTGTTTGCAAAGGATTGAGGTGAGGCAACTCAATTAAAATAAATAAAAAAAAATATTTTCGATATTGCTTTAAATTTGCCGCTGGCAAATAAGCCTTTATATACAAACAATGGATTTTACCCTGCCGGAGCTCCGCACCGTTAATGTAACCAGGTATGTAACGCCTCTGCGCGAAGGCGGCTCGCTGCCGGCTATTGCCGCTGCAGACGATGGTTTCCTGTATGTACTAAAGTTTCGCGGGGCAGGGCAAGGGCAAAAGGCCCTGATTGCCGAACTGATAGGTGGCGAAATTGCCCGGGCACTTGGTTTAAATGTGCCCGAAATAGTTTTTGCCAATTTGGATGAGGCCTTTGGCCGTACCGAACCTGATGAGGAGATTCAGGACCTGCTAAAGGCAAGCGTTGGCCTTAACCTGGCGCTTCACTACTTATCGGGCGCTATCACGTTTGATGCAACCATAACAACCCCGGCAGCAAAATTGGCTTCGCAAATTGTTTGGCTCGATTGCCTGCTGATGAATGTGGACCGCACCGCGCGGAATACCAATATGCTTACCTGGCATAAAGAATTATGGCTGATTGATCACGGCGCAGCACTTTACTTTCATCACTCCTGGCACAATTGGCTTGAGCAGGCTAAGCGGCCATTTATGCAGGTAAAGGACCATGTATTGCTATCCTGCGCTACGGAACTGGAACTGGCTGATATAGAATGCGGGGCGATTTTAACGCCAGCGTGTATACGTGCCATTGTTGACCTGGTGCCCGATGAATGGCTGGGCGACGAAAGTTCTTTCCATTCGACAGCGGAGCACCGTGAGGCCTACGTCCAATTTTTACTAACACGCATAGCACATTCAGCAATTTTTGTAAAAGAAGCCCAACATGCAGCAGAAACACTTATTTGAGTATGCGGTTATCCGCGTAGTGCCCAGGGTTGAGCGCGAAGAATTCCTGAATATTGGGGTGATTGTGTATTGCGCTAAATTGAAATTTTTGGAAGCGCGATATTTGCTGGATAGTATCCGTTTAAGAGCTTTTTCGCCAGATTTGGATATAGCCGAATTAAAAGAACACATTTGCGCCATGGAACGGATTTGCAAAGGCAATAAAGACGCCGGGCCTATCGGTAAACTGGATATGGCTTCACGCTTCCGCTGGTTAACGGCCACCCGCAGCACCATTGTGCAAACCTCAAAAGTACACCCGGGCTTTTGCGATGACGGCGTGCAAATACTGGAAACTTTGTTTTATCAGTTGGTTGTTTGATTTTTTGCCGGCATTAAAAGAAGCGTAATGAGGTAGAGGCCATAAAAATGGCGCCGTTGCCTGTTAACACCCATAGAACAGCTGCGGCGTGTTATGGATGCGTCATCATGGCGAAGCTAAAGCTAAAAAACAATCATAAAGCTGTGCAGCTCGTCTTTATATTCATAGCTGATCTTCCATCCATAAAATTTGCAGATATTTTCAACCAGCGCCAGGCCTAACCCAGTGCCTTCGGATTTACTTCCTTTTTTGAAGCGTTCAAAAACTGTTTCCTGGTTTAATTCAGTTGGGATACCGGTATTTTGGAAAACCATTTTTTCGCTATCGAGCGTAATAGCAAGTTTCCCATGGTCATTATTGTGCCAAATGGCGTTACTTATCAAATTATTCAGTAAAATATCCATCAAATATTTGCTCGCCACAATCTCTTTTGAATCCAATAGTTCAAACACGGCAATCTGTTTTGCCAAAATCAGTTCGTGGAATTGTTTGATTTTTTGGCCCAGTAAGGTTTTTAAATTGATGGATTCATGATCAACAATCAGGTTGTTCTCGATTTTTGTAAGCAATAAAAGTGTTTGGTTAAGCCGCGACAATTTGCGCGTAGCTGCGTAAATGTCTTCTATCTGCTCATAAATTTCGGATGGTAGCTGTTCATGCTGAATCAACGTGTCCAATTTAGATGTAATAACAGCCAGCGGTGTAAGCATTTCGTGCGATGCATTATCCGTCAGGTTTTTTAAATGTTGATAATCTGTACGCACCCTGGCCGACATGTTATCAACAGCAGCACCCAGGTCTGTAAATTCATCGACGCGTTTATTGGTTATTTTAAAGCTATCGGCTTCGGAAATGTTAAAGCCTTTTATTTGATGCAGTAACCCATAAAACGGTTTCCAAAGTCCGTTTAAAAAATACCGGTTTGCCAAAAACTGGGTTAGTAATAAACCAATCATTAAACCCAGGGTAATAATGCCTATAAATTGTAAAAGATATTCGGTACTCTCCCGTGAAACGGTGATGATCACTTTATAATAGTCATCGTTCACCCTGATCAAAGTTTCTACCGCTCTTCCCGGCTCATCCTCTTTTTCTTTTGCGTTTACATAAGTAGTATCAAAAAACCGGGGAGAGATACTTTTTTGATTGGTTTTAATGAAAACCGTCTGGTCTTCATCAAAATCTACCTGTTTAGGCAATTTATGATAGGTAGATACATAGTCAACAACTTCTGCAACTTCTTCCGAAAGATCATTGTCCAGCTGGGTCCGCGCAATGTAATTGATGGCGAAAAAATAGATAACAGCGGCAATTATTAACAGTGTTACCGTTATAACCAGGTTGGTTCGGTTGTAAAGAACCGCGAGCTTCATTCGGCCTTAAATTTATATCCTATCCCATAAATAGACGTGAGATAATCGCGACCGTTGGCATCCAATAGTTTTCGCCTCAGGTTTTTTATGTGTGTATAAATAAAATCAAAATGGTTGTGCATGTCCATTTCATCTCCCCATAAATGTTCGGCAAGCGCCGTTTTTGAAATTACTTTTCCTTTATTGGCTATAAAATACAGCAGCATTTCATATTCTTTACGGGTTAAAATGATGTGCTGGTCGTTAACGGTTACGGCCCGTCCCTGCAAATCAATACTAATTTCGTTAAAGGTCAGCATGCCGTTGCTGCTGCCCATTTTTCGCCTCAGTACCGCCATCACTCTCGCCTTTAGCTCGGCCAGATGAAATGGTTTGGTTATATAGTCGTCGGCGCCCAAATCCAGGCCTTTTATACGGTCATCTAATGAATTACGGGCCGAAATAATGATCACTGATTCGCTTTTTTTCTTACTTTTCAAATAGTCCAAAATCGCAAAACCTTCGCCATCCTGTAAACCAATATCTAATAGAATGCAGTCGTATTCGTACATCACTAATTTGTCCATTGCCGATTGGAGCGTATTGCAGCTTTCGCATATATTACCATCCCCGGTAAAATAGGTGGTAATATTTTCCCGGAGGCCCCGCTCGTCCTCAATGATCAATAGTTTCAATTACTTTTTTTAAATCAAATGTAATCTACCAAATTGAAGACAATCTGAAGACAGAATGCTTTAAAAATTGTCTGCCCGCGTTATATCACGCCGTTTTTGAGGCCTGTTGTCTGTTCCAGTGTTCCATGTTCCACACACCACTATTTTTGGAGTACCTTATTATGAGCTATTTACGAAGTTAATTTTGCCAAAAATCCGCACCTGTACTGACAAAATTGTGTCACCAATTATTTTTTTGCAGGGTTTTACCTTTGCACACCAAATAATTTCCAGCGTGCCTGGTTGGTCAATTGGATGCTGGAGTCTCTGAAATCTTATAACACCTTAATATACTACATAATTCTGCTTTAATGGGCAATATGCTTCTTAACGTGATTATATCCACTTTTGAAAAATAAGCTGGTTTTAACTTAGAGGGGCTATTTTTAATAATATAATTAACGGGTAAACGTACTCTCTGCGGTTGTAAGCGGTGTTTGCTTCATTCATTTATTCGTGGCTCTGTAATAAACATTTAAACATTGTTATTTATTAAATGCAGGCACTCCGTTTGTATTTAATATAGCAGATGATATATTTTATAAAGAATATGGTTTGCCTTCGCTGCCAAATGGTAGTAAAGTTTGAGTTGGAAAAACTTGGACTGGTTTGCGTAAAAGTTATACCCGGAAGTGTAAATGTTGCAAATCCGATTCCTGCAGATAAAATGCATAGCTTTAAATTGGCCTTACTTAATGCCGGCCTGGAATTAATGGACGACAAAAAAGGCATCCTGATAGAAAAGATTAAAAATACGATCTTAGAAACGCTTGATTACGCTGATGATAAAATGAAAATAAACTTTTCCTATTATCTGAGCAAAAAACTCGATCGCGATTATACCTACCTGGCCAACTTGTTTTCCGAAAATGAAGGAATAACCATCGAGCACTTTTTCATTGCCAGTAGGATACAGCGGGCAAAACGCCTGATTTGCAACGATGAATTAAACCTTACCGAAATTTCGTGGAAACTGCACTATAGCAGTGTTGCACACCTGTCTACCCAATTTAAAAAAATTACAGGTGTAACCCCTTCCTATTACAAGCACATAGCATGCAATGACCTTTTGCATCCCGAAATGTGTGAATTATAGAACTTATTAAGGAAATAGTATAACATACAGTGCCTGCATGCGGGATAGGTTTGTAGTGTCCTTAATTCCGCTTAATTAATTTACGGAATTAAGCCCCCTTACATCATTTAAAACATTTATCATGTTAAAAAAAACTACTAAAATTACGAATAACCGTTATAGAGGGAGAACCCCCGGTTATTCCGGAATACTTAATATCGTCGGTCTGATGATATTATTAAGCGCCTTGATATTCACGGGGTGCAAAAAAGACAATTTTAAGGCGGTACAGGGTGTTTGCCCGTTAGTGACTACCGATCCGATGGATAAAGCCGTTGATGTGGTATTGGGCAAAGTGATCACGGCTACATTTAATACCACCATGGACCCGGCTACCATCAACAAAACAACTTTTATAATTATGCAGGGAGCCACCCCGGTTTCCGGCACTATTGCCGCATCAGCCAGCGGAACAGCGTTTACCTTTACGCCCGATGCACCGCTTTTGCCTTTTGTAGTGTATACAGGTACTATAACCACCGGTGCAGCCGACAAATTTCATACGGCGCTTACAAGTAATTACGTGTGGTCATTCACCACCATACCGCAGGTAACGGTAAACGTTGCACCTGTGGGGGGCGGAGCTGTTTCAGGAGCAGGTACATTTGCACAAGGCTCTGTAGCCACAGTAAGTGAAATACCTAATACTGGGTTTACTTTTGCAAACTGGACGGTTAACGGCGTTATAGTTTCAAAAAGCTCCAGCTACCAGTTCACCATGAACGGCAATATTACGCTTGTTGCCAATTTTGCAGCAGTACCGGCAGGCAAATTTGCGGTAACCCTATCATCCAATCCATTGCCAGGCGGTACAACTTTTGGCGAAGGTTCATATAACGCAGGTACAATGGTTACCGTTACGGCCTTGCCAAACACGGGATATACTTTCATTAACTGGACTGAAAACGGCGCCGAGGTGTCAACAAGCCCCAATTATAAGTTTATCCTGGTGGCCAACCGAAAGCTGGTTGCTAACTTTAAAGTGATACCCGCAAACCAGTTTGCTGTAGTGCTGTCTTCTAATCCGCCAGCTGGTGGAACTACTTCCGGCAGCGGCGCTTATAGCAGCGGCTCTTCGGTTACTGTAAATGCAGTTGCAAATTTGGGATATACCTTTGTTAACTGGACGGTTGGCGGAGTCATTGTATCAACCAGCGCGGCTTATACCTTTACACTAAGCGGTAACCGCACTTTGGTGGCCAATTTCCTGATAAACCAATATACTTTAAATATAACCGCTGTTAACGGCACCGTTGCAAAAAACCCTGATAAACCAAGCTACAGTGCCGGAACTGCGGTGCAACTTACTGCAACCGCCAATGCCGGTTATAAATTTTCATCGTGGAGCGGAGACGCAGCCGGTACGTTAAACCCGCTGACTATTGTCCTTAACAGCAATAAAAACATCACTGCCAATTTTGTAGCAACGGGCGGTCCTAAACCACTCTTTAGTTCCATGTTCGGGGCATTTGGTGGTACGGCCGGGATAACCAATATGGGCATAAACACCGTAATTAATAACGGCGGAATAGGCACTACCGCTGTTTCTACCAAAATAACCGGATTTGATGACGGCCTAACCGGTGATGTTTACACCGAGACGCCGCTAAACGTAGGCCTGGTAAAAGGCGGCATTTATTCCGCGCCTCCATTCCCCGGCACCGATCCAAAGTTTGTACTGGCCACTAAGGCCCTGCAAGCTGCAACAGCTTTCTATATCAGTATTTCGCCGGCCAATAAACCGGGAGGTACCGATCCGGGCGCCGGAGAATTAGGAGGATTAACGTTAACGCCGGGTGTTTATAAAGCTGCAGGCGGTACGTTTAAAATATCAAACGGCGATCTGACGCTGGATGCACAGGGCGATCCTAATGCGGTGTGGATATTCCAGACCGATGCAGGTTTAACAGTGGGTATTGCAGGCCCGGCCGGCGCCCGCAGCATTATACTTACTAATGGCGCACAATCAAAAAATATATACTGGTACGTAGGCAGTGCCGCTACTATTAACGCGGCAGGTGGTGGAACCATGGTGGGTACTATAATTTCAACCGCCGGAATTAGCTTCTCAACCGCCGGAAACAATGTGCAAACCGTGCTGAACGGACGGGCCATTTCGCTGGTTGCATCGGTAACTATGGTAAATACCACGGTTAACGTGCCTTAATAAATAACAAAAAATCCTCCGCGTCCGGGATGTATCCCGGACGCGGGATTTAACCTACTCAAAAAAATAAATAACAAATTTAAAAGACAATCATATGTTACCGATATTTAAAATAATGCAGAGGCTGGCCATTTGTACCCTAATGGTGGTATTTGCAGCTACAATAACAGCCAGCGCGCAAACTACTCCCCCTACCTGGTGGTTTGGCGTATCAGGGGCTGCCAATTTAAATTTTTACGATGGTACAACCCAAACACTCAACAATAATTTAATAGCGCCAACGGCTTTACACAAAGGTTTTGGTGCACGCCCTTACGGCTCGGTGCTGATGGAATATCGCCCTGGCAGGGTATGGGGCTTTATGCTTAATGTAGGTTACGATGGTAAGGGGGCGCAATACGACAACGTGATTGCACCATGCAATTGCCTGGTTACTTTAAAAGCCGATATTGACTATGTGGCAGTTGAACCCAGTTTACGTTTGGGCTTTCAAAACAATAATTTATTCTTTTTTGCCGGTCCGCGACTGGCGTTTAACATAACCGATGCGTTTGCCTATACCCAGGTACGGCAACCAAATACTAACGGAAATTTTAGTAATATAAAAAGCACACAGTTCTCTGGCCAGGTAGGCATGGGTTATGATTTTATTGTATCGGCCCCGGCCAGTACCACAATGGTAAGCCTGTCGCCTTTTGTTTCTTACCAACCCTATTTCGGGCAGGAACCAAGGAATATTGAAAGTTTATCAATAACTACCGTGCGGGTAGGTATAGCGTTGAAATTTGGTAAAGTTCACAAAGCAAGAACAGAACCAGCGCCAACAGCAACCGCAGTACCGGCGCCAGTGCACGATTTTAACCTGGTTGTAAATGCACCTAAAGGGGTAGCCGCAAAACGCCGGGTGAGCGAAACACTCCCTTTACTTAATGTGGTGTTTTTTGATGATGGTTCGGTACAGGTACCGGCCCGTTATGTGGCACTTACAGTTGATCAGGCGACCGGATTTAAAGAAGAACAGTTACAAAACGCACAAACAGATACTAAAAGCGTGCGTTCGGCCGGCCAGTTGAATGTATATTATAATGTGTTAAATATTTTAGGTGCACGTATGCGTGCAAACCCGGCAACAACCATTACGCTGGAAGGTGCATCCGCAAAAGGGCCCGAAGAGGGTAAGGAAATGGCATCGGCAGTAAAAACTTACCTGGTAACCGTGTTCGGAATTGATGGCTCACGCATTACCGTAAAAGGTAGTTATAAACCCATTGTGCCATCTCAACAAAAAGGCGCCACTAAGGACATAGCCCTTTTGCACGCCGAAGATAACCGTGTTGATATAGCAACAAGCTCGCCCGAATTATTGGTTGAAGTAGGCGGGGGTATGATGATACCTGTGCGGATTGATGCCATGCAGGTTAATCCAATGGACAGCGAAGTGATACTTAAGGTCGATTCGGCTAAACAACTGCTTAAATCGTGGTCGGTTGATGTTACCGATTCGGCCGGGGTAGTACAACATTACGGGCCTTATACCGATGACCAGGAAGGTATATCAGGTAAAATGATTTTAGGCACAAGGCAGCAGGGCGACTATAAGGTGGTAATGCTGGCGGAAACCAACAGTGGCGCTACTATTAAAAGGGAAAGCACCGTTCACCTGGTTAGTGCGGATGAATCAATAGAAGTGGGTTTGCGTTACAGTATCGTATTTGATTTTGATAAAGCGAAAACGATTGCAGCCTATGATAGATTTTTGACAGATGTAGTAGCGCCGCTAATTGCTGATGGCGCCACGGTGATCATTCACGGGCATACCGACATTGTAGGTGATGAAGCTTATAACCAAAAGCTATCAGAAAGCCGGGCACAACAAACCCAGGCAATTATTGAGCGTGCCTTAAAAAATAAGGGCAAAAACAATGTAAAATTTGAGACGCTGGGTTTTGGTGAAGACGTTAATCATTCGCCATTTGACAATGATCTTCCCGAACAACGTTTTTATAACAGAACAGTGATCATTGATATTGTACCGGTTAAATAAACAGCTACTATCCCGTAAAAAAGAAGAGGCCGTATCATAAACCAAATGATGCGGCCTCTTTGCTTTTTACCTTTAAAGTACTCATTCTATCAGCATGTAGCCGGGCAGTAATAACTTATGGTTTTATAAGAAAACGAATATGGTACGAAAGAATTCCTGTAGCTTTATGCAGATTTAGATCTTCACCACGGTAAATATGAAATTTGTAATTAAGCTAACCCTTTTCATGGCGCTATTAACGGTAACCTCCATGTCTTTTGCGCAGGCGGATATTAATACCGAAGTTTTTACCAGCCACATTACTTTTAATGCCGCCGGGGCCAATGTTGCTTATATAGGCAAGGGCCATTCCTTCACGGTAGATGTAATAGGTACAGATGTAAAAGAGGCGCCGCAGGGTGGTTCGCAGCCCAATCAAAACTTTGTTATCGTTAATAAAGATATTGTGCAGGCTTCGCTGGTGCCGCTTCCGCAGCCAATTGCCGATGGTGTGATGCTAAGCAAACTCACCGACGATCAGATAAAGCGAACCCTTGAAGGTTACGTAGACTACGAAATTGATTACGTAGACAAACAACTCAACCTATCGCCAACAAACATTAAAAAGGAATTTAAAACCATCAATAACAAGTTATACCTGCTTTGGTATTTTGAATTTAAGCCAGAGGGTGGTTCCGATGTTGCAGTAAAAATGTCGGCACAGGTATATATTTCGACCCTGTGTTTTAACCAGGTGCTGGATTTAAACATGCCCCTCGCCGATAAAAACGACTACAACAAATTTGAGGCCCAGCTGGAAAAAATTGCAGCTACTTTAATAACCTATGATAAGGTTTTGGATGGGAAATGATGGGTAGGCATGGCTATTTAGATGTTAAACAGTAGGGTATAGTTTATTACCTGTCAGCGGGGAACGAGTACGCGGCCGCACAGGACTGTGCGGCATACGCGCCAGAAGGGACATATACTATTTTACTATTGGTGTATAACAATAACAAAATGAAAACGGGAAATGTGATTTTTTTTCTTTGTCTCGGTTGGGCTTGTCCTGATGATAGCATTTGCGATTGTCGCTATCAATATATCTTCAAAAAAATATCTAGGATATAAATTTAACGGTGAAGTAATACATGTTGAATATAACAATAAAGGCTATCCGGAAGTGACTGTAAACGGGGAACAATATATGTTAGGTATGGGCGTGAATTTTGACCACATGATTGAAGAAGGAGACTCATTAAAAAAAGATAGCGGCGATACGAAAGTTATATTGGTAAAGGCCCGAAGTGGGAAGGTTATTATATTCGGCAGGAAATAATCCGGACATTCGTCCGCAGCTGGCTAGGCGTAAGGCACATGTCAGACGGCAATTAATTTCCTGTAAAGCGCCTCGTTATTGCGGCCAAGTGACACACTTAGCCGAGCGGAGGCCTTCTAATAGACGGATTAAGAGGTAAATAAATTTTAATTAAGTAGTAAATTGAATAATATGCGGTTTATAGATTTTATGGTTTTTTACCCCATGGAAAATTTTAAAAGAAAAAAATTGGGGGGAGATCAACTTGGTAGAGCCGTTTTTTTA
>Ga0206898_10171_pt1 | contig 18898 bp, 22 predicted proteins | sample Alteio_BWOrgHeat_50_FD_153237 | JGI IMG/M metagenome (GOLD analysis project Ga0206898, IMG submission 153237) | Enriched cells from forest soil in Barre Woods Harvard Forest LTER site, Petersham, Massachusetts, United States -... | ecosystem: Environmental > Terrestrial > Soil > Temperate forest >...
CGCCTGCAGGCTGGTGTTTTCGGAAATAACCTCAAATCCATGCATGTGTTGGAAAAGGCGGGCTTTACAAAAGAAGGTATATTAAAAAGCGCGATAGTTAAAAACGGGGAAATATTGGATGAGCATGTCTATGGTTTGGTGAAGATTTGAGACGCTAGACAAGAGATTTGAGAGATAGAAATACACTGCGGCGCTAAACGGTATCCGTTTAATTTCCTTTCATAGTGATGGGTTTAAAACCTTAGGTGTTCGAAATATATTGAACAAACACCTGCACAAATAAATCGAAAGCCAGCGCTGAAATTCTTATAGCGCCAGTTCTGCCACTTCCTCACCTACCAGGCTGCCCATCGCAACACCCATGCCGTTACATCTTACTGCACAAAATATATTCCATTCTACCTGTTTAACAATCGGGCTTATATCTTCTCCAAAACCCATGATCCCGCTCCACCAATAATCAACTTCAAAATTTTGACCTGATAGTATTACTTCTTTCAGATAGGTCGTCAGTTTATTTTTAATTGTTTCGGTATGACCGAACTCCCAGGTTTCTTCGGCTTTAAAGTCAATATTACGGCCACCCCCAAATAGTACCCTATTATCAATATTGCGGAAATAATAATAACCTTCGTCGAAATGATAGGTGCCTTTAAGCTTTAGGCCTGCGATAGGTTTGGTTACCAGTACCTGCCCGCGTCCCGGTATAACTTTCAGACCGGGAAACAGTTGGTTGGCAAAAGCATTGGTAGCCAGTATTACTTTGCTCGTTTTAAAATTGCCCTGCGAGGTAATTAGTGTGATATGGCTGTTTTCATTTTCAATTTTTTGAATCTCGCAGTTGTTTAACACCAGCACATCCAATTCATAAACCTTGTTTAACAACGTGCGCATCATTTTACCGGTATGCAGCTGCCCTTCAAATGGGTTATAGATCATCCTGCTAACGCCTTTGAATCCAAATTCAGCAATTTTTGTAGTAGCAGCAGAATAAATATCCGAATGCCCAATAGCATCTTTTAATAGCCTATTTAAACTTTCGAGCTGATCTATACAGTCATCTGCTCTTTCGGCCTCGGCATCCATAAATAATTCATGCCCGCCATGCTGCCGATAATCAATATTGGAATCGCCAAGGTTTTTTCGTAAGCGCTGCAGTCCCCGCCACCTGTAGTTGGCCATGCGCAAAACTTCATCAGCGGGTGCCTGTTTTAAAGCTGCTATTTGTTCTGAGGCAGTACCAAAACAGGCAAAGCCGGCATTTTTTGTACTGGCGCCGGTAGGTAAAAATCCACGCTCCAATACCAGTACTTTTAACGCCGGTTGGCGTTTTTTTAAATGAAGTGCGGCACTTAGGCCAACTAATCCGCTGCCTATTATCACTACATCAGCATTATTAATAAATGCAGTTTGTTCCCAGTATGAAAATGTATTTGCGTCCAATTAATACTATATTTTATGGAATTACTCCTTTTTTCAAAAGTATGGAATTATCACAGTATTAGCTTACGAATGCTTACATGGTCATTAATATAGCATTAGAATTGCCATTAGGATTAAACATTTTGCGCTTTTGATTGTCGTACAGTATACAATAAAATAAATAACATCAACCATGAAAAAGATTGCAAAAATAATAATTCTGTTATGTGTGATGTCGTTTGCAGCGTCAACGACATTTGCACAGGTAAGCATATCGGTATCTGTTGGGGTAGCCCCTCCTGAATTACCGGTTTATGTACAGCCTGCCTGTCCCGTCGACGGGTATTTATGGCAGCCAGGTTACTGGGCTTATGATGATGATGCCAATGGCTACTATTGGGTTCCGGGCGTATGGGTGGCTCCGCCAAATCCCGGTCTTTTGTGGACCCCCCCTTACTGGGGCTTCGAAGGCGGCACATACGGATTTCACGTTGGCTACTGGGGACCCAGCGTAGGTTTCTACGGTGGTATTAATTACGGATATGGATACGGTGGATATGGTTATGGCGGCGGACGATGGGATGACGGAAGGTTCCGTTATAACACCGCTGTTGTTAATGTGAACCGTACCGTTATACACAATACTTATATTGATCGTACAGTTGTTCATAACACTTATGTAAATAACCGTGTGAGCTATAATGGCCGTGGTGGTGTTACAGCAAGACCGCGTCCTGAAGAAATGTCAGCTATGAAGCAGCGACACATTCAACCAACTCCTCAGCAGATGTCGCATCAGCAGGAAGCAAGCAGAAACAAGGCTCAGTTTGCGAAATTAAATAACGGCCGCCCAGCCGCGGCAGCTATGAATAAAGTGAATGGGCATGCTTATAACCCGCAAGGTAAACAAACATCGTTAGCACGTGCTAACGAAGAAGCCAACAAGCGTGCACAGCAACAGAAAACTCAGCAGCATGCACAACAACAGGCGCAAAAAGTTCAGCAGCATGCACAGCAATCGCAACAGCGTGCACAACAACAACATACCCCGCAAAATGCACAAAGGCAGCAGGCTCAGCATATACAGCAGCAGCAAGCCCAACAAGTTAAGCAGCACGCACAGCAATCTGAACAGCGTGCGCAACAACAGGCTCAACAGCGTGCACAGCAACAGGTTCAGCAGCATGCACAACAGCAGCAAGCTCAGCAACATGCACAACAGCAACAGGCTCAGCAGCATGCACAGCAACAGCAGTCTCAGCAACGAGCACAGCAAGCTCAGCAACAACGCGCTCAGCAACAACAAGCACAACAGCATGCTCAACAACAGCAAGCCCAGCAACGAGCACAACAGCAGCAAGCTCAGCAACATGCTCAACAGCAACAGGCTCAGCAACACGCCCAACAGCAGCAGGCTCAGCAACAGCAAGCACAACAACGCGCTCAACAGCAACAACAGCATGCGCAGCAACAGCATAGTGCGCCAAAGCCTGTTGAACCACACGAAAGACACAAATAAAACTTCGTTATCGTAGTTTGAATTGATCTGATAAAAGAACCCTCCAGTTATTCTGAGAGGGTTTTTTGTTGCCCTCCGAACCAGGACAAGCCAGACTGGGTTGCAAGTTGACAATTACAACAACATATGAAAAACAAAACCCCGGCCGATTACAGCCAGGGTTTTTAATTAGAAATTATAGAGTGAGGTTGATTAGTTCATCCTGTACGGGGCTATCAGGTAAAATTCCGGGATTTGTACATTAAACAGGGAATTGTCCATAAGACGTGCCATTTGGTACTCTCCTTTCATGCTGCCCATATCTGTTTTCAAATTGCAGCCAGACACGTATTCGTGAGTAGTACCAGGTTCAATCACGGGCTGCTGGCCCACGACGCCTTCGCCCTCAACTTCACGCTTTGCGCCGTTCGAGTCAAATATATACCAATGCCTTGATAATAGTCGTACGGCGTAATTCCCCATGTTTTCAATATTCACTTTGTAAGCAAACATAAAATGGTCATTTGCCGGATTCGAATATTCAGGCTGGTAAATAGTTTCAACCGAAACCTTAACACCGTCTGTTATAGTTGTAACCATAGTAGTATTCAATTATTCAAATATATATTATACAGTCAAAAATCAAGCCACATCATCAATAAAAATTTAACGGATTGATTTTTTATCCTAAATCAGGGTCCTGACAGGCTGGGATTAAGTTAGTTTATTAAAAAACTTCCTCTTCAAAATTCGCGTACCTTGGATTTTCTTTTACTTCGTTTAAAATGTTCAGCACCTCATCCAACGTACCTGCGGTAACCAGTTTCATCCTATATTCTTTAAAGTTCTCGATGCCTTTAAAATAGTTTGAATAGTGCCTTCGCATCTCAAAAATCCCCGTTTTTGGACCTTTCCATTCAATGGATTTCATTAAATGAGTGGTACAGGCATCAATCCTTTCGGCTATCGTTGGCTTGTCAAGATGCTCGCCGGTTTTAAAGTAATGTTTAATTTCCCTGAAGATCCATGGGTAGCCAATAGCCGCCCTGCCTATCATCATACCATCGACTCCAAATTCCATTCGCCACGCGGCTGCCTTTTGCGGGGAATCGATGTCACCGTTTCCAAAAATGGGGATTTGTATCCTCGGGTTTCTTTTTATTTCGCGGATCAAATTCCAATCGGCAACGCCTTTATACATTTGCGCACGGGTACGTCCGTGGATAGTGAGGGCTTTTATCCCCACATCCTGCAAACGTTCGGCAACTTCATATACATTTTTGGTATTATCGTCCCAGCCCAGTCTTGTTTTTACAGTTACCGGCAGGTGAGTAGCGCCAACCACCGCTTTGGTCATAGCAACCATTTTGTCAATATCCTGCAATAAACTGGCGCCGGCTCCACGGCAGGCCACCTGTTTTACAGGGCACCCATAGTTAATGTCCATCAAATCGGGATTGGCAAGCGTGGCTATTTCTGTTGCCTCGCGCATATGATCAATGTCGCTTCCAAAGATCTGTATGCCTATTGGGCGTTCATATTCAAAAATATCCAGTTTCTGCCGACTTTTTGCAGCATCACGAATCAATCCTTCCGAAGAGATAAACTCCGTGTACATCATATCCGCCCCGTTTTGTTTGCACACGTAACGGAAAGGCGGATCGCTCACATCTTCCATCGGTGCCAGCAACAACGGGAACTCCCCTAAATCTATATTTCCTATTTGTACAGACATGACTTATCTTCGTGGCAAAAATACGAATTTTAACCCGGATGATAAACACGCAAGAATCACAGTTTGAAAAAGTTAAAAATACAATGCATCCCGGAATGCAGCTTTTTGTTTTTGCGTTGCTTTTTATTGGGATATATATTGTTGGAAATTTGATCGGTGCCGGGATAGTAACAGCGCTATACGGGCTTAAAACTTTAATGGCTGTGGCAACTGTAGATACTACAACCCCGCATTTTCTCGCGTCCTTGTGGATATTACAAATAGCAAGTACTACGTTAACGATTTTTTCAGCAGCCGTAGTTTTTGCTTATTATGTTATAAAAGAGCCGCAAGACTATCTTAAGCTTTCTTTCCGGTTTTCATGGATCCTGATCGTATTGGTCTTTGCGATAATGCTGATATCAAATCCATTGATAGAATTTTTATCCAACCTGAACCAAAAAATGGTATTGCCGCCCTTTTTAAAATGGATGAAAGACAGCGAGGAAAGTGCGCAAAAGCTTACTGCCGCACTGCTGCAAATGAAAAATGTTTGGGATATGATATTGGACGTACTGGCAATAGGGCTATTGACCGCAATAGTTGAAGAATTTATGTTCAGGGGGGTCATACAAACAATATTAGTCCGCTGGACCAAGAGTATACATGCTGCAGTTTGGATCACGGCAATATTATTCAGCGCTTTTCACATTGAGTTTTTTGGCTTTTTACCAAGGATGATGCTGGGCGTTCTTTTCGGTTATTTTGTTGCCTGGAGCGGGAGTATCTGGACATCAGTTTGGGCCCATTTTTTAAACAACGGGGCGGCGGTTGTGGCAACTTATCTTTTTCAGCAGAAAATAATTAAATCAGATCCTGACGATCAGCATTTATTTAACACCGGCTCCTATATAATCAGCCTTGTAATTGTAGTATTTTTACTCTTTGTTTACAGGAAGACAGCTTTTGAGAAAAAACAAATCGCGGTATATTAATGGAGAAAAACTGGGTCAAAATTTTTACTTCGTCTGATTTTTATAAATCTGAAATGATAAAACAAGCGCTTGCCGGTAATGATATTGACACCGTTTTGCTAAATAAACAAGATTCATCCCATCGTACGTTTGGTGATATTGAAGTTTATATTCGCCAGGAAGATTTTAGCAATGCCCTTGAGATCATCATCCTAAATCAAATTAACTTATGAAAACACGCGCCATCACAGGCTTCTTTTTTGTTATTGTTATGCTTGGCTCGTTTTTTTTCGGGCCTTACGTGTTCGGCGCTTTTTACCTTTTATTGAGTGCTTTCTGTCTTTTTGAGTTCTATGGCCTGGTTAAGCAAAACACGGCTGCTCCCAATGTGCCGGTAGGATTAATCAATGCGGTGTTGCTTTTCACTGCTTTTGCCATGCTGGTTTATGCCAATAGTTTTGCCATCCCAGCACTTCATTGCAGTAAAATTGCACATGTGCTGATGTTTTTATTACCTGTAACGCTCGGCAGCGTTTTCATGTACGAATTGTTTAGAAAGTCTAACGCGCCGTTCACGAACATTGCCTATACAATTGTGGGGCTGGCTTTTGTATCGGTTCCGTTTACTTTTTTTCATGCCCTGGCATATATGAACGGAAATTTTAACTTTCACTACCCGCTGGCTTTTATTTTAATGCTTTGGTCTAATGATACTGGCGCTTATTTAGTTGGACGGGCTCTGGGGCGGACTAAGTTATTTGAACGTCATTCGCCTAAAAAAACCTGGGAGGGATTTATAGGCGGCGTTGCGATAAGTGCCGGTGCGGCTTTGATCATCAGCCATTATTTTACGGAACTTACCTGGAACTACTGGGTCGCAATGGCTATTTTAATAGGTTCCTTTGGTACCATGGGCGACCTTGTTGAATCGATGTTTAAACGCAGCATTGATGTAAAAGACTCCGGGGGGATATTGCCCGGCCACGGCGGATTGCTTGACAGGTTCGATGGCCTCTTCCTTGCAGCGCCTATTGTTTATACCTATCTGTATTTGATCACTAATTGACTATTTTCTTCCCGGCTTAATTTACGGCAATGAGTAAAAAACATTGCATTTGTATTCAACTCATTTCAATTTTGTAACTTTGCAAAAAGAATTTAAAAAATGACCATTCATAAAGAAGGATATACCTCCCTGGCACTTTGCATCCTGTTCATAGCTATTTTGAATGCGGTGATACAGTTTTATTTCCCTCAGGCATTTGCTGTAAAATGGATCATTTACATTTTGTCTTTTTTTCTTTTTGTTACGATCCTGCAGTTTTTCAGGAGCCCTTCCATCAGTATAGACACTGACGAAACCCAGGTGCTTTGCCCAGCTGATGGTAAAGTAGTTGTAATTGAAGAAACAGAGGAAACCGAGTTTTTAAAAGAAAAGCGGATACAACTATCGGTCTTTATGTCACCGGTTAATGTGCATATTAACCGTAATCCTATATCAGGCGTTGTAAAATATTTTAAATACAATCCGGGAAAATATCTTGTTGCCTGGCACCCAAAGTCCTCAACCGAAAATGAACGTACCACCATTGTTATTGAAAATAGCGCCGGCGTATCGGTATTGTTCCGTCAAATAGCAGGGGCGCTTGCCCGTCGGATAGTTTGGTACGTGAAAGAAGGTGACGTTGTAGAGCAGGGCCAGCAATTTGGTTTTATAAAATTTGGCTCTCGCGTAGATGTTTTCTTACCGCTGGGGTCAACTGTTAAAGTTAATATAGGTGATGTGGTAAAAGGCGGTAAAACAGTCCTCGCCGAGTTGCCTGAAGTGGTGGCGCCAGTTAAACCAGAAAAGATCGCTGAAAATACTGATGCTACTGAAACTGCCGTTGCTAAGCCGGTTAGGAAAAAGCCAGTTAAGAAAAGCGTTTAATTTTTCTGAACCACTGATTCACCTGATTTTTATGATTTAGTATGATGATTTGCAGTTTTATAAATCATAAACCGATTGCTGATTCACGTAAATCAGCAATTCTGCTAATTTCTGAAACACTGATTAAGCTGATTAAATTGATTTAGTATGATGATTTGCAATTTTATAAATCATAAACAAATTGCCTGGTCATATAAATCAACTTAATCAGTGGTTCAGACAATTAATGATTTAGCATGAGGATTTTCATCAGCCGCTTGCTCAGTCATATTAATCAGCTTAATCAGTGGTTCAGACAAAACCCCACAAAAAAACCTTCCCGAAAAAATTCCAGAAAGGCTTTTGAAGATTTTATAGGGGGAATTAAACCCTTTTTGATTTGATACGTGCAGCTTTGCCGGTAAGTTCGCGCAGGTAGTATAGTTTTGCACGACGTACTTTACCGTGGCTGTTCACCTCAATTTTATCGATGTTTGGCGAATTGATAGGGAAGATACGCTCAACACCTATACCGTTAGAAACTTTACGAACTGTAAAGGTTTCGCTTACACCAACGCTGTTACGTTGTATAACAACGCCCTGGTAAACCTGAATACGTTCTTTGTTTCCTTCACGTATTTTATAATGAACACTTACCGTATCACCTGCTTTGAATGACGGAAACTGTCTTGTTTCTACTGATTGTTCTTCAACAAATTTTACTAAATCCATGATTTTTAGCTCTTAAATGCGATTTTTAGCCCGTAAAAATCGGATTGCAAGTATAGGGATTTTTTTTTAATTATAAAAGGTTGATTTGAAAAAAAGTTATGGAAGGTTGATTGAGTTGATTTCGTGAATGGTTGATTAGGTTGTTAAATGCCAGATAACATCTGCTTAACCGGGTGAGCTGCACTATTTATGATTTCAAAAAGAACCGGCCAACCACTCACCTAATCCAACTTAATCAACTGAATCAACCTTTCCCTCCGTAAAATAGGCGATTATCGTATATATCAATCCTATCAGCAGTAAGTTAAATACGAAATTTATCATAGTGTCACTAACTGAATGCGACCGGCTATCAATATCAATAAATGTAAAGATAGCGTATGCCGCTGCTGTTGCCAATATTACCCAGCCCATCACTGTTATCGGCCGGTAAATTATCCCTTTGCGTGTAAACCAGTTTAGTTTCATAAAAATTAATTTTTAATTCTATAATTAATAAAACGTGTTTAATGATCAAATGGTTGTCTTTAATTTCGGGTTATGTTTTAGCTTTTAATGGATATATTTTCGGTCATTACATAGGCGATAAAAGCAAATACAACGGCCAGGCTGATGATTATAAGCAGGATATTCCATAGTTTAACCTTTACTGTTATACTAAATTCCCGTACCCTTTGTTGCTGCGCATGTTTTTGAACCCCTACATGTACCAGGGAAAGCGTATTAATAACAATGCAAACAATTGGCAATACAAACAACACCACCGGCCCGAGGAAATTTATGAAAGGCGTTTTCTCCAGGCTCGACATCAATGTGAACATAGCGCCGAACCAGCCCGTATGTATGTGAAAATAATAATACATACACACGCACAGCAAAAAATAGCAGGGTACAATGATGAGCCAGGTCCCTAGCGCTGCGGAGCGCTCCGCATTCATGATAGCCATTTTTACCATTTTGGAATGTTCCCCGGGGTTGATGTCCGGTACCTGTAAGTTTTCCATTTGCTTTAAAAATTCGTCCTCGTCTTTCATGTTGATTATCCTTATAACGCAAAAGTTGTTTATGGTTGCAGTCTTAAAGCATATTTCTTAATTTTTCTAATCCGCGCGAAAGCAATGACTTTACAGTGCCTTCCTTTTTATCAAGTATTATGCTGAGCTCGTGATTGGTTTTCTGCTCAAAATACCGGAGGGCAATCACCTCCTGGTATTTGACATCCAGCAGCTGCAGTTTTTCCCTTATCAAATTGTAATCGTTGTAGGCTTTAAGCTCCTCTTCAATTATTTCGCGCTGATTATCTGAACTATCACGCAGCAGTTTCTCCATTTGTGGGTCCTCAAGCAATTGCTGCAGGGATTGCGGTTTATATTTACTGCTGCGGTAATATTGGTTTAGCTCATTTGTAGCAATGCGATACAACCATGCTGACAAACTAATGCCCCGCCATTTGAAGCTATTGATCTTGAGGAAAGCTTTCAGAAAAGTCTCGGCGGCAATATCCTTTGAAAGATCATAGTCAGCCGTGCGGCGCATAACATAGCCAAAAACAGGTTTGTACCATGTATCGAAAACCTGTCCGAAGGCATCCGGGTTCCTTCGGCATTGTTCAATAAGTTGGGCTTCCTGCTGAGGGGTCATCGTTGACAACTATAATGCCGTAGGGGCATTTTGGTTGCAAACTAATTTACAGGTTTGTAGGTAATGTGTTGGGAAAATTGTCATGCTGCCCGCCGTGGGCGGATCAGCACGCTACACACAGGTAGCCCGCACGCGACTCGCATGTAAGACGAACCGGCATGGTTTATAAAATCATGGTGTTTACTTATCATGTGGGTTGCCGATCCGCCCACGGCGGACAGCATGACTGGGTGACTTACCCAATCAACCACTCACCTAATCAACCCTAATCAACCAATTACTCTAACAAATCCGGTCTTCTGGCCTTCGTCCGCTCAACGGCCTGCTCGAATCGCCACTTTTCAATTTCGGGCGTATTGCCGCTTAACAGAATATCCGGTACTTTGTGGCCGTTCCAATCCGCAGGACGGGTGTAAACCGGGGCGTCAAGTAAGCCGTCCTGGAAAGAATCAGACAGGGCCGAAGTTTCGTCGGACAATACACCGGGGATCAGCCTCACCACGGCATCAACCAAAACTGCTGCAGGTAGTTCACCGCCGGAGAGCACGTAATCGCCAATGGAAATTTCGCGGGTTACGTAAATATCCCGGATGCGTTGATCTATTCCTTTATAATGGCCGCACAGGATCATGATATTTATTTTGATAGATAGCTGGTTGGCTATTGGCTGGTTAAGCGTAACACCATCCGGCGACATAAAAATGATCTCATCGTAATCACGCTCGGATCTTAGCTTTTCAATACACCTTGCAAAAGGTTCGATGGTCATCACCATACCGCTGCCGCCTCCGTAGGGATAGTCGTCCACGCTTTTTTGCTTTTGGGTGGAGTAGTCGCGTAAATTATGAACATGGATCTCGGCTACGCCCTTCTTCTGTGCGCGCTGTAAAATAGAATGGGCGAAGGGGCTTTCCAGCAAGCCGGGCAAAACGGTAATGATATCAAAACGCATGGCGCAAAGATAGGGTTCTTTGAGGTGGTTTTGTTAAAGGGATTAGAGAGCGCAGCATCTACAATTTCTTGCAAATTTCCCAATGATGGCCAAACGGATCCTTTATTCGGCCAAGCCGGTAGCCATAATCCTGATCGGCAACCGGGTAAATTTCTTCCGCGCCTGCTTTGATGGCCTGATTTGCTAGCGCATCAGGGTCGGGTACAATTAACCCCATTCGTATGGTGCTGCCGCCCAATGTTTCCGGACTAAAATTTTCGTGCTCCGGCGATTCGTCAGCCACTATGAAGTTTACACCGTTAATGGAAAGTTCTGCGACTACGCCGCCTTCAGGATCCGTCAGACAAAACAATACCACGGCGCCAAACGCTTTTTGATAAAATTCAACTGCGGCAGCGCCATTCCGTACCGATAACGTTGGTAAAAAAGAAGATGGAAAATCATCTTTAATCCGATCTTTCATAAAGTTTTAATATTTACCCTTTTTTAAAGCGCAGTAATTTACTTCACAAAATTGTCCAGCGCTTCCTTGTTTAACAGCTTTTCAATGAGCCAGAGATGTCCAAATGGATCCTTTATATCTGCCTGGCGATAGCCATACTCATAGTCGGTAACCGGCGACAATACAGTGGCACCAGCCGCTACCGCCTGCGCTACCACCGCATGTACATCATTCACCGCCAGGGCAATTGTAACAGTTGTAGTGCCCGCTTTATCGGGGCTTTTACTTTTGTTGCCCTCTTCATGAAGACGAAACATAGCACCATCAATTGAAAACGCCGCAACGTGTACGGTGCCATCATCATTATTAAGTCGCCACAATAGTAAGGCCCCAAATGCTTTTTTATAAAACTCAATGTCGGTTACGCCGCTGCTGACAGACAACACCGGAATAAATGTGGTTTCAGATTCCATTTTTTTAGTTTCTTTTAAGTCTTGGCTCTTGCTTCTTAACGCTTGGTTCTTGACTTTAATCCCCTTCCTCCAGCATAAAAACATCCTCGAGGGGCTTGCCAAATGCCCGGGCTATTTTTAACGCAAGTACAGTTGAAGGTACGTATTTATTGCTTTCTATAGTATTTATAGTTTGTCGCGATACATTTACCTGCTCGGCAAGATCAGCCTGGGTAATATTTTTTATGGCGCGTTCCACGCGGATATTATTTTTCATGATTACCCCTCCCTGCTTAATGAACGGTTGAGGCGAAAAATAACCCATCTGAAACGGATAATAAAAAAGATGAGAGGAACCCACAGGTTCAATTCTAATATATGGTACACATCTTTAGTGAAAACAAGGCTGATGATTAATATCAGGTAATTAAGATAGATAGCCCATCGCAATGAGTCGAGGCGAATCTGCCAGATCTGTTCATCCTCTACTTTTTCTCTGGCAAAAGCGATTAAAAATAATCCTATCACCATAACTAATGCAGTCAGGATAAAGAAAACATGATGGTTGTTGAAGAGATTGTCATTGTTCGTGTCACCAAAATCAAAGTCCATAGTTTTTCTAAATAAAGCTACCGGCACATGCGCAAGAAACAAGGCGAGCCCTAAATAGCGGCACCAATACGGAAATAGAAGGCGTGTTTTCATGATTGTAAAGTTTTATTTACCAAATGTAAAATATACTTTACAAAAATGCAAATATGTTTGACAGAAAAATTTCCCGTAGCTTAGTCCAAATAAACATCCAGCAACCCTTCGGGCAAGTCAACAAGCACGATTTCTTTGACCACATCAATACTTTTAATGATCTCTTCGTTCAGCGGAAAAAGCACTTCGCAGCCTTGATATGTTACCGTGGCAATAAATTGTTTGGGATATTCATGCACGTCGGTAATTTCGCCAAGCTCACCTTCGTTTTCATCAACTGCAGTAAAGCCGACAAGGTCCATCAGCGTAAACTCGCTTTTTTTCTTTTTGGGTTTTAGTTTATTGGGGAGGTAAATATGTTTTTTAACAAGAGGAGATGCTTTCTCAATGGCGTCCACATCTTCTAAAATAAGATAAGCAGCGTTTTTTTGAAGATATTTTATTGAACTGACAAAGTAAGGTACCAGTTTGCCGGCTATCTCAATAAAGAGGCTGGTAAATTTTATATCCTGAAGGCCATCAAAGTCAACGTATAAATGTAATTCGCCTTTTAAGCCTTTAGGTTTTAGTATGGTTCCCACACGGAAATAATCTTCTGTTGTCATGCTATGTTCTTTGGTTGAGTCCACATAGCGATGGGTTTGAAACCCATCGCTATGGAAATTATGTCATAAAATAACAATGGCGAAAATCCTGTTTAGGATCTTCGCCATTATATATCTGTGAAGCAATCTTGACTCTTGAAGTCTTGCTTCCTGCTTCTTTCTTGAAATTATTCAGCGCTTTCAGCTTCTGGTTCAGCAGCATTAGCTTCTTCAGCAGGAGCCTCAACTTCTTCAACCGGAGGAGTGTTTTTAGCAACGATAGCAGCAGCTCTTGCTTCTTTCTTTGCAGCTTCAGCAGCTAAAGCAGCTTTACGTGCTTCGTCTTTTGCAGAAGTTAAACCTGTTTTTTTACCGGTTATCTTACCTTCTTTGCTGTCAACCCATTCCTGGAACTTTGATTCAACTTGTTCTTCGGTCAAAGCGCCTTTTTTAAGACCACCTTGTAAGTGTTTTTTGTATAATACGCCTTTGTATGAAAGGATAGCACGACAAGTGTCAGTTGGTTGTGCACCACTGTTTACCCAATCAAGGGTTTTGTCGAAATTAATGTCGATAGTTGCAGGATTGGTGTTTGGGTTGTATGAACCTAAACGCTCAATAAAACGTCCGTCTCTTGGTGCGCGTGCATCCGCTACCACGATGTAGTAAAAAGGCTTTCCTTTTTTACCGTGTCTTTGCAGTCTGATTTTAGTTGCCATTTCTTATTTTTATGTATTCAACATGTCCCCGGTGTTCTTTCAGCGGGGATGCAAAGGTAAAAAAAATATTTAATTTAAAAAACGCATTTTGTTTATAGGTAATGTGTTACACTATTGTTTCTTTTTTTAGTTCCGCAAGTATTTTTATTGGGGATGCACTATCTTCGGTTTATTCCGGCAAGAAGCAATACTACCTTAATCATTTTACGGTTATCGCCTTGGAAACAGGATAAAAACAATATCGTCGTTTTTTCCCTATAATTTTATGGATCAATTACCTAAGTACAGGTTTCCCTGCGCGGTTGGCAACTAATATCCCATATGCGACTTAATTATGTGGCATAAAATCCCTATTTATTCACAATCGAAAAAGAAGTGTGGCTTTTTCGATGCAAATAAACCACCCTTCCTAAACCTTTTTCGGTGCAATATTAACTTGAATAGTTAAAATTCAGGCCATTTCTTTATAACAAGGATAAAAAAGTGCTTAAACGGTCAAATATTTGCAAAACCCTCCTAAAAATTCAGAATCCATCCATAATTATTTCTCTATGAGCAATAATTATGAATTTAATTAAACTAGTTCGCAAAAAAAATCAGATATTATGAAAAAACCTTACCTAATTTCAATTTTTTCGGTATTTGGCCTAATGGTCTTTTTTTTAAATGGTTGTAGAAAAGACCCGGCCCTTGTACAACCTCTAACCGCAGTTACAGGGACCAAAGTATCATTGGGAAAACTGATATTCCTTGATGTTAATTTATCAAATCCTATCGGACAATCGTGTTCCAGTTGCCATTCATCAGCAGTAAGTTTCAGTGATCCTTCGCACAACATGGTTTCGCCGGGCGCAGCCCCAGGCCTGGCCGGCAACAGAAATGCACCTATGGCCTCTTATACAATGTTTAATCCGCCATTTCATTATAATCCTGATGATACAACGTATGAGGGCGGCTTGTTTGTAGACGGGCGTGTGAACACGCTTGAAGACCAGGCTATGAAACCTTTTGTAAATCCGCTTGAGATGAACAATGCAGACCTTAATGCTGTTGTTGCAAAGGTTAAGGCAGCAAGTTATTATCCTTTGTATAAGAAAATATTTGGCGAGATCACAGATCCAACGATAGCGATTAAAAACATTGTTTCTGCCATAGCAGCCTTTGAGCGTTCACCGGAATTAAACCCTTTTACCTCTAAATACGATTATTATTTGAAAGGGCAGGCCTCCCTTACACCGCAGGAACAGGAAGGGCTAACGCTCTTTAATGATACATTAAGGTCCAAATGTTCAACCTGCCATTTAACAACACCAGATGAAACGAGCGGCAAAATATTGTTTACCGATTTTACTTACAATAGTGACGGTGTCCCTAAAAACCCTTTCAACCCTTATTATACAATACCCACCCTGTTTAATGCTGACGGTGAACACTATGTTGACCTTGGGTTGGGCGCCATATTAAACGACCACACGCTTGATGGTAATTTCAGAGTATCATCTTTAAGGAACATTGCCCTTACCGCTCCATATTTTCATAATGGTGTATTTGGTACATTAGAAGAAGTAGTTCATTTTTATAATACAAGGGATGTTCCGGGTTCTGGCTTTGTACCCGAAGTTGCTGATAATATCGATACCGAAGAAACAGGTAACCAGCATTTGACCGCCAAAGAAGAAGCTGCTATTGTTGCCTTTTTGAAAACCCTAACAGACGGGTATACAAAATAACAGCACATAAATCAACAACCCGAAGTATCAAACCGGGAAATAACAATTGAGATCATTCGTGGTTGGCCATTTATCCCCGGCCGCGAGTGGTTTCAATTATCCTTTAAAATAAAACCTGCAGTTTGGCGGGGCGCTACTCATTTACATAAGTTTTTATAGTGCAGGTGCACATATCATTCAGCGACGATTATACTATCAAATATATCCTTCCTGCGAGTTGTAATAAAACCGGTTTGTTCCGCATTAAATCACCGATAAAGCCTGAGTCCAGGCGGAGACCCTTCTTCCAATATAACTACCTGTAGAACAAGCACGTAGGCCCGAATATTTTTTTACATAAATTTTGTTTTAAGTGAAATAGTTATACATTTGATAAAAATCAGATTTGATACAGAATTATTTTCCTCCAAGATATAATTTTTACATTAAGTTAATTTTAAATTAAAAAAGTTCTTAAAAATCCTTGTCATGAAAAAACATTACCTGCTCCCCGTGCTAATTTTATTTGTCTCAAGTGTTTTATTTTTAAATGCTTGTAAAAAAGAATCCCCTGTTTTGTCTGAACCTGACGGAACAAAACTTTCAACAGGAAATATAACGTCTTCCAATAATAGCATAGCTATTGCCCCGAATACAAAGGAGGCGCTGGGAAAGTTGCTTTTCAATGACCGGAACCTCTCAAATCCATTCGGACAATCTTGCGGCAGTTGTCATGACGCATCAGTAAGTTTTACTGATCCGTTGCATAACGCGATTCCGGCCGGGGCGATAACTACCCTTTTCGGTTTCAGGAACGCACCCATGGCTTCTTATACTATGTTTAATCCGCCATTCCATTATAACGCTGACGATTCAACTTATGAGGGCGGTTTATTTGTAGATGGGCGGGTAAATTCATTGGCGGAACAAGCTTCAAAACCCTTTGTGAACCCTCTTGAGATGAATAATGTCAATATAGGTGCTGTTGTTGTAAAAGTCCGTAATGCCAGCTATTATGCCCTTTATAAGAAAATATATGGTGAGTCAAAGGAGGTAACCCCAACATTTAATAATATTGTAGATGCTATAGCAGCCTATGAACGTACACCGGAATTAAATCCGTTCACTTCAAAGTTTGATTATTACATGAAAGGGGAAGTAAAGCTAACCGAACAGGAACTTTACGGGTTAAACCTTTTTAACGATACGCTGAGAGCCAAATGCGGTAATTGTCATTTAACGACCCCGGATGAACGAAGCGGAAAAATATTGTTCACCGATTTTACTTACAATAGTGATGGTGTTCCGAAAAATCCTCTTAACCCATATTATAAAATACCCAGGAATTTTAATCCGCAGGGTAAGGATTTTAGGGACCTTGGATTGGGCTCCATATTAAATGACCGCACGCTTGATGGTAATTTCAGGGTTTCTTCCCTGCGTAATGTTGCCGTCACGTCTCCTTATTTTCATAATGGCGTATTTACTACGCTTGAGCAGGTAGTCCATTTTTATAATGTGCGGGATGTTCCGGGTTCTGGTTTTAAACCGGAAGTGGCCGATAACATTGATACTGAAGAAACCGGCAACCAGCACTTAACTGCAAAGGAAGAAGCTGCTATAGTTGCGTTTTTGAAGACATTAACAGACGGCTACCAGAAATAACCGCATATACTAACCATTTCCGTTGCGCCGCCAGGGCAACTTGCGTCCTGGCCAAGGAGGGGCACGCTTTAGGGACAATGCAATTTATTTAGTTGCGGACCTGACGGCATGCATTATCGTGGTCACTTGTTTTTAGCGGTATCCCCCGTCTGATTGTATAATTGGCGATATAATTTTTTACTTAGGACTGGCGAAACCCTGTGGAAACGGGGCGTGAGATTGTGCCTATTTCCCATTCTCTTTCATTCATGCAAAACATTAGATATATTTATGCATGAAACAAGGGCATATTACCTGTAAAAACTGCAAAAACATTTTTAAAGGTAATTACTGCAATATCTGCGGACAGGATGCGCATACCGGCAAGATCAATGCTCATTTCTTATCTCATGAGGTCCAACATGGGTTATTACATGTAGACAAAGGTATACTATATACAATTAAGGAGTTGTTTACCCGGCCGGGGTACTCTATCCGGGAATTTATTGAAGGCAAAAGGGTTAGGCACTTTAAACCACTTTCGTTTTTACTGGTAGCTGCCGGTTTGTATGCTTTTATTTACCATTTTCTGAATACAGGTATATTAATAAATGTCAAAACCGCAGACAGTAAAGCAAATAATGCCATTGAGATACTTAACGACTGGATAAAAACCCACTACGCCTTAGCGACATTAATCCAGTTGCCTTTAATCGCATATGTTAGTTATCTCATATTCAAAAAGTATGGGGACAACTATGCCGAGCAATTGGTTATCAATACCTATTTAAGCGGTCAGCGTATTATTGTAAGACTTGCTTTGCTCCCGTTGTTTTACTTCTTTCCGAAAGACGATTTTCCTTATTTCTATTTTTTTACAGATCAGTTAATACCGCTGGTCCTTTTTATCTGGGTTTACCGGCAATATTATTTTAAGGAGCGTGGAATCACGATTGTGTGGAGGGCTGCATTAGTTGATGTATTGTATTTTGTTTTGATTAACATAATAGTGAGCGTTATTTTAACACTACTGATCAATATGCACCAGTAACATACAAACACGCTTTTCCTTTCAAACCGTTTATTTTTTCCAAATGCCTGTTATGGGTTTCGCCGCGGAAGTATCTGTAACCGCTATCCCATAAATATTTTCCAGGGTATGTAAAACGTTAAAGTGCGTGATGGGCGTTCCATATTTCCCGGTTTTTACGTTTGCACCGTAAAATAAAGTCGGAATGTGATTGGCGTTTTGCGGATTATAATCGTCTTCATCAAAGGTCACTATCAATAAACTGTTATGTGTTTTTGCCCATTGGGCATAAGCGTCAATATTTGCCTTCAGCCATTTATCACCCCTTTGAATGGCCGCAGCATCACCGGGCGCACCAATGTTATGCATGTCATGGTCCATATCGGGTATTACAAACGAAACCGTGGGCAGCTTATTAAAATCCGTGGGGAACGAGGTAATAGGTAAACTAATGGTAGCGGGCAACTGGTTAGTGCCTGTGCCCTGCCAGTTTATCCATGGACAATGCTTACGGGCGTAAAGGTACCCAACTGTTAGCTTAGTCTCTTTGTAAACGCATCCCAGGTACCCTGTTGATGGCATAGTTTGCGCATATCCTTTAAAACTGAACCCTTTTTTTATCAGGGCCGAGCCTATGTTAGGTGTTGAATATTGCGTAGTTGCACAATTGTCATCAGTTACACCCTGGTTGCTGCCTGAATAAATGATAAGATAGTTAGGCTGGCTCGGATGCATCACCCCATGAGAATTTGTGAACAATGCCCCACCCTT
>Ga0206898_10172_pt1 | contig 18786 bp, 10 predicted proteins | sample Alteio_BWOrgHeat_50_FD_153237 | JGI IMG/M metagenome (GOLD analysis project Ga0206898, IMG submission 153237) | Enriched cells from forest soil in Barre Woods Harvard Forest LTER site, Petersham, Massachusetts, United States -... | ecosystem: Environmental > Terrestrial > Soil > Temperate forest >...
GATCTGCGGCATGAATTCGGCCAGCGTATCCGCGTCGGTTTTGACGTGGCGCAATTCGTGGTACATCGTCTCGTTGTAACGGCAACTGCCCTCGGGATAATCTTGCGCGATGGAGACGTTCGCGCGGTAGGCGACTTCAAGCTGGATATCCTTCGGCCAGATGCAGACCTCGCCGGAACCTTGCTCCTCCTGCGAAGCCAGCTGGAGATTGATGGCCATGCTGATGCTGCTCTCCGTCAGGCCGCTGGTGATCGGAAAATTCTCCCGCAGGATCGAATTGGTGGTGGCGGAGCGCTGGCCCAGGTTCTCTTTGCTGTCGGCAAGAAAAACCGGGTCGCTGGGGCTGAAACTCAGGTGGAACGTCGGCGGCGCGGGGGCCGTGCAGGACAGCAGATGCGCCAGCATATAAGCGGTGGAAGCGGGGGCGGAAGGAATGAAGGGCATGGGTCACCGGCTTCGGCACGGACAATCTACATCATCAAATTGTAACAAAGCCACATGAAGAAGTGGTAAAGCCCCGGCGCCCGCGTAAAGGGAAAGGATTACAAACAGATAGACGGGCGGTTTTTAAACCGGATATCTGGGACGCACACCCGGATATCCTGACCCGATAGCGGCGTCAGGGCAGGAAGCGGCCTTCTACTATATCATTTATTTTCAATTAGATAGTCAAATTAATTTGACGTAATGATTTTCCCTCTGTAGATTTGCTTCGAGCCGAGTGCTTCCGGGACAGAGCGGTTTTACCCTTCGCGGGTTTTGTTTCTCGCCTGTCCGCCTATCCCACACTCCCAAAACAGCCCTGAATGAATTTTGTTCAAGGTCGTTTTTGCCCGGCTCTTCCCGCCCCGCAGATACGTTCCTGAAAACAATTTTGAAAACTTTTTTAAAGAAGCCTGCGTCCGCGATCCGGGCAAGGGATTTTCTCAACTCGCAAGAAAAAGGAAAGCCAAGATGACACTCTCCCGTAAGGACAGCCGTAAACTCGCTGCGTCCCTGAAAAAAGACTTCAACAAATTTGCCGACATCATGGATATCAGCGCCTGCAAACTGGCGCCGCCGGAGAAAGGCTATGGCATCCGGATCGAGGTGAATGGCGATACGAGCTGGGACTACGTCGGGGAAGTCCGTGATGCGGCGCGCAAGACAGCCGGCGAAAATGTCCGTTGGAACGTGATCCTGACGGATAAATATCCGCCCAAAACCAAAACTCCCAAGCCTTCATAAATTTTCCCGCTCATTCCGGATATCTGGGACACGCACCTATGTTTATTGATTATCTAAATTAGCCGCCGGTGGGCACGATATCTCAAAGAGAAATTTGGCGCATCATCTCCCCGCTGCGTGACGTGATGCGGCATAGTTACCAGCTACAATTCTTGTCATTCGAGCCACGGGTGGGATATAAATGAATAATGAGAATCAATCAATATAGGCGTGTGTCCCAGATATCAGATGTCACACGAAGGTCTGACGACGCATGGAGCGCCGGGCAAGAGATCGAGAAAATCGATTGCTAAAAATCCAAAGGGAGGGGCCTCATGCCCGATGAAACGGACGACTATGGCCGCAAAGCGCAACCTAGCGAACGCGATCTTGGGCCCTCCGCTTTCCTGCCGGATTTTCAGCGCGCCGTCCGGGACTACAAGGTTGCCGCGCTTGACTGCGACTTCGACCCGAAGAGCGAAGCGGTGCTGCGCGCCGGACTCGAAAAATCGCATGCCTTGCTGCTGGGGGAAGTCCACGGCGTCGAGCAGACCCCCAATATCATCTATACCCTGTTCAAAAAATTCGGCTTTCGTCATCTGGCCCTGGAAGGCGCCGACGATATGAATGACTGGGCCGACAAGTTCACCAGCGGCAAAGGAGATGCCCTGGATTTCGGGGGGATTCACGATACCTGCGGCGGCGGGATCATGCCGGGGCATCTTGCCGTGATACAGCAGCTGAAAAAAGAGGGGTTGCTGGATAAACTGACCTTCTTTCATCCGACCATCCGCTTCGAAGACGACGATAACGAGTCGCGCGACCGGCTGATGGCGGAGAAACTCCAAAGCCGCCTGTCCGATGCGCCGACTTTGGTAATCACCGGATCCCACCATGCGACACGGGAACACAGCCCCGGCCTTCCGGGCGGCGCTGAATATCCGATGGGTTATCACCTTAAACAAACGACACCGGGCATACAGGCGGGTCGCATCGATGCACTCTCGGGACAGTTTTTCGGCATGTATGGAGATGCACGCATCACCGGCGCGGGCGATTTTACGGACAGATCATCACAGTCGCCAGACGGCAAGCCGCGTTTTCTTTATAATGAACAAAAGGACTCATTCGTCCTCGAGTTACCCAAAGCCCTCCCGGCGCGGGCGCTCAGATACTACACGGAAACGTGGCCGGAAACGCCGGCCCGTTCCGCCGCACTTGAGGGCAGCGGGCAAAAAAGCCCAGAAAGAGCGCTACAAAATAATAATAAGCCCTGAAAACTTTGGTAATATAGTCGCTGTGTGCGTTTTGGGCCCCTGTCGAGCCTCTGCGAATTTGCGCAGCTTGGACGGAGAAATCTTCCCCGCTCCAGGCTTTTCTGAAATTTCCCCGCCGCTGGAGATGGAGTTGCCGAGTCTGATACTTCGCGAGGGTGCTCCTGTATGATATCAGGGGACACACATCTATATTTATTGATTATCTAAATTAGCCGCCCGTGGGCATGATATCTCAAGACCAATGTGGCGCATCATCTCCCCGCTGCGTCACGTGATGCGGCATAGCTACCAGCCACGATTCTTGTCATTCGAGCCATGGGCGGGATATAAATGAATAATGATAATCACTCAATATAGGTGTGTGTCCCCAGATATCAGATATCAGATATCGTGTGTCCCCAGATATCGCATAATTTTCCGGCGGGGTGGCGCCACCGGCAAGGGTAAGGATTTCTTTTTTTATCTGCTTTATATCAGGCATGCGAATGCTCCTTCTAAATATTACCCGTGTCCGGACTACTTCAACAGGAATGGCGGTTCTTTTTTTGCTTTGGGCTCCTTTTCAAGCCGCTTGTGGTTTTCCACGATAATTGCGGGACTGTTACCGCCCCCGCCGATGCCTTGCCGACAATCGCGCAAAACGTTTTTTCAAAAATTATTCACGCGCCGTCGATTTTCACCATTCAGACAATTTACTCTACGCGCCTGTGAGCGAAGCATGTCATGGAACAGGGGACTTTACTTCGGTTCGGTACCCGCCAGTTTTTTGATGACGCGCCGGGAGATTCCGGTCGAGGGATTGTCGCGGTGCTGGTCGCGAATACCCCTTACGTTTTTGCGCAGTGCTTCGAGATCCGGGTCGGCGGCGGGCGCGTCGGCATGTTGCAGCAGGCCGCTGGCCGCGAGTCGATAATAAACCATATCCCTATTGAGCTTGCTCTGTTCTTCCGTCGCACCGAAGGCAAAGATTGCGGGTCTGCGTTTTTGGTCGGTCATGGGGTAATCCTTATGATGATTGGGTGATCCTTAACGGACCGGCAGGCTGGCGTATTTGGCTGCTTCGTGCCACGGGGAGCCCTCTACTGTCGTGCGGACAGATAATTCAACGAGATAGGCTGGGGCTGTCCGTATACTTCCCGTTTTGAGAAAAGACGTTTTACTGCCTGTTTAGCAGCGTCATGGCTATCATGGCATTCTGACGCGCCAGAAGGTCCTGAGCGTCCATCGCTTTCCTGGATGCTTCCAGGTTCTGATCGATAACATCCCCCGTCGCGCCGGAACCGGCCGCGCTTGCGTTGAAAGCGAGGCTCTTGATTTTTTGGATTAATTTTTGGGTTAATTCACTCATGGCCTATCTCCTTCACGTTAACAGTGTTGAAGATTGTCGTTGTCGGGATTGGGAAAGAGCCGAACAAATAACAACCCTGAACAAAACGCATTCAAAGTTGTTTTGGGAGTGCGCAAGGAAGGAGACAGGCGAGAAACAAGCCCTTTTGGGGCAAAACCGCGCTGTCTAAAAGAAGCACTCGGCTTGGTATTGAATATAAACCGATTCCATGTGTTATGTCAAATAATGTTTCAGCGTAGACGTTCAAAATGAATTAAACCAGTGGCATAGAGTCGGCCGGGATAGCAGGGCGGCACTCTATGCCATAATGTTTGGAGAGGCCTGTATGTCTCTCAAATGGCCCTTTGGGGGTTAAGGAAAAATCGGGTCGCTGGGGCTGAACGTCAGCGAATTTCAGGGACACTATACTTATTTCGATGATTATTAAAACAGACGGTCTTGGTCGGAAGAAAAATGGTGCCGTCCAGATATCTTGATACCTTTCGGTGTTTTATTTCAAGGCCATAAAAACCCCTTCCCTGCGTAAATTTTGACCCTGTTCCCAGCCCAACTCACACAAAGTAAGTATAATTGTGGCATTTGACATAATATTTAAGAATCGGGTATAACTTTCCTACGCAATGTGCACCTACGGGACAGATCGATTTCCGCTTGTTTCGCGCCTGTCAATCAAACCGAGCACAGCCTGCAAAAACAGCCAAGGTTATCATCCGAGCACTTAGGCGGATGATAAGGTCCATGGCTGTTTATGTGGAATCTTCCCAATCACAGCATGACCGACCCTGAACGGAGCTTAAAGCATATAGGGTGCCGGAACATGTCCAAGACGATCATCAGAGATTTTATAAAAGCTATCAAGAACGATGGTTCCACCATCGTCAGTATGGCCCATGCTCAGGTCAGTCACGCCATCATGAGCAAAAGCGTGAAAACGGCTTATAACGCGATGGCGGCGAGCGCTGCCATCAATAACTCAACCGGGGAAATCACCTGTACTATTCCTCCCGGCGTGAGCCAAAAGGATGCTGCGAAGGCTTTGCATGTGATCCAACTTGAATACGGCAAAGAATGGAAAGTAAAAGTATAGGCTTGTATACCGCGGATCATGGGGTGCGCGGACTGTTAACAGGATTCGAGAAGGAGATAGCCACATTGAATTGCGCAAGGGCTTATTCATGATTGTTCATGCCAACCCTTCCGATCCAATGCAGGGCCTACCCTGAACCGTAGCAAATCTGGCCAAATAAAACAGAAGAATAACGAGTTCAAATATGCCGCCCATGAAAATTCACTCGCAACAGGAATACGTAGAGTGGCAAAAACATTTGGCTGAACGAGGTCGACGTGGTTGCAGCAAGTGGAAGACGGGCGTAACCGTTCCCGGTTCCGAACCGTCAAACGTCCCTGCCTTCAAAGCGTCCACGAAGCAAGTCGGATTCAGGTTATAGGCGGCGGATATCATGAGTTATGTTTTCGATTTCAACGCTGAAGTTGCACGGGCACGTGCTGAATATCCGGAAGCGACGAAAGGTGTGCCGATGTTCCTGTTACCTGAGCAAGCCGGGGAATTGAGTCGCTTCCTGACTGAGAGGAACGGCCCCAGGTGGGAGGCTCTATGGACCGCCACGGTTCATGATTTCCACGAATTTGTGGAGAATCACGACGATCCGCTTCCGGTCAAAGTCGCCAAACTACGCGTTATAGAAGGTCCGGATAAGGACATAGCGCAAATCGAGGAGTTCATCCGGTTAGTAGAGGACGTCGAACTCGAAGCTGCAAATACCGGTTCGTGCGTTTTTCCCGGCAACCCCTATCGCCCGGCCATGGTTATTGTAAAGCCGGAAACAGGGAGTATTCTTGACAATCCCCATAAAACGGCCTTCTACCATTTCTGGCATGAGCTCGGGCACATCGTTGTGCCGGGCGCATCCGGCGGGCGCAATCCCGTTTCGGAGGGGGAGCCGGGATATTGGGATAACATCGCGCTGACGCGCGGGCAGGAGGAAAGGGCCGACGTCTTCTCGCTCCTGCAAGGCCTGAGGCGCGGAATATTGGACCGGGAGGACGTGCGCGACGTGTCGGATAACCGCCTGTATGGACTTCTCTACAAAGGCGAAGACCATTACACTTCTCCCGTTGTTGATACAATAAACATGAAAATCTTCTCCCAGGCGGCGCTCAGTCCGCGGCGCATTGCCCTGCTGGCAACGGCGATGCCTGCTCTCGCACCGCTACCGGGTGAAGCTCTGGAACGTCTTTCCTCTATGCTCGACGGCGGACGCAAGTTCCTTCCCAAACGAGAGCCGGCCGGTCTGCCCGGGCGGCGGCTAAACAAGGAAACGCCGGAAGAGCGTCAGAATTTGCGATGTCATTTCCGCAGCGTGCTCGAAAAATGCCAGGCCCTCAATGACCTCGCACGCATCGCCGTGCAGAAGCTGGATAAAATCTGCGCCGAGGCAGAACGTCGGGCAACCGGCGAAGGCTGCGAAGCCTCGGGTGTAGAAGTCCCTCCGGCCGGACGGCCACTCGCGAAAAAAGAATCTGTGAGGCCGGACACCGGTTTACGGGTCCGGACCTCGGTCAATTCGGTCTAGGCTCGCGTTCAGCCGAATAGCCCTTGCGTGAGGGTGGCGACGCAAGCAGTTATGGCCTTGATGCTGAGGGTAATTGCCGCTACACGTTCCGCCGATCGGACAGGGATGCGGGCGCTCAAGGGGGCGCAGCCGGTCGTGCTCGTGAACAACGTGATAGTGCTAGCGGCCAGTGGATGGAACCCGCCATTTATCTGGAAAAATATGATCCCGCCACCGGCGAAATCATCGAATTCCGGAGACACGATAACTTAATTCGATGATTATTAAATTAGGCGGCTCTGCGCGGAAGAAAAATGGTGCCGTCGATGGGATTTGAACCCGCGACCTCTCGCTTACGAATTAAATTTACGGTAATTGCACCATTTCGCATGCAGTAGCATTGACTGGCATAGCCTATTGATGAGCAACGCTTAAATCAGGGTGGCCCTTCGCATCACGTTGCAGCAGTTAGCACCGATTTGCATTTCTGCACCTTAAAATGACCTTAAAAATCCGCCATAGATTTTTCCCGCATTTTGTGGCTGGCGGTCTTGTGTCAAGGAGCTTGCGGGCTTCGGCTGACGGGGAAAAGAGGGCATGCTGGAGTTTACAGGATTATACGATTATCATTAAGATGATACGTACCCCGATTTCCTTAAATATTTATATAGTAGCCGAGAGAAAAATAGCATGAGAAGCTTCGTCATCTTTTTAATTCTGCCTGTATTGGTATTGGTTAGTCTATTGGCCTTCGCGGGTGAGTTTCATACGAATACGGAGAAGAAATTTCCAGACGCCCAAAGTAGTGATGTAAGCTCCCTTACCGCCGCCGCTGAATCGGGAGATGTTAATGCCCAAAACGCTCTTGGGCTTATGTACTATCTGGGTAGGAACGTAAGACGCGACTATGCTATCGCGTTTAAATGGTTTCGCATGGCGGCCGAAACAGGTGATTCTTACGGACAAGCTGGCGTCGGGACCATATTCAGAAACGAGCCGCCGAATTATGCTCAACAGTATTTTTGGTTCTCGTTGGCAGCGAGGGATACTAAAGACCAGGTATCTAAGAATTTTGCTGTCTCCGCTGCTACGCATTTAACGCAGCCTGAGAAGGCGGCAATTGATAAGTTGTTAATTGCTTGGGTGCCGCAAAAAGGTTCGGCGACACCCGAGGTCCCCCCGATAGGTACACCCCAACCCGATACTTGCACTGCCTACAAGCAAGACGCCGCCTCCTACAGAGCATGCCAGGATCGAGCAGAAAAAATTAATAGGCTCAAGCAGGAGACAAATCAATAGAGAGATGTGCTCCTGGCTTTTTCAAGTGGGTGCAGAGTAGGGGCGACGTGGCTCTTTTCGTTATGATATTTGCGAAATTCTGCCTGTATTAATTAGATCGGCAGAATATCTTATCTGCGATGCGGATAGGCGATGTCATTTTAAGGTCGGGGCGCTATAAAATTTTGGCAATACTTCAATTATTTTGCGCGCCACTTTTCATAGCTTGATTCGATATTTCCTCTCTTTCGGTTAAGAAAAGAGGACGGGGAATTTCGTTTGCGCCATATGAAAAAATGACACTCCTTTTTCTATAAAACGTTCCACAGACCGTTCGATTGCGCACGAAAGTTGGCCTTCGGATTTGGAGAAAATGAAGGCTGAGGCCCCAACATAGTTAAAAGTCAGGCCTGCTTGTCATCTAAGGCTAGCCAAACGTCCAATAGGAATTCTGTCCAAGCATCTCAAGCGAGAATCACCGAATCAAGAAAAGGTTAAATAAAAGTTAAATCAATCGAGGAAAAATTTGCGAGGTTTGGAAAAGTTTTTTTTTACAGGGAACTTTCTTGTGATACCGTCATGCGGCATGTTTTTAATTTAAAGCAGTTTCGTTTTTCCTTGGACGGTAATTCAGGTCACGGTTAGGGGCTAACGCATAGTGGCAAAAAATTGGGGAAGTGCTGTCATAACTCGAAGTCAACTGTTTTTAGTTGGTAGATCCAATTTCTATAAAAATATTTCCTGCTTTCTAAAGTGGGCAGTCACCAGTAGGACACATACCTACCCTGGTCTTTTATTTTTGAAGAGGTGGCCCGCTTTCAAGACCCCTCTCCGATTTTTTGCAGGGTTTGTGATTTTCATTTGTGCGGCATCCCTTTTTTCTTCGCTTGTTTATGCAGACCATGCTTGGGATTTGCGATCTATCCTCGATAAAGCGGAAGGAGGAGACGTTCAGGCGCAAATGGAACTTTGTAACGTATATCGCGACGGTCGAGAGGTAAAGCAGGATAACGAAGATGCCTACTTTTGGTCAACGCGCGCCGTTAATAACTCTGCATCTCAGAACGTAGAAATGCGCAATAAGGCGGCCGTTTGTCGTGACGAAGTAATGCGGCGCCTGACGCATGAACAAATTGCTGCAGAACAACTGCGCGTTGCTGCGGAAACCGGAGATAAGAGGTCACAAGAAGAATTTTGTAATATGTTTTTTAATCCGCCGCACAACTTTTTAAAGGAGGCATCCAAGCGATGGAAGCAGGCTGCAGGATTGTGTCAGAGCTTGGCGGAGGAAGGTAACGCCAAAGCGCAGCACCATCTGGGAGTCCTATATGAACATGGATGGGGCGTCAGACAAGATCATGCAGAAGCTTTAAAATGGCTTATTAAGTCCGCTGATCAAATTGAGGGATTTTCCCAAATGAGGACTAAAGCTGAGCAGGGAAGTCCTGATGCTCAATATTGCTTAGGTTTGTATTTGTCTGGGTTATCCCAAAAAATGGACTTGGCGGGTAACGAAGAGGTGGTTAGATGGTGGCGTAAGGCAGCAGAACAAGGACAATATCAGGCGGAGTGGGGGCTCGGTTCATTGCTTTATTCCGGCGGTGTCAGGCCTGAAGATGTCGCGAGCGATTTTGAGAATGCTTACTTCTGGCTTTCTCTTGCAACGGCTCAGGGTAGCCCTATTAAATTTAACACTAACGAGCGTGAGATGGCCGCGTCGAAGCTTACATCGATGCAAAGGTCTATTGTACAAAAGAGGATATCAAGTTGGAAACCAACGTTGGCTCAGGCGGCTCCAGTAATAACCGATGCTGATCTAGAGAGTTGGTCGAGGAATATCGCGCCCGGCTGTGGAAAAAAGGCGCGCTAAAATAAGTTCGTTAAATTTAAGCCATAGATTTTGTGGGCTCAGTAAATTCTAAGGAGAGAAATGATGCCAAATAATAACGACCCAACTCTTTTGACTTTGCCCGGCAACAATTGGAAGAGTACCGTGGCTTTAGGGCCATTGGACTATACTTTTTTAGATTCAACTAATCCGTTACCTACCTATTATTATACGAATTTAGATCCGACACAGGGATTTAGCAGTCAATATCGTGGAGTTGGTGCGCCCCAACCTTTAACTGTTTCCCAGCAAGAGCTTATTAGCTACTACCTTTCGGATCCGATTGGTACGGCTACTGAAGTCGAGCACTTCTTCGGATTTCCTGATGTTCAGTTTCGAGACTCCTATCCAGATGTAGCAAATATTTCCTTTCAGGCCAGCGATTCCCCAAGCCCCGTTGGCGCTATTTTCATCTCAAATGCGGCTTTACCAAGTAACCCGAACAACACCGTCCCGGACGGCGCAACAGAGCCTCCAAGTTTTGTTAATACCTTAAGCGGGAATGGTTCCACAGCCCCCCTTTCGCTTCCTGTCGCGCCACCACCTGCAAGCGACAGCGTAAGCACCGTCGTCTATCTGTCGGAGTCTGGAGTATGGGTGGCCCAGGCGCCGGGAACCTATACCATAGACACAACTAATGCCACCATTCAATTTCCCGGCGGCGCGCCCATCGGGGTCAATAATATCGCCGTGCAATTTATAGATAGTGGTGGTGCTGCCTCAGGACTTGCGGGCGACGTATTGCTTAACCCTAGTGGACCGGCAATAAGCTCACTAAACGTGGGTCAAAGTGGCGCGTTAACTATTCTACATGAGCTCGGCCATGCTTTGGGTTTGATCCATGCCGACAACGGTGACGGCGGAACAGATCCAAATGCGGGTTTTACGGGTATATTTAAAACAGATAAATATACGATTATGAGCAGTAATCTAGGGTTATTCGATCCCGATGTGAATGCACCAGGTACCGCCGGCTCCGGCTTGGTTTATGCCACTGGCCTGCAACTCTACGACATTGCCGCCATACAGAGCATCTACGGGTACAACAATAACACTCGCGTGGGCGATACCACCTACACCGTCGGCCTAACGGCGGCGGGAACACCCCAGGCCTTTGGCAGCGATCCTTCTAAGCCATTTCTATACACAATTTGGGACGGTGGCGGAACGAACACAATTGACGCATCTCCATATACGACCCCCGTTGAAATCGACCTAAGACAAGGGAATTTTAGTTCCATTGGAGTTCGGACCGATGGCACACCGGTGCCGTTTGACGCCCAAGCTACTGCTGATAACCCTGATCCTGGAAATGTGGCTATAGCATATCATACACTGATTCAAAATGCGATTGGTGGGTCGGGTAATGATGTCCTAATCGGAAATAGCTCGAATAATGTTCTGACAGCAGGGACAGGCAATGACTATCTGTTCGGTAATGGCGTGGTGTACGACGGGAATCCAGGTTTCGCAGCTATTGATCCCAACGATCCTAATGATCCAAATAGATCAATCCCTACTCAGAAACATGACATTTTGATTGGCGGCCCCGGTAACGATATCTTTATGCCAGGCGCGGGGCTTAATTCTATCGTATCTGGCGGTTTGGTAATGCTTGATGGTAATGGCAATGTGACCAGCAGCGCTCCAGGAGGAAATGCCACCGATATTATCTATATGTCCGCTGCAAATGCAGCCGCTGGAGCGCCGGACGTTGCCAATGCGGTGATCGGATATGCGGATAAGACGGCCATTGTCTCAAATTCCGTCAGCGGGGAGATTAGTACTAACCTATACAATATTCAAAATGTTGTAGCGGAGCAATTCAACGTTAAAAGTTACCTGACTGTTGAAAATTCTCCGGACCTGACCGGCGGCTTGACGGTTCAGGACTTTACACCGGACCAGCTTAATGCCTACCAGTCTGGTTTATCTAGCAGGTTCACGTCTGACAACGTTTTTACCACCTCTCCCATACAGCAGATTACTTCTGGCGATACAGTATCTATAGGTACCACGACTGTAGGAAATTTCTATAATTTTGGAACTTTTATCGGCACACCTGGCAACGATACTTTTAATTTCGATCAGGTTCTGGGGCGCAGTGTCACGGGAAATGGAGGATTCGACACGGTTGACTACAGCGGACTCACGGCGGGGATTGCTAGCGGGTTGGTCGTGACTACGACACCCACAAGCACAATCGTGCAAGCGATTGGACATACAGGAACGACTGATCCTAGCGATACGCTAACAAGTGTTGACAAAGTCGTCGGTACATCAGGTGCCGACAATTTCTCAGGTGCAAACGGCAGCTTTGCCGAAACAAATCATCTCGTCTATCAGGGCGGTGCGGGCGCCGACACCTATACCTTTAACCTTGCAAGTGACCGCGGTCTTGTCGAAATCTCCAACACAAACAGTGCTCCCGGCGTCGATAAGTTGGTAATTCAAAATGTATCAGATGATGCAACGACTATCGATTTCTCTAATGTTGGTTCAGATTATATCAATTTAATTTTTGGAGATAACGGAGAAGGCGGCGCTCCTGCGAACTCCGATCTCTTGACTATCCGCTTGAACAAGACCGCCATCCTGAATGGCACAGGAGGCGTAGGACTTATTGATATGGGCGGGCACGAGTATAGTGCGTCTAAGCTTATTGCTTACTTGGAAGGCGCGCCAAACAGAAGTTATAGCGAAGATAATGAAATCACCGGCTCCGATGGGCAAACGCTTTGGCAGGGCTTCCAGGGCGATGCTCCGACGCCAACTAACGTACCTGCGCCACATTCTGGACTGCCTGGAGGCCCCCCCTGCGAATTCAAAAGACTCTAACCCTCCTACTCAGATACAAAACGCCGATCCTTCAAATTACGTTGATCCCAGATATGCAACTGTGCTTCTAAATCCGTTTGTGATTTCGGGAAAATATTACGCGATCGTTGATAATGACCCGCCTTCAGGTGGCGACACTGATAACGACGTCACCAACGGCTTCGGCGTTGTCACCGACGGAGATGAATCGATCTATACTTATGCTAATTTCCAAAGCTACATGGCCGGAATTGCTTTCACAGCTCCGGCGCCGGCGAATACCTTTTACCAATTTATTCCTGGATCCAATTCCCTGTTTGTTCAAAATTCAGTGTATGGACCAATTGCCAATGTCAATAATTTTATGGGGGGCAGCACAATCAACGGCGTCGGGTGGGGAAACGATGTCCTCAACCAGATCATTAACAGCCCACGTTTTGCCAAGTACCAAGCCGTCGACATCAATAACTATGCAACCATATCACAAGGATTAGCTGCACCGAACGACCCGCCGATCACAGTCAATTACAAATTGGAAACCCTGACGTTCGCTGACGGCACCGTAATTAATACGCAAGGCCCGATGACGTTCACGGCCAATCCTACCGGAGACGATGGAATTTACGCACGCCCTGGATTCAATGATACCCTTCAGGCTGCTGGCGGATACGATATTCTCAATGCCGGAGCCACAGGCAATGACACGTTGATTGCTGGCACTGGCGGCGGCGTCATGCTCGGTGGCGGTGGCAATGAAACCTTTGTGTACGGCCTGGGCGACGCGCCGGTTGGAAACAATTACATCGATCAGCCTAATCCTACTTTTAACATTATTACCTTTGCTCACGGTGTCTCTCCCGGCGCCGTGACGATTTGGGACGACATATTCGGCGATCTTTTCATAAAATATTCACCGACAGACGTCGTCGAGGTGTACAATACATATAGTACGCACGTCGTCGTTACCGCTCTCGTTAATCCAAACATCTCCGAAATCACTTTTCAGGACGCGAGCCAAACCATTTGGTCCTTGACCGGCGGCCTTACGCTGACGGCTGCCGGCACCAGCCAGGAAATCCTTGGAACCGGCCTCGGCGATACGTTAATTGCCGGTGGCACCAATAACACTTTGGTCGAATATGGGACTAGCTCGTTCGTCAACACGCTTATCGCGGCGCCCGGGACACAGGAACAGATAAACGGGGGCAATAATATTCTTTCCTTCAGTCCCGGCGCTGCGCCCATGACAGGTCCGCTGGAACGGGACGCCATTGCCGTGGAAAGCCCGCAGGACAGTCACAACTTCATCGCGTTGCACGGCGTTTTGCCGGATGCCGTTAGCCTATACAACGAAACATTTTCGGGTAATGCGGCGGTGCTTTCCATCCAATACAGTCCGACCGATATGATTCAGGTAGATTTCAGTACCTGGAACGGCATCACCGGCTTTTCAGTTACCCCAGGCATCGATGCTATCACTTTTGATGATGGTACCGTCTGGAGCCTGCTGGGGGGCCTTACGCTGACGGCGAACTCCGACAGCCAGGTTCTCACCGGCACCGGGCTTGGGGATAATTTGATTGCCCTCGGCACAAGCGACACCCTTGTGGAATATGGGACCAGCGCCAATGTCAACACCCTTGTCGCAGGGCACGGCACGCAGGACCTGATATACGGCGGCAATAATATTCTTTCCTTCAGCCCCGGCGCCGCCCCCCTCAGCGGAGGCGGCGATTCCATCGCCGTGCAAAATGCGACCAGCCACAATTCCATCGCCCTGCATGGCGTCTCGGCCGGCGCGGTCACCATGTCGAGTGACAGCTTCGGCGTTCTCTATATCGATTACACGCCGACTGATGAAATCAAGGTAATACAGGGTAGTTGGAACGGAAACACCGGCTTCCATGTCGGCGGAGTCCAGGCCCTCACCTATGATAACGGCACCACTGTGGACCTGACTGGCGGTTTGACGCTGACGGCGACCGCCGCTCATTACATTGTGGAAGGTACGGGCCTTGGCGATACGCTAATCGCTGCGACAGCCAATGCCCAGTTGGATGAATGGGGTAACAGCGCAAACGTAAATACGCTTATCGCGGCTCCCGGCACCCAGGAGCTGATATTTGGCGGCAACAACATTCTGTCCTTCAGCCTCGGCGCATCGCCCATTAGCTCTAATTTTGGCGTAGGCGATACCGTGGCTCTTGAAGGTACGACCGGAGCCAATACGATCGCGCTGCACGGTGTCGATCCCAGCGCCGTCACTCTGTCCGACCAGACCTTTGGCAGCGTGGCCAACCTGTTCATCAAATATTCGCCAACTGATCAAATTGCGGTCGAAAATATCCCGGAAAATAACACGAATGGCATTGTTTTGCCGGCCAACCTGAATCAGATCACGTTCGATGACGGCACGGTCTGGAATCTGGCGGGAGGTCTTACGCTGACGGCAGGTTCGAACCAGAATATCACCGGCACCGGGCTTGGCGATACGCTCGTTGCGACGGGGTCGAATGATTTTCTCTCGGAGTTGACCGGATCGAATTTCCTTGTGGCGGGGCCTTCCGCAAACCTGTTCGGCGGCAACGGCAGCGATACTTTCGTGATCGATCCCGGCATGGGCAATGTCAGCGTCGTCAATGCGCATGATGGTACGCACAACATCCTGTTTGGCGCCGGCTTCAGTTCCGCTAATCTTGTCGAGGCGCGTTCCTTCAACGACCTCGTATTGAGTTTTACTGGCGATTCCTCCGATCAGGTCAGAATTGCGAATTATTTCCTTGACCCCTCATTTCAGATCAATAATTACCTGTTCGCAACCGCGCCGGTGACGACCCTGGGCAATTTTGCGGTCGCGGATAACACTGTCCTCAAAGGCAATGTGCTAGCCAACAATGGCAACGGCGTCGACAGTGACCCCAATGGGCTTGCCTTGTCTGTTCAGGCGGAAAACCTGACCACCGCGAATGGCGGTAGCGTCGTGCTGCACCAGGACGGCATGTTTACCTATACGCCTGCGGCGGGATTCCAAGGGGCGGACAGCTTTACATATGGTGTTTCCGACCTCACCGGTAATTCTACGACGGGAACCGTGGATATCGGTGTGACCGGACCCGCATTGGGCTCGCCCATAGCACAGCCCGGTCACTTCGCCGTGAATGAAAATGCCGTCCTCACCGGCAACGTGATTGCCAACAACGGCAACCCCGACACCGATCCAAACGGTTTGGCCCTTTCCGTCCTGGCCGAAAGCCTGACCACAGCGCACGGCGGCGCAGTCACTGTCAATGCCGATGGAAGTTTCACCTATGCGCCTGCCGCCGGCTATTATGGCGCCGACAACCTCAATTATACCCTGCAGGACAGCGCGGGCCTGATCGCGGCGGGCAACGTGACCATCGGCGTTTCGCCTACGCCGCCTACGGCCGAGCCCGGCAACTACTCGGTCGGACAGAATACGGTTCTTATCGGTAATGTAATTACCAACAACGGCGATCCAGATGCCGACCCTAATGGCCTGGTCCTTTCGGTTCGGCCTGAAGCTCTGACGACGGCGCATGGGGGCGCCCTCGTCGTCAACCAGGACGGCAGCTTCATCTACATGCCGGCTGCTGGTTATCACGGTTCGGACAGCTTTACTTATACCCTTCAGGATGCAGCAGGCGCCTCTGCGACCGGCAGCGTAAGCATCAACGTCAGCGCCACGCCGCCTGAGGCCCTGGCCCGCAGTTTCTCCGGAACGGAAAACATTGCGCTGAGCGGCAATGTCCTGAATGACAGCGGCAGCCCGGATACTGATCCCAATGGCCTCTCCCTTTCCATCCAGCCGGGCAATTTTGCCACGGCGCATGGCGGCGCGGTTGTTCTAAATTCTGACGGTAGTTTCACCTATACACCGACCACAGGGTACTTCGGTCCCGATAGCTTCAATTATACTGTGCAGGACACCGCGAATGCGGCGGCTACCGGCAATGTTGCTATCAACCTAGCCCAAGCGGGGCCTATTGCTCAACCTGGAAGCTTCACTGGAAATCTTGATGTTCCTGTAACAGGCAACGTCATCACGAACAACGGTAACCCAGATTCGGACCCTAATGGGCTTGCGCTGTCTGTTCTGGCAGAGAATATTAATACCGCTGGTGGAGGTTCTCTTGCTCTTCATCAGGACGGGAGTTTCACCTATACCGCGCGCGCTAACTTTGTAGGTTCCGATTGGTTCACTTATACTCTTCAAGATAGCGCCGGACTCACAACTACTGGGGCTGCTTCCATCAGCATCGCTTTCCCCCCTCCTGTGGCTGGCCCCCAGAATTTTATGGTGAACGAGAATACTGTTTTGAGTAGCGCGCTCTCATTGGCTAATAATGGGCCAGGGACTGATTATGACCCTGCGGGCCTTGCCGTTTCGGTCCAGGCCGAGAACGTGATTACTGCCCACGGCGGTGCGGTCGTTCTGAATCAGGACGGCACTTTTACTTATACTCCTGCGGCGGGATATTTTGGCTCTGACAGCTTTAGCTACATCTTGGTTGATAGTGCTGGCCGTTCTACGACCGGCAATGTCGGCGTTAATGTTATATCACCGTTCAGTCCGCCCATTACCCAACCAGGTAATTTTTCCGGGAATGAAAATTCTGCCGTTACCGGCAACGTCATAACGAACAACGGCAACCCGGATATCGACCCGAACGGTTTGGCGTTGTCCGTGCAACCGGAAAGTCTGACGACGGCCCATGGTGGCGCTCTTGTCGTCAATGCCGACGGCAGCTTCACCTATACGCCTGCCGCCGGATTCTATGGTGCGGACAGCTTCAACTATACTCTGCAAGACAGCGCAGGCCTTACAGTCACGGGAAGCGTGAGCATCGGCGTCACGCCGCTGCCGCCTGTTACCCAGCCCGGTAGCTTCACCGTCGTGGAAAATTCCTCCATTAACGGCAATGTCATCACGAATAACGGCAATCCGGATACCGATCCCAATGGTCTTGCGCTTTCGGTGACGGCTGGCACTCTGGCCACCGCGCATGGCGTCGTCGTTCTAAATGCGAACGGTAGTTTCACCTATACTCCCAATATGGGTTATTATGGTTCCGACAGCTTCAACTACACCTTGCAAGATACGGCAGGCGCATCTGCGACAGGAAGCGTAGCTCTCACGGTGACCATCGCGCCGCCTATTGCCGAACCCGGCAATTTCAACGCGCAGCAGACCGGCAATGTTTCCGGCAACGTCATCGGCAACAATGGCAATCCAGATACGGACCCTAACGGTTTCGCGCTTTCTGTCGTGCCGGAAACCCTGACCACCGGAAATGGCGGCCACGTGACGGTGAATGCGGATGGCAGTTTCACCTATGTAGGGCAGCACGGCTATATCGGCTCCGACAATTTCACCTATACGCTGCAGGACACTTCGGGCGCAACTGCGACCGGAAACGTTACCGTTTCGAATATCTTGGCCGATACTCCGCCGACAGCAGAAAATGACCTTTTCCACGCCTCCTTTCCGCCTGTGCAGGCTACGACCTTCACAGGCAACCTGATGGCGAATAACGGCAATGGGCCCGCCATAGACATTTATGGCGACCCGCTGCACGTTGTCGGCACATCGGCAACGACGGCCAACGGCTTTGCCGTTTCTCTGCAGCCCAACGGCACGTTCAGCGTCACGACGCCTGAATGGTTTGTGGGCACGGATAGTTTTTCCTATACGATTTCAGATCCCTACGGACTGACATCGACTGCCCTGGCTTCGCTCAGCGTAAGCGCTCCGACTGGTTCGAAGGTCGGCACGGCGGGCAACGATGTTCTGATGGCTACTGCGGCGAATCAGTACCTGTTCGGCCTTGAAGGGAATGATAATTTCTATGATTTTGGCGGCGGCGGCGCCGTCACCATGGTTGGCGGTCCCGGCAGCAATACGTATCACGTCAGCAACGCGAATGATGCCATTTTCCAGGATCCGAGCGGCACCGGCGCTGTACTTTCTAGCGTGAGCTTCACAGCGCCTGCCAACGTCGAAAGCCTGACTTTGACAGGCAGCGCGAATCTGACCGCGACCGGCAATAGTCTTACTGATGTTATCGTCAGCAACCTAGGCAAAGACACCCTGATTTCCGGTTCGGGCAATGACGCATTTTATGTCAATAAGTCCACAGACATCGTCACCAATGCCTATACCACAAACCATGATTCGATCTTCTCCAGTGTCAGCTTTGTGGCGCCCACCAACATCAATAGCCTAACGCTAACCGGCACCGCCAACCTGAAAGCCACCGCTAATGCGGCGAACGATACCATCGTTACCAACAGCGGCGTTGATACGGTCGTGGGTGGCGCAGGCACCGATGCGATTTATATCAACAATTCCGGTGACCATATCAACGGCACTGCTGGGGG
>Ga0206898_10174_pt1 | contig 18755 bp, 18 predicted proteins | sample Alteio_BWOrgHeat_50_FD_153237 | JGI IMG/M metagenome (GOLD analysis project Ga0206898, IMG submission 153237) | Enriched cells from forest soil in Barre Woods Harvard Forest LTER site, Petersham, Massachusetts, United States -... | ecosystem: Environmental > Terrestrial > Soil > Temperate forest >...
CCCAAAAGATGAAACGCAAGTGCGTAGCATCTGCGGGCACGATCTCAAGTTCACGCACCTGAGCAAAGTTTACTGGCCCGAAGACGGCGTGACCAAGCGCGATATGTTCAATTATTACTACCGCGTAGCGGAATATATATTGCCATACCTGAAGGACAGACCAATGTCCCTAAATCGTTTCCCGGATGGAATCCATGGGCCAAGTTTTTACCAGAAGGATGTAAAGGGCAAAGCACCCGATTGGGTGACCAAAACGTTTCCCTACACAAATGGCGAAGGCGAACATAAAGAGTATCTGGTAGGCTCTGATGAAGCTTACCTGTTGTGGATGGCTTCTTTAGGTTGCATTGAGATGAACCCCTGGTTCAGCCGGGTACAATCTCCGGATCATCCTGATTATTGTGTGATAGATCTCGACCCCGATAAAAACACATTTGACCAGGTGATTGAGGCCGCCCTGGAGGTTAAGAAAATTTTAGATGCCATTGATGTTCCCTCCTATCCAAAAACATCCGGTTCAACGGGGATGCATATCTATATTCCTTTGGCAGCAAAATACAGCTACGATCAATCGCAATTATTTGCCAAGATCGTTGTGCAACTGGTGCATAAACAAATCCCTGACTATACCAGTCTTGAACGCATGGTAGCTAACCGCAAAGGCAAGATGTACCTCGACTTTTTGCAGAACCGGCCTGGGGCAACTATTGCAGGCCCCTATTCACTGCGACCTAAACCAGGTGCAACAGTTTCCATGCCCTTAGATTGGTCAGAGGTAAAACCAGGTTTAACCATGAAGGATTTTACCATCTTCAATTCTATCGACAGGCTTAAGGAGACCGGGGATTTATTTAAGGACGTATTGGGCAAGGGTATCGATCTGGAAAAGACGATTCAAAAAGCGAAGAGTGTGTTTGGGTGATTGAATTGTGGAACTGTTAAAACATCATCTAAGAATTTATTTTTTGTAGATTTGTTATATTAAAAACTATAAAACTTACGACATGATAAAAATGCAGGAAATATTAGAATTGAGTATTGATGAACGCATTTTGATGATCGAAAAAATATGGGATAGCATTGATCCCGCAAATCTTACACTCCCCGAGGCCCACGCTCAGGAACTCGACAGAAGATTGAGCCGCTATGAAAACGGAGAGACTACATTTTTTAGTTGGAATGATATTAAAAATGAGTTGAATTCCGGTAAATAATAATGTATCAATTATTAATATCCGATGAATCAAGGCTTGATATATTGGATGCATTCTCTTGGTATGAAAGTAGACGGGGTGGTCTTGGTAAGGATTTTGAGCTTTGCTTAGAGGCAGGATTAAATCAGATACAGCGAGATCCCTTGCTATTTCAAAAAAGATACAGGCATTTGCGAATTCATTTCATAAACAGGTTTCCTTATGGAATTCATTACTTAATTGAAAAAGAGACCATTAAAGTTTTGGGAGTATTTCACACCAGCAGAAATCCAAGAAAATGGATCATCAGGCTAAGGTTGGGGCAATAACCATAGAAACCTGTCGATTTTAATAGAATATCACTCATGTTCAAAAACATCTTTGCCATATCGGGCAGCCTTAGGTCAGGGTCATCAAACCATACTATTCTTCGTTTTTTATCTAAGATGGCGCCAGCCGATGTCAACTTTACAATTTATGATGCCTTGGCGCAAATTCCGCCATTCGATCCCGGGAATGATCATGAATCACCGCCGGATGCCGTTCTCGAGCTTCGAAATTTTATAAAACATGCTGATGCAGTAATTATCTGCACACCCGAATATGCCTATGGCGTGCCGGGTCAGCTTAAAAACGCGTTGGATTGGACAGTCTCGAGCGGGTCATTGATTGATAAACGGCTGGCATTGATCACCGCTTCTACCGGCGGTGGGAATGCGCATGCCGCCCTGCTCTTAATACTAGGCGCTCTATCGGCAAATGTATTGAAAGACGCGACACTGCTAATACCTTTTGTACGGTCGAAAATTGATGGGAATGGAAATATTATTGATGAGGCAACAGCAGAAAGTTTAAAGAAATCATTTAATGCTTTAGTAGGTGAGTTGTAAGTAGGTTGAAATAAGTTGTAATTGTTGTAAAAGCTTTACCTACCAACTATTAAACCATTAAAACTTATTTCAACCCATTACAACTTATTACAACATTTAGAACCCTTAAAACTTATCCCTGACAATTTGACAACCTAACCCGTTTTGGAACAACCATTGATGAAAGTGTTTATCACAAAAAACGTTTACTCAAAAATTAAGATAAAAGATTATGCAAGAAAAGGGCACAATTTCGATCCACACCGAAAATATCTTCCCGATCATTAAGAAATTCTTATATTCAGATCACGAGATCTTTTTACGGGAACTGGTATCAAATGCTGTTGATGCGACTCAAAAAATTAAACGCCTGGCCTCATTGGGTCAATATACCGGTGAGCTTGGTGACCTGCGCGTTGAGGTAGCTTTCGATGAAAAGGCAAAAACCATTACTGTTTCTGACAATGGTTTGGGTATGACTGCAGAAGAGATCAAGAAATATATTAACCAGATCGCTTTTTCAGGCGCTACCGAATTTGTTGAAAAGTTTAAAGAAGCCAAAGATGCCAATGAAATTATCGGTCGTTTTGGTTTGGGCTTTTATTCTGCTTTCATGGTAGCCGACCAGGTGGAGATACAAACACTGTCGTACCAGGAAGGCGCCGAGCCGGCTCATTGGGTTTGCGACGGCAGCACCGAATTTGAGATCAACGAAGGCAGCTTGCAAGAAAGAGGTACCGAAATTACGCTTCATATCAACGAGGAAGGTGAAGAATTTTTAAGTAAGCACCGCATCCAGGAGATATTGGATAAGTATTGCAAGTTCCTGCCTGTTCCTATCAAATTTGGAACAACCACCCAGGAAGAAGAGGACGGCGTTGATGAAGAAGGTAAAACAAAATATAAATCAGTAGAAACTGATAATATCATCAATGACACCAACCCGATATGGACAAAAGCGCCTGCTGATCTGAAAGATGAGGATTACTTGAATTTCTACAAACAGCTTTATCCGTTCTCAGAAGATCCGTTATTCTGGATTCACCTGAATGTTGACTATCCATTTAACTTAACAGGTGTATTATACTTCCCCAAGCTTAAAAATGACTTTGAGGTACAGCGCAACAAAATTAAACTGTTCTCGCGCCAGGTATTTATTACCGACGAGGTAAAAGACATTGTACCTGAGTTCCTGATGCTGCTGCATGGGGTGATCGATTCGCCGGATATTCCGTTGAACGTATCCAGGAGTTTCCTACAGGCCGATGGCAATGTTAAAAAGATAAACAGCTATATCACCAAAAAAGTGGCTGACAAGTTGTCGGAGCTGTTTAAAGCGGATCGTGAAGCCTATGAGCAAAAATGGACTGATATTGGCTTATTTGTAAAATATGGCATGGTAAGCGAAGAAAAGTTTTATGATAAAGCCAAAGATTTTGTCCTGCTTACCAATACCCAAAAAGAAAATTATACTTTAACTGAATATAAGGACAAGGTTGAAGCAGAGCAAACCGATAAAGATGGCAAGTTGGTATATATTTATACAAACGATCCGGCTAAACAGGATGCATTTATACAATCAGCAAATAAAAAGGGTTATGATATTCTGCTGATGAACTCTCCTATTGACAATCATTTTATCGGTCATTTGGAGCAAAAACTTGAAAAAACTTCATTCAAACGTGTTGATGCGGACGTTGCTGACAAATTGATTAAAAAAGAAGATGCACCGGCACATGTTTTAACGGAAGAACAAGCTGCCAAAGTGAAAGTTATTTTTGATAAAGCCATCAACAAACCAGCCTACAAAGTTGAACTGGAAAGTTTAAATCCTGACGAGCTGCCGGTAACAGTGACTATGGATGAGTTTATGCGCCGCATGAAAGAAATGGCAGCCATGGGTGGTGGCATGAGCTTCTATGGCAGCATGCCCGATAACTACAAAGTTATTGTTAACGGCAACCACAAACTGATCAGCCGTATAGCAAACGAAGAAAATGAAGAAGTGCAGGCGCAGCTTTCAAAACAGGCCTTTGACCTGGCATTGCTTTCGCAAGGTTTATTAACCGGTGCGGAACTTACAGAGTTTGTTAACCGCAGCGTTAGTTTGATTTAATAGCGCATGTGAATCGGACTTGCGAATTTTAAAAAAGTCTTTCAGATAATGACGAAGCCACCATAAACCGGCGGCTTTTGTCTTTTAAAAGCGCCTCTCTATAAAAATCACAAGTTTGTTTGTTAATTTTATATGGAATTTGATACCACACTGCATCTTATTAGTAATTAATCAATTGTATTTATTTAAATATTTTAAAGATGAAAAAATTAGTAAAGTTAATGGCAGTATCGATATTGATACTTTCATGCTGGCAAACAGCGATTGCTCAAGATTCGAAAGAAGATAAGAAGGCCGCAAAAGCTGCAAAAGTGAAGGGAATGGTAGATTCGGTGCATTACGTTTTTAAGGCGACTAATGCACGACCACAGAGAGGTGGTTCCAAACAACTCACGTCAGACTATGACGTAAGGGTTGTTAAAGACACCGTAAAAACTTTTTTACCCTATTTTGGCAGATCGTTTGTTGCACCCGCACCAGGTTCAACAGAAGGCGGCATAAAATTCACTACTACTAACTTTAGTTATACCTCAACACAGAATAAAAAAGGAGGATGGGACATTGTTATTAAACCGAAAGATAAAAATGTCACCGATTGGAGGGATGTAGATCAATTAACTTTCAATATTTCTACAAGTGGGTACGCAACTTTGCGGGTGATCAGTTCCAATCGCGACGCTATTTCATTTGACGGGTATATCGAGTCGGCAAAAGCGCATAAATAAAATACGTTCAATTGAAAATCACACCACAGCATAGGTTCATAAATAATCGAATTCGAATGACTGATAACGTTACTGGATCAACCCAGCGTTGTCTTTTAACCCTACTCCTGATAGCTTTCGCTTGAAAGCTTCATTTAAAAGATAGAATATCTTATCGGCCGCAGGTTTATTCGCTAAACCCTGCGGCCTTATATTTGAAATGCAATTGCGCGATTCATCGGTTAGACCCGGTCGTGGACTGTAGGTAAGATAAGCGCCCATACTATCCGCGGAACTTAAACCGGGGCGCTCGCCAATTAACAATATCGAAAATTTTGCATTCAATCCATGTGCAATATGATCACCGATTGCAACCCTGCCTTGCCCAACAAGACAAATTGGTGCAAGCTTAAATTTTGCAGCTAATAACGTGGGAATCAAAATCTGCAATAATCCGTGCGCATTTTCATTGACTGCAGTAGCTGAAAGCCCGTCCGCGATAATAATTACGACATCCGTAGCGGTACCATAATCTTTTAATTGCTCCGCCGATTCTTCGTCTAACTGTCTGCCCAGATCGGGCCTTTTTAGGTATTTACTCCTATTGATTGCGTTACTGTGCAAGTGTAGAACCGGCAAATTAAAAGCCTTTAAACTATAGGCTAAGTCTTCAGTGCCGAGTGTTGAATATACTGCATCACGGGCATGTGCGTGGGCTAGTTTGAACTCGAGTGATTGTTTTAAAGGAATACTGGTACCTGTACGTCCTATCGCTATGCGAGCGGGAGTAAATTCCCGTAAGGAAATTAAAGGGTCCGGCTTTATTATTTCCTTCATATTAATCCTGATAATAACTTGTGCGATGGATTAAGGGTCAATAAGTGTCCCCTATCATCCACAATTCCCTGTTTCAACAGCCATTGTTCAAACTCAGGTGCTGGGCGCAAGCCTAAAACCCTCCGTAAATATAAAGCGTCATGAAATGAAGTGGATTGATAATTGAGCATAATATCGTCTGATCCTGGAATACCCATTATGAAATTACATCCTGCCACCCCTAATAAAGTAAGCAGATTGTCCATATCGTCCTGGTCGGCCTCAGCGTGGTTGGTGTAGCAGACATCTACACCCATCGGCAGGCCCAGCAGCTTTCCGCAAAAATGATCTTCCAATGCCGCCCTGATAATTTGTTTACCATCATATAAATACTCAGGCCCTATAAACCCTACAACTGTATTAACCAATAACGGTTTATATTTTTTCGCGATTGCATAAGCCCTCGCTTCGCAGGTTTGTTGGTCAACGCCATGGTGGCCATTTGCTGAAAGTTCGCTGCCCTGTCCGGTTTCAAAATACATTACATTATTCCCTACAGTGCCCCGTTTAAGTGACAATGTCGCCAGGTAAGCCTCATCAAGGAGCGCCAGGTTTATGCCGAAACTGGTATTAGTTTTTTCGGTACCACCAATTGATTGAAAACACAGGTCTACAGGCGCCCCTTTACCAATCAGTTCAAGCGTAGTGGTTATATGGCTCAATACGCACGATTGTGTGGGAATATCAAACTGTTGCCGTACATTGTCTATGAGCTTTAACAAATTCATTACTGTCGCGGGGCTATCCGTGGCCGGATTAATGCCTATTACCGCATCGCCGCTGGCATATAACAAACCATCCACCATACTTGCTGCTATCCCCTTCAAATTGTCTGTGGGGTGATTGGGCTGAAGGCGTGTAGAAAAATGCCCCTTTAACCCAATAGTATTACGAAAGCGGGTAATAGCTTCACATTTTTTTGCTACCGCGATGAGGTCCTGGTTGCGCATCAACTTTGATACGGCCGCGGCCATTTCGGGAGTGATGCCGGCTTCAATACTTTTTAAAATAGCAGTATCTGTTTCATCACTTAACAACCAATCCCTAAATTCGCCAACTGTTAAACTGCTTAACGCCCCAAACGCTTCAGCATCATGACCATCTATAATCAATCTTGTAACCTCATCCTCCTCATAAGGGATGATTACCTCGTTCAGAAATGTTTTTAACGGCACATCAGCCAGGGCAATTTGTGCTGCGACCCGCTCTTCGTAACTTTCGGCACAAACACCGGCCAGTACATCGCCCGTACGGTATGGCGAAGCTTTGGCCAATAATGTTTTAAGGTCATCAAACTTGTAAACTATATTGCGAACGGTGAACCTGTACACGATTTAAAGATTGATTTGATTAACAGGATAGTATGTTTTTTAGTCGGTCTAAACCATTAGAAATCGGTGCAATCATATTTTAATCGGTGAAATCATAAAATCGTCGGGCAGTTTAACCTTATGCTTTCCCATCAAAACGAATATTAATATTACAATGATCAGTCCGGTAAAAAAATAAATGCTCAACTTGAAATTGAAATATATAATTGCAAAAAGGGTGATGCTCGAAATTAACAGGGCTATGGCTGGAAAAACCGGGTAAAACGGCGATACAAATGGGCGCTCGAGATCTGGTTCCTTTTTTCTTAAAATAAATAAACTCAGCATACTCATTATATACATGGTTATAGCCCCCATAACTGATAGCACTATTATCTGATCGGTCTTGAACTGGTAAAGTATTATAAAACTAATTACCCCTCCCGCTATTATAGCCCAGTGAGGCGTTTTAAACCGATGACTGATACTTGCCAGTATTCGTGGCAGATAGCCACTCCGGGCCATAGCAAATAATTGCCTCGACGATGCTATTATAGTGCCGTGTAAGGAGGCAATAAGCCCAAATAAGCCAATGCCCGCAAATATCTTTGTCAGGTTATTGGTTTTACCCAAAACAATGCCTATTGCTTCGGGCAAAGGATTATCTATGGCGCTGAGTTTACGCCAGTCCGTAATGCCGCCTGTGAGGACCATTACACCCAAAGCCAAAAAAACGAGCGTAGCGATGCCTAAAATATATCCTTTAGGGATATTGCGTTTGGGATCCTTTACTTCTTCTGCTACCATTGCCACGCCCTCAATTGCCAGGTAAAACCAGGCTGCAAATGGCAGGGCAGCAAAAACGCCTCCCCAGCCAAAAGGCATTGGATGGCTTAAATAATTATTCATTTTAAAATGAGGTGCAACTATGCTCATAAATAACAATAGTTCGGCTACAGCCAGTATGGTAATAAAAACAGAAAACGTCGCGGATTCTTTTATACCCGATATATTAACAAGTATAAAAACGAGATTAAAAGATACCGCTGATGCAAATACTGGGATATCGGGATTTAAAAAGTGTAAATAACTACCCAAGGCTGCCGCAATTGCCGGTGTCGCAATTAAAAAATCTATCAATGTCGCATAACCCGCTACCAGCCCGCCGAGCGGCCCGAAAGCCCTGTAAGCATAAGCAAACGCTCCGCCTGCATGAGGGATAGATGTAGTTAACTCGGTATAGCTGAATATAAAAGTGACGTACATAACGGTGATCACCAGGGTTGCAATGAGAAAACCTATGGTTCCGGAAACACCCCAGCCGAGGTTCCAGCCAAAGTATTCGCCCGATATGACCAGCCCCACTGCTATGGCCCATAAATGCACTGGTTTTAATACCCTTTTTAATTGTTCTGTTTTCGCATTTCCCATAGGTGGCGTCAGCTATTAATTGCCGCCTTAAAATACTTAAAACCAGCGTTATTTCAAAATGCCATTACATTGAATATTATGCGTTTAATGGCCATTTTTCTATGTAAAATGGCACGTGGTTTGTACCTCACTAATTGGCGCAGGAAGTGCTGCAAACAAAAGCAGTGAAAATGTTAAAATAATATCACAAGAGTAAAACAACTGTCAGTTTTTAACGTTTAATAGTTAAACCTGATGACCAATTATTTAACAAAATGTTAAACATAACTATACCATCAACAGGCTTATCACATCTTACATTTGCGACTTTCGAAACCTATAATATACCAAAGCCGCTAAGTGGCATTGATGCGGAAATTAATAGTGATGTGATATTAAAATTTGAAGACGAAGAAGAAGCTATTAATTATGCGGGGCGGTTAGAAGATTTATCAAACATTATAAATGACAAGTCTTTGACACAGAATATTGCAATAAATGATATAATTTTAGCTATTCGCAATGACGGGTTTGTTCAAGGCTACCAACAATAAAATTACCATAAACTACTATTAAATCTCAATGCTATGTTACGTATAATTTTACCCCCATTAAGCCCCAAACGTATAACTTTTGCGGATTTTAAAAATTACCATTTGCCAATTCCTTCAAAAGGCGTAAAAGCGATAGGTAAAAAAAATACTGTTTTGATTTTTGATAATGAATACGAAGCTGTTGTTTATGCTGATCAGCTCGAAGAAATTGTTACTAACGTTAGCAAAACTTCTCCGTTAAAAAATATATTGAGGGATTTGATAACTTCTATACGCAATGACGATACGATAAGGAATTATGTGGAGTATTCTTCAATTTATACCTGGCTGAAAAATTGTGTAACCAGTATCCGTTTCGCAATAAAACCATCACGTTATACTGCCAGAAATAAATATTAAAACTAAGATACCCTTACTCTATTTTCGGGAACCTGATACACGGCTATAGGTAAAATAAAAAATGACAGAGGAAAAGTCTGTCATTTTTATTTTAGAGAAATTTAAACCTCCTTTGATACTACCGGAATCATTTTTTTACCATCTTGTAGTGTCTTATCCCGGCCTCTTCAAATTCAGGTCCTGTCTTTTCGAAATCAAATTTCTCGTACAAAGAAACGGCCTGAATTTGCGCATGCATATAAACGTATGCCGCGTCTTGCGGCAGATCATTCAAAATAGCTTTTACCAGTTCCTGCCCTACGCCTAGTCCTCTGAATTTCTTTAAGACGGCAAAACGTTCAAGTTTATACCCTTTTTCTGTTTTACGCCAACGACATGCCCCGCCGGGCTCGTTATCAACCGTAGCCAAAAAATGATGAGATTCGTCCTCAAATTCCCACTCCAATTCAGGCGGACAGTTTTGCTCAACTACAAAGACTTCACGACGTATTGCAAATACCTTTTCCAGCGTGGCGGGGTCTGTAACTTTGCTGACTTGGATCTTAAGGGACATGATTTGGTTGGTGAGCGGTTGATTAAGTTGATCAGTGAGTAGTTGTCTAAGTCATAAAAAACTAGTCAACCACTCACCCAATCAACCAACAACCAAATTATTATAATTTGCTGTAAACGTCCAGGCAGTTCAAATCTGCGAAGGCTGTTTTTAATCTTTTAACAAAATTCTCTTCGCCTTTGCGCAACCATACACGTGGATCGTAATATTTTTTGTTAGGAGAATCTTCACCTTCGGGATTGCCGATCTGGCTTTGCAAGTATCCTTCTTTTGATTGATAGTAATCTTTTATGCCTTCCCAAAAAGCCCATTGCATATCGGTATCAATGTTCATTTTGATAGCGCCGTATGATATCGCTTCGCGGATCTCTTCCTGGGTTGAACCAGAACCACCGTGAAAAACAAAGTTGATCGGCTTTTCAGCAGAAAGGTTAAATTTCTTTTTCAGGTACTCCTGCGAATTATGTAAAATAACAGGCTGTAGTTTAACATTTCCTGGTTTATAAACGCCATGTACGTTACCAAATGCAGCAGCAACAGTAAACTTCGGACTTACCTTTGAAAGTTCTTCATAAGAGTATGCCACGTCTTCGGGCTGAGTATATAAACGTGAGCTGTCCACATCTGAGTTATCTACACCGTCTTCTTCTCCGCCGGTAACGCCTAATTCAATTTCCAGCGTCATTCCCATCTTAGCCATGCGGGCAAAATATTTAGCAGAAACTTCTATATTTTCGTGTAAATGTTCTTCTGAAAGATCAAGCATGTGCGATGAAAAGAGCGGTTTGCCGGTTTCAGCAAAAAACTTTTCACCATGATCTAATAAACCATCTATCCATGGCAAAAATTTCATTGCGGCATGATCGGTGTGCAATATTACCGAAATGCCATAATGTTCTGCCAATAAATGAACATGTTTTGCAGCTGAAACCGCACCTAAAATGCAAGCTTGCAATTTTGAATTATCAAGCGATTTACCTGCATAAAACTGGGCGCCGCCATTTGACAATTGTATAATAACCGGCGAATTAACCGCTTTTGCAGTTTCCATAACCGCATTTATAGTATTAGTGCCTGTTACGTTTACAGCGGGCAAAGCAAACTGATGTTTCTTTGCGGCCTCAAATAGTTCCTGCACCTGGTCTCCGTGCAGAACTCCTTTATAATCTTTTAATTCCATGCTTAATTTAGCTAAATTTAATATTTAGCGAAGGCGAATTTAGCTAAATTCCCGATTAGGAAAATAATTATGTGATATTTTAGAGTTTTTCGTTTAAAGCTGATACGATTACGTTTTTGACAAAAACGGGATTTAAAAACTGTCTCAATTTTTGTTATTCGCAAAATTTAAATTAGTAGCGACGGCACAATTGTCGTTGTTATATAAATCCAAGTTAACTTGATTGCGGAAATCAGTACATGTTCCTTCTTCCAGACTTTCGGACTTTCGGACTTTCCCGACTTTCGGACTAAAAATAACCTCATATCTAAAATATTTCGTTTCTTTGTGGTCAATTGAAAGAGTTAGACATCGATATGGCTTGGTTTAAACGTGAAATCAAAGGGATCATTACGACCACTGAAGAGAAGAAAGAAACCCCCGATGGCATATGGAACAAATGCCCTGAATGTAAAAAACCGCTTCATTATTCCGAGCAGGTTGAAAATCAATATGTTTGCCACTACTGTGGCTATCATATGCGTATAGGTTCGAAAGAATATTTTTCTATACTGTTTGATAATAATGAATTTACCGAACTGTTCACCGACCTGCGTTCAGGCGATCCTCTGAATTTCGAGGACACCAAAAAATACGCAGACAGGCTGAAAGAAACCATGAAAAAGACGGGGTTGAAGGATGCTATCCGCTCGGGTTTCGGGAAAATAGACGGACAGGATATTGTTATCGCATGTATGGACTTTAATTTTATCGGCGGATCAATGGGGTCGGTTGTCGGCGAAAAAATAGCCCGTTCCATTGATCATGCAATTGAGCATAAGGCGCCTTTCCTGATGATATCAAAATCAGGCGGAGCCCGGATGATGGAAGCTGCATTTTCATTAATGCAAATGGCTAAAACATCTGCAAAACTCGCACTATTGTCGCAGGCCAAAATCCCTTATATATCCTTACTCACCGACCCCACAACGGGTGGCGTAACCGCATCATACGCAATGCTTGGCGATATAAATATTGCCGAACCAGGATCACTGATTGGCTTTGCAGGACCAAGGGTGATAAAAGAAACGATAAAAAAAGACCTTCCAAAAGGTTTCCAAACTGCCGAGTTTGTGCAGGAACACGGCTTCCTTGATTTTATAGTTGACCGCAGAGAAATGAAGGAGAAATTAGCTTCATTTTTGAAGATGATGGGGAACTGAAGTCGGCCGTAAGAGATCAGAAATAAAAAAATTATGTCATTTCGATCCGCCAAAAGGCGGAGAGAAAACTTATAAAATGTGCATATACCCGTTTGCATGTTTTATAAGTTTTCTCCTCGTTCCTCGTCGAAATGACATTTTTTTTAATTTAATTTTTCTTAGGAAACGGTGGTCTTACCGGATCAACTTGTGGGTTATCCTTTAACTGTTGCAGCGCAATATCAATAGCTTTTTCCAATTGTGGGTCTTTGCCTGCTATCACATCAGCAGGGGTTTGATCAACTTCAATATCCGGCGCCACACCTACATTTTCAACCACAAAGCCGTCTTTTGTCCAGATACCCACATTTGGCGCAGTTACCATTCCACCGTCAATAAATTCAGGGAAGCCTAAAATACCTACTAATCCTCCCCAGGTACGTTTGCCTACAAGAGTCCCGACCTTAAACTTCCTGAACATCCAGGGTAGCATATCACCGCCAGATCCGGCAGTTTCATCAGTTATCATAACTTTTGGCCCCTGTATAGATGCTGTTGGCGATTTAAGGTCTTTTCCATAGCGCATGTGCCAATTGGCCTGGTAAGGGTTCATTAACAGGTTTATATAATAGTCTGCCAGCGAACCACCACCATTAAAGCGCTCGTCGACAATAATAGCCTTACGGTTTGCCTGGGGATAAAAATAACGTTTAAAATAATCGTGACCTGCCTCAGCTGTATTTGGTACATATACATAAGCAACCTGCCCGTTAGTGGCTTCGGTAACTTTTCGTAAGTTCCCCTCAACCCAGTCCCGGTTCCGTAAAGCAAACTCATTATCTACCGGCACCACTTTTACCAGTCTTGAACCGGTGTTATCCGGGTTGGGACCAACGGTCAACTCAACTATTTTCCCGGCGGTATTTTCAAAATAGCTATAAACATTATCGGTACCTGTTACCTCCTTACCATTTACTGCCAGTAAATATTCTCCCGTTTTCACATTAACACCAGGCTCAGTAAGTGGCGAGCGCAGATTTGGGTTCCAGTTTAACCCGCCATAGATCTTTTTAAACTGGTACCTATTATTTGCAATTACATAGTCAGCGCCTAGCAATCCTCCGCTCACAGTTTGATGACTGAACATCCGGTCGCCATTATCTAATATGAAATGATGTCCAATTGATAATTCACTAAACATCCATTGCAATACATTGTTCAAATCGCTGCGGCAGCTAAGGTCTGGCAGGAAAGCTGCATATTTCTTTTTGATGGCGGGCCAGTCATTGCCATGCATACCCGGATCATAAAAATAATCGCGATTGACGCGCCAGGCTTCATCAAACATATTTGCCCACTCAGCTGCGGGATCAATTTTTACCTGTACATCGCCGACATTGATCATGCCCTTACCCGGTTCCGGTTTTTCTCCAGCCGAAGCGATAGACCACATGTTATTTTTAACATACAGCATTTTCTTTCCATCAGCCGTAAGCGCATACCCATCCATATCAAGCACGTCATTATCAGCACGTTTTTTAAAACTATATTTATGCATTGTACCTTTTCCGTCGTCGGTGCTGCTTATATATAATAAATCACCCTCATTAGTAACTCCCAGTTGGGCAAAGTTGTCCGCTTTGACCGGCAGGTCGACAATTCTGTTCTGGATACCATCCCAATCAATTTTCAAGTCCTTATCTTCAACCGGCGGTTTTGCCTTTTTATCTTTATCGTCTGGTTTTTTAGCCTCCTGCTTGTCTTCGGTTATGGCCTTCTCCTCGTCATTTTCTTTAGCGAACGGTGAAATAGTACCCTTTTGTAATGTGACTAGATAAATAGAACTTGTTTTATGAAAGTCAATATTTGATTGGTCAAACCAGTTAATAACCGGACCTGCATCTGTTGATGAGAAGAAATAAAGATATTTACCATCTCGGGCGAATACCGGTTCCGAAGCATCGCTTAAACCATCAGTAACTGCAAATGATTTCTGCTGTGCAATTGAATAGAGGAATATTTGTTTGAATTGTGTAACCGTGATTTTAGTGTACGAGATCCATTTGCTGTCGCCAGACCACCCGCCTGCAATATCGCGGAAAGTCCCCGGCGTGTAAAGTTCATCAGCGTCTATCTTTGTAACAGCCCCTGACGCTATATCAAGTACATACAAATTCCTGCCGTTATCAGAAAAATCTATCTTCTTGCTATCAGGCGACCATCTTAAATAAGCATAAAAACCTGCGCCGTTCAATTTAAAAACCTTGGGCTCGCCTTTGCCGTCCTGCGATTTTATGTACAATTCGTACTCGCCTGATGCATCAGAAAAGTAAGCTATTGATTTGCCATCAGGCGACCAGGCCGGATATTTCTCATGTGCGCCCGGAGTTTGTGTGATATTATGATAGTCGCCCTTGTCCGTAGGGACTGTAACTATATCGCCCCGAAAATCGAACACTACCCGTGATCCAGACGGGGAGATATCTGCGGTGCGGATATAGTTGCCGCCTTTTACATAGCGCGGCCTTAATTCCAGCAGATCAGCTGCTATTCCTATGGTCAGCTTTTTGACGGACGCATTGGCAGGGTCAAAAATATTAAGATAACCTGCATGCTCGAATATTATTTTTCCGCTGCCGGCTGTTGCATATAGAATTGGGAAATCGGTAAACTGGGTTAGTTGTTTAACTTCTTTCGAAGCGGGATCATAACTAAACAAATTAAATTCGCCGTTCCTGTCGCTCCTGAAATATACTTTATCGCCCTGCCAAAATGGTTGAGTATCATTACAACCACCTTCGGGCTTTGGTATTTTCACAACTGACTTATCAGCAAATGAGAAAAGCATGATAGTGGCAATTGAACCTCCGCGATAATGTTTCCATTGTTTAAAAGCATCAGGTATCGGCGTGTAGGCCATCCATTTACCATCCGGCGAATAGGAAGCATGATAGGCATTTGGTATTTCTAACCTGGTTTCGTTGCCACCCGTAACAGGTACTGTAAATAGCTGCGCATACCTGTTTGAAAAGGTGGTTCTGCGGGAAGCAAACAATACCGATTTACCATCCGGGGTAAATCCCCTTACAACGTCCTCATAAGGATGCCAGGTAAGCCTTTTAGGAATACCTCCCTCTGTCGGGATAACAAAAACATCTGTATTACCGTCATATTGGGCGCTAAAAGCTATCAGCTTTCCGTCAGGTGAAAAATATGGGTTTGACTCGATCCCTTCATCAACGGTAAGCCGGCGGGGTTGGGAACCGTCAAGATTGGCAACCCAAAGATCTTCGGCATAAATAAAAGCAATTTTGTTTTCGCTTATAGCCGGTTGTGACAGCATACGGGTATCCTTGGTATCAATAGCAAATCCCGTAAAAGGTAAAGCCGCCAGCACTCCCAGCAGCAACTTTGTTAGCAAATTGAGGTTTTTCATTATGAAAGGTTTTTTTAAGGCGAACGACCATCGTCATCTGCACAATGAAAGTAGGAATTATTATGCATTAATTTACTAAAATGCATAAAATTGCCAAAAAACCTTTTATTTATCCGGAGATTATTTAATTGATACTTAATAAAATACGGAAGGGCCGCAATAGCGGCCCTTCCGTTTATTCATTTAAATACACCTGCATTCTGGCTGGTATCCCCATCGGAGTTATCGCTTAATTTATCCCAATTTGGACCGTGGGCTTTATCATTACTATTCTTATAATTCTTCGCCTTTTTATCACCGCCATGGTTAACTACAGCGGCGCTTGCTTTTGCTGAATTTGCGAACCCTGTTGTTGGGTCGTCCTTTTCTGCTTCCATCTTCTTTTCCAGATCTTTACCCTTATTTTCCATTTCTTGTTTTTTTTAATGATTATCTAAAAAGAATAAGGCCCGGGCACAAGGAAAATTATTATTTATAATCCCCAGGTTCCCGGACCTTAATTTGATCTTTATTAAATTTAAATACCTTCAGTACCCGGTTCATGCCCCACCATACGACCGGTTGTGCGGCCATATGGCTTACTTACAAAATCTGTTTTTGCATTGCCTACTGAAGGAAACTCATGGGGCTTGGGGGGCGTCACATCTACTTGTTCACTATATGAAGCATTACTGCCGCCCTGCTGCTCTTGTCGTTCTATTTCGTGGGGATAATCCGAACCTTCCTGTTCAGATTTTCTCTTTTCAGGAACCTCATTTGGATGTTCCTGTTTTTTTGTGGCTTTTTTATTATTAGATTTCATAGGTTTATTAATTATAATTATAAAACCTACTATTCTTTTATTTTGTTTTATTTTTTTAGGAAAAAAAGTTTCAAGAAAAACAAATAACCGCCATTACGAGCGTAAAATTTCGTGAATCCTGAAGGAGAAATGAGAGTAACGTAGAAATTATGTCATTGCGAGGAGCACCCTGCCTGAGGCTGGCGGCGACGTGGCAATGACAAAGTAAGATTACGCGCTAACGAGGCATAATTCCCGTAGTTTAGCCACGGTATAATCCACTTCTTCTTTCGTGTTATATTTCGAAAAAGAAAACCGAACTGACGGCCTTGTTGGGCTTGCCCCAATTGCAGCAAGAACATGTGAGCCAATATCAGTACCCGAACTGCAAGCACTGCCGCCGGATGCTGAAATGCCGGCTATATCAAGGTTAAACAATAACATATCGGCCATTTCCATTTCAGGAAGGGAAACATTTAATACCGTATACAAACTCTTATCAGGGTCTATCTCGCCATTAAAACCAATACCGGGTATATGCTCCTTCAGTTGATCGATCATATAAGTTTTTAATCCCTGTATGTCTTGCTGGTGCTGGCCCATTTCGGCATAAGCTACGTCAAGCGCCTTTGCAAGACCTACTATGCCGTAGAGGTTCTCTGTACCACCACGCATGTTGCGTTCTTGTGAGCCACCGTAGATCATCGGCTTGATTTTTACGCGATGGTTTACGTGCAAAAATCCAACGCCCTTTGGGCCGTGTAATTTGTGGGCCGCACACACCAGAAAATGAACTTTAAGTTTACTTAAATCATGCGCGTAGTGGCCCATGGTTTGCACCGTATCGCAATGAAATATAGCATTATATTGTTCGCACAGGTCGCCAACCAGAATAATATCTGTCAAGGTGCCTATTTCATTATTGGCATGCATCAATGACACGAAGCTCCGTTCATTATTCTGCAACAATGTTTCCAGGTGTTTGTAATCGATAGTACCTTTGCCGTCAACGTCAACAAAACTTAATTTTATTAAACCTGCTTTTTGCATTGATTCAAGCGTATGGATAACAGCATGATGCTCAAGCCGGCTTGTGATAGCATGTTTTATATTATTATCAGTTATACCGCAGCGGATTGCGGTGTTGTCGGCTTCTGTTCCACCACTGGTAAAAAATATTTCGGCAGGTGAAGTATGCAATAAACCTGCTACCGTTTTACGCGCCTTTTCTATCAACGTCCGCGATTCCCTGCCATGCCCATGTATTGATGATGGATTGCCATAGTTGGTTTCCATAACTGTATACATTTGTTTCAGCACTTCGGGGTCAAGTGGTGTAGTGGCAGCATTATCAAAATAAACACGCATGAATTCTTTTTTAATCCGGAAGTCCGAAAGACCGAAAGTCCGGAAGATTTTTTTTACTGTTAATTAATTTTACGCCGGCAAGACTTTTGTCTTTCGGTCTTTACTGACTTTTCCGACTTCCGGACTTTCCCGACTACTTCAAAATCTCTTTTATATCGGCAATTATTTTATTCGCTAAACCATTTGCCACAGTTTCTGAATTACCTTCTGAATAAATGCGAATAATGGGCTCGGTGTTTGACTTGCGCAAATGTACCCATTCTTTATCAAACTCTATTTTAAGGCCATCTATGGTGGTGTGGGGCTGCTTTTTGTACTTCTCTTCAACCTTAAGCAAAAGAGCGTCAATATCCATTTCAGGAGTAAGGGTAATTTTGTTTTTAGAAATAAAATAACCTGGATATGTACCCCTTAAATGCGAAACCGGTTTTCCGTATTTTGCCAGGTGTGTTAAAAATAACGCGATACCGACTAACGCATCCCTGCCATAATGCAATTCAGGATAGATCACGCCACCGTTGCCTTCGCCCCCTATTACAGCGTTTACTTCCTTCATTTTATTTACAACATTTACCTCTCCTACCGCTGCCGCATGATATTCGCCGCCCGCTTTTTCGGTAACATCACGCAAAGCCCTGGTCGACGAAAGATTTGACACCGTGTTGCCTTTGTTATGCTGCAAAACGTAATCAGCAACAGCAACCAATGTGTATTCTTCGCCAAACATATTGCCGTCTTCGGAAACGAAGCACAAACGGTCAACGTCAGGGTCGACAGCTATGCCTAAATCCGCCCTTTTCTTTATTACTTCCTTTGAAAGCGCTA
>Ga0206898_10177_pt1 | contig 18442 bp, 14 predicted proteins | sample Alteio_BWOrgHeat_50_FD_153237 | JGI IMG/M metagenome (GOLD analysis project Ga0206898, IMG submission 153237) | Enriched cells from forest soil in Barre Woods Harvard Forest LTER site, Petersham, Massachusetts, United States -... | ecosystem: Environmental > Terrestrial > Soil > Temperate forest >...
CGCGCCAGTTGCTGTTACCGCCGAACAGGCCGCTATCGCTTTCGGCAGGCGTATATTTTATGCTGAAATGCATACCATCTACTGCGGCTGTGTAGGGATTATTTAAATGATATTTGGATACCGAACGGATCCCATGGGGACTAAGGAATTCATTTTCGTCAAGCATATACTTCAGTAAACTCTTCATCCTGTATCCGCGCAGTAAACTTATCAAATGCTTACCTGGCCCCTTGGTTTCATTCCACCGTGATACTAAACCTGCAAGGTCGGGGCGGTTTTCACTGAACCATTTCATCCTGTTGCTGAATATTGGATTTTTGGTAATATCATCATCATCGAGCACTTCTGCAGCGAATAAGGGTGCTAAGCCTACAATACTTCTAATCCGCATTTTTTGAGTGCGGTTATCTGGCAGACGAAGCTGATCATAAAAAAATCCGTCCGTGTCGTCCCAAAGCCCCTGATTATCCTGACCGAGGTTGTCCATCGCCCCTGCGATATAGATAAAGTGTTCAAAAAACTTACTTGCTATATCCCTATAAGCATTATTAGTAGCAGCCAGTTCGGCAGCTATCCGCAACAAATTCAATGAATAGGTTGCCATCCAGCTCGTACCATCAGATTGTTCCAGATGTTCACCCACGGGCAACTGCGCATTTCTGTCAAATACACCGATGTTGTCCAGCCCCAAAAATCCGCCTTCAAAAATATTATTTCCCAGGGCATCTTTACGGTTTACCCACCAGGTGAAGTTCAGCATCAGCTTATGAAATATCCGCTCCAGAAAGTAGGTATCCCCTTCGCCATTATTCGCAGCTTTGTCCTGCTGATAAACTTTCCAGGTAACCATGGCATGCACGGGAGGGTTGGCATCGCCAAAATCCCACTCGTAGGCCGGTAATTCACCGTTAGGATGCATGTACCAATCCCGAATCAACAATGTGAGCTGACTTTTAGCAAAAGCCATATCAACAGTCGCGAGCGGCAGACAATGAAACGCAAGGTCCCATGAAGCAAACCAGGGATATTCCCATTTATCGGGCATTGAAATTATGTCCCTTGTATTAAAGTGCGTCCATTTGCTGTTCCTTTTATCCAGCCTTTCCGGGGGCGGTTTGGGCTGTGCAGGATCGCCGTTTAACCAGTGATTTATATCATAATAGTAAAACTGTTTACTCCAAAGCATGCCAGCGAAAGCCTGTCGTTGTACCATGCGTCGGTCATCATTTTTATTTTCTTTTTGTATATCAGCGTAAAACTCGTTCGCCTCGGCAAGCCGGGTGTTAAATATCTGGTCGAAATCATCAAATCCATTCGATGCGTCCTTTGATAGCCGCAACCGGAGCGTTACATTTTGCCTCGCGGGAACATTTACGTCGAAATTAACACTCGCCTTCGTGCCGGTTTGTTTAGGATTAACCGTATTTATACCATGAATTATATGATCATTAATACCGTCTTTATGAAAATGTCCGCCATCAGGGTAATTATAGAGGCGCTGGGTATTGGTATTATTATCACAGAACAATAATTGTGGTGCCCCTTCCGCATTCAGCCACATTTGTCCCAGTTCCTGGTGATAAATCTCGATAACACCATGTGAATCGGCTGTTAGTTCAGGTACGTAATCATTATAACCCCATGCCCAGGTATTGCGGAACCAAATTGTTGGGAGTACATTGAGCGCAGCATCCCTGTTGCCCCGGTTATTAACGGTTATTTTTATTAGAATATCCTCGGCAGTATTTTTAGCATATTCAACAAATACATCGAAGTAAGCATCGTCGTTAAAAGTTCCGGTATCTATCAGTTCAAACTCCGGTTCATTGCGCCCTCTGCGTTTATTTTCATTTACCAGCCACTCATAAGGATATGCCGCCTGCGGGTACTTATACAGCATTTTTTGATAGGAGTGCGTAGGTGTATTATCAAGATAATAATACAGCTCCTTCACATCCTCGCCATGGTTTCCTTCGGGATTGCTGAGGCCGAAATAGCGTTCTTTAATTATGGGGTCTTTTTTATTCCACAAAGCAACGGCAAAACACAGCAATTGTTCATTGTCACAAATCCCGGCTATTCCTTCCTCTCCCCAGCGGTAGGCTTTACTACGGGCCATTTCGTGGGTGATATAGTTCCAGGCGTCACCATTGGCACTGTAATCCTCTCTAACGGTTCCCCATTGGCGGTCACTTACGTAAGGACCCCATTTTTTCCATTCGGCATCTTTTAACCTGGATTGTTCTGCGTTCATATTATTGTTGTGATTTCACTGATTTGATAAATCGATTTCACCGATTTTTAATGGCAATCTAATTATAATCGATGAAATCAATCTAAAATCGGTGTAATCGTAAAATCATTCCCACGCCTTTCTTAAAAATTGCAGCCAGTTTCCGTGCATCATGTTTTCAATATCGACATCGGTGTAACCGCGTTTTTTTAATAAAACCGGTACTTTCTGCAGATCGGCAATAGTTTCAAGATCATATGGACATTGTTCGCGACCGAACGCACCGTCCAGGTCAGTACCCATACCTACATGAAGCGCATTGCCGGCGATCTGGCAGATGTGATCAATATGGTCGATCATCACCTCCAGATTGCAATTCATTTTCCTGGGTTCTGATACCCCCCGTACCCAATTAGGCACCATCATCCATGCGTCAAGCGCAGCGCCTATTACGGCCCCGCGGTCAATCAGCGCCTTTATCATTTCATCGCTGTATTGCCGGTTGTGATTTACCAGAGCCCTGCAATTGTTATGGCTGGCCCAAACATGTCCGTTAAAATGATCCAGCGCTTCCCAAAAGCTATCATCACAAAGATGTGTGGCATCTAAAATAATATTCAACCGCTCCATTTCTTTTAACAATTCGTGTCCTTTGGGACCCATATAACCGGTAGCGTCAGTTCCCTGGGCGTACATGCCAGGGCCATAATGCGCCGGGCCAACTGCTCTTAACCCATAATTGTATGCCCTTTCCAAATGACCAATGGTCACAATAGAATCAGCGCCTTCGAGACTTAAAATATAGCCGACAGGCGTGTTCTGATTTGTCGCGCCATTTGTCCAAAGTTTAACGTGCTTTTCAAGGCTGTCTAAATCATTCACCTGCACCATTTCTCCGACGTCTTCCATCGCTTTGTACCAGGCCACCTGTCCCTGCGTTTGCGCCCATGCCTGTTCGGGCGAATGCCAGCCCGGTAGCGGGTTTTCGGGTGCAACATAACGGCCTATTTGCGTTGCTACTACCAGGCCGATATTGCCTTTTCGCAATTCAGGTAAAGACACTACACCCAGCCCGCGGTCAGGTTTATCAGTCAGGCCTTTTTCACGATCATTGATAACCGTAATAGGTTGCCGCAGATCGCGGTTCCATTCAAGGGCATTCATGCTTAAGTCTAAATGAGCGTCGATGGTGAACATGGTGTGTGGTTGATTGGGTTGATTATGTTGATTAGGTTACTGTAACTTGAGCAGCATTAAAAATATGCCCATTTTTGAAAAAAGAAAGGCCTTTCGCCTTTAACCTTTTCCCTTCACCTCATATTGTTATTTTTCTATCGCGGCCAACATTTTTCCATTCGCCGCTGGTTTTACTATGATCTATGGTAATTACGCGTTCATACAGCGCTATGGTTGGGCAGATATGGTATGGTAACCCATACAGTACATCGCCAACTTTATAATTATGGCCTTTTCCTGCATCCACAACTAAGTGTTCTTCACTTTGACCAACCATTAAAAGTTCGGGCGCATTCAGAAAATAAATTCGTTTGCCTATTTCATTCTCGGGCGCAACGGATTTATGGCCTGCATCCAGGCACAGCTTGGTTTCATCCGGCAGGGACATTACCCTCGTAACCACCAGGGCAGCGGTCAAAAACTTCTGTTCACTTAATGCCGTTTGATAGCCTTTATCCCAATAAACAAAGGTCCCGGGACTGCATTCTATATGATCTCTTTTAGCATGAATAGGAAATGTGGGTGATCCTCCGGCTATGATAATTGGTTCGGGATAACCTTTTTCTTTTATGTTCTGCTGAAGCTCAACAACTGCTTCGTAACTGCTATTACATTTTTCGGTGCGGACAGCCAGATCGGCATCATGAATGTGCCCGTCATAGGCATGCAAGCCAACTGGTTTTATACCGGGCAAAAGGCTGCAATCAGCATAAAGCCGTATCGCATCATTCCCAGGCGCTATGCCTGTACGGTTTTGACCGACATTCAAGTCGATATAAACCTTTATGACAACCTTATTTTTTACGGCGGCCCCTGAGATTTCAACAGCTGCGCTGATATTGTCAACCAGGCATGAAAATTTAGTTGACTTGTAAGCTAAGATCAACTTTACAAATCGTTGAAGCTTGGGGCCTACGGGTTGGTAAGCCAGTAAAACATCAGGCGCTTTGCATATTGCCAGCATTTCGGCTTCGGCGATGGTAGCGCATTTAAATTTTTTAATACCAGCCTCAAGCATCAACTGTGTAACCTCCTTGTTTTTATAGGTTTTCGCATGGGGACGCAACCGCGAAACATCATCGATCATACTTTTAAGCGTATCGATGTTTTGTTTTACCCTATCGGGATAAACAACTAATACAGGTGTATCTAAACTTTCAATATCCCTGATGATATACCATTCCTGCTCTGTCATCATCTATGAATTTATATGGAAATAAACCGAACTTTTTCGGACTTACTAATACAGTTCAAATAGCGCCTCTATCTCAACCGGAATATTATCGGGTAATGAGCCCATACCAACAGCACTTCTCACACCAATCCCATTATCCTCACCCCAAACTTTTGCAAACAGTTCACTGCACCCGTTGATAATAAATGGATGCTTTTCAAAATCAGGCGTACAATTTACCATGCCCAATACTTTAATCACACGTTTTACTTTATCAAAGCTTCCCAGATTGGCTTTAATAGTCGCAAGTATAGCGAGTCCAACCTGGCGGGCTGCCACCTTACCTTCTTCAGGTGTTATTGAATCACCGATCCGGCCGATGATAAGCGTTCCATCATCCTGCACCGTCCCGTGACCTGAAACGTAAAGATACTTGCCATCTATTAAACAGGGTTTATATACCCCAAGCGGTTTTGGTGCGGGTGGCAGGTTCAGGCCTAGCCCCGCGAAGTTTTCATCAGCAGTATTCATGTATAGTTTATAATTTAAAACAAACTTAAATAAAAAAAGCCGGGTATCTCACGCCCGGCTTTAGCTTAAATCATGAAAATCAACTTATCTAATATTTTTGAATCTATCCCCATAGGGGATAATTGTTATGCTTATGATCTTTAGTTTTTGTTTTTTTAATAAAGCCCCGTTTTACCGGGGCTTTAACCCGCTCTCATACAGGATTTTCTAATCAACTATCCATTTCTTTAATTTCCGGCCCCGTCTGATTGCCCTCTTTGTACCGCATACTGGCCAACTTTGGCGCCCGTAACAAGGCCGACCTCAACATCACTTCGATAATGTATAGCGCCATACAATCTTGACATTGCTGCCTGATTAGCCAGATCGGTAAATTTGGAACCCCGGTCAGGCAATAAATAGGTTAATACTGTAGCCGCTGCACCACTAAAGTTAGAGTGCCCTGAAGAATAAGCCGGGAAATTTGGCACACCGGTTAAAGTTTTAACATTTGGATTGGCCTGCGAAGGGCGCTGGTTAAAGTAAAAATATTTGGTATCCCAGCAGCAAATTGCTACATCCATTTCGGCCATATTTAACAAGGCAAAATTTCGTGCCCAGCGTACCTCGCTGTAATTTTGCTTCACAAATTCGTCTGCGGCAATGGCGTTCCAATGGCCGGTTGGTGTATAGGTACCAACGCCGTCCGCCCAAAACTGAACCTGGGCCTGGTGTTCACGGGTATAATTCTTGCTATAAGAAAGTACTTCGTCCACTTCTTTCTTAAATGCATCAGAACCAGCCAAATTTGGCGGGCCGGGACGCAAAGCCACAACCGTAAGCGTGTCAAACAAAAACGGAATAACTTTGCTAAACAAAGGCAGCATTGGGGGCCTTAATGGCGCTTCCAGACTTGTCCAGGCTACGTCGCCTCTCGAAGTAGCGTTATTCGGTAATGCGGCCCATATAGCAGGTGTGCCTATCGCTTTACCTGCTCTGTCAGCCCGGGCGCGAGCCGCGAAAACATCCGCAACCTGTACGCCTAATGCCTGACCTGCTGTTAGTTCGCCCCTTACGTTTGCGCCTGCCATCATGCGGTATTGCATTTCGTCTGCCGCCTTCTGCTCGATGTAAGCTATTTCAGTAGGGAACAATAATTTCATTATCTCAACCGTAGCTCCGGCCACAACAGCATCCTCGCTTGGGTATGATGGCAATGCGGATTTGGGGATCAATGCCTGAACCCCCGCATCGTTAACATAGGGCGCTGAGCGGTTATATAATTTTTTAAAGTGGTAGGCAGTAACCAGCGCATCGTATTGTGCGGCGCTTACATATGCATAAGCCCTTGCCGCATACGGCGGATTTGAAAAAGGGAACTGCGGGTAAGCAAAAGGATTAGCTGAATTTGGCGCCGGATAGCTTCCGTCCAAATTTTGATATGGAGGCAAATTATGTTTGGCCACCAAATCGCGTAAAATTTCGTTCCAGCGCAGCACAGCGCCAGCGCTCCAATAACTAATTATCGCCTTTTGATCACTGGTTAAATTGCTTTGGTAGCCTTTAATTTCATTGATATCTGCTACATAGGCCGGAGAAGTAAGCGCATCGGGCGCAGCTAAGGTGAATACTGTTGGGTCTTTTGCTAAAACAGGTTTCCAGGTGTCTGCATTCAAATCAATATTTGCTGGCGCTAACGCCGGATACGAGGTGGTACGGTCAACTACACTTTTATTACACGACCCTAAAAAAACTGATGCTATCAAAACTATCAGCGGCACATTATTTAATACACGTCTTTTCATGGTTATATTATTTTGTCTTTTTTGAAAAATCAAATATGTAAAGTACCCCCCCGAAGAAAGTAGTGCTCTGGCCCATATTTCTTCCCGTTAGTACATAATTTCCTCCGGCGGTAAGTTCAAGTCCGGTTACAGCGTCAAACGAATACTTTACCAGGCCGCCTATTGTTGTCCAATTCATTCTGTTGCTTGGAAACGGCATGTCATTTTTACGGATGTCAAATCCTCCCAGCGTATTTGTCTGAGAGAAAATAGCTTCTACATTCAATTTCAGGCTCCGGTAACCGGAGCTGATCAAATAATTATTTACATTAGGCATATCTACCTTGTCGCTGTAAATCAGCTCGGTAGTGTAATAAGAATTTTGATCGATCGTAATATCGTTTCGTACCTGATACTGATCAGCGGCAGCAATAAAGAATCTGCCGGTTTGATAGTTAACAAGTCCGCGTAGCGCTACGGTTGCACTATGAACGCCAATAGATAATGGCAAAAAGTTAGGCTCATAATTACTCAACGGAATTGAACCTGAGCCTATGGCAGTTAAACTAAAAATCCCTTTGCCTATTTCTGTTTGATAAGCAAGCCATTTTAATGATAGCGTAAGGTCCTGAACCCCGCTCTGACCTTTCAGGGTGCCGGCAGAGGCATTGGTTGTAATATAAGGTACTGAAAATAAAACATCCAGTTTGTTTGTGATACCGTAGTTACCGACAACGGTGTATGAGTTAGTGGTTAAAGTACCGATATTGCCGTTATCACGTTTAAAAGTTCCTTCCCAATAGTCTGTCCACTTGCTGTTGCCGTACATAGCTCCGGCGCAGAAGAAGTTTTTAGGGATCATCAAGGCGTCTGTAGTGGTTTGAGCATGGGCAACGTACGAAGCGCTGGTTAAACAAACAGCAACAGTTAAAAACCTATAAAAATACAGGCGTAAAGATTTCATCATCATCTTTAGTTAAAAAGTTAGTAAAAAAGGATTAAATGCAAGCTGGCGCATAACAACGAGGCCACAATTGGGCCGCAGCAATTCATGCAATTGCTGTCAGCAAAAGAGACAAAGCTTAAGGACTTTAATGATCAGTTACAGTTTAAACCATTGCGATGCAAACGCATATATGCGTAGTAGTTTTTGCTATAAACAAATTCAAATACAGTTTTATAAATAATAAAACGCGTAAATAAAGTTTAATAAGCTTTTAGCAGATAGAATTTGGCGGTTTTCCGGGCGATTCAATGAAGGGATCATTTAGATGGATGAACACCGGTTTATCGATTTTTTTGAGAAATATACCAAATGCCGAATAAGTATAGCAAAAGGCATGCAGGTTATATTCGCTAACTGAAGTAACTTTCTTCATCACAGGCTGCTCCCCTTTCTTACTAAGCGGGACGTCATTGATCTCTTTCGCTACAATAACATTTGCATTTATAAGACGTTCTTTGGCTGTATTAGGTACACAGACAAAATACATCGTATCGCGGGTCATTTTAAGCCTTATATAATTGTAATAACCATCTTTCAGTTGGATCTGGCCTACAACTTCGGCATACTCGCTCCAATCCTGTATGGTTGGCAGGTGTACGGGCACTTTTAATTCGATGTACTGGGATTTATTGATCTTATTTTCGAACATCTCCTTTACAATCTGCACGTCAGACTGGTGGATGTAATACTGAAACAATAAAGAGTACCCACCCAGGTTAAACAGGTGAACGCTCAATAATATTACAGCGAAAAAACGTTTCAATCGATCAGGTATTGGGTTTGTTCATTTTTACATCGTAAATGTATATAATAAATCCTGAAAGTTGTATCACTTTTTTTACAATTTGTAATTCTTTAGAATAATTCTATTTAATAAGGTTTTTTGTGAAGCTTAATAGCCTGTTATCTGAATGGGTATATTTGTAAATAACTAGCATCCTGATCATTTCTATGATAGAATTTATAAAACAACCGTGGCCGTGGTATGTAGCCGGCCCTTTACTAGGGCTCATCGTTCCCGTATTGTTATTGGCCGGCAATAGGGCTTTTGGAATATCCTCCTCCTTAAAGCATATCTGCGCGATTTGCATACCGGCTAATATCGCTTTTTTTAAACACGACTGGAGAAAAGAGACCTGGAACTTGTTTTTTGTCGCTGGTATTGTAGTTGGCGGTTTCACTGCCGCCCGGTTTCTAAACGGGCAGCATCCTGTTAATATAAATCCGCAAACTGCCATCTTGTTAAAACAAGAGGGCGTAAGAGACTTTAACGGCCTGTTGCCAAAAGATATTTTCAGCTTTCAGCAGTTATTTACCTTACGGGGATTTATTTTCATGATAGTCGGTGGCTTTATGGTTGGTTTTGGTACGCGCTATGCAGGCGGGTGTACTTCCGGCCATTCAATTATGGGTATTGCTTCATTACAATGGCCCTCACTTGTTGCTACCTGCTGTTTTATGATAGGCGGTTTTGTTATGACCTGGTTTATTTTACCTTATATTATTCAACTATAATGCGCAATATAAAATATTTGGTATTAGGAACCGTATTCGGGATAATCCTGGTTAAGTCTGAAGTTATTTCGTGGTTCAGGATCCAGGAAATGTTCAGGCTGCAGGCATTTCATATGTATGGCATTATCGGAAGTGCCATCGTTGTCGCGATGGTCTCTATTTTGATCATCAGACGTTTTCAGATCAAAACGATAAGCGGGAATGACATAACCATTCCCACCAAAGAGTTTAATTGGGGAAATGTTTACGGCGGATTAATATTTGGGTTGGGATGGGCGATAACCGGAGCGTGCCCAGGGCCATTATTCGCCCAAATTGGCAGCGGCTTCCTTGTGATAACTGTTACATTGCTTAGCGCCATTGCTGGTACCTGGGTTTATGGTTTATTAAGAGATAAGTTGCATCATTGAGTTTGTTAGTTGATTAGGTTGATTGAGTGAGTGGTTGATTGGGTTTTAAGGTTACTTATAACTTTTACAACCCTTACAACATTTATAACTCATTCAAAAACCACTCACTCAATCAACCCAATCAACTACTCACGTAAAACACAAAATATGAACGATTTCATTGCTGCACGGTCACAAATGGCCATATCGCTGGGGTTTCATATCATATACTCCTGTATCGGTATGGTTATGCCTGTGTTTATGGCGGTATCCCATTATAAATGGATAAAAACCGGCGACCCTGTTTATAAAAATATAACCCAGGCCTGGAGCAAGGGCGTAGCTATATTTTTTGCCACAGGCGCGGTATCAGGGACGATACTTTCATTTGAATTGGGCCTTTTATGGCCAAAATTCATGGAACATGCGGGGCCAATATTCGGCATGCCATTTTCACTGGAGGGTGTCGCCTTTTTTATTGAGGCTATTGCCTTAGGTTTTTTCTTGTACGGATGGAACCGGCTCAACGAATGGTTTCATTGGTTTACCGGCATAATGGTGGGTGTAAGCGGGGTAATTTCGGGGATTTTGGTAGTATCAGCAAATTCATGGATGAATAATCCCTCCGGCTTCGATTATATCAATGGCCAATATCTTAATATCGACCCAATAAAAGCAATGTTCAACGGCTCATGGTTTTCAGAGGCGCTGCACATGACGATTGCAGCCTTCTCGGCTACCGGGTTTGCTGTGGCGGGCATCCATGCCTTAATGATAGTCAGAAAAAGAAATGTCGTTTTTCATACCAAAGCATTTAAAATAGCGATAGTTTTCGGAGCTGTAGCTGCCATTTTGCAGCCTTTCAGCGGTGACATCTCCGCGAAGAACGCAGCAAGAACTCAGCCCGCCAAATTAGCGGCCATGGAATCGTATTTTCGTACACAGCCTTACTCACCATTGGTTATTGGCGGCGTGCCTGATACATTGCACAAAACAGTTAAGGATGGCATCGAGATCCCCGGCTTGTTAAGCTTTTTGGTGAATGATGATTTTGAAAAACCGGTTATAGGTTTGGATAAAATCGCTACGAAAAACCAACCGCCTGTTGCAATTACCCATTACGCGTTTGAAATAATGATCGCTCTTGGCTCAATTATGATGTTGACAGGGATAATTTATTTTATAGCCTTATGGAAAAAGAGAAGCTGGCTAAATAAAAAATGGTTCTTAGACCTGTTTATTCTTTCAACGCCATTTGGCTTTATCGCCGTTGAGGCTGGATGGACAGTTACCGAGGTTGGACGACAGCCCTGGATAATACAAGGCATTATGCGCACCAGCGAAGCAGTTACCCCTATGCCGGGCATCCATTATTCATTTTACCTTTTTACAGCAGTTTATTTCACGTTAAGTGTCGCCGTTGTCTTTTTACTATACCGGCAGATAAAAATGGTTCCTCAGTTGTACGACGTTAAATTATAGCTCATGTTATACATAGTAATTGTCTTTTTATTTTTAGCTATCGTGCTGTATTTTCTGCTCGGTGGGGCTGATTTTGGCGCAGGTATAATAGAGCTTTTCACCTCTGAAACTAATAAATCGCGCACACGCAAAACCATGTACCAGGCTATAGGGCCGATATGGGAAGCTAACCACATGTGGCTGATCATTGCCGTGGTAATTATGTTTGTAGGTTTTCCTGTGATATACAGCCAAATGTGTACTTATCTTCATATTCCTCTTTTGGTTATGCTTTTAGGAATTACCGCCCGGGGAACGGCGTTCGCCTTCAGAAGTTACGATGCCGTAAAAGATAAAAAAACGCAAAATTTCTATAACCATATTTTCGTTTATTCAAGCTTCGTTACCCCTTTGTTTTTAGGGATCATTGCGGGAAGTGCTATTTCAAGGCAAATTGACCCGAATGCCACCGCCTTTATGGACGCATATATCTTTAGCTGGCTAAACTATTTTTCTGTCGCGGTGGGCCTGTTTACAGTGGCGCTAAGCGGATATCTCGCTGCGATTTACCTCATAGGCGAAGCTGATGATGACAATGATGCACACAGGTTTATCAGAAAAGCCCGCATCATGAACATTGTGGCGGTAATCTTCGGTGGTATGGTATTCTTAGCAGCTGAACTGGAAGACATCCGGTTGGCGCACTGGATCTTTGGCAATCCTATTAGTCTTGTTGCTGTGATCGCAGCATCAATTTCACTTGTTTTATTGTGGGTGATGATCTATAAACGCAAAAAGAAGATTATCAGGATTTTCGCAGGCTTCCAGGTTACTATGATTCTGCTGGCTGTTGGATATATGCATTTTCCATATTTTGTTATGATCAAAGGCGGCCAAAACTTGTCATTACTCACAATTCATGCCACGTCAAAAACCATCGACGACCTTGGCTGGGGCCTTTTCATAGGCAGCTTTCTTATATTACCTTCTTTGTTTTACTTGTATTATAGTTTTCAGAAAAGAGATGTCTGAACACGATTTTTAGGATTTGAATGATTTTTAAGATTTTTGCGATACTAATCATGTAAATCTGTCAAATCCTAAAAATCGTGTTCAGACTATAATCGCCTAACCTTAATACTCCTGAAAAACGCCTCATTTCCATGATCCTGCAATAAAAGGTGCCCTTCTTTAGCTTCTCCGAAGTTTTTCCAGATCACGTATTTACTGATTGCTACCAGGTCGCGGAACTCTTTTGAGCCTCTTTCATATTCAAGTACCTTTACGCCGTTGAGGTAATGCTCTACGTGATTATTAGGATAAACAATAATTCTTCCAGTATTCCAGGCGCCTATAGGCCTCGTAAAGCGTTCTTGCTTGTTAGCAGGGATCAGGTCGTATAGGGAGGCGAGGGTACGGTCGCCGTTACGGCCCAGCTTGGCGTCCGGGTGTAGCTTATCATCCAAAACCTGGTACTCCAACCCTATTGCCGAACCTTTGGTAACTTCAGATAGTGTTACAAAGTATTTAACACCGCTGTTAGCACCCGGAGTTATCTTAAATTCAAAAGAAAGATCGAACGCGCCGTACAAACTGTCGGTAACAATATCTCCTCCGCCTGATTCTTCTTTTCCTTCAGACGGCAATACATGCATAGTGCCGTCGGCGTAAAGCCAGCCTTTTTGCGGGAAGCCAGAAAGCGTGGCTCCGCGCCAGCCATTGGAAGAATGCCCGTCATACAACAGCTTCCAGCCGCTGGCTTTTTCATGCGCCGAAAGCGTGTTCGATACAGAATTTACTGTATAAATATCTTTGGGAAAGGACTTCGGTTTAAGATTTTTTGTTTGTATAACAAGATTTTTAAAGTACACCTTTTTACCAGCCTGCTCGAGCTTGGTTACCGCATGTACCTGTAAGCCGATGAAGCCTTTGCTGTCAACAGTATCCACCACATCCGCTACCGGGATTCCGTTGATCCAGGTTTTCATTTCGTTGCCGATACACTCCATGCGGATATGGTTATAAAGACCAACCTTAAAAGCATCTTTGGCTTTTGCATTTAGGTCGAGCGGGTACAGCCAATCCCTCCTGCCCTCGTCATAGATACCTCCCGACCATTTCCTGTCAGACGGGTCGATCTCAAATTGACGACCATAAACTTTTCCCTTGCCGTTATTGCCAGCCGGGTCATAGTGGCTGCGCGTTTGTACACCTGAATTGCTCAATGTACTTTCAATCTTTGTATCCATTTCCAGGATAAAATCGCCATATTCTTTTTCAGTTACCAGGAACGTATTGCCAGAGTTGAGGACCGTTGTGCCAACTATGACGCCATCTTCAACTTTATAATCGGCGGTACCCGCAAGGCGTTTCCAGCCATTAAGGGTTTTGCCGTCGAAGAGGGACGGGGTGCTTTGGGCATGGGATTTTGATGCGATAAAGATTGCAAGCAGTAAAAGGATCGCAGCAATTCGTGTAGATTTGTTCATATTAATAGATATTATTATCGTTAACTATTCAATTTTTTTCTGTCATTTCGATCTGCCACAGGCGGAGAGAACACTTTCCTTAAGGTATAGTCCGGTCGCATAGCGTTTAAGTTTTCTCTCTTCGTTCGAAATGACAAGGGGGTGAGTGTTGTTATTTACACCTTCACTTCCCAACCTTTTTCATATTCTCTTTGCCAAAGCTGCATCGCTTCAGGATCATTTAAAATATGCCCATTGGATGTATCTATATGCAGCACCCTATCCACACGATAAGATATATTGCCCAATTGCGGTAACAATGTTGATCTGAATCCTGTTTCAATCGGGCAGTTAAGCTGAGTTACACCGCGCACGGAATCCACGAAATTTTTCATGTGCATGCCGTCCAACATTTCAGTAGGACTAACTTTATTGGTGGGATCGACCACCACAGTATCTTTTACATCTCTAACAAGTTTGCTGTCACCGTCGTAGATCTGGTAGCCGTTGCCGCCGCCGTAAAACAGGGTACCTTTGTCACCATAAAATATAACACCACGACCGAGGCCTTCAATATTAAATCCGTTGCAGCTTCTTCCCTCCCATTCGGCTGCCGTATCATTTGGGAAATTGTAGAGAATATTTTGCGTATCCGGTGTTTGCCAATCATCCTTGAAATGAAAGCGGCCGCCAGTTGAAACTACTTTATTGGGAAAATCAACACCCAATCCCCAGCGGATCACATCCAACTCATGGGTGCCATTATTCAGTGCCTCGCCGGTGCCCCAATTCCAGAACCAATGCCAATTATAATGGATCAGGTTATCCTGGTAGGGTTTGCGCGGTGCTGGGCCCTGCCAAAGCTCATAATCAAGATTTGACGGCACTGGAACCTGTTTGCCAATACCTATGCTGGCCCTGTGATTAGTGTACCACCCTTTTGCATAGTAAGTGCGCCCGATCACACCATCATGCAACTCTTTGACCATTCGCTGCACGTTATCGAATGAACGACGCTGGCTGCCCATCTGTACCAGCCTGTTATATTTTTTTGACGCCGCCACAGCCATTTCGCCTTCGTGCGGGTTGTGACTGCAGGGTTTTTCTACGTAAACATGTTTACCAGCCTGGCAGGCCATAATCGTGGCCGGAGCGTGCCAATGATCGGGAGCAGCAATAACAATAGCATCAACATCTTTTTTCTCCAGCAGTTTGCGGATATCCGTTATACCTTCCGGCTTTTTTCCTGTACGTTTATAAATGTCAGCAACGGTGCTCTCCACTACATTTGAATCCACGTCGCAGATGTAGCCGATCTCCGCGTTTTGTATTTTTGAAAAGTTTTGTGCGAGATATAATCCACGACTATGAGTTCCCATCATACCTATAACGACTTTGTCATTGGGCGAACCTTTGAAAAACCCGGACGCATTACTTAACTGCGGTGCTATAAGGAAACTTGTGCCCGCTACCGATGCGGATTGAATGAACTTTCGACGATTGATCATGTTTTGGTTGGTTTATTAAGTCGGACTAGGTTGATTAAGTTGATTGGGTTGAATAAGTTAGGCTATCGGGAAAATACTTTCCTCAAACCACTCACCTAATCAACTCAGTCAACCCAATCAACCAACACCATTAATCATTTAATGCCGAATACAACAGCGCCCTGAATTTGTCTCCAATTTCGCTATGGGGGAATGGCAATTGCTGCACATAAAATAATGCTACAATCTGCTCTCTCGGATCAGCCCAATAGGTAGTACCAAAGGCACCTCCCCAACTAAATGAACCTTCCGACTGACCAAGTTTTGCCTGGCCGTTTTTGGTCGTGATCTCAAAACCCAATCCAAATTTATTTATGCCAACATTGAGGTCGCCTATTTGGTTCATCGTCATTATTTCGACAGTATGCCTTGACAAAAGACGCTTTCCATTGTATTCGCCCTTATTTAACATCATCTGTAAAAAAATGGCATAGTCTCTGGTTGTTGAACTTAAGCCTCCGCCACCGGAATAGTAAGTACCGTTAGAAATAGGATAATCTATTGCGAGGAAAGCGCCACCTGCGGCCTTAACGATATGTTGTTTGTTGTCTACCGAGTAAACTGACGCGAGCCTGCCGAACTTTTCTTTGGGCAGGTAAAAGTAAGTATCGTTCATACCAAGTGGCTCAAAGATCCTGTCTTTGAAGAATTGTGCAAGGCTTTTGCCTGACGTTTTTTCAACCAGGTAGCCTAAAACATCAACACTTAAGCTGTAAGTAAATTTCTCCCCGGGCTGATTAACTAAAGGTAAGGTGCCCAACTTGTTTATCTTATCAGCCAGCAATATTTTATCGCTGGTTAGCCCGGCAGTGACGCCTGCTTTTGCATAAATAGCCTTCATCTTGTCAGACCCTATCTGGGCATAATCGAGCCCCGAAGTATGGGTAAGTAAGTCTCTGATAGTGATCTCGCGCCGGGCGGAAATTGTGGTGTAACTGGAATCTTTGGGATTGAATTCAGCCAAAACCTTAGGGTGGGCGAAAGATGGGATGTATTTTGAGATCGGATCGTCAAGCAGGAATTTCCCTTCCTCAAACAGCATCATCACCGCTGTGCTGGTAATTGCCTTTGTTTGCGATGCAATACGAAAGATATTATCCGTTTTCATGGCCTTGTTCGCTTCGGCATCGGCGAAGCCAAAGGCTTTATTGTAAACAATTTTGCCATTGCGGGCTATGAGCGCAGTAGCTCCTTTTATCCAGCCAGAATCAATATACTGCTGCACAAGTTTATCAATGCGCTGAAGCCTTTCAGGTGAAAACTTTTCGGCCACGGGCGAGCCTGATTGTAAAGTACGGTCCTGCGCCCAACCCGTTACGGTAATTAGCGCAAATAGCATTAACAAAAACGAGTATTTGTGTTTCATAATTGGTTTATTTGGTTAGCTAAATCTGGATTAACTTTAATGAAGTTACAACTTTTTACAACCCTTTCAACATTTAAAACTCACCAAAATCATACTCCCCCAAATATCGAAAATCCACCATCCACGCAAATCATTGAACCTGTCACAAACGCCGAAGCATCACTTAACAACCATACCAATGCGCCTATCAGTTCATCAGGATGACCGAAACGTTTAAATGGTGTATTCCTGATCACTTTTTCTCCTCGTTCGGTATAGCCACCTTCCGGTAAAGTCAGCAGGTTACGATTTTGTTCTGTAAGGAAAAAACCAGGCGCCAGCGCGTTCATCCTGATCTTATAACCATAACGATTAGCCAGCTCTACGGCAAACCATTGGTTATAGCAGTCAACCGCAGCCTTACCCATATTGTAACCAAGCACTTTTGTAATAGCTCGTTTAGAATTCATGGATGAGATATTAACGATACTGCCTTTCCCTGATTTAGCTATAGCCTCACCAAATATTTGTGTAGGATACAAAGTTCCCCATAAATTAACCTCCATAACCTCCTTCATGCCCTCCAGGTTCATGTTGAATATATCCTCGTCGGGCTGCAAAACGCCCTGGGGCATATTGCCACCTGCGCCGTTCACCAACCCGTCGATCCTGCCAAAGGCATCGAGGATCTGATTTTTGGCTGCGGTAAGTTCGTCGCCGTTTAATACATCAGCAACTAATGCAATGGCCTTGCCGCCGTTTTTGTTGATATGATCTGCCCGCTCTTCAGCTACAGCTTTATTACGACCCAAAATACCCTCAGTGCCACCCGCTTCAACAATACCATTTACAAATGCATTGCCTAGAATGCCGGTACCCCCGGTTACTACTATTACTTTTCCGCTTAGTGAAAATTGGTTTGCCATTTACTTATCTTAAATCAGTTATCGAAATTGCGTCCATATCGGTATAATCAAGGTTCTCACCTGCCATACCCCATATAAAATTATAATTGGTTGTGCCACTGCCCGAATGTATGCTCCAGGGCGGGGAAACAACAGCCTCATAGTTATTCATCATAATATGCCTGGTTTCATCTCCTTTGCCCATGTAATGCACTATTTTTTGTCCGGCCGGCAGATCAAAATAAAAATATGCTTCCATCCGGCGATCATGGGTATGCGCCGGCATGGTATTCCAAACACTACCCGTATGCAGTATCGTGAGCCCCATAACCAACTGACAGCTTTGAATGCCTTCTGCGTGGATGTATTTATTTATGGTACGCTTATTTGCTGTCTCGATGCTACCGGCATCTACCTTCACAGCATCCTGCAGGCTTAATAAAGTTGTGGGATACGGTTTATGCGCTGGTGCAGACAGCAGGTAAAATACTGCGGGATTGTCACTGCTTTTGCTTGTGAAAGTTACCTGCTTAACACCTTTGCCAATGTACAGGCAATCAAATTTATTGAGATCATAACGCTGTCCATCTGCTGTAACAGTACCCTCGCCGGCAACGTTGATTATTCCGATCTCGCGGCGTTCTAAAAAATATTCTGCGCGGAGGTTTGGATAACTTTCCAATGTAAGCTCCTTATCAACAGGGTTAGCTGCGCCTACGATCATGCGGTCGTAATGCGTATACGCGCAGTTGATCTTATCTTTCTTAACTATATTGTCTATTAAAAACCGATCGCGGATCAATGCGGTATCGTATTGCTTAAAATCGTCAGGGTGTACACTGTGTATTACTTTCAATTCAGTTGGTTTA
>Ga0206898_10165_pt2 | contig 18405 bp, 9 predicted proteins | sample Alteio_BWOrgHeat_50_FD_153237 | JGI IMG/M metagenome (GOLD analysis project Ga0206898, IMG submission 153237) | Enriched cells from forest soil in Barre Woods Harvard Forest LTER site, Petersham, Massachusetts, United States -... | ecosystem: Environmental > Terrestrial > Soil > Temperate forest >...
TCATTATCTCTGTTTTTATAACTCATTTGACCCTTTGTGGCTGCGGATGCTCAACAGTTCATTTTATTATCGTCAACCAGCAATATGCGCATACCCTGTAAGTCGGACGTTGAATTGGCTGCTGGTTCGGTTGTGGCGCTTTCTGTTTTTTCTTCTGGCGGAGCAATTGCAAAGGCTATAGCAAAGGAAAATTCGGTGCCCTTCCCAGGTTCACTGGTAACCGATATGGTGCTTTTGTGCAGTTCCACCAGTCGTTTGGTGATCGCAAGTCCAAGGCCTGTGCCACCGTAATTCATATCGGATGTTTGGGTTTCCTGTTCAAACGGATCGAAAATAATATCAAGATTTTCAGGAGCGATGCCTATGCCTGTATCGGTAATGTTAAAATTGATATTTACGGTCGATTCATTTATATCCCCTATACCCAGCCGGATAATTACGCGGCCATAATGTGTAAATTTAATGGCGTTGCTCACCAGGTTATTTAATACCTGCCCCAGGCGTATCTGGTCGCCAACCAGCATGGCCGGTATGCGTTCGTCTATCAGTAAATCGATATCCAGGTCCTTTTCAATGGCTTTGGCATAAAAGGATTTTTTAATCTTTTGGGTAAGATGGTGGATATTAAATGGGATCCTGTTGAGTTCCAGTTTGCCGGCCTCAATCTTATTGTAATCTAAAATGTCGTTAATAATCGCCAGTAGGTTTTCGCCCGAGAATTTAAGTGTATTCAAATACTCCAGCTGATCGGGTTTGGGGTCTTCGCTCAGCAATAAATTGGTTGTGCCCACTACGGCATTCATCGGCGTCCGTATCTCGTGACTCATGATCGATAAAAACTCCGATTTGAACTTCGATGACCTTTCGGCATCTTCCTTGGCCGAGATTAGCTCCTGGGTTTTTTTCTGGCGCTCGGTTATATCCTCGCCAATGCCGGTAACTTCCTTAATTTGGCCGTTATCATCATAACTAATGGTGTTTTGCCAGCTTATAATGCGTTCTTCGCCGTTGCGGCATATCACAGCATTGGTGTTTTGTGGTTTAAAGGAATTGTTTTCGAACAACTCTGCCGAGTTATTCCTCGAGTTTTCCGGCACAAATTTTTCAAACCAATTTAATCCCAGTATCTCCTGCTGCTCATAGCCCAGCATATCTGCTGCAAACTTATTGCAAAAGATAACGCAGCCATCTTTATCAACCGATATTGCAGGCAGTTTTATGGTTTCCAGCACCAGCATGTATTTGTTTTCCGTCCGCTGGTATTCCAGTTCGGCCAATTTACGGTCGGTAATATCCTGCAGGGTACCAATTACTTTGCGCAGCACCCCGTCATCGCGCCTGATGAGCTTACCTACTATAATACTTAAATACTTGATATTCCCTTTTGGGGTGATGATCCGGTATTCGTAGCTCGTATGGGTAATTTTTGATAAGTCTTTTAAATGCTGTTTCAGGATGTGCCTGTCGGCAGGATGAGCGTACCTGGTAAGCAGTTTAATAAAGCTGTTTACAACCGTGGTTGCCGGGTCAATCTCAAAAATGTTGTTTATCTCGTCGCTCCAGGTGAGTTTATTTAAAATAACATCCCATTTCCAGTTGCCCATTTTGGCAATGCTTTGGGCTTCCATCAGTTCGGCCTGGCTTACCTTTATTTTCTTTTCGGCTAATTTCGATTCGGTAACATCCTGCAGTACGCCAAAGCTTCGTTTGGCATTGCCTTGTTCATCGGTTATCAGTTTGCCTTTTAGCGCCCTAAAGTATTTTAAATTGCCTTTTGGAGTTATCAGCTTATACTCAAACTGGGTTTCGTCGGCTTCCCTCAGGTTCGAGAAATATTTATAGGCATTATCGCGATCATCCGGATGTATCAGGCTGATATAATATTGGTATTTACCGATGTTTTCGGGGATGCTGTCAATCTCCAAAATAGTATATAAACTCTCCGACCAATAACTCTCTTTGGTATAATGATCGTACCACCAGTTGCCTGTTTTTGCAATGGCCTGTGCTTCCAGCAGCAAACCCTCGTTCTCTTTTAGTGCGTCGGCGTATTTTTTCTGTTCCGAAATATCGGCAACAGATGCCGAAATACGATTAGTGTATTCGCCATTTTGATTGAAAACCGGCGTAAACGTCGCCAAAAACCAACGTCCACTGCCAAAGTCCGAGACAAATTCAAGAGATATTTGCTGCCCGGTGTTTATCACATGGTCCATGGCATCGTCAAACTTTTTGGCCTTTTCTTTGCCCAAAATGTCACCCAGGCGCTTACCCAGGCAAACCGCAGGGTCAATTAACCGTCCCTCTATCCGCCTAAACCAAACATTAAGGCAGGTTTTATCCTCATCAAACTCAAAAATAATATCGTTTAATGAGTTCATCAGTGCGTTGAGCTTCGTTCGTTTGTCGCGCAGCTTTTCGTCGTTGGCTAACAGTGTTTTGTTTAACTCAATAACATGATCAACCGCCTTTTTAAACTTGTGGTTATAAGCCATCACCACTAAAAACGACACGTAAGCAATAAGGGTAAAGGTAAATAGCAGCGCTACCAGCACGCCAACGGATATATCCAGTTTGGGCGCCGTCATATACGCTATCAGGGTGCCTGTTAAATTAAGCACACAAATAGTGATAAATTCCCATCGCTTTTTACAAAGCAAGGTAAGCGCTATAAAAATGGTTATTGAGCTGAACAGGTATACATGAGCAAAACCATTTTTGCTCAGTAACAGGCAGTTATTAATGGCTAAAAACGCAATAATTGTAATGTAAAGACTCGCAGCGGTATAATACTTTTTAGGGAAAAGTGTAAAAAGAAGAGCGATAATGCAAAATGCACTGTTGAGCATCCGCAGCCACAAAGGGTCAAATGAGTTATAAAAACAGAGATAATGAAGTGATGGACTGGCGATAAACAACCCTGCCAGCAGCAGTTTGAATATGGTATTATCGTTTTGTAAAAATAATAGCAGTTTGCTCCTAAACGACATGCTTTTTGTGTTGATTTAAATTTTTTAAACTTTTAAGCAAATAAACTTTGGAGTTGTTGTAACGCACTTAGTATTTCAGTAACAACCGCAATAACATACAATAACTAACAAATCAATCCTATTCTTTATGGCTTTGCGTCGCCATACTACAATTTGTAACAATAAACCGGTGTTTTTTAATAATAGGTATTATTTAAAGCTGATAAGGTTATTATTTGAGTGGTATTGATTTAAAAAACTCAAAAACTTACTTTATACCGTTTATAAATAAAACATTCAATTAAATTTTTACAATTGTCAATCATCTAACGGGGCATTAATACGCAGATTTATTTACATTTGTTGCAGATAAATCATTTTCGCATGTCTGATACTGCACAATTAAAAATTGGTGATAAAACCTACGATTTGCCTGTTATTGAAGGCGCCGAGGGTGAAAAAGCTATTGATATTTCCAAATTAAGGGACCAATCCGGTTATGTTACACTTGATATCGGTTATAAAAATACCGGTGCTACTAAAAGTGCTATCACGTTTTTAGACGGAGAACTAGGGATATTAAAGTACCGCGGTTACCCGATTGAACAGCTTGCCGAAAAATCGAGTTTTATTGAAGTTGCCTATTTGCTTATCCACGGGGAACTACCTACTGAGCAGCAATTAAAAGATTTTCAGTACGAAATTAGCCGCCATACGCTGGTGCACGAGGATATGAAGAAGTTTTTTGATGGCTTCCCATCAAAGGCGCATCCTATGGGGCAATTATCGTCGCTGGTGTGCGCATTGTCGGCTTTTTACCCTGAGTCGTTAAAACCGGTGCAAACCGAGACTGAACAGCATTTGAGCATTATTAAGATGCTGGCCAAAATGGCAACCATCGTTTCGTGGATCTATAAGAAATCATTAGGACACCCTTACATCTACCCCCAAAACAAATACGATTACGTTACCAACTTCCTGCACATGACCTTTGGGCAGCGTACCGAAGATATTGAGATTGACCCGGTGATTGTCAGCGCAATGAATACCCTGCTGATATTGCATGCCGATCATGAGCAAAATTGCTCTACTTCAACTGTGCGCATAGTAGGTTCTTCCGAATCAAATATTTATGCATCTGTATCGGCTGGTATTTCTGCCTTGTGGGGCCCGTTGCATGGCGGCGCTAACCAGGCGGTGATTGAGATGCTGGAGAAAATAAAAGAGGATGGGGGAGATACCGATAAATGGATTGCGAAAGCTAAAGATAAAAACGACCCCTTCCGCCTGATGGGCTTTGGACACCGCGTTTATAAAAACTTTGATCCGCGTGCCAAAATCATCAAAAAGGCCTGCGACGATATCCTCGAAAAATTGGGAATGGACGATGAAGTGCTGGAAATAGCCAAAAAGCTGGAAGAAGTAGCTTTAAAAGATCCTTATTTTGTTGAGCGCAAGCTGTACCCGAATGTGGATTTTTATTCCGGTATCATATACCGTGCACTGGGTTTCCCGACCGATATGTTTACCGTATTGTTTGCACTGGGCCGCCTGCCGGGCTGGATAGCGCAATGGAAAGAAATGAAAGATAACAAGGAGCCAATTGGCCGCCCGCGCCAGATATACGTTGGCGCTGTGAATCGTGATTATGTGGATATGAAGAGCCGGTAGGGTTTTGGTTGATAGTTCATGGTTCATAGTTGATGGTCGATAGTTCATAGTTCATAGTGGATTTTCTGAAAATATATAATGCCCTGGTTTAATTGCCGGGGCATTTTTGTTGAACGTTTTATTACCGGCAAAGTGTTTTTTTGACGCCTTGGATCCATTAATAAGTAAGATGATAAAAAAGGCCGCCCCGTATTTTTTAACGTGACGGCCTTTCTTTTTTTGGATTACCGGTTGTACCCTGTTTTATAGATCAGTTAATGAATTGACATCGACGTGGTAGGCCCTATTCCTATACCTGTAAACGATCCGCCTGGAGTTGGCCCTACCGACTGACCGGTGTTGAGCGTTACAGTGATGTTAATAAACGGCATCATGGCATCATTAAAACCGATGTTGTAGGTGCCTGGCGGAACACTAACAGGGGTAGTGCCCGAACTTGCCCCAACAGTGATATTAATATTTGGCTGTGAAATATCGGTGCGGGTAAATGTTATGGCCACGCTGGTTGCACTGTTATTGGTGATCTGGAAATTGATATTGGCTGCAACAACACTTATGGTGATGGTAAAAGTGCTGGTTCCGCCGCCGTTAGTAGCTGTAATTGTATAGGCTGTTGGGCCCGAGAGGACGGTTGGTGTACCTGTAATAACGCCGGTACTGGGGTTTATTACGAGCCCGGTAGGTAAACCGGAGGCGGTATAAGTTGCCGGCCCGCCTGTATTTGTAGGGCTTAAGGGGCTAATAGCTGTGTTCTGTGGATAAACTTCGGGGGTAGGGTAGGTGATTGATGGTTTAACTGCATGAAACAAAAGGTCCACTTCGCCGTTTGGGTTGGCGTTGCTCACAACAGATGTTTGCTGACCAAAGGCTGTTACGTTGTTAACTGCTGTCCAACTTAAGGTCGGGGTGCCGGTAGCATTGGTAATACTGATGCTTTTCATTTGTATCAAATGATCGGCCGGGTAATCGTTAACCGAAGTTGGCGAACCGCCGGTGGCGCTAAAAGCTTCCAGGGTTTCAGTTGCTACGGTTAACTGCGGGACAAACGGCGCAGTGGGGGTGCTGATGGTTGAACTAACACCAGCGCCTTTTGCTGTAACTCCTTCTATCAGCGTAAGGATATTGCTTTTTCCTACAAATGCCGAAGAATAATCATAGGAGCCATCGGCCTGGGTGCCATTGTAAGTCAATAAGCCTTCGAGGCTGCTTCCTACAGCAACAGAAACAGGCGTGGTATAGGCATAAAACCCCGGCGATCCCGGTACGTAGTAAACATTGGTTACCGACCAAAAGTTACCGCCACCTGTTGCTGCCGAGTTACTCCCCCATTGTAAAACCGGTTCTAAAACGTCGGTCAGGGTTGAGTTTGCCAGGCCATTAAAAATAAACAAGGTTTGCCCGTCGGTAGTGTTTACCGGGTTTGACGGCACTATATAGTTGGTGTGAAAACTTGTGATAGCCCCCAAAGTACCTGGATTTACCCATTTGCCATAAGTTATCCAGTTAGTGGTGTTGGCACTGCCCGGTATTACAGTTGCCAGGGAGCTAAAGCCGGGATTTAAGGATGGGGTGCCACTACCTGAGGGAGCAACAACTTCCGGGCGTTTAAATACGCCAAAATCGGCTACCAGTTTATTGGTGCCTTTCTGTAGTTTTAAAATGTGATCATTTTGCCGTGCCAGGTAGTTGCCAGGCTCAATCAGGTGTACTTCATCTGCGGGCACCCATCCGGCCCCCGGAAATAACACCAGGTTGGTTTTTTTGGAGGCATTAGCGGTTGCCGCGGGTTTTGTTACCGATGAGTTTTGGTCTTTTTTACAGCCGGCTAAAATCACCATGATAATTAGCAGCAGCGAGAGCAGCGAATAGTTTTTTTTCATACAACTTTTGTGTTTAGTGGTTTATGGTTTCAAAATACTTTTAAACTGCGCTATTGCGAAATAAATTACACCAAGTAGGTCATTGTATATACCAACCCGGTTATTAGCGGGATAGACCGGTAAAATCCATAAAAAAAGCCCGCTGGTTTTCACCAGGCGGGCGTTTAGCTTTATTAGCGCCGTTAATTACGGCATATAATAAGTTTGAGTAGCTGACGTACCGGTGCTTGGTGTACCGCTACCATAACATACAAAATAAAATTGGTAGGTGTGCCCATCTGTAAATACGTCGGACTGGCCCGAGGCGTTACCCGGCGAAGATCCAGATTGTCCGGTAGTTGTGTCTTTCCAATAAAGCATACTCGTACTCACGGGGGTAGGTATATTCGGTGTCACTGCAAAAATAGCTATTCCCCCATGCCCGCCGTAGGTGACAGTAAATGTTGGTATACCTGATAATGCAGTACAAGTAGAGTGGCTTAGGGCGGTATTATTTGCATAGGCTTGCCCTGCACCGCCATTGATATAGGCCAACGCTTTGCTATTCGCATCGGCAACCGATATATAAGAGTTATAAGCAACCGTATTTGGTTGAACCGTAAATGTAACGGAACTGCCCTGGTACCCAGCACCACAATCATTTTTAGTAAAGATGCCCGACTGAAGCGTGTTTTGGTAGGTTATTAGCGGCGGTGCATTGCCTGGCATTGGCACTTGCACAGTGGCTGATGTGTTATCACTTGATGAATGTTGAGAATCATAAACAGTTACGCTAACGGTAAAGGTACGGCCTGGTGTTAAGCCGCTTATGCTGGCGGTACTGCTTGTTCCATTTGTACCGCTATAATAAATTTGTTGAGTGGCATTATCTATAGCCTTTACCTGGAGAGCACCGGTTGCCATTGGTGCAGTTGTATTCAAAAGAGTTAAGTTAATTGTCGTTCCGTCAGAAGTTGGAACTGCAGTTTGTATAACCGGCGCTGGTAACACTACACATCCTGTAGATTGATTGTTGACCCAGGTTTGACCTTTTGTGTTTACATCATTTATTGCCAGATTGTTTGCCGTGGTGGGGTCGGCAGCATAGTATTGATTTGGCTGTACGGTATAAGTAACAGGGGTGCCACCGTAGTAACCGCTTGTGCAAGATTGATTATAAAACGTGCCTGATTCGGCTACGTTACCTATCAAACATTGGGCGTTATTATTTACAAAGGTTTGGCCTGCTGCAACAGCCTGGGCATTTGCCAACGCCTTAGTTGCAGCGTAGAAGGAATTCATAGGCACAGTGTGTGCAACGGTACCACCTATATAAGGAGGCGTACATCCCTGCTTGGTCCACGGACCGCTTTGAGCATCGTTACCAACCTGGGTTGGGGGCTGCGAACCGGGATTTATGGTAACCGTGTAAGTAACTGTGCAAAAACCGGGCGAGTTCAATGCGTTATAGTCAATCGTCATCACCAGCAGCGTAAATGTTACTTTTGCGGCAATACCTGATGTGTTGGTAACATTAGCTTTGAATGTGCTTGCCTTGCCTGTAGGTGTCCAATACTGCGTTACGGTGATACCTGACATACCTATACTGGAAGCAGAGACATTACTGGGCGAGTTAACAACAATTGCTCCATATACTTGTGGAGCGTCTGATGACACATCAATAGCCAAGTCTTTTGTTTCACCAGTCGCGGTGATTACAATTGGTTGTGTATTGGTGTAAATTGGCGAAGCGCTGGTGAATACGATTCCAGGGCTAATAGACGGGTACTGAGTTTGCGCTTTCGCAGCAATGGAGCAGATTATAATGCTCCACAAAAAGAGAATTCTTTTCATTTTTGTGATGGGTTTATATTGATTAGTTATTTCGTTAAAGATATTTTTTTTATTTCTTAATTACAAAATTTATTTCATGTTATTGAATTTAAAACTAATACCTAAAAGTATATACCGTTGTAAATTAGAATATTTGACTGACTGGTAGCTGGCCGCTCCTAAAAAATTGTTAACATATTTAAAAGAGTTGAAGATATCGTAAGCCTGAAACCACACGTCAGCATAGTCCTTAAAAATACTTTTTCTGATAGCGCCGTTCATGGAAAATGAACTAACGTTAGTAATGCTGTGATTAAAATCGAACAAGGGATATAAGTCGAGCCGAAACGCAGAAGTATTTAATGACAATTTATCGGAATAAATGAAAGTGGTTATGCTGTAGTTCCTTGTTGGAAAAAAAAATTCGCTAAAGGATGTTGACAGTTGCGGTGTAATTGATACCAGCGGTTTTATTACAGCGATGGACGTTGATATGGATTGATTGAAAGTAATCCCATTATTTAATATCAGGCTATTATTAGCAACGGTTGGGGATTCCTGGTAGGCTATGCCGCTGGTATAATTGAGATAATTGGTATTTGATATATTCTTTAAAAATGAAAATGATATTTGCCCGCCTTTTGAATTTCCGATATTGGCCATAACAATATTTTCGCCTAAGTTGTTAGGTGTGTTGTTGATCTCGAAGCCAAATTTATTGACGAAGCGATTAAGCTCAACTGAAAAATATATGTTTTCGGAATCAGACGGTCTTAAACTATAACTAGCTTTAATGCTTTGTTTTTCCTCCGGCGTTAAAAAAATGTTACCCTCCAGTTGTGATATAACTGTAAACGTGCTGTTTAAATCGGTCAATTGTTGAAGTGTGGGATAATTGGTTATGCCGGATATATCAAAATTCACAGATTTCTTCGGCGTTAGCTTATAGTCGATACTAAGGTCGAAGTTATCATTAAAAAAAAGTTCGCGCTTATTATATTGTAATTGATGGGTGTTTCTTTGATCAAATATCCCGGTGGTTATGGCATTAAAGGAGATTTTATCCATAGTTTTTTGAAACTTAAATCCTGTTCTGAAATAATCATTTTTAAACTGCGACGGGGCATCGGAACTGGAGATAACTGTATCGCTGTTGACATGGGTATTATAATTTGCCGTCCCGCTTTCATATCCCACAAAAAAATTAAGGTACACGTCATCGCTAAGGGGTTCGGTAAAGCTTGAATTGAGGCTATATTTATGTTCGATGGCGCTATGGTTCCCATTGATGAAATAATTGCTTATTGTTTGATTTAAAGTGTTGCCGACATTGTTAAATTCCCCGGTATTATAATTATTGTCGTTAAATTCAAGACCGACACTTAACAAACGTCCTTTTTTTGAGTTAAACTTTTTTTGAAAGGTGACTTTGGTGCTCAGCAGATTGGAGTTAGTATTTCTTAATTTATTTAACTGCGATGCAGTATTAAAGCTGTCGAAAGTAATATTGTAGTTTGACGAATCCGATTCATTAACATGCAGATGATCAAATGTTTGGATGGCATTAATAGTGTTTAACGAGTCAATTTTATAATTAATAGTTAACCTGGTGTCGTTTATGGCGAATGATTTGGTAGCCGATGATGTAAAGGACCTGGAAAATAAATTTTCATTTTGTTCCTGGATGTCGGACAAGGAGGTGAAGGTCTTATTGTCGAGTTTTCCCTTAACCGAGAGGTTAACTTCCAACTTGTTGGCAAAAACGTTTCTGTAACTAAACCGGGCACTTTGAGTGGTTAGATTGTTTCCGTTTGGCGAAAAATCTACAGTTGGCTCCAATATGGTATTGTCGCCGGTATTAATATTATTGCTGTTAAGGAATAACGATACCTGCTCCCTGTTCTTGTATGCAAACAAATTGGTGTTTGCCAGGTAACGCTGCACAGTTCCTGCCGCAAGGTTTGCATTCCCAAACTTGCCGCTTTTGAATTTTTCTTTCAACACCAGGTTTACTTTAATGTCGGGCCTTAACATGGTGGTGTTGGTGGTACTATCTATATTGGTTTCAACAACATTGATATTGGTTAGTACAAGCGCGGGCAAAAGGTGATAGATATCCATATTGTTTTTCCCGAAAAAAGTATCCCCGTTTACTTCAATATCAGTTACCGGTTTCCCTTTATAAAAAAGTTGCCCGCTCGCATCTTTGCTGAGCCCGTATTTCGAAAACAGATCATCTATCATCACCGACCTTTCGAATGTCTCTTTTGACAAGTCAATTTTTGTAGTGTCCCGATATCGTTTATTTGATTTAACTTTTACTTCGCGCAGTTTGATTGTTTTAGGCGACAATTCGAACGTTCCCAGGAAAAAAGAATTGTTTTTTATGATGCTGTTATACGTGCCTTTATCCACCGACAGGTCCTGATAATTTAATGCATGCAGTTTGTTGCTATCGCTAGTCATCAGGGCGGCAACCGGTATTTTAAAGAAGCCCAAGCTATCGCTTACCGTTCGGTAAGCAATATTGGCACCTTTATAGACTGATATATTGCAATTTTCAACTGGCGAGTGACCATCTTTATTAACAATTTTTCCGGTATATTTTATTTCCTGTGCGTCGGTTTTATAAACAAGAAGAAAAAGAAAAACTAAATTGAAAATAAATACTTTTAGCATTCTCAGTAAAAATTTCTGTGACAGATCAAGGTTTAGCCTACAAATCCACAAGGGGTAAAAATATACTATTTTATTAAATAAAGATTAAGTTTCTTTCTTTATTTAATAAAAAAACCCGCTGGTTTTCACCAGGCGGGCTTTCAAATTAATCAACTCTCTTGTTAAATTATCAATTCGGTGTTATCGTGTAAGTAAGACCTACCGGATCTAATGTAACCAGGTATTTACCGGCTGTTGCTATAGATATATTTGCACCATTTAAGCTGAGCGTTCCGCCGCTTCCGCCTAAATTGGTTCCCCAATCATGGTTTAAACGGAATTTAATGGCACCACCCGCAGTTAAATTAACAACCGACCACCATAACTGGGTGCCATTATTAAATTTCATGTCGGTATCACTTTGATAACCGCTGCCATTTGGCCATCCACCCGGAGATGCATCACCTACAATGCTCCATAATGTTGGAACTAACGTAAGTGTGTTTTTATTTATATCTAAAGTTAACTTATTGGATGTTATATTAACAGTCGGGTCGACAGTAGCTTTTATGGGTGCGTAAAAGTTATTTGGGCCATCATAAACTACAGAATAGATTGCAGGATCACTTGAATTTGCACCATCTGGAGTAGCATATTTGTGATTCCAGTTTTTCTGTGGTACTATTAAAAACTGGTCGTTACCGGGTGTGAATCCAATAACTCCTGTATAAACACCATTGCCGGTTATAGAAACCAGGCTGTCTTCTAACGGACCGGGGTTGGGCCAGCTCGATCCTTCATAAGCTCCTGGTACATATACCCAGGAAGTCAGGTTAAAAGGGGTAACGCTGAGGCTTACGACATTTGAATAAACAGGTGTAATACTGGTTGAGATTGAATGCGAAATGCGGACCATTACTTGGGACGCAACGCCGGCCGTTAAATTGAGCTTTAACACAATGTTGTTAAAATCAACGGTCGTGTAGCCCATGCTCGTTACATTTGCTGGCAGGGTGACTGATGTGGGGTTTGCCCAGTTGTCACCTGCGGCATCAATTTGCAGGGTGTTTTTTATCGCCGCGTTAAAGCCGTAATTTGCCGAACTAAAGGTGAATTTAATTATCTTGGTGGTGTCGTTTACCTTGCTTCTATCTAAAGGTAAAGTAGTAGCGGAGGCACTAAGTGTTCCGGCTTTCCCACCGTTTGAAGTTGCCAGCGTTCCTTCTTTCTTACACGATGCGAACATTAGCAGCGCTACGCTGCCAATGGCCAAAAATTTTGTTAAAACTTTTTTCATTTTGTTTTTAATTAACTCAATATCAATGTTCACAATTATCAAATTTTAATAACCGGGGTTTTGTTTTAAAGTGGGGTTAAGCGCAATTTGAGCCTGCGGTATAGGCATCAGGTTGCGGAAATCGTCAACATCGGTACCAGCTAAAACGCCGCCTTTCCATTGCCAGTTATATCCTTTAGTAAATAGACCAAAACGGATCAGATCGGTTCTCCTCTGTCCCTCTAACATAAATTCGCGTCCTCTTTCTGCGATGATAAAGGCTAAATTTAACTGGCCGGCAGTTATATTACCTGACGTGCTGCCGTCATAGGCCCTTGTGCGAATAGCATTAACATAATTAAGTGCTGTCGCCATGTCGCCACCTGTTCCACCACGTAAAACCGCCTCTGCATAGGTGAGGTACATATCTGCCAGGCGGAAAACCGGGAAATCAGTATCAACAAAATTTACGCTTGGGTCATTTCCTCCCAACGCACCTGTAGACGTAAGGTTGCTGAATTTTGTTATTGCATATCCTTTGGTAAAATCAGATTCGTCGGTCATACTTAAGCTTTGTCCGTTTGTGAAAAACATAGCGCGGGTATCAGTTTCGCCGCTCGCGTCCGGAAATAATGACACGTACGTGGAGGTTGTGCGGAAACCTGCCCAAGCCGGACCCGATCCAACAGCTCCATAATCACTGGGATTCATCAGTCCTCCCATCTCAGCGTGCAATATATAAGTCACTCCCCCGTATCCCTGTATGTGTATCGCGTCCGACTCAATCGGGAATATCATTTCATTTGAAAGATTGTTGTCAGCCTTGAACATATTGGCAAAATGCGGCTCAAGTGCATATCCCGCTCCAATTACTTTTTTTGCATATGTAATAGCATTTGTGCTTTGATCTGTACCGGTGTACACTTTGGCATTTAAATATAATTTAGCCAATAATGCCCATTCCGCACCTTTATCTGCATGACCGTACGAAAATCGCGGAGCGCCAAGGTCACCGTCAATAGCCTGTAATTCGCTAACCACATAATTAAATACATCAGTGCGCGATTTTTGCACCGGGAAAAATATACCTACCGGGTCGTTTTCGGTTACCAAAGGAACGGCACCAAAAATATCAATAGCATGTGAATAAGCCAGAGCTCTCAAAAAACGCGCCTCGGCACGGTATTGCTTAACAGCAGCAGCGTTGGCTCCGGTAATGCCATTTTTTGCTAACGAAGCATCGGTAGTATTACGAAGGAATTCATTATCCAACGATATTTGATAATAGATACGATCATATATGGTTGAAATAAATATGTCGTTCTTATCCCAGGTCATATCGTGAAAATTATGGATGGTGTGATCGTTCCAGGTAATTGAAACTTCGTCAGTGGTTAACTCCTCCATATTAAAATACTCGCGTAAATAGTTACCAAAGCCTTCATCAATCCCGGCAATATCCGGGTTTCCTGCGCCGCCTGTTTGGCCGCTGATAGCAAAGGAGTCATACAGTTTCGCCAAAACCTGTATGTAGTTGCCAAAATTGGTGTACACATTCGCAGTAGTTGTTTCTCCAATAGGAGTCAGATTCTTTCTGCATGAAGTGACCGTTACCAGCAGCGCAATAACCATAAAGGCCGCCAGTTTTTGTAAATGTCTTAATTTCATAATGTTATATCTTTTTAAATACTTTTCTGTTTTCTTATTCTTAAACATCGTCGCATTTTTTGTTTAAAAGCCAAGGTTTAGCCCAAGTGAATAAATTCGCGGCCGTGGGTATATGTTATTATCAATACCGCCGTTAACTTCCGGATCAAGACCGGAATATTTGGTTACTATGAATACATTTTGTACGCTGAACGAAGCTCTCAGGGTACCCACTTTGGCTATCTTGCCAAAATCATACCCTAAGTTAGCATTATCCATACGTAAGAAAGAACCATTTTCGATAAAATAATCAGAATATAGTTGTACATTCTGGAAATTGGTTTTTAAAATGCTGGCAGGAAGATTATTTAACGAAGGTGTATTCTGAGATTTAACATTGTTATAAGCTGCACCAGCGGCTACATCATTATATACATAATTCCCTAACTCGGAACGCAGTGTAAATGAAAGATCCCATTTTTTGTATCTAAAATTTGAATTAAAGCCCATAAACACCTTTGGATTTGGCTGCTGATAAATATATTGATCATCAACAGAAGAACCATTACCGTTACGGTCAACATAAACGCCTTCAAGCGGTGCGCCGTTGGGGCCGTATACCTGCTGGAAAGGATAAAATGAATTAGGTGCAGCCCCTGCTTTAAAGATTTGTATGGTATTACCCAAACCGTTGATGTTTCCGGTAGGAAGGATAAGGGTAGGGTCTTTGGTTAACGAAAGGTTGGTTACTATACGTTTATTGAATGAAACATTGTAACCTAATGTCCAGTTAATATCTTTATTGGTAATAGCAATGACGTTGACATTGAAGTCGATGCCCCTGGTAACCAGATTGCCAATGTTTGCATTAACATAGTTGCTCAAATTAGTACCGTCCGGAATTGGGGTAAATAATAATAAGCCGGTTGTGTTGCGATAATAAAGGTCGATGGCGCCGTTTATCCTACCGTTCAAAAAGCCATAATCAAGACCTATGTTAGTGGTAGCAGTTGATTCCCACTTTAAATCGGAGTTGTAAGCATCGGCACGAAGTGAATTTGTAAAGGTATTACCGAATTCGTAGCCGGCACCTCCATTACTTTGTTCATACACAGCCAGGTAAGGGAAATAATTAGTACCTAGGTCCTGCTGGCCAGTTACACCATAACTTCCGCGTAATTTCAATTCCGAAAGCACATCAATACCTTTCAGGAAAGGCTCTTCCTTAATGCGCCAGCCTAAAGCTACCGATGGGAAATAACCATTACGGTTTGCGGGTCCGAACCGTGATGAACGGTCGTCCCTGATGGTTGCTGTCAGTAAATATTTTCCGTCAACATCAAAATTTAAACGGCCAAAAGGCGATTCAAGATCATATTGCCCCGGATTCGGACTAATTGTAGGCGCAACTGTGTTAACGGTTGTGCGGTCGGCTTTATAGTTAGCCTCGGGTCTGGTGTAAAACGAAAAAAACTGGTATGAATATCCTGCCTGTACATCCAGGTGGCTCTTGATATCTTTAAAGTCTCTGACGTATTTTAAATAATAGTCGGTGTTGTATGTGTAATTTTTATTATAATATTGGTCATAATTGCCACCGCCTGCAAAGCTCGACGCTGCAGTTGCCGGAGTAAAATTATTTCCCATACCGTTGGAAAGATCGCCGCCAAAGGTAGCGTTGGCCTGTAATCCTTTTAAAAAGGGAAAGAGATAATTTAAACTAACATCACCCAATTCCCTGGTGGCATATCCGTTGTTTACACTTTCCTTTAGCAAGCCCAGTGGGTTGTAAGGCCCGGTTGGCTTTCCATTAACATCAAGCCATTCAAAGTAACCCCCATAGTTAGTGTTACCCGAGTAAACTGCCTGTGTTGGGTCAAAACCTACAGCTGAACCTATTGCTCCCTGGTTTGCGAAAGCACTTTCAGAATAACTGCTCTTAAAATTAAGGTCTATTTTTAAACTTTTGTTAAAAAAGTCGTGGTTTACATTTAAAGCAACGGAAGTTCTTTTCAAATTGTCGGTTTTTAAAATACCATCCTGATCTAAATAGCCTACCGATAAGCGATAAGGTAAACCTTTGATGCCACCTGTAAAGCTTATATTGTTATCAGAGGCTATAGCTTGCTGGTAAATCTGTTTTTGCCAGTCGGTACTTGTGCTGCCTAACAGCCCAACCTGCGCCGGGTCCTGTGTTTGTACCACATTGCGAAATTGCGCGGCGCTGAGTACAGGAAACTCCTTAATAATTTTAGAAAGCGAATTTACGGTACTGACGTTCACATTTAATTTATCGCTGGCATTTCCTTTTTTAGTGGTAATAATGATTACGCCGTTTGAAGCTCGCGAACCATAAATTGCAGTGGCTGAAGCATCTTTTAATATAGTAAATGATGCAATGTCATCAGGGTTAATAGTAGCTAAAGGGTTTGCAACACCTCCAATACCTGTATTAGTAACAGGAACATCATCAATAACAATAAGCGGATCATTACTTGCTGTAATAGATGCGCCGCCGTGGATACGGATAGTGCTTCCTGCACCAGGCGCGCCACTATTTGAAGTGATTTCGACACCGGATACTTTACCTTGTATTAATTGTTCCGGGGTGGTAACAACGCCCTGATTGAAATCTTTCGCGGTGACCGTCGACACAGCTCCTGTCAGGTCCTTTTTCTTTACAGTACCGTAGCCAATCACGACCACCTCATTCAAACTTGTGTTTTGAGGTTGTAAGCTGAAATCAACGGTAACGATCCCGTTATCGACTGTAACAGTTTTCTTGAGCGCCACATAACCTAAAAACTTTGCGGTAACTGTATAGGTACCTGCTTTTAGGTGCGCAATGGTATAGTTACCATTTACGTCGACTGATGCACCAATGGTGGTGCCATCAATACTTACTGACGAACCGGGAAGGGGTTGATTGGTTTCGTCAACTACCTTTCCTTTTATACCGCCGGTTTGTGCAAATGCCATACATGACAGCATCAGAAACGCACACAGAAGTACATACTTTTTTGAGTAATTTTTTCTCATATACTTTTTTGTTTTGTAAATTAATTAGGGCTTTTTGAGCCGGGTACAATTGGTTTGCTATTTTTGCTGAAACAGCATGTGACTAATTTACACTTAGGTTTAATAAATGCAAATTTTATATAAAAGATAATTTTTGCCTGTTTTATGGACTCAAAATTAACTTTAACGAAACGAAAAATGAGACTGTTTTTTTTGATAAATTGGCATAAAAAAAGCTATAAAATAGCTGATTATGAGGATTTGATTAAAAACAGGTGTAAAAAATACACAAATGATAATTTTACTTATATGTAATGAATTTCCGGGAACGTTCCCGGAAAATTAACTGTTATTTCGACACTTTATAATGATGAAAAAAATAATTTTCTGCGCGTTTTGGCTTTTGAGCCAAAATTTTTTGTTGCTGGGACAGCAAAAAATAGTGTTTAAAACGGGTGAAATTGCGATACCCATAGTGTCAAATGTACACTTGTTTTTAGCCGGTACTTTTGATGGCTGGAACCCCGCCGATACAGCCTGGGAAATGCACCCCGATGCAACAGGGAGTTTTACCCTTACAAAGGATTTGCCAAAAGGCGTTTACGAGTTTAAAGTAACCAAAGGCAGTTGGCAAAAAGGGGAATGTTCGGCAACCGGCAACCCGGTTGATAATCGGAAATTGAGAGTTTTTGGAGACACTACCATAACGCTTAATATTGCCGGATGGCAAGATAACTTTGCGCCCGAAGAAAGGAAACATACAGCCAGTGCGCAGGTACACATCATCAGCGAAAAATTTGATATGCCGCAGTTGGGCAGGCAACGCAGGGTATGGATCTACCTGCCTGCAGGTTACGACACTTCGAAACGGAAATATCCGGTGATATACATGCATGACGGGCAAAACCTGTTTGACGCTTACACTTCTGGTTATGGCGAATGGGGCATAGATGAAATACTGGATAAACTAAGTGACAATAATAAATGTATAGTAGTGGGCGTTGATCACGGCGGCGATTACCGCATAACCGAATATGATCCGTACGATTCGAAATACGGCAATGGCAGGGGAGGCGATTATGTTGATTTCCTGGCAAAAACACTAAAACCCTATATTGATGCTAAGTATCGTACCCAAAGCGATGCCGTGCACACTACTATTGCAGGCAGCTCGATGGGCGGCTTAATATCCATGTACGCGGCCCTGAAATATCCTGACATTTTTGGCAACGCCGGGATTTTTTCGCCGGCATTCTGGATCGCCCCGCAGATTTACACCTTTGCACAACAACAGAAATTGCCGGCTAAATCAAGATTTTACTTTGTATGCGGCGATGCCGAGAGCGATTCCATGACGGCCGATATGCAGAAAATGGTTGATATCCTGCGCTCAAAAGGTAAAGACGAAGCTAAAACGCCGGTAGTGATTATAAAAGGTGCAGGGCATAACGAGAAACAATGGAATGGTGATTTT
>Ga0206898_10149_pt1 | contig 18369 bp, 16 predicted proteins | sample Alteio_BWOrgHeat_50_FD_153237 | JGI IMG/M metagenome (GOLD analysis project Ga0206898, IMG submission 153237) | Enriched cells from forest soil in Barre Woods Harvard Forest LTER site, Petersham, Massachusetts, United States -... | ecosystem: Environmental > Terrestrial > Soil > Temperate forest >...
CGGCTATAACGCAAGTAGATGTATCAAATAATGCGTTAATGAATATACTTTATATAGACAATGGTGTTAAGCTAAAAAAAAGCGAGACTCAGGCTAACCTCAAACCAATGCCACTTATACGGGTTCAATAGCCGAAAAATTGATTTAGCCCCCGTTGGTCGGGATTTACAATCCACGACCCAAACTAAAGTGGATTTGCAATCCACGAATCAGGCATTCGGGATTAATCTGTTTGTTCCGGGTCTTCGCCGCAGCAAAAGCGGTTAATTATGCAATTTATCCCAGTTACAACAAACGCGCCTATTTGCCAAGCTTAAAAATAAAAGTAGCCCCTTCGCCCGGCGACGACCGTACATAAATATGCCCTTTCAGCGCGTTAACCAGGTCGCGCACGGTTGATAAACCAATACCCGTGCCCTTCGCGTTGTACCGGTCGGTAATTTTAAGGGTAAAGCTGTTGGCAAATATTTTTTCGTGATATTGTTCGGCTATTCCCATGCCATTATCGGCTACCTCCAGGTGGTAGTATTCCTTATCCTCGCCAAAAGTTATGCGTATTAATCCCTGTTCCTTATTATTATAGCGTACAGCATTGCTCAGCAAATTGAGCATAATTTGCTCAAACGCTATTAAGGATACCTTTAACAAATTAGGTTCGGCTGGCAAAATAATTTTAATATTATCTGGAACAGTCAGCATGGTAATAATCTTTTTCAGCACGTCGTTCAGTACAAATTCTTCTTTACGAGCCAAAAGTAGTTCCGGTGTTTTGGAGTATTCCAGCATTTGTTCCACCATGCCCAATAGGTTTTTGGTAGATGCAATATTTAAATCAACCAGCCGGATACAGCCCTCATCCTGCATTTTTTCATGCCTGATTTTTAGCGCCTGCGAGGTGAGCAGGATACTGCTAAGCGGGTTTTTAATATCATGGGCGGCCATGGCTGCAAACTTCTGGATCACGATATTGGAGTTAAGCAGTTCCTGGTTGGCCAGCTGCAGCGATAGTACCTTACGCCGTAATTCAATTTTATCCACCACCTGCCTGGCCAGCGTTTTTAGTGCTTCGGTTTGCGTTTCCGAAAGCGTATGCGGCTCGTTGTGTAATACACATAGCGTCCCCAGGGCAAAGCCATCTTCGTTAATTAAGGGCACACCGGCATAAAATGATATTTTGGTAGGGCCGGTAACCAGGGGATTGTTTGAAAACCTTTCGTCAGCTAAAGGGTCCGGTATAATGGTAATTTCATCGCTCGACGCTATGGCGTGCGTACAGAACGACAAGTCGCGCACATTTTCCGTAAACTCGGTACCATGGTGTGCCTTAAACCACTGTCGTTTTTTATCAATAAAAGTGATGAGCGCAATGGGTATCTGGCAAATTGCGGAGGCCAGCGCCGCCAATGCGTCAAAATCTTTTTCTTCGTCCGTATCCAGTATCTGGTATGAATGAAGCGCCGCCACCCGGTCTTCCTCGTACGAACTCAAATTGAATTGCGGCATTCGGGATCTTTTTTTTAAAACTTTTAAATGTACGATTTATTAAGCCGCCATTACTAAGACGGCCCTTAGGCGACGGGCAAAAGGGTAAAGATGACTTATGCTCCGAGGATTGGTAGCCTGCTATTCGCCCCCCGGCTGCAATTCACATCGCCCGCCCGAATCAAAAGTAAATTTAAACGCACTGAACAACTAATTGCAATTACAAATCCCAGGCAATTTAACCCATAATTAGTGATCTGGACGAACAAAAATAACTTCTCTACAACGAATCAAGGTATTTATCAATAAGATCGAGTCCTTCGGCATGGACAATAGTAGTGCCAATAAGCGGCATGTACTTGGTTTTCATATCATTTGCAATCAGCGACTTGGCGCCGGATATCCCGGTTTGGTCAAAGGTTAAGTCGTAATCAAAATGCACCCTTGTTCCGGCGGCTATTCCGGTTGTATTGTGGCAGTGTGCGCAATTTATATCAAAATAAGCGCGGGCCCTTAGCCCTAAATCTATAGTTGCATCATTGTAGTCGGGCACGCTGGTAATGCTTCCGGAATACGAAAGTAAATTCAGGTTGCTCAAATAGGCAAGCTGATTAATACTGCTGCCATTTACATTAATATTAAAATTCAGGTTCCTGGCCTTGAGCCCTATCGGCACAATGGTGTTGTTTGAATAATGGCAGGTTTTACAATTTGCGATACTTGGTATCTGGTAATTTATATTCCTGGTTAACCCGGTTTCATCTTTCCAGCTTACCGCCACTGTATCGCCGCTGGCTTTAACCAGGTCAGCATCCGATTCATCATCCCTCCACCTGTAAGTGCTCACGTTCCATACGCCGTTGCTCAGTTGCAATAAACGGGTTTCAATTATCTTTTTTCCGAGACTCGGGTTTGATACATCAAAATAATAGTAAAAAGTTTTTGCAATAACCGTTCCCTCGGGGAATTGGAGCAGGCCGTCGCCCGAGGCGGTAAGCTTTGTACCGGCAGGTATTTTAATCAGCCGCTGTTTTTCTGCATAGTCCGAGAAAAGCGCCGAAGCTACCTGATAGGGTTGAAAGCCTGCCGAAGGTGTAAGGCTGGACATGGTCCCGGCGAAAACCCCAAAGTGTGATAATTGGTCTGTTGAGGTGGTAGTTTGTTTGGTGTTTGGTTTTTCCTTTTTACAAGCTTGCATGATAAGGGTAAACAGCGCAACGTTAATGAGCAAAATAATAGCAAGCTTTTTCATTTATTTGGTAAATATTTTAGGTTAAAAGCTGGATTTAACGCAGCAAACGAATCTATAAAAAAAAGCGAGAATATAGTTAGCGTTGCTGATTTTAAAAAATCAACAACGCTGTTGGCCGCGATTTGCAATGGACTAATAGATATTTGGAATTAAATATCTTCTGTAATTTATTGTGCAATTACAAATCCAAACTAACGGAGATAAATTTGCCCGTTGAACCCAAATGCCGGTTATCGCTCCGCTGAAATCGCCAAAGGATGCTCAGTCTGCTTTCACTCCGGCGAAGCAAATTGTTAGCAGCGGCCGGACTCGTGAATTTTACACGAATCTTTGTATAACAACAGGTTTGATATCCGGATAGCCGCCCCCCGGTTTCTGCCAATTACTTTTTGCTTTCACTACATTTTATTTCGGAAATAATCCTAAAAATTTATTTTTGCGGAACAACATGAAATATTTATTTACAACCACCTGCCTCATTGCCATATTATTTACCTGGGGATGCAAAAAGGACAATAGCACAAATACCAAAACTCCCCCTACGCAACCAACCCCAAAACTGGGTCAGCTGGTTAAGGTGAATCTTTCTGCCGCAGGTTTTTATACTTTTTCGCTTACCGAGTATGCAGCTGCCGACAGATCGACTGTTTTTCATAAGGATACCACCATATTTGTTGCCCCTTACACCTTTCAATACCATCCTTACATCGGTAACACGGTTCATGTGGAGGTGGGCTGGAGAGTGATCAATAACCAATTTACGCCTAACATCCATTTTTTTTACAACGGCGTCGAATACAGCGACTATACCACCGGCACCGCCGATATCAATCCCCCGTTTGATTGGTATAGAAGCATGAACTTTGTAGTTAAGTAAGGGCTTAAACCGGCAAATATCCCATTTCCGTCAAAAATCAAATATGCAGTTGTTTGTAAACCGCTATAATATCCTCAGTACCCAAAGCAGGTTCTGCATCCTGAAATGTTTGATAGGCAACCCCGGCAAGCGGAGTTGAAAGGCCAATGTCCTTTGCAAGGCGCAGGTCTTTGGCAATGTTGCTTAATGAAAACATCGCATTAAAGTTATTATTTACAATAGCTTCGCCCTTTATTTTAATAAACGGGCTGCCCAATGCACTGTTATTGATAAGTGTAATGAGGTCCGTATTTTTGATGCCGTTCTGTTGCGCAAAAACAAAGCTTTCTGCCAATCCCTGGGCCTGTATGCCAAGTAGAGTATTAATAACAAGTTTTGCAGTGTTGCCGGCGCCGGTATCACCTACCAGCAGGGCCATGCGGCCAATTGTTTCGAGTATCGGCTTACATGTTTCAAACGTGGTTTCATCACCGCCTGCCATTATAACCAGTTGCGATTCCTGGGCCTGCTTTACACTGCCCGACACGGGTGCATCCAAATAATGATTTCCCTGCCGCGCACAGGCCGCAGCCATTTCCTTGCTGATCGCCGGTGATACCGTGCTCATGTTAATGATGATCTTTCCGGCTACGCCGGCGCCCAACAATCCATCGTCGCCTTTAAAAATATCATTGATAGCTTTATCGTCAGTAACCATCAGGATAACAACATCCGTTTGCTGTATCAATGTGGCAGGGGTTGAGGCAACACCGGCGCCGCTTGCTTTCAAAGCCTCTTCTTTGTCCTTACTGCGATTATATACCATTACCGGATACCCTGCAGCTATTAACGATTGCGACATGGGAATACCCATTTTACCCAGCCCTATCCACCCTATCTTTGTTGTATTCATGATTTTTTATTTGTTTTAGTAAACCCGGCTTTAACATTACCTGTTCGCAAAATTATTATTTTTTTTATCCGGATTCCTTCCGCGCAGGTAACTCATTTTTTTAATAGCGATAAGGCAAATGCAGTGGCTGGTTAGTGGCTTGGTGGATTGTAAATCCCCCAACAGGAGACCTCAACAGTGAACGTTAATGTGAAACGCCATTTTCAATTAAACTTATTGATTTACCAACCCTGCTGGCAATCTGTCTATCGTCTCAATCTTTATCCCTTTATAAAATATTTCCGCCCCTTCGGATTGGATCTGGATCTTTCCTTTTGTCAGCGGTAGCTCCTGCCCTTTTTCCAGTTGACGGTTATGATATAATATCATCATTACCTTGCCGTTTACCACGTGGATGCTGGTATCGCCGTGGCAGTAAAGGTCTACGGTGTTCCACTGGCCCGATGGATTTTCGGCATCGCCGTTTTTGATACAACGGCGACCCTGTTTGCTGCCTTCCTTAAAGGTGGTGAGGGCCCCTTTTGCATTATAAACATAGGCGGTATCCATCCGCACAATCACCGGCATATCGGCCATGCCGCCGGCAACGCCCCAGTAATCGCCGCTGTTACCCTCTTCTATTTGAAACTCCTGCGAGCGCATCCAGGCGCCGTAATCGGCCCCATACGGACCAACCGAATGGTAAAGCAGGCCACTGTCCTTCTTTTTTCCTTTTTTCTGCCCCCAACTCAGGGCGCCCCATTTAAACTGTAATTGCAGGTGATAATTTTCATATTCCTGTTTGGTAGATATGGCGCCCCAGTTCTCGCCCGAGATGCGGATCACGTTTTCGCCATCCTGGTTTACCACGCTAAAAACATGCCGCGGATCATTATTAAGGCCGATGGGCGTGCCGGTGATGGGCTTCCCATTATCCGTAAGGTCGGGGCCGATGTAGGTGTCCCAGCCGTCCAGGTCTTTCCCATTAAACAGGTTTTTCCAGTGGGCTTTATTACCGAGGCTTGTAAAACCAAAAGTAAAAGCGCACAGCAGCAGCAATAATAATAATTTATAAGGCTTCATGATGGGGGTGGTTTAATACAACCGAAGATAGGGATTATACTTTTTTGATTCCAATAAATTCAGTGTGCGCGCTGTAACAATGCAGACACGCAAAATATTGCTAATCTCCTCAATCTTTTTAAAAAGCACCTCCCCGGAGGGGGGACACACCTGGCGGTGAAGTGAGAGGGCTGGGTGTCTACACCCTGCCTTTACGATGATGCCTTTACGCAGCCAACTGTCCGAAATTTCCAAACTCAGCAAGCTTAATAGGAGTAGCATCCGCAGTCATCTCTTTAATCACTTCGGCTCCAAACATATAACCATCCAGGTCAAAATTTGATTGGTAGGGCGATTGTCCCTGCGTTTGCTCGTAGGCATGGTACAACTCATGGGCTGTATTGTATGCGTTAAACGAGTCGAGGTTCCCGTTTTGTAAAATACTGCCTGTTCTTTGCTGATCCGAAAAATGATTTCCAATATTTCAATTAGGGATTTTTCCTACTATTCTAATATCCTTTACAATCAGTCCGCCAAAGTAACTTTGCACAGAAGGTGTCCATGTGTAATTATTTTGATATGCGTAGATCCAACTCTTTGATTTAGGCAAATCGTCTTCAAACTCAATTATAAACACCCACGAGTGAATATTATTCTGCGTTTTGATATATTCAGTATTGGAATCATCCAATTGCAAATACATCCAATTAACTAAATCGCCTTTTTTATGCGGAAGTGTAATCGCAAAGGACTTAATCTTATAAGGCATATCCTTTAAAAATAAGCTTAAGGCCTGCCCTTTATATTTGGCTTTGGCTGCAAGCAATTGTTTTACCGTCCGGGATGTATCAGACTGCTGAATGAAGCTATGGATTGTTGCTGGTTTCGAGCCATATGCAATGGTGATTTTAATGCAAGCCATAGCGCAAATGATAAAAAGCAATGATATTTTTTTCATATAAGTTTCAATTTTAGTTATTACAAGGAGAACTTGAATAAACGGTTATGTTGTTGATATTTGTGCTTGAAATATGCACAGCTTCGAAGTTGCCGGTAGTTGGGTCTTTCTTCAGTAGTGCTAAGCCTGTTTGATAATGTTCTAAAAGAAACTCTGTGCCTGCTTCGTTTCCAGCAAATGTTGCTGCTTCTAACTCTGCATCGGTAGGATTAGCAGGATTAATTGCATGTTGACTAAGATAATTTGAGATTGAATATTGTGTCGCATTGAAAACATCCTTGTAAATTTGTGAATTTGAATCAAAATCACCTGTATAATTACCACCGGCATCCTTTTCAAGATCGCTTTCAGGATAATTAGTTAAGAAAGTATTAAAGGAAGTTCTATTGTTAACAACCAAAACGTAGATGGCACTGGGTGATGAAACAAAGTCCATTGAAAGTATCCCGCCTGAAGTTACAGCCGCCTCACCTGCCGAATATACATCCAGGGGCGAAGGTTGCAGGAAGTTTCCGGCAGTATGATCATGACCAACGGCAAATGTATTGCTATTGACACCGGCAGCCGAGCCTGTAGCACTTTCGCCTGCATCGACAACCGGCGTTGACGCCACAAATGAGCCATTTACGTTGTCGATACGAAATGCTGATTCGTTCCCATTTTGAGCGTTTTTTATTGTGGCGTTTAATGCATTCGAAATCGATTGGTTTCCGACAGCCATTGTATTTGCTTTTTGCGCTGCTGCAGTTTTTGTAGCATCGCAGGGGTCTTTATCAGGGGGAGCTGGTGTAGGCGGTGGCGGCGGCGGTGGTGTACAGGTAGGGCAAGTTGGCGGCAAGGGCGGCGGCGGGTCATTGGGGTTGTTTGGGTCTACCCACTCACACATCTGTCCCTCTTTAATGTTCGTTACCCTCCATGCGGATTGGGTGCCAGGCGTACAACCTGTAATTACCCCCAACGGTGTTACGCAGCCTCCTGGCCCATACCCCATAGTTTCTGCAGCGCCAATGGTGGGCACACCACTTTGCACGCAGAAAGCCTGAAAAGTACAGTCCCAGGTATCAAAACACACCAGTACAGCATCCAGGTTCCCGGCATTCCTGTCTGTCGTTACCACTGCACCCTGTGTGTGCGTGCTTTTAACCGTTTGGCTTTTACCGTAATTCACCAGGTAACTTTGTGCGGCGCTCAAACCCTGCAAATAAGTGATGCCTGTAAATGTATTAAAATCTATAGGCTGGCCTTTTTTTAATGTATCGGTATTTTGATAGGTGGCCAGCATATAGCTGTTTTTATCCTTAACGGTTTCTACAAGGATATACCTTACCAATTGGGTGCTTATGGTTTGTGAAGTAACCTTTCCTGTTTTAATAAGCTGTATGCCTGCCGACAGGGGTATATAGGTATAAGTAGTGCTATTGGCCTTTATGCTGACGGCCTCAGCCCAATGTGGTCGCCATTGTATGCGGCTGGTATCATTAAATGGCATAAGCAGGCTGGCATTATAGCCAAGTTTTGCAAATTCTGTTTGCATAGCTGAAATAACGCTTGCCGATGGTTGTGCCTGTTTTGCATTTTGATCCTTCCGGCAGCTGTTAAACAGCCAGGTCAGCAAAATAAGTGCCGTAAATGAAAATAATAGTCTTTTAACTAAAGGCGCATTTTTTAAGGGCATAGGTTTAAATGGATTAGGTTTATATATTAATCAATTCGTTGGTAATAAGGATTTACTATTGGTAATTGCGGCCGGCGACATTTTTTGCTCAGGCAATTATTTAATTTATCCGAAACCAAGTTGCAGCTAAAAGAGAAATAATAAAATGGATTTAATTATTAATTAGATGGATATTTTTAAGGTCCGCTCCCCGGAGGAGGGCGCGCTTGCCCAGGTAGTGGCAGTCCAAAGGACTCCTATGGAGGGCTGGGTTTTTGCCCTATGCCTTTACGCTAATCTTACCTATGTCGGCCTCTCCGCTGTCCGAAGTTTCCCAACTTCGGACTACTATGCCTGTAGATTGCATCTACAGCAAAAATAAAAAAGCCTCATACCCGAAACAACTAAGCAACACTACCTGATCAACGCCACAAAACCCGACAATGGCCGCGAGCCGTTATTAAGGTTTATCAAATAATAATAGGTGCCCACAGGCAAAGGCCGGCCGTTTTCGGTTCCGTCCCAGGCAGTGTAATAGCCTTTGGAATTGTACACTTCGCCCCCATAACGGTCAAAAACCCGGACCTCGCTATTCTGGTAATCGTTTAAATTTTGAATGTTCCACTTGTCATTAATCCCATCGCCGTTTGGCGTAAAGGTATTGGGGATAACAATCCCATCAAGCACAGTTACCGTTACCGCATCCGTGGCTATACACCCCCCGGCGGTTTGCACAGTTATGGTGTATAAGGTGGTTGATGCAGGGCTGGCCTGTGGGTTTAAAACCTTATTATTATCCAAACCTGTACCGGGAGTCCAGGTTATATCAGCTATATCTCCGGATGTTGTTGCCGTTAACATCACGCTGCTGCCCTTTTCAATCGTTTTATTTCCCCCTCCGTTAACTGCAGGCAATGCAAAAATATTCGTGGTTATGCTGTTGCTGGCGGCTGTTGCCGGCGTGGCGCAGGCGGCATTGCTTGTCAGCACACAACTTACCACATCGCCATTGGCCAAAGTGCCGCTACTGAATGTCGGGCTGTTGGTTCCTGCGTTATTTCCATTCACTAACCACTGGTAAACCGGCGAACTGCCGCCATTGGCAGTGCTGGCGGTAAATGTTACCGGTGTGCCGGCGCAAACATTATTTGCCCATATACCGATGCTTACCGCCGGCACAGTCAGCGTATTTACCACCATCGCAATAGTATTACTGGTTGCATCGGGTGCGGCTAAACAAGCAGCATTGCTGGTAAGCCTGCAACTAATCTGGTCGCCATTTGAAAGTGTGTTACTGGCAAACGTCGGGCTGTTAGTTCCGGTGCTATTGCCATTGAGTAGCCATTGATAAGTTGGGTTGCCCCCGCCGTTAGTTGGCGTTGCCGTAAAGGTAATATTGGTGCCGGGACAAATATTATTTTGCGATGCCGCTATACTGACTGCCGGGCTTACCAACGGGTTAACACTCATGTTTATACTATTGCTGGTCGCGCTGGCAGGGGTAGCACAAGCGGCATTGCTGGTCAGCACACAGCTTATAACATCGCCATCGGCAAAATTACTGCTGCTGAATGTCGCGCTGTTGGTGCCCGCGCTATTGCCATTTACCAGCCATTGGTACGCCGGAGCATTACCGCCGTTAATGGGTGTTGCCGTAAAAGTTACCGGGCTACCGGTACAAATGGCATTTTGTGATGCCAAAATACTAACCGATGGGGCAACATTAGCAATAACAATCATGGTGACGCTGTTGCTGGTTGCATTCGCGGGCGCAGCGCAGGCATAACTGCTGGTCAGCACGCAGCTTACCACATCGCCGTTAGCCAGTGTATTGCTGCTGAATGTTGGACTGTTTGTACCGACATTACTCCCGTTCAGCAGCCATTGATAAACCGGGGTACTGCCGCCATTAGTTGGCGAGGCCGTGAAAGTTACCGGTGTTCCGGCGCAAATATTATTCCCGGAAGCCGCTATCACTAATGAAGCCGTTACCATTGGGTTTACTGTGCCTGTTACGGCCACGATTTGACTGCTTGCCCCTGTTGATGTTAATGTTACGTTACCGGATATACCGCCCGTTGACGCCGTTGCTGCCGACCGCACATAAATTATTGTACCGATTACGGCGCCCGATGTTTGAGGAATGCTGATATTACTTGAATATCCGCTCCCCGCCGCCAGCGATATCTCAAAGCCTACAGAAGCCGCTGCGGTAATACTACCCGTTAAACCACTGCCTAAAACTGTAAACTGCTGGATATTCGGGCTTGCTGATGCCGTGCCTCCGCAGGCAGAAATTGAGCCTGTTGCTGTGCTTGCAATGATGGTTGGCGGCCCGGGATTAACCGTGATGGTAAATGAAACCGGTGCGCCACTACACCCCCCGCCTGTTGAAACAAAATTCCCTGCCGCAACCGGAACCTTGCCTACACCAATGTCCTTTACAACCATATTAGTAGCAGTATTGATAACCGATACCGAATTTGAAGCATCATTTGCTACATACAACAACGATCCGTCTGCGTTCAACGATAGTCCTGTTGGCATCATCCCAACAGGAATAGTGGCTACTACACTATTTGTGAGCGTATTAATTACCGAAACACTGTTTGAGTTTTGATTTGCAACGTACGCAAACCTACCATCCGGACTAAGCGATATGGCATCTGCTCCTGCTTCAACAGGAACTGTAGCTATTACCGAATGACTTGCTGTACTGATAACGGATACGGTATGTTCAACCGGATTTGTAGCGAAGAGTTTGCTTCCGTCCGGACTCACAACTATCGCTAATGACCGCACGCCAATATTTATAGATCCAATAACCGCGTTTGTCGCAGTGCTGATCACTGATATTGATTGTTGATCTGTAACATACAACGTTTTACCATCCGGGCTGATGGCCAACCCGAACGGGTTAGGGCCCACCGGGATTACTTTAACCACCACATTTGTCGCCGTGTTAATTACCGATATTGAACTTGAATTTAAATTTGCAACATATACCTGGCTGCCATCCGGCGTAATAGCTATTGCATAAGGCGATATTGCTACCGGGATAGAAGCAATAACGGTATTGGTAGTGGCGTCAATTACTGATACTGTCTGCGAAAGCTGGTTGGTAATATATACCCTGGTATTGTCGGGGCTTATGGCGACACCTGTGGGGGTTCTGCCCACGTTAATGGTTGCAATAACAGTGTTGGTCAGGATATTAATAACAGATACTGTATTGTCGATTTGGTTAGGGATATATGCAATCCCCGGCGATTGCGGCGTAACGGTAATATTTGCTACCACCGGACTCGCCCCGGTATTTACGGCGGTAAACGATGCCATATTCCCGGTTCCGCTTGCAGCAAGGCCTATACCCGGAGTATCATTAACCCAATCAAAAGTTGTAGCAGAGCCCGTAAAATTAACGGCCGTTGTAGCGCCCCCGTTATTCACACTTTGATTGGTTATCATATTTACCGTAGGCAAAGCGTTTACGGTGGCTTTTACGGCCACAGTTTGACTTACCAAACCCGGGGAAGTAAGTGTTACATTACCGGATAAGCTGCCCGTTGACGCCGTTGCTGCCGACCGCACGTAAACTATTGTACTGCTAACAGTGCCCGATGTTTGAGGAATACTTATGTTACTTGAATAGCCGCTTCCCGCAGCCAGCGATATCTCAAATCCGCCTCCAGGCGGAGCCGTCGCGGTGATGTTACCTGTTAACCCATTACCAGACACCGTAAATTGCTCGGTACTTAGGCTCGCCGAGCCGGCGCATGCTGATATGGCGCCGGTTGCAGCGGTTGCCGTTATGGTTGGCGATACAGGCGTAGGGTTTACCGTGATGGTAAATGTAATTGGTATTCCGGTGCAACTATTTGCGTTTGAGATAAAATTCCCAAATGAATACGGACTTGCGCCTACGGGGATAGTCGAAACCACAGCATTTGTTGTAGTATTGATAACGTAGACGTTATTTAGTCCGATGTCCGTCACATAAACATAAGCGCCATCCGCAGTACCTGAAATGCCGTATGATGCGCCAATTGGAATAGTTGCGGTTATCGCGTCAGTGGCGGCATTTATCACCTTTACGTCGTAAGAATTTGCGACATAAATTTTGCTGCCATCAGGACTCACCCACACCTCATTTGGGGTACCCAGCGGTATCGTATTCAGCACTGCATCGTTTGCGGTATTTATCACCATAATATTTCCGGAAACAGTACCCAAAGTAGTGATGTACAGCAAACTCCCGTCGGGGCTTAAAGATAATCCGTTGGGATAAAACCCTGTTCCGATATCGGCCATTATATTACCACTTGCAATATTAATTACGTAAACATTATTTCCTTCGCCGTTGGCTACATACAATGTTTTGCCATCCTGGCTTATTGCCAGGCCTTCGGGGCCTTCGCCCGCTGCAATAGTGGAAGTAACAGTGTTTGATGTTGTATTAATTACCGAAACATTGTTATCCCAGCCATCGGCAACGTATACCGTACTACCATCGGGACTAACCAACACGCCTTGAGGTCTTGTGCCTACAGGTATTGTGGTAATAACGGTATTAGTCGCCGTATTAATTACCGAAACACTATTGTCATCCATATTAGCCACGTAAGCCCACGCGCCATTGGGGCTAACTGACACGCCATAGGGGTTTTTTCCTACCGGGATGGTGGTGACTAACGATTTAGTATCAGTACTGATTACCGAAACAGTATTCGAGCCCGAATTGGTTATATACGCATATCCTGCCAACACAGGCTTTGGCGTAACCGTAATGGTAGCTTTAACCGGACTCGCACCCGTATTCACCGCCCTAAAGGACGCAATATCCCCCGTCCCGCTTGCAGCCAAACCTATCCCCGGCGTATCGTTAACCCAGGTAAAGGTATTCCCGGTACCGGTAAAATTAACGGCAGTTGTAGTTGCCCCGTTATTAACAGTTTGATTACCCACAGGATTTACAGTCGGGAGGCCATTCACCATGCCCGTTACAGCCACGGTTTGGTTGCTCGCCCCTGCAGATGTTAATGTCACATTGCCTGATATACTCCCCGTTGATGCAGTAGCGGCCGATCGCACATAAATTATAGTATTGTTTACTGTGCCGGCTGTTTGGCTGACCGTTAGGCTATTGCTGTATCCGCTTCCGGAGGTTAGCGATATCTCAAAATTAGTTGGGGCTGTGGCCGTAATGCTCCCCGTTAATCCGCTGCCCGAAACGCTAAATTGCTGAATTTGCGGGCTGACCGACGCAGTACCGGCGCATGCGGAAATTGCGCCGGTTGGTGTTGTGGCAGTTATGGTGGGCGTTGTTCCCGGTGTCGGCTTTACGGTGATGGTGAAAGTAACAGGTGTGCCGGTGCAGCTTGCTCCTGGCGTTATAAAATTTCCAAAGCCAAAAGGTCCTGTACCCACCGGGATAGTTTTTACAACCTGGTTGGTCGCGGTATTGATAACCGAAACGTTATTTGCAAATGCGTTTTCAACAAATAACTCACTTCCGTCAGAAGTTAACGACATTGGGCCGGCATTGCTTCCAACCGGTATTGTGGCTATTACCAAATTGGTTGCGGTATTAATAACAACAACTGTATTTAAATTTCCATTTGATACATACACCCGGCTGCCGTCAGCATTAATTAATATACCTTGCTCTCCCCCGTTGCCAACCGGTATTTTAGCTGTAATGGCATTAGTCGCCAAAGCAATTACATCCAGGCTTTTATTGTCATTGTCCTCTACATATAACTTGCTGCCATCGGGGCTTAATGTTATTGACCCCAGACTTCCCGAATTAAGCGGGATAGTTGATACAACAGTTTTAGTTGCTGCATTTATTACGAATATCTCCTTGTCATAAGTAACATAAACAAGTTTACTGTCCGGGCTGATAGTTAAAGGTCCGGGACCAACGTATTGTATATTACCTACTGTAACCGTCGCAATTACGCTATTGGATGCGGTGCTGATAATAGACACACTATGTGAATTTGTATTTGATACATATACCCGGGTGCCGTCGGGGCTTACCGCTGTCCACCAGGGATTGGCGCCTACAGGTATTGTAGCAATAACAGCGTTTGTTGAAGTACTAATCACAGAGACATTGTTCGAAAATAAATTTGCCACGTAAACCCGGCTGCCATCCGGGCTTACCGATACGCCATTGGATGACGCTCCCGCAACAATTTTTGAAACCACACGGCCGGAAACCGTATTAACCACATAAATCGTATCATTTGCCAAAACATCATTCCCGATTGTGGCGGCATTAGCAATATATGCCATTCCTGCATTTATTGGTGTTACTGTGATAGTAGCCGTAACCGGCACGCTCCCTGTATTTACAGCAGCAAACGAAGCGATATCACCATTCCCGTTGGCAGCCAAACCTATCCCGGGCGTATCATTAACCCAGGTAAAAGTATTGGCGGTACCTGTAAAATTTATAGCTGTAGTCGCTAAGCCATTAGTTACCGTTTGATTACCCACCGTATTTACAATTGGCAATGCATTTACCGTGCCCTCTACCGCTACGGTTTGGCTGCTTGCCCCTGCAGATGTTAGCGTTATATTGCCGAATATACTACCCGTTGATGCGGTTGCAGCCGATCGTACATAAACTACAGTACTGTTTACAGCGCCGCCTGTTTGGTTAAGTGTTAGGCTATTGCTGTATCCGCTTCCTGCAGCCAGTGATATCTCGAAATTAGTTGGGGCGGTAGCTGTAATATTACCCGTTAAACCACTACCCGAAACTGTAAACTGCTGGATTTGCGGACTGGCTGATGCCGAGCCGGCGCATGCGGAAATTGCGCCGGAAGCTGTGGTGGCCGTTATAGTTGGTGTTGTTCCGGGAGTTGGGTTTATGGTGATGGTATACGTAACCGGTGGGTTACTACAAGTTTCTCCTACGGTAAAAACACCAAGTGAATTTGGATATGGTACTACAGGAATAGTTGCCGTTACAGCATTAGTTAAAGTACTGATAACTGACACATTATTTGAGCGATAGTTTTCGACATACAAATTACTGCCATCGGCACTTAATGACGTTCCCTCCGGTTGAATTCCAACCGGAATTGTTCCTGTAACGGCATTTGTTGCAGCATCAATAACCGAAACTTCGTTGGAATTACCATCGGCTACATAAACTTTGCTTCCATCGGCACTTACCGAAATTCCAATTGGGGCATAGCCTACCGGTACTTTCGCTACAATAGTGTTATCTGATGTTTTAATCACGGTAATTAGTGAACCACTTGATACATATAATAAACCGCCGTTAGGACTTAAACATACATTGGCAGCAATGCTGCCTGAAATTGGAATCGTTGCAGTTACTAACTTAGTAGCAGTACTTATCACTGAAACTGAAGGCGCAAGCGAGTTTGCCACATATAGGCTTTTTCCGTCCGGACTAATGCATATACCAGTTGGGTTTTTACCAACGTTTATGGTGTTAATCAATTTATTGGTAACTGTGCTGATTACCGAAACCGTATTAGGCGAATAATTTGTTATGTATAAAAAATTTCCATCAGGGCTGACTGCTATACCGTATGGGAAAATTATGCCAGTTATTGTATTTACAACTTTATTGGTGGTAGTATTAATTACTGAAATGGTGTTATTGTTGCTGTTTGCTATATATAGCCAGCTGCCGTCCTGGCTTACTGCGACGCCCCAGGGTCCCGCATCAGCCGGAAGCTGAATAGTATTTACTACGCTATTATTTGAAGTGTTGATCACATCAACTGTACCTGTTGAAATGCTTGCAATGTATGCATACCCGATTCTTGCTGGTGTACCTGTAATAGTGGCAGTAACCGGGCTGCTCCCGGTATTTATAGCAGTAAATGAAGGAATATTGCCGGTACCGTTAGCAGCTAAGCCAATACTGGTATTATTGTTCGTCCAGGTATACGTGCAGGAACCGGCAGGAAAGTTTATTGGACCAGTACTTGCGCCGTTCGATACAGTATATTGAGCCTCCGCTTTACTGAAGGAAAAGAGAAAAAACAGTATTGAAAATAAGGCGAGTAAAGGTTTTTTCATCTGTTAGGGGCAACAAGCGCACATTTAATGGTAAAGTAAACAAATATTATTAAATAAATTGACATGACTTTAAAAACGTATGATTGCTGGCACTGCTATTCAATTCCGCGGAATGCTATGGTGTATGGGTAATCTTTTTCCGCCGGATAAACTGGAAATATTTATTAATATCCGTAGATTAGCTAAAACCTAATCGATATCAAATGAACCTACTTAAAAATGAAGCTTTTATTACCACTTCCGACGACAATGCCCTAACCCTGACAACACACCGGATACGCGCCGATTTTAGTAGTGGAAGTGAAGCAAGATTCACTTCTATTATGCTTGAACATGTCAGTTCTGTTCAGCTCAGTTCAAGAAGTTTCCCCTTCCTGATTGGATTGGCCTTCCTTTTAATTATAGGGGGCATAGCGGCCGGTTCCGATCGTTCAACCAATTCAAGCGTCCCGGCTGTTTTAATTGCGGCCGGCGTATTAGCAGGCTTAGCATACTTTTTTTATAAACAACACAATTGTATCATTGCATCCGATGGAGGCTCCAGGATTGAGTTTAGTACCAGCGGCATGAAAAGAGATACGTTAATTTCTTTTCTGGATAAGATAGAAGAAGCTAAAGATAAACGTGGGAGCTTATAAGCCAAAACTTCAGTGGATTTGCAAATACTAAACAACGTCCCGCTGTCCGAAGTTTCCGAACTTCAGACGACTATAGCTGTAGTCTGTGACTACAGCTGTGAAAATGCAGCCAATTTGGACTGGCAACCAGTTTGCGTAACCAAATGATATAACATCGTCCACGCAGTCATGGCGTCCCCCTTAAATAGAAATAGCCAGGCTCTCAACCCTGGCTATAACTCAAACTGGCATTATCATTAAATATTCACTCGGGGTTTTGTACGTAATTTGTGCACGGCTTGTTACAAAAAAAAACGCCCGGAGAAACAAAATTCCCGGGCATTAATATTTAATTTTATGCCTTAACAATAAAAATTCAAAAGACACGTTTCCGTTAAAACATGCTTTTGCGTTTTATCATCGAAATGCTGGTTTTGATGATAAAGAATACAGGTATTGCCTGTATTGCTATCCCGATCCAAGTGAGTGTATTCATGATATTGCAAGTTTTGAGAGTATTACCTTGTAAACCAGCAAAAATCGTACCCGATAATACAAAACACGCTCCATTGAAACCAGCGCCACTTTTTTTATTTTTCCTGGTAATAAACGGGCAAAATCACAAATGGGGAACGGGTAATAAATTACCCAAAACGAGTAAAATATTGCACACCGCATTCTTTTAAAGAATATCGCCTTTCATCGTAATTTTTACGGGGTTCGCACGTAACAACCTGAAAAATAGCACTTAATTTTGATAATGTCCTAAAAAACCGCCTGTTATTTAGTACAATTGTAGGTTTAACCATACAGCCCGGCACGCTTATTTATACACTTACAAAAAGCCGGCATATCGTTTCAGCGATGCCGTGCCACAATCTGAGTGCCACTTGTTAGAACTAAAACATAGCGACGTTATAATTTGATGAACCCTATCGTATTAATTAGGCTGCGCAACATCTTTAGCAAGCATAGCATCCTTAATATAACGAACAGGGGCGCTGCCATAACTTAAAAACTTCTCGTTAAAATCCTTTAAGGTGTATTTATCGGCCGTTTTCTTTTTATAGGCTTCGCGCAGGTCGATAATCTCTTTATAACCGGTAAAATAGCTGTCGAGTTGTACACTGGTTTCGGTTACACGGGTCCATTTGCCATCGGCTTCTGCCTGCTGTTGGAAGGCGTCATGCGTCAGCATTTTAATCCCGTCCTGCCTCGACATATTTTGCGTATGTACACTATAATCCAGTATGGTATTACAAACCGAGCGCAGGTGCCATTTATACCACATCAGTTTCATTTCCGGGTCGGGGTCGTAACCGGCATCCATCATCATTTCCTCGCTGTAAACAGCCCAGCCCTCAACCATGGCATTATTGCTAAAAACCGATTTAATAAGGCTCGGTGCTTTATTGGCATAAATCAACTGCACATAATGCCCGGGTATTGCCTCATGAATACACAATATCTGCAGGGTGTAATAATTATACTCTCGTAAATAGCTTTCGGCCCGTGTAGCCGACCAC
>Ga0206898_10178_pt1 | contig 18329 bp, 15 predicted proteins | sample Alteio_BWOrgHeat_50_FD_153237 | JGI IMG/M metagenome (GOLD analysis project Ga0206898, IMG submission 153237) | Enriched cells from forest soil in Barre Woods Harvard Forest LTER site, Petersham, Massachusetts, United States -... | ecosystem: Environmental > Terrestrial > Soil > Temperate forest >...
ACTTGAGATTGCCACAACCGTTAAACTTGCAAGGGCTTTATGGATCGTCCCGGTTACTTTTATATCCTCCTTTATTTTTAAAAGCCGATCAAAAAAGGTAAACATACCTTACTTTACAGGCTTATTTATCGTCGCTGTTATTGCTAATACTTATATCCCTGCCATATCACTTGTCAGCCCATGGTTAATTGTAATTGCCAAAACAGGTTTAACGTTAACCTTATTCCTGATCGGTGCGGGGCTTTCAAGAAAAGTACTGAAATCGATAGGCTTTAAACCTTTATTGCAGGGAGTGGTTTTGTGGGTAGCCATATCGGCCGCTGCTTTGTATGCTGTAGTCCATTTTGCATAAGAAATGAAACGGAAAAGTATGGCGTTGGTCTAACCCAAATGCTTAATATTATTAGTTTTCATACCTTTGTCTTGTGCCTGTCCCAAAGAAAAAGCCCCCTGTCAAGAAAAAACTTCCCCCTAAAAAGAAAACAAAAAAAGGGTTTTCTACAAAATGGAAAATTGCTGTAGTCGCACTGGTCCTATTATTGCTTTCTCCCTTTTATTATGGCTATGTTATAAGGAGCGTTATCTCTACCTGGCGCTGGATGAGGGACATTGGCAGCAATCCTAATTATCGCGTTTACAAAAGCTTCAATATCCGGATCCCTACCAAATATAAAATTCACGGCATTGATGTTTCATCATACCAGGGTAGGATTGACTGGCATAAGGTGAAAAACATGCAGGAAGACAGTGTGCATATCAACTTTGCATTTATCAAGGCTACTGAGGGTCTTGTAAAGGTAGACCCCTATTTTCAGCGTAACTGGCGCGAGGCATTGAAAGCCGGGATCACTTGCGGCGCCTATCACTATTTCCGACCAAAACTTAGCGGAAAATGGCAGGCATTGTTCTTTTTGCAAAATGTAAAAATAAGAAAAGGCGATCTTCCCCCTGTAGTAGATATAGAAGAGCTGAACGGCGTTCAGCCGGAAAAAATGCGTGAGGAATTAACGATCTTTTTAAAACAAATAGAAGCCCAAACTAAAGTTAAACCTATCATTTATACAGGGCTGAAATTTTACCAGGATTACCTTCCCGGCTATTTCGATGATTATACATTGTGGATAGCACATTATTATCAACCTGAGTTAAACCTGGGCGGGACGGCTAACTGGAGCTTCTGGCAGCACTCAGATAAGGCCAGGGTAAACGGCATTTATCATGGTGTTGATTTTGACGTTTTTAATGGCGACAGCCTGGCGTTTAAACGTTTGCTGGCCCCATAATAATTATGCTAATACCGCTTATTATGTTGCAAAATAATATCAGCTTTTTTTCGTTATAAGTCTGGTAATCATGCAATATTTTTTGCATATTTGTTAATATACATAACCAAATAAAATCCTGGTTAAGACGACTGCGTGCCCCGCATCATCTAAATAAACTTATTTTATATCTATTACTGTATTAATACAGCCATCAATTGATGTGACCAATTAGTATGAAATTATTTTTACTGATAATTTGTATGGGGCTTATATTTCAAAGCTATGCCCAAACCTGTCAGGGCAGTTTGGGCGACCCGGTTATCAATGAAGATTTTGGGGCAGGTACAAATCCGGGGTTTCAACTTCCATTTACGTATACCAATTATAATTATGTTCAAAATGGGTGCCCTGATGATGGCATGTATACCATAAGCAATAACGTTAACAACTGCTTTAATGGAACATGGCATTCACTAAATCAAGACCATACCGGAAACCCCAACGGCTATATGATGATTGTTAATGCATCATATGCACCGGGCATTTTTTATACACAGCAAACAACAGCCGGCCAGTTATGTCCGAATACCACTTATGAATTTGCTGCCTGGATCCTTAACTTATGTAACAGGCAGTCGTGCAGTGGGTCATCAATATTGCCTAATATTACCTTCTCTATCGAAACGACAGGGGGAACAATATTAAAAACATATAATACCGGCGATATACCAGTTACAAATTCACCCCAATGGAACCAGTACGGAACATTTTTCACTACACCTGCAAATAGCTCCCAGGCAGTAATAGTAAAGATGACCAACAACGCACCCGGCGGTTGCGGAAATGATATAGCTTTAGACGATATTACCTTCAGGGCCTGCGGGCCAATAATTCAAACAGGGTTTTCATCAACCACCGGCCCATTGAACCAACAACTGTGTGAGCATGGTTCCGCCCTTTATACCATAAAAGCCACAGTACAGGGCGGTTCTAATCTATCATACCAATGGCAGGAAAACAAACTGGGCACCGGATGGATTGATATTTCGCCAACTGCCGGCCAGGTTCCTGATTCGCTTAATGTGGGCTTTTTAAATGCCGTGCCTGGTGATTATCAGTACCGGCTTGGTGTATCCATTTCATCGGTCGGATGCCGTTCCTACTCGCCTCCGTTAACAATCACGGTGAATCCGTTGCCAGTTGTGCCAGCTTTTTCGCCGCAAATTGTTTGCCAGGGGAACGTGTTACAGTTAACTGCCTCGGGCGGTGCAAGTTACGTGTGGACAGGTCCAAACATGCAGCCTACAACGCAGAACCCTCTGATAATTAATAATGTTACTGCTGCAAATACAGGCACCTATACCGTGGTAGCGACGTCAAATAAAGGATGTGCCGCCCCGCCGGTGCAAGCTGTGGTAACAGTTGTACCAAAAGTAACAGCCAGTATAAGCAATAGTGCAATTACAATATGTGCCGGCCAACAGGCGCAACTTTCTGCATCTGGCGGGCCTTATTATAAATGGACCCCGTCTGCAGGGCTGAATAACGACACTATTCCGAACCCGGTGGCAACGCCTTTGCAAACTACTACATATACCGTTGATGTAAGTAATGGCGGCTGTGACGATAGTACTAAATCGGTTACAGTTACGGTAAACCAAAATCCTGTTGCTAATGCCGGCGGCAATAAAATACTATTCGAGGGGCAGTCTGCCAAATTGGACGCAAGTATAACCGGCGATAACATTACAGGTTTTTACTGGACACCAACAACTTTTCTTGATGACCCCTCGTCCCTTACGCCAACTGCTACCCCCACAGATGATATAACTTATACATTAACCGCGGTATCTCAAACCTGCGGTATCTCGACAAGCAGCGCTTTTGTAAGGGTATATAAAAAGATCACTATTCCCAACGCATTTTCTCCGAATAGCGATGGCATAAATGACAAATGGAATATTGAAGCATTGATAACTTATCCGGCAAGCTCCGTTATGGTTTACAACCGCTACGGACAACAAGTATACCAAAGCACCGGTTACGCCAAGCCCTGGGATGGTACTTATAATGGTTCGTTGTTGCCCCAGGGAACTTACTATTATATTATTGACCTGAAGGACGAACGGCCCAAAATTGCAGGGTGGGTTGTAATTGTCAGATAAACCGTCAATGGGTTTACCGTGATCAAACCCACTTCATTATAAAAAAACAGCCCAGGCAAGATACCCAGGCTGTTTTTTAAGATAATAAATTCAGAATTAATGATTTCCATGGTCATGCCCATGGCCTTTGTCCCCATGATCATTGCCATGTCCGTAATGATTGCCATTGTCATGCCTGTTCCCTTCGTTGCCAGTCCAATGATTACGGTACCGTTCGTCGTGGCTGTCGCGTATAACCACCTGGTCCCTGCGGCCCCTGTATGAAGCATAGCGTGTGCGGTATTCATTATTACGCAGCCACGGGTCATGGTCATTCACAACAACCTTATATCCATGGTATAGGTCATAATTACTATACCTTGCAGGTAAGTACGTGCGGTGTACCCAAACATTGTTCTCCAAATAAACATACTGATGTGTGGGAACAGAATAATAAGCACCAATATCCGGCATATAATAATACTCGGCGTGGTCATAACCAACCGGGCCCCATGCAGGTTGCAATCCAATGTTTACACCTAAGCTGACATGTACCTGGGCACTTGCTATTTTGACTGATAAACAACCGAGTGTTATGGCTGCTATAAAAAATAATCTTTTCATAATAATATATTGTTTGTTTAATAGATAGACAATTATTATGCTGAATAGTTTAATTATTTTTTTGCGCAGGCAAAATATTAAGATGCTTTACTGAATATCAGTGGGAAAAAATATGGGGCGTGATTGTTGGTGAATAGGAAACTTCCAAAATTCGCAAGCTTGGGAAGCCAAAATTTATAAAGACTTACGAAGCTTTGGAACCTCGTAAGTCTTAAGGTGGTATCAGGCCGATCGCTTTATTGACCGTCAGGGTCGTTATCTTTATCGGCCTTTTTTCCGGCCATTGCCAGCACAGGTTTGCCGATCACTTTATAAGAGCCTTCGCCTTTAAGTACTGAAGCAACCAGTTCTTTATCCTGCATTACTTTTACGGCCTCGGCTAGCTCTTTATCATATTTAAAATTGGTTTCGTAACGGCCTTTCTCAAAGTAATAGCGTGAGGCGATCTCATTTTCGAGGATCTGTTTTATTTCGTCTTTATGTAATTGGAGATCGTTTTTCTTACTTGCAGCCATTTTGTCTTTTAATACATTGTATTCGTTTTGGATCTCACTGAACTGCTTTTCTTTAGTTGACTCCGTTTTTAAGTTGGCTAGCAATTTTTCGGAAGCCGTGTTGTAACTGTAATTTTTATCGGAAAGATATTTTACAAAATCGGCATACTCAGCATCCGACAGGCTAAACGTACGGACATTATCGAGGGTTGGGTGCGTATCCCGGTAACGCGTAGCATAATCAAATATCAGTAGTTTGCTAACCAATGCCTGGGTAACATTGGCAAAATGGTCCTGTTTAACGAAAATATCGGGATAGATACCACTGCCATCATAAACTGAACGCCCGTTCTTTGTTTTAAATTCATGGATAAGTGAATCCGCAACTTTTACTACGCTACCGTCGTCCTTACGGTGCGTATAATCAATTTCCTGTATGCAGCGGCCTGATGGTACATAGTATTTAGCTATGGTAATCTTTACCAAACTATTGTAGGGCAGGTTAAAGGTTTGCTGTACCAGGCCCTTACCATAACTGCGCTGGCCGATAACAATGGCCCTGTCGAGGTCCTGTAATGAACCGGCCACAATTTCGGATGCAGATGCTGAGTGGCTATTTACCAACACCACTAATGGTAAATTTGGCTCAAGGGGTGCACTAAGCGTGGTATATGTAGCGTTCTTTTCTTTTATTTTACCGCGCTGCGATACTATTTCAACATTTTTTGGAACAAACAGGTTTACAATTTTCACAGCTTCTTGAAGGATCCCGCCCCCGTTAGAACGCAGATCAAGTATAATGCCGTTAGGATTGTTCTTTTTAATAGACACCAATGCATTGGTAACCTCATCGGCCGAGTTCTCAAGAAATTTATCAAGTTTGATATAGCCCATGTTGCCGTCAACCATACCCGAATAGGATACGTTGGGCTGTTTAATCTCGTCACGTATAAGTGTTTTCTCTATTGGCTGGCCTGGATTTCCGCGTTTTAACAACAGCTTAATGGCAGCGCCTTTTGCCCCCTTTAACAGCAGGCCTACCTGGTCATTATTTTTCCCTGCAAGATCTATGTTATTGATCTTAACCAGCTCGTCGCCAGGACGTATATCAGCTTTTTGTGCAGGAAAACCTGCAAAAACATCGGAAACATATACTTTGCCGTCGCGCGCAAATATCCCGGCCCCTATTCCTCCGTACTGGGTGCTTACGTAGTGTAACTTGTAATCTTCAATTTCCGACTCAGGAACGAATTCAGTATAAGGATCCAGGCCATCCAGCATAGCATCTACGCCGGTTTTTATCATTTTTGACGAATTGATATCGTCAACATAGTTAATATTAACCTCTTTGTACACCGAAGCGAAGACATCGAGATTTTTGGAGATCTGGAACAGATCATCTTTAAAACTCCACGTACAGAGCGCCAGCACCGATACAACTGTAAAAAACGCTTGCTTTTTATATTTTTTGAACAACTCTTTACCCATTTTCATCCTTAAACTCAATTAAAATATAAAGCTACAAAAACTACTTTGCTTTTGTATACGGCCAATTGATTTACAGCCGGTTATTATCGATATTTACTAACGCCTTCTTTAGGGTAAATAGTACATACTTCCTGTCACGTTTTACCAATTCCATTAACTTATTGATAAGGCTGTCTTCCTGGCCTTCTGAATATTGAAGCTGTTCGTCGGTAATGTGGTTATATTTTCGTTGTATTTTTATTTTTACGCGTTCCCAATCTTTATTGGTGATACTAATTTCGGCCATGATAAATTATTTTCAACAAAAATATAAAAATACAAGTTGTCTTCAGTTAAAAATTTGGCAAGGCAATTGTTAAGGCAATGTAATTATTTAGCCAACCAAAACGTTGGTACACCAAACTATAATATATATATGAAAAAAATCCTTTTTAGTACAACACTCCTTTTAGCAGTATGCATTAGCGCCCATGCGCAATTTTCCCTTGGAATAAAGGGCGGCGTTAATTTCTCAAGTATTAATACAGATAATTTGAGCTCATCAACCCGTACAGGGTACCAAGCGGGTTTGTTTGCCCGCGTAGGAGGTGCGGTTTATCTGCAACCTGAACTTTATGTTAGCGGTACCGGCGGCGATTTTCATTCAAGTGATAACTCCATAAGCGGGCATTCAACTTTTACTAATCTGAATGTCCCATTATTGATAGGTGCCCGCTTTGGCGGCAATAGCTTAAACTTCCGGATTATGGCAGGGCCGGTATATACTTCTATCCTGAGCCATAATTTGTCTACGTCATTAAATAATGCATATAATGATTTCGGACATTATAATAATAGTACACTTGGTTTGCAGGGAGGTATTGGCGTTGACATAGGCGCTATCACAACAGACTTAAGATATGAAGGCGGCCTGACAAAAATGAATTCTGACTTTGGGCAACGGCAAAACCTTTGGGCCTTAAGTATAGGGTTTAAACTGCTTTAGATTACCCCGCGTAAAGTAAAATATCGAATGATGAATTTTGAATGTAACTTTCGAAGTTTATTATTCGATATTTTTTATTTGTTAAATTGACAAATAAAAAACCCTATATATAAGCAAAGCCCCTGATGGGCAGGGGCCTTTGCTAACCAATTATAAACCTAAATTATGAGAAGAGCTGTAGGAGAAGGAGTCGAACCTTCACGAAGTGGTTATTTCCATTGCTGAAAGTTTCCCATGATCTTCGCCACCGCGACAAGGAGGTGTGTCTGCCTAAAATTTCACCATCCTACAGTATTTAAGTCCTAAGTCTGGAGTCTCAAGTCTTAAGTAAATCCGACTTCGGACTATAGACTTAAGGCTACTGACTTAGAAAATGCTGTTGGGGAAGGATTCGAACCTTCACAGAGTGGTTAGCCCGCTTCGGGTTTTCCAGTTTCTCCGCCACCGGGACAAGGAGGTGTGTCTGCCTAAAATTTCACCACCCAACAATGTTTTTATTTGAAAAGAACGGTCAGCAGTAGTCATTTGCTTGATACAAATCTAATAGACCAATCTATTTGTTGCAAATATTTCAATAGAATATTTGTATTTTTATCAGATTTTAATTATTCTTGTATATAAATATAATTTTTCGAATTTATGTCCCACAGAAAAGCTCAAAATTTAGAAATTGATAATCTCGACATACAGATTTTATCGATATTAATGAAAAATGCTACCACTCCATACACGGAGATTGCTAAAGAGTTGATCGTTTCCGGCGGAACTATTCACGTAAGGATGAAAAAGTTGGAGGAGATGGGCGTGATAAAGGGTGCCAGCCTGGAGGTAGATCCACAAAAATTAGGCTACGATATAACCGCTTTCCTGGGTATATTTCTTGAAAAAGGCTCACAATATAACGATGCCGTGAAACAGTTAAAAACTGTAAAAGAGATTGTCGAGCTGCATTATACAACGGGTAGCTACAGTATTTTTGCCAAAATTGTATGTCATGATACCACGCATTTGCGCGAGGTTTTAAATGAGCAGATACAAGGTGTAAAAGGTATTCAAAGGACTGAAACATTTATCTCACTGGAAGAAAGTATAAGGAGGCAGATCACTTTGGAGTAAACTTTTACATGACAGCTTTTTCATAGCGATGGGTTTAAAACCCATCGCTATCGATCGGGGTTTCTACCTAAACTTATCCTTTAAAGCGGCTAATTTAATTTGCAGGTCGCTTTCTGCTTGTTTTTCGGGTTTTTTGTTAAACGCGGGTTTTTGCATTGGCCTCTGTGTATTTCCCGGTTCCCTTCTTTCCCTTTCAACAGGTTTCGGCTCATTTTCTTTCATTGATAATGCGATACGTTTACGGTTAATATCAACATCAGTTATTGTTACCTCTACCTTTTGATGCACTTTTAATATTTCATTGGCATCCTTTATAAACCGGTTGGTGATCTGGCTCAAATGTACCAGCCCATCCTGGTGAACGCCTATATCCACAAATGCCCCAAAGTTGGTAATGTTGGTTACTATCCCAGGCAGCTTCATGCCAATTTTCAGATCACCTATTGCATTAACGCCCTCCGTAAAGCTGAAAGCCTCAAATTGCTCACGCGGATCGCGGCCAGGCTTGGCAAGTTCGGCCATAATGTCGTTTAGTGTCGGCAAACCTACAGTCTCCGAAGTATATTTAAGCAGCGGGATACTTTTACGTAATTTATCATCACCCATCAATTCTTTTACAGAGCATTTCAGGTCTTTTGCCATTTGCTCGACCAATGGGTATCTCTCAGGATGTACTGCACTCGTATCCAACGGGTTTTCCGCATGATGAATACGCAAAAATCCGGCTGCTTGTTCAAATGCTTTATCGCCAAGGCGCGGTACCTTTTTTAACTGATCGCGGCGTTTGAAAGCGCCGTTCTGATCGCGATATTCTACAATGTTTTGTGCAAGCTGCGGCCCAAGACCAGACACATACGCCAATATTTGTTTTGAAGCTGTATTCAGTTCAACGCCAACGGCATTAACACAACTCATAACTGTATCGTCTAAGGATGTTTGCAGTTTGGTTTGGTCCACATCGTGCTGGTATTGACCTACGCCGATTGATTTTGGATCGATCTTCACCAGTTCGGCCAGTGGATCCATTAACCTGCGCCCTATGGATACAGCGCCGCGAACGGTAACATCCTTATCCGGGAATTCTTCCCGCGCCACATCTGATGCCGAATAAATAGATGCCCCGCTTTCATTTACCATTACTATAGCCACGTTAGGCAGGTTAAGGTTGCGGACAAACAATTCTGTTTCACGGCCGGCAGTCCCGTTGCCGATAGCTATGGCCTCAATATTATATTTTTCGAAAAGATGTTTCGTGGTTTTCTCTGCTTCTTTTGCCTGTCCTGCCCCGGTGTGCGGGAAGATAGCTGTATATTCTAAAAGCTTTCCCTGCTCATCAAGACAAACAACTTTACAGCCGGTGCGGAAACCAGGATCAATGGCCATGGTGCGTTTTTGACCAAGGGGCGCACTCAATAAAAGTTGCCGGGCGTTCTCTGCAAACACGCGGATAGCTTCTTCATCGGCTTTCTTCTTGGTAAAAAGGCGTACCTCCGTTTCCATCGATGGCTTAAGCAAACGCTTATAACCGTCGGATATGGCTTGTTTTACCTGGTCAGCGCTCGGGTTATTGCCTGTAACAAATGTCCGTTCAAGCAGATCAATAGCTTCTTCCTCGACCGGTTTTATGTCAAGCCACAAAATTTCTTCCTTTTCGCCCCGACGCATGGCCAGTATGCGATGCGACGGCGCAGATTTTACAGGTTCTGTCCAATCAAAATAATCTTTATATTTTATGCCTTCCTGCTCCTTACCGTCAATTACTTTAGACTGAAAAATTCCTTTTTCTATAAAAAGGTTTCGCATTTGTGTGCGCGCCTCCGCATTTTCGCTGACAAACTCCGCTATAATATCCCTTGCCCCGGCCAATGCTTCTTCAATGCTTTTAACGCCTTTTTCCTCATCAATGTATTTTGATGCTTCAGTTTCGGGATCGATCTTTTTTTGTTCCATCAACAGATCTGCCAACGGTTGTAAGCCTTTTTCCCGTGCGGTAGTAGCGCGGGTTTTACGTTTCGGGCGATAAGGAAGATAAATATCCTCCAATGCTACCATAGTTTCGGCTTCATTCACCAATTTTTCCAGCTCCGGTGTAAGCTTGCCCATATCGGTTAAAGATTTCAGGATTGCTTCCCGGCGCTTATCCAGATCGCGCAGTTGCTGAACGCGGTCGCGGATAGCGGCTACTTGCACTTCGTCTAGTGTGCCGGTGAGCTCCTTACGGTAACGGGAGATAAATGGAACGGTTGCGCCTTCATCAAGCAACTCAACAGTGGCGCTCACCTGTTTCTCAGCTATAGAAAGCTCGGCGGCAATTTTTTGGTTATGCGATATCACAAATTATTATTTTTGATTACACCGATTATTTTACTTTGATTACACCGATTATTACTTTGATTGCGCCGATTCAAATCAGTGTAATCAATATCCAATTGGTGTAATCCTTTTTAATAATAGGATTGCGAAGTTGAGGAGAATTGGGTGAATAGTCAAGAGGTGATTATCAACACAACAATAAGCACTTGAAATAAATATTTATTTTAGCCATTAATGAACCAATTCACCGAAAGCTATAAAACGCTTAGCAATCCAGAACTATTAAAAATTGTCGGGAATCCCGAAGACTACCAACCTATTGCCGTGGAGGCGGCAAAAGTTGAATTGGGCAACCGGCAACTTAGCGAAGAAGAGCTGGCAAGCGCGAAAGCTGAAAATGACTTTGAAATACAAAATAAATCAGTTCACATTGAAAAGAAAAAAGTCCTTGAAAATAAGTTGAAGCGTTTTGGCAATTCTGCCATTGAAGCAATACATCCCATCCGGCAGGGAACATTATCGGTCATCAGGATCATTAACATATTGAGCCTTGTGTTTGTGATAATGTTCCTTTTAGAGATCTTCAATCAATTTGACTTTATAAAATTTATGCTGACCAATAAAAATGCTAAATGGGATTTTGGGACAATAATTTATTTTATTCCGCTAATTTTTATACCTACCGCAACCTTCTTGTTCTGGCGACGCAGGAAATGGGGCTGGATTCTTTTCTGCATTTTCTTTACCTACTCTGCATTAAGCTCAGTAGCGTTGGCTTTTAAGTTACTATTGAGCAACCGCGCAGCTAACACACAGATCGATAACCTGTTCCCTTCCGCATCGCCTTCATCGTTTATTTGGAATATTGTTTTTTACGGTGCGTATTTATGGTTTCTTTTCAGAATTGATATCAGGGAAATTTATTCTATTGATAAACAGACTACGTTTACTACTATTAGCCTGGGAGTTGCGTTAATGGCATTTACAATCATCGTCTTGTAAACAGGATTAAGTTCTTCAATTTCTTTAAACATCAAAGTCCCATTGATGCAGCGCAGGTATTGCATGGTGAGCGGTCATATCGAACTGCACCGGTACAACCGACACATAATTATGTTCCAACGCCCAAACGTCAGTGTCTTCACCGCCATCATTTAACTGAAATACGCCGGTAAGCCAGTAATATGGTCGTTTATGCGGGTCCATGCGTTCATCAAACTCCTCGGCCCACTTGGCGTTGGCCTGTCTGCATATTTTTATGCCTTTTATATTGGGGGTATTGGGGAAGTTTACATTGAGTAAAGTTCCCGCAGGCATGCCGTTTTTCAGTGTTTGCAGCGCAATTTCTTTCACATATTTTAAGCAGTGACTAAAATCGGCCTGCAGCGTATAGTCATCCAATGAAAAACCGATAGAAGGAATGCTTTCAATGGCCCCTTCAACAGCAGCCGACATAGTACCGGAGTACAACACATTAATAGAATTATTTAAACCATGGTTAATGCCCGAAACGCAAAGATCAGGTTTCTGCCCCTTAAAGATCTTGTTCACCGCGAGCTTTACGCAATCAACCGGTGTGCCTGAGCAGCGATACATTTCAATGCCTTCGTAAATATCAACTTTATCCAAACGCAGCGGTTTCCCGATAGTAATAGCATGCCCCATACCCGATTGCGGGCTATCCGGCGCTACTACTACAACGCGGCCAATCTGCGTCATCACATCCATTAATGCTTTGATTCCGGGGGCAGTAATACCGTCGTCGTTAACGACGAGGATGGTAGGTTTGGTGTTTTTCATTTGGTGTAAAATTAGTTATATTTGATTTATGCTTACTGCTGAAAAGAAAAAATACACCGTTGAAGATTATATGGTGCCTCAATTAGGATCTCCTTTTCAATTAGTAAATAATGACCTTATCGAATTACCTCCGCCCTCATCTGCACACCAGGCAATTTGCACCAAATTGGCTTATTTCATCGGCGATTTTTTAGATAAGAAAAATGATACTGGTTTTTTGGCCTGTGCACTTGATATAAAGCTTGACATGCTTAATATATTACGACCTGATATACTTTATGTTGCTGAGGAAAGAAAACAAGAGATAGTTAAGGATTGGATTGAAGGTGCTCCTGATTTTATTATTGAAGTAATTTCAATTGAAAGCGCTTACTATGATCTGTGTCCGAAAATGGATCTTTACGAGAGTCATGGCGTTAAGGAATATATTTTTATTGATCCGATAGAACAAAACGCCGAATTATATACCCTAAAAAATGGCGTCTATTCCCTTTATCAAAAAGCTCAAAGACACGAGTATTTAAATTCGGTGTTTTTCCGTGGTTTTAGCATTGATCTTAAAAAATTATTTAGGTAAAAAAAAAGCCCCGATTTACCGGAGCTCTTCAAATCTATAAGCTATTTATCCACTTCACCAACTCATCGCGGGATTTGCCTGTTTTTGCCTGAAGTTTTCCTAATGTTTCGTCGTCCTTACCTTCTTCGTATATTAGATCGTCATCGGTAAGATCGCCGTAAGCTTGTTTTATTTTCCCCTTTACCTGGTTCCAGCCGCCCTTTAATTGTAGTTTGTCCATGATGTTTTTTATTTAAGATGTATATTTATAACACCTCTTGCATCATTTTGGTTTTTGGAATTTATAAGAGTCAAGAGCCAGGAACCAAGATCAAATTGCGATTTTTTGTCTTGATTCTTGGCTCTTGATTCTTGACTCTCTCTAAAGGGCTCCCTTCTTAATTTCCTCCACAACCGCCGGATCGAGCAATGTAGAAGTATCACCCAGGTTGCTGGTGTCGCCTTCAGCTATTTTCCTTAAAATCCTGCGCATTATCTTTCCGGAGCGTGTTTTCGGCAGGCCGCTTACAAATTGGATCTTGTCCGGCCGTGCTATGGCGCCAATGATCCGGGTAACGGTCATCATTATATCTTTACGGGCAAGTTCGTCGTCGCCATGCTGATTGGGGCAAACTACGAAAGCGTAAACGCCCTGCCCTTTTATATCATGGGGATAACCAACAACCGCCGATTCAACTACGCTGCTATGCATATTAATGGCATTTTCAACTTCCGCAGTACCAATGCGGTGACCAGAAACGTTCAACACATCGTCAACCCTGCCGGTGATGCGATAGTAGCCGTCCTCGTCGCGCAGACAGCCGTCACCGGTAAAATACAGGTCGGTGTAAGTGGCAAAATAAGTAGTGCGGCAGCGCTCGTGATCGCCGTAGGTAGTACGGAGCATACCAGGCCAAGGAAAACGGATACATAAATTTCCGCTGACGCCATTGCCTTCGATTGTATTGCCATTTTCATCAACCAAAACCGGCTGTACGCCCGGCAGCGGGAAACTTGCAAAGCTTGGCTTTGTTTTGGTAACACCTGCAATCGGCGAGATCATAAAACCGCCTGTTTCGGTTTGCCACCAGGTATCAACAATCGGGCATTTGCCATTGCCAATTTTTTCATCAAACCAATGCCATGCTTCTTCGTTTATCGGCTCACCAACTGAACCAAGTTTTTTCAAGGAGCTAAAGTCCCGACCTTTTAAAGCATCATCGCCAAAGCTCATAAGCGACCTGATAGCCGTTGGCGCGGTGTAGAATATGTTCACTTTATATTTTTCAGCGATCTCCCAGAAACGACCGGGCGAAGGATAGGTTGGAATACCTTCAAATAATACGGTTGTTGCACCTTGTGACAACGGGCCATAAGCGATATATGAATGCCCGGTGATCCATCCGATATCTGCGGTGCAGAAATAAACTTCGCCCTGGTTGTACTGGAACGCGTTGGCAAAAGTATAACCGGTATAAACCATATATCCCCCGCAGGTGTGAACCACACCCTTCGGTTTTCCTGTTGAGCCCGAAGTATAAAGGATAAACAGCATATCTTCCGCATCCATTTCTTCAGCTTCGCAAGCAACGTTTCCCTGTGTTTCTACTTTTTTTATTTCATCCTCCCACCAAACATCACGACCTTTTATCATGCTCACCGGCGTGCGGCTGCGGGTTAATACGATGCATCGTTTTATAGAAGGACACTGTACCAACGCATCGTCAATGATATTCTTCAACGGAATTTCTTTATTTCCCCTAAGTCCACCGTCGGCAGTTATTACAATATTACACTCGGCATCTTTTATCCTGTCGGCAATAGACTGTGCCGAAAATCCACCGAAAACAACGGAGTGAATGGCACCTATCCTGGCACAAGCTAAAACCGCTATCTCCAATTCAGGCACCATAGGCATATATATACATATGCGGTCTCCTTTTTTTGCACCATTATTCTTCAGCACATTGGCAAACTGGCAAACCTTATCATACAACTGCTTATAGGTAAGTACCCGGTGGTTCTCAGTCGGGTCGTTAGGTTCCCATATAATAGCGGGCTTATCTCCTAAAGTATCCAGGTGACGATCGAGGCAGTTCTCGGTAATATTAAGCTTTGCGCCCTGAAACCATTTGATCTTTGGCTCCCTAAAATTCCATTCCAGTACCTTGTCCCATTTTTTGCGCCATTGAAAATTATTGGCTATCCCTTCCCAAAATTGCTCGGGTTGTTCTACGCTTTGCCTGTAAACTTGCTGGTATTCTTCAAATGAGGATATCTTTAACGAGGTTTTCATCGACTTAAAATTGGTGGCGTAAATTAATGATTTTTGTATTAAAGAGGTAATAAAAAACAGTACTTTTTAAAATATTTTAATAAGTATCACTGGGTTGTTAATGCTCCGGTCATAGTCTGCACATGCATTTCCGCACAATGCTGTGAGTTTTCTCCCCAGATCTCGTCTTAAGATTTTTTTACTACAAGTTCCCGATCTCTCCCGCAACCCTTTGCGCCGAGCGGATACATGATTCCATACCGCGGCTCATGTTATCAGCATAGGTACCGGCAAAGTAGATCCTTCCTTCGGGCATCATTATCTGTGGCCAAAACTTATGCATTTCACCTATCGGGAAAGGTTCCATTTCACAAGCAGGCGCAAACTTGTCCCTCGTCCAGTCCTTTGTTAAAGCTTGTTCAATAGTATCGTGCTTTCCGGGATACACCTCTCTGAAAGCTGCCAAAACGCGCTGGGGCGAAAGGCCTCCGGGGCCATAGGCTTTCAATATAACACGGGTAGTATCTACCTGGTTTGTCTCCAGCCAGATGGATTGAATATCCGGATGCTCAAATTCCATGTTGATGCTTTTAAACCCGTCATCAAGCCAAAACTTCGAGCTGGCTTCAAATACATAAAAGGGGTGTGACGAATAAGCAAGGTTATCTACAACATATTGCTTCCCGGCCGACAATGCAGGAGTTATCGGAATGTTTTTAAATACCGGCAACGTGATGCAATTTACCAGCACATCGGCGCTCATTTGTTTTTCTTCATCGGTACCAAAGGCTTTATAGGTAACCGTCACGCTATTGCTGCCGTGTTTTATTGCCGTTATAGGATGATTTAGTTTTACACGATTGCCCAGTCGTTTAGCAAAAGCGATCGGCAATTGTTCGTTACCGTCTTTAAGGTGATAGGTATCGCCTTCGGATGCCGGGATCCCACGAAAACCCATAATTGCAGCACGCCATAAAGCATATAACGCCGAGGTATGGTTGCCACCCAAAAAACGAAGTGCAGCAGGTGATGCACCCTCCTTTTTGAAAATATCGGCAATCGGAAACTTATCAAAATCGTCATATCCAACACCGAAAGGCTGATACGGATCAGTAAATTTGCCCATGTAAGGCTTAAGGAATAACGACCTTAAATTATAAAAGGGGTTTTGCGAGAGAAACTTAACCTCCCTGTCATTGAACCCAAACTTAGTAAGCACTACCGGATCTTTCAGCATCTCGGTTGTATAAAACTTACCTCCGATCATTTTAAGCTGGTTCCCATCCTGTGCCGCTTCTGAACCTTCAGCATTAGGATAAGGGATTCCTGTAAGGTTAAACTCGTTTACATAGTCAAAAAAGCGCTCATAACCTGGTTTAGTAATATGGTCGGCACCAAAATCGGCGTATAGGCCATCGGATAAGCCATCCCTCCCGGTAAACACATGGCCTCCGTACCTGCCCGATGCTTCCAATACAACTACCTCATACCCGCTTTTCATCAATTCATAGGCACAGCAAAGGCCGGTAATGCCGGCGCCTGCCACTATTACTTTTTTACTTGCGGCGGGCAACGGCTTTTCACTTGCCAATAAGACGCCGGGGGCCAAAGCAGCGCCTGCACTTGCTATAAGTGTATTTTTAATGAATGTGCGTCTTTTTATATCCTTCATATTTTTATTGTAGAAGCGGATTATTACATTTTCCCTTTATGTTCCTTGATACATTGATATAATTGTCCTCCGGCGAGCAAAAAAGCACCCGTTCCATAAACCTCATTACTTTGTTCATTTACTTTGTCAGGGCTTGCACCTATAGGCTGAACATAACCCAGCATCCCATCCGTTTGTACAGCGGCAACTAATGCTATCCATGCTTTTTTGGCAACAGGCAGGTATTGCGATTTATTTAAAATGCCATGGTTAATTCCCCATAAAATAGCGTAACAGTAAAAACCTGTACCGCTTGTTTCTTTGATGGGGTAACTGTCCGGATCGAGCAGTGAAGCGTGCCAACTGCCATCAGGCTGTTGGAGCGAGGCTATCTTTGCAGCCATATCTTTAAACTGATCAACAAACTTTTTTCTTCGCGCATAATTCGGTGGCATATTTTCTATTACCCTTGCCAATCCGGCCAATACCCAGCCATTGCCCCTCGACCAAAATACTTTCGCCCCGTTTTTCTCTTTCTTATTTAAATAGCTGCCGTCACGAGAGTAGAGGTGAGCCTTTGTGTCATATAAATAATCTGTCGTTTTCCACCACAGCCCTGTAGCCTTATCCAGGTATTTCAAATCGCTTGTAGCAGTTGATAGGTAAGCCAACGCAGTTGGCCCCATAAACAAGGCATCGCACCATGCCCATTCCCGGCTTTGGATATTGTTTTTCCATTCCAATGATTCAGTAAAAGGAAGACCGACGATGCTATCTGCCAGGTGCTTAAATGGCGCAATCATTTCAGGCTTTTTATATTTCATATACAGCAATGAATAGGTTTGTCCAACGCAATAATCATCTGCAAGAAGCCTGTTGCTGCCTGTATTCCAATTCACGCTATTTCCAATTTCTATTAGTGCCTGGTCGTATTTTTCGTCGCCGCTCGTCTTGCTCAAGTCGAATAATCCGGTATACAGGGCGGCATTTGTCCAGTCTGTTTTCTTGTGTTTAAAACCATCTGTTTTCCATGATTGCAGTTGCCAGTCGCCAACGCGTTCCATTATTTTTAACACAGCGGCCGCGTTGAATATGGTGTCCTTTCCCACCAAAGGCTTTCTCCCATCATTTGCTTTTGAAGTACCCGCAATTAGTGTCAAAAAAAATACTATTAGGGCTTTATTTGGCAGGATGTATCTCATGTTATTTTATTACAGGATTCTGATTCTCAAACAAAAAGTTTATATCGACTAATCAATCGGGATTGAAAAATAAAATGTCGACCCCTGCCCTTCTTCGCTCTTTACGCCAATGCTGCCATTGTGTCTCTCAACAATCTCTGCGGCAATAAACAAACCGATGCCAAAACCCGGAAATGATCGTTCATTTCTACCTTCTACTCTAAAAAAACGTTCAAAAATTCGTTCCTGGTTAGCCCTGCTAATACCTATACCTGAATCTTCAACGGAGATCACTACATTATTGCCGGTGGTATTGCTCATTACTTTAATAACATTGGAATCTGGCGAGTACTTTACGGCGTTTGTAAGAAAGTTTATTAATACCTGTCCAAGCCTGTCCCTGTCGGCATTTACCAGGGGTTCAGCATTTTTTTCAA
>Ga0206898_10180_pt1 | contig 18300 bp, 14 predicted proteins | sample Alteio_BWOrgHeat_50_FD_153237 | JGI IMG/M metagenome (GOLD analysis project Ga0206898, IMG submission 153237) | Enriched cells from forest soil in Barre Woods Harvard Forest LTER site, Petersham, Massachusetts, United States -... | ecosystem: Environmental > Terrestrial > Soil > Temperate forest >...
CGGTACCGCCAATGAAGCCAAAGTGGTTGCCATGTCGGCTCCAAAAACAACTAACCTTTATAAATACGCGTTTGCAGCATGTCTTGCGCTACTAATTGCAAGCGTTTTTGCGTTGTTTAGCCTGTATAATCGCTTGCAGCAGTCAAATAGTCAAATAGCAGCCTTGCAGGCTGACAAACAACAGTTTGCGAACAAGGTTAACCTTTATGAAGACCAGTTGCAGGTATTCCGTGATGCTTCATTTAAAATGATGAAGCTGCAAGGCACCCCGCACGCACCCGGGGCATCGCTCACTATTGCCTGGAGCCCGAGCAAGAACAAAGTAATGATCGACATGGGATCCGCAAAAATGCCTGCAAATGATAAAGACCACCAATATCAGCTATGGGCGCTTGTTGGCGGTAAACCCGTTGATCTCGGTGTTTTTGATGCAGGTGCCGATTCTACCGACATGAAAGAAATGAAACCGATTGCTGCTGCCGATAATTTTGCAGTGACACTTGAACCGCGCGGAGGAAGCCAAAGCCCAACTATGGACCAAATGATGGTGATAGGGAAGTTTTAGTGCTTTGTAAATGATTGATTAAGTGAGTAGTTAACTATCTACAAACCAATCAACCCAATCAACTACCCACTCAATCAACCACTCTCTCATCCTACTGTTAAATTTTGTTAAAAAAGTAACTTTTTACGCCCTCCGGTGTAATATAACTTAACAACCTGCGTCATACTAGTGTTTAAAGAGAATTGAGAAAGCGATCAGAGATCCGGAGCCAGGATGTGTTTATTACCGTTTTGAGTATTTCGTTCTTTATAAGATCAGTTAATAGTTAAACTAAGCGATTGTACGATACTTACAACCGCTTTTTTTATGTCAATAACTTTGCCATAGTGAGCGGTAACCGCGCTGCAACCTGGCCGGGAAGCACTACATTAAGCCTGTTAGGCAAAGCCAGCTCATCCCCCGCTTTTCCATGGATATACGCGCCGATAATACATGCTTCCTCTGATGTGTATTGCTGTGCCAATAAGGCGGCAATGATGCCTGTAAGCACGTCTCCCATACCACCACTCGCCATAGCCGGATTACTTGTTGTATTAAAGTAAACCTTTCCCTGAGGTGTTATAACTAACGTATAATCGTTTTTTAAAAGAATATAAAAGTCATGTTCTTTGGCTTTGGCCCTACCTGTTTGGATCCGCTGCCACCAGTTTTTATGCTCCCCAAAAAGCCTGTCGAATTCCTTTACATGCGGTGTTAATACGCTGTTTTTGGGGATATCATGTAACATTTTTTTATGACCTGATAACAAGTTAAGTGCATCTGCATCAATAACTATCGGGCTTTTATAATCTGTTAAAACCTCGGTGAGCACAGCCAGTGCGGTTGCATCTTTCCCTAATCCGGGGCCAATGGCTATGGCGTTGAATTTGTCCCAGTCAATTTTGGGCACCGCTACGCCTTCCCTTACTATAGCCATAATTTCAGGCATATAGCTGTTCAGGGCAGTTAACCCGCTTTTAGGCACACAGGCGGTGGTTAAACCAGCCCCGGCATATACGCTCGCGCCAGCACTTAACAATGCGGCCCCCATTGTTTCAGGCTGGCCAGCTATGATAAGCGCATGCCCGTAAGTTCCCTTATTACTGAAACGGTGACGGGCTTTCAGCATCCGGCGCACATCTTTTTCTTCAATCGCCTGGTATGGAGAATTGAGCGAGCATATAAATTTTTCATTCAAACCAATATTCACCACTTCCCAGCAGTTGATGTATGGTGCTGATTCCGGCAGCAGGAAATTAATTTTGGGCGCCTGGAAGCTGATAACAAGGTCGGTTTTTAATACAACAGCATCCGGCGAAGTTTCGTCATCGGTAAAAAAGCCTGTGGGTACGTCAACAGCCACCACCGTTTTTTCCAGGTCATTAAGGTGGTTAATCAGCCGTTTATAATCCCCTTCAAGCGGCTTGTTTAAACCGCTGCCTAATAGCGCATCAATAATAACTTCACTTTCTTCCAGGGGAAACTCTTCATTCTTGCCGATTTCTGATAAAGCGATTGATGTTTGCTGGATCCTTTTTAGATTGACGTTAAAATCGTCGGATGATTTGTCGGAGAACCGTGCAATTTTAACACTCACCTTCTTGTATTGATGCTCATCAAGCATTCTTGCAATGGCCAGTCCATCGCCGCCATTATTGCCGGTACCGCAGTAAACAGCTATCGCCTGTTTCTTATCAGGAAAGTGATTAACGAACCAACCCACAAATGCTTTTGAGGCCCGTTCCATCAGATCGATGGAGGCAATAGGCTCGTGGGCTATCGTATAAGCATCAGCTTCGCGGATCTGGGCGGAGGTTAACAGCTGTATCATAGATGTTAAAGTTACGATTGTTTGTTTTTGTTTGGATCAACAGCGTCACAATTAATACCCAATGGCATAGAGTTTCAGCAATCCATTTCGTGGAAATAAATAATGGTATCAAGAACATCAATAAACGTAACCGACTTATCACTATAATCAACAACTTCAACCTTTGGCGTAACAGTATGGCCAACCACCTGGTGATACCCATCCAACATATCCGCTTTCATTTCCGTGCGGTCGGCCCAGGTGATTCCGCCATGCCCATATCCACCCCTGATACTCCCGGCCCGGTGCAGCAAGTCCCGTTGCGATGTCTGTTCTACCTTATTAAGCATGTCGGCAACCGTATCATCTTCGCCCTTAATTTTCCGCAGCAAAGGCAGCTCCAAAAACTCCGCATACCATGAATTTGTAACGCCTGCATGTGTAAATAAGTGACTCCCTCTTTGATAAGCAACTTTAAAAAGATCTTTGTTATCATTAAACAGCTTTGTTAACATAAGCTTCATTCCGGGGCGAAAACCGGAAGATCTGTAATGCGGATAATAAAGGTATTGCGCGTCATGGTTACCAATCAATAATTCAACCTTGCCGGGATGATCTTTTTTTAATTGGATGATCTCTCGTAGATTTTGAGCTATCTGAAGGTCGGGCACAGTCCAGTGATCCACGTAATCGCCCAAAAACACAATTTTATCGTAAGCGTCAATATTGATGCCCTTCCAGCAATCTTTGCCATGCAGGTCGCCGATGATAAGGTGCTTCATCCGGGTTATAATTTACGAAACAAATCTACTAACAAAGTCATAATGTGCCGGCAAGCAAGACCTTCCATGCCGCTTCAACCATGCCGGCAGCAAGTAACTCCTTCGCTTTTAAATGCAATTGTATTTCACGGGTTTGGCTGTCGCCGATAGTGGCATCCAGTAAGTCTTTTATCTCTGTTGTTTGTGCGTAGATCTCAACCTCTTCATCATCGGGCAGCGCTTCCACATTACCCAGCTGACCCAGGTTATTACCGGTGAGTATTTTTGAGTTACGTATGGCAAAAGGCAGGGCATCAACACCAATGCCTATGTTCCGGTTTGGTTTGGCAACTTTAAAAAGGTTGTCCTGCGTTACTCTGCAGTACCAATCGCCGCCGAGGCGCGCCACATGGTCAATTTTATGCTAATCTATCTTCCCTTCGCTATCCAGTATTGCCTCATCAATATGCATCAGCTTAATTTCAGCGATTACCAGGTTGCCTGCGCCATGGGTATTGCCCAATGAAATAATATCCTTAACCACACACTCAAACTGTACGGGCGACTCTGCTACCCTTGGCGGTTTTACCAGGTCAGACGGCAGCATGGTTAGTCCTGCTTTAATAAACTCGTTTATACCCTTTGCATATTCAACACTCGATAGTGATACCTGCTGCACCATATTGTAATTAACAATATTGATCACACATTCGGGGACTTCCCTCAAATTCTCCAGCGTGTGTTTGGTGGTGTTATCACGCACCCTCCGCGAAGGCGAAAAAACACAAATGGGCGGATTGGTACTGAAAAGGTTAAAAAAGCTAAACGGGCTAAGATTTATATTCCCTTCTTTATCAATAGTGGATGCAAAGCATATTGGGCGTGGGGCTATGGCATATTGCAGGTAGTTGTGCAATTCTGCGGTGGATAGATCAGATAATTTTATAGTAAGCATGATTATAATGGAGACACATTGCCTCTTTTGTCTGAACTATGATTTTTAGGATTTGAGGATTACCAGGATTGAACGTTTTAATAAAAATCATTAAATCTTTGAATCCTAAAAATCATAGTTCAGACAATTTTTACTTTTTCTTTAATTCTAAAATGGAAAACTCACTATCGGCTTTCTCAATAATATTCCCCAACATCCCTAAGCCGGTTACTTCCATTTCAACAAGGTCGCCGGGTTGTAGCCATTGTGGCTGGTAATCGGGGTCATTGAGCAGTCCTGTTCCGTTGAGTTCAAGGAAACATCCTGTACCAACGGTTCCAGACCCTATCACATCGCCGGGCAATACGTCGCAGCCATAAGCGCAACGTTCTATTATCTCGGCAAATGTCCAGTCCATATCGGCCATGCTGCCTTTAGATACCTCTTTGCCGTTCACAGCACACTTCATTTCCAGCTTGTAGGCATTGCCGGTATGTCCGGGTTTGGGCGCTATTTTATAAGGCTCAAGCTCATCAGGCGTAACCAGCCACGGGCCGATAACTGTACAGAAGTCCTTGCCTTTGGCAGGGCCAAGGTTCAGCAGCATCTCTTCCAGTTGCAGGGTACGGGCGCTCATGTCATTCATTATCATGTAACCCGCAATGAGACTATCAGCATCGGCTGCCTTAATATTCCTGGCTTTTTTGTTGAGTACTACGGCAACCTCCAGCTCAAAATCAAGCTTTTGGAAATGGTCCGGCATACATTCTATCTCACCAGAGCCTTGTATAGCATTGTGATTAGTAAAGTAAAATATAGGATATTGGTCAAACTCGGGTATCATGCCCACTTTGCGGTTGCGCCGGGCTGTTTCTACGTGCTGCCTGAAAGCGTATCCATCGCGACACGAAGTTGGATGAGGAACTGGCGCCATCATCTCAAAAAACAGTTCCTCTTTAGCTTCCATCTTTCCCGATGCAATAGCTTTATTAATGCGCTGTGCACGTTCCATCAGCTCATCACCACCCCATAAAAACTCATTCATATTATCGGGGATCAGCTTATCGCACGAGTTGAGGTTATAAATATGGCCCTTTATAAAAACGCCCAAATGCTCCTCGTCTTCGGTTTTGTAGGATACTAATTTCATAGGTTATAATGGTTATGGAGGTTACGGAAATCAAAGCTAAGTTATTTTGTTGATAGTTGATTGGGTTGATTATGTTGATTGGGTTAATTAGCACAATCTTAATCAACTACTCACGTATGATAGTTGATTGGGTTGATTAAGTTGACTGGGTTAATTAGCACAACCTTAATCAACTGCCCACCTAATCAACCTAATTAACCATTTGTATCCTAACTATATTACATCTAACTTTGTGTAGCAATTATGAGCATACAAAAACATTTTCTTTTTTCCCTTGGCCTCACTTCAATGAGTGATGCTTCTTCTTTCAGGGATGCTATGCTTGCTAAGATCGTTTTGGCGCAATACTAATTTGTCGGAAAAGTTATAATAGTTGTAGTTATTGTAAAGGTTAAAAAGGGGTAAATGCTTCTAAACCGTTATTAAACTGCTGCAACCATTTAACATCTTCAAACCATTACAACTACTTAAACGTTTCTAACTTGTTAACTAAAACGAACCATGCCCGTTTATCATTCATTAGGAGCTATCCCGCCTAAGCGGCATACGCAGTTCCGTAAGCCAGATGGCACCTTATATGCCGAAGAACTGGTGTCAACCGAAGGGTTTTCCAGCCTTTATTCGCTGGTATATCATACGTACCCTCCAACCATAGTTAAGGAACTCGGCGAACCCTATTCTGTTGAGCCAAAAATAGCCCGTGAGAAGCACCTTAAACATACCAGTCTGATAGGCTTTAAAATTGAGGCGGAAGATGATTACCTGAAAAGCCGTAAACCTGTATTGGTAAACAGCGACCTGCATATTTCACTCGCAGCACCGCGCAAATCAATGACCGACTACTATTATAAAAATAGCCAGGCCGATGAAGTGGTGTTTATTCATGTGGGATCGGGAACGCTGAAGACCGGTTATGGTAATATCAAATTTGCTTACGGCAATTATCTTATTATCCCTCGCGGAACGATTTATCAGATGGAATTTGATACACCTGATAACCGGTTGTTCATCGTGGAAAGCTTTAGCCCGATCCGGGTGCCTAAACGTTATACTAATGCGTACGGACAACTGACAGAACAATCTCCTTATTGTGAACGTGATATAAAGCGCCCCGCCAACTTGGAGACGCATGATGAAAAGGGTGATTTTAAGGTGCTGATAAAAAAGCAGGGGTTGATATATCCGTACATCTATGGTACACATCCTTTTGATTTTATTGGATGGGATGGCTTTCATTATCCCTGGGCATTTTCTATACACGATTTTGAGCCGATTACCGGCCGTTTGCACCAGCCGCCGCCGGTGCACCAAACGTTTGAAGGACATAACTTTGTGATCTGCTCTTTTGTACCGCGTAAGTTTGATTATCATCCGTTATCTATCCCTGCACCATATAACCACAGCAATGTGGACAGCGATGAGCTTTTATATTATGTAGATGGTGATTTTATGAGTCGCAAGAGCGTAGTTAAAGGACAAATCACACTGCACCCTGGCGGCATTCCGCACGGTCCGCATCCCGGATCGGTAGAGAAATCGATCGGCAAAGAATCAACCGATGAATTAGCGGTAATGATAGACCCCTTTCGTCCGCTGATGCTGACGGAAGATGCCATAAAAATAGAAGACGAAAATTATTACAAGAGCTGGGCGGGTTAAGCCCCTCGCAACCCTCCCCGGTAGGGAGGGCTTTAAAAACTTAAAACGAAAAGTCTCCCCTACCGGGGGAGATCTAGAGGGGGCTAACTCACCATGCAAACACTAACCGAAAATAAACCAACCAAAACAACTGATTTTTTACCCCTTAACGGGACAGATCATGTTGAATTTTACGTGGGCAATGCCAAGCAGGCTGCCTATTATTATAAAACCGCCTTCGGGTTTCAGGACCTTGCTTATGCCGGCCCGGAAACTGGCGTGCGCGACAGGGTATCGTACGTGATCCAGCAGGGCAAAATACGCCTGGTTTTAACTACACCGTTAAGATCAGACCACCCCATAGCAGAGCATATTAAAAAACATGGCGATGGCGTAAAAATAATAGCGCTATCTGTTGATGATGCTTACGACGCTTTTGAGCAGACTACATCCCGCGGCGGTGTGCCTTACCGGGAACCCGAAACATTAACCGACGAAAACGGCGAAGTGCGTACCAGCGGGATAAAACTATATGGGGAAACTGTTCACCTTTTTGTGGAACGAAAAAACTATACGGGAACATTTTTACCGGGTTATCAAAAAATGGAATCGGCTTATAATCCGCCGGTTACAGGATTATTGTATATTGACCATTGCGTTGGAAATGTGGGCTGGCATAAGATGAACGAATGGGTAAATTTCTATGAGGAGATCATGGGCTTCAAGAATATCTTAACCTTTGATGATAAGATGATCTCGACCGAGTACTCAGCCCTGATGAGCAAGGTGATGAGTAATGGCAACGGGTATGTTAAATTCCCTATAAATGAACCTGCCGAGGGCAAAAAGAAATCGCAGATAGAAGAATATCTTGAATTTTATGAGGGCGAAGGCATCCAGCACCTGGCCCTGGCAACAGAAAACATTGTTAAAACCGTAACCGACCTGCAAAACAGGGGCATAGAATTCCTGACGGTGCCAACCTCCTATTATGATGAACTGACCGACCGTGTAGGCCATATTGACGAAGACCTTGAACCGCTAAAAAGATTAGGCATACTTGTTGACAGAGATGATGAAGGTTACCTGTTGCAAATATTTACCAAACCGGTAGAAGACAGGCCTACACTGTTCTTTGAGATCATTCAGCGCAAAGGCGCAAAATCATTTGGCGCAGGGAATTTTAAAGCCTTGTTTGAAGCCATCGAACGTGAGCAGGAATTGAGGGGGAACCTGTAGGAAGTCGGATGTCTGAGGTCGGATGTCCGAGGGGTTGATTCTCTGCTTCGATCATGAAATTAAGTATTTGAGCGTGTGGCTATCCACGTGCTTTGCCTTGACCGTGTCTATATTTTCTAACAAAAATTTAATCTGAAATAAGTTTAACTGTCGGATAATTTCCGATATTTATGCCATTAAAACTTTTAGTTATAGTCTATAACCAATTCGCAATTTATGAATTATCATATGAACAATCTTCCTGAACGCGTTGCAAAACCACGTAATAGCGGTATCACTATGGTGATGGATAAAGGGCTGAGCTTGCGTCAGGCCGAGGATTTTATTGAAGTTGGGGGCGCCTATACCGACCTTATCAAATTAGGTTGGGCAACATCATTTGTTACGCCAAACCTTGACCAAAAATTAAAGATCTACCGCGAAGCGGGCATCCCTGTATATTTTGGAGGCACATTGTTCGAAGCGTTTATTATGCGGAACCAGTTTGATGATTATTGCAGGATACTCGATAAATATAAAATGGAGCACGTAGAGGTGTCAGATGGTTCTATTGAAATTGAGCACGATATAAAATGTGAGTATATCCGGAAATTAAGCCAGCACTTAACGGTAATATCCGAAGTAGGATCGAAAGATATTGAAAAAGTATTCGCGCCTTACAAATGGATAAAATTAATGCAGGCCGAAATTGACGCAGGCTCATGGAAAGTTATCGCCGAAGCGCGTGAAAGCGGCAACGTCGGCATATACCGCGATTCGGGTGAAGTTAGGCAGGGCCTTGTCGATGAGATCCTGACGCAGATCCCCGAAGAGACTATCATCTGGGAAGCCCCTCAAAAGGCACAGCAGGTGTGGTTCATCAAACTGATAGGCGCGAACGTGAGTTTAGGGAACATCGCCCCTACAGAAGTCATTCCATTAGAGACCCTTCGTTTAGGCATCAGGAGCGATACGTTTCATCATTTTTTGTAAGACCCTTTTCCTCGCTGAAGCCCCCCACTTCTGTTCGACTATCAAAACACCACGAAAAGCATCGGACCTTTCGTGCAGTTTTTTGAGATAGATTAGTTAAATTTGTTAGATAAAAGATGCTGTTATGTCTGTAGCCGAAGTAAAAGAAACCAAGACAAATCTTAAAGCATGGATAGATCAACTATCGGATGTGAACATGCTTAATATGTTAGAGGGGGTACGGATTCTAAATGCAGACAAAACCTCGTGGAATGATCTTTCTGAATATCAGAAAGAGAACATTAACGCCGGATTAGATGATATCAAAAATGGACGCGTCATGTCATCTGAAGAATTCTGGCAGCAGCTAAAAAATGGCTGATACTTCACCATGTAAAATAATCTATACCAAACGCTCCCTTGATAATATCAGGACGATAAAGAGTTATTTACTTTATAAATTTACTCAAAGGGAAGTTGATAATCTTTATCGGATGATTAGCGATTTTGAAAGTGTTGTCACGTTTTTCCCTCAACTCTATCCTTTAGTTATCAATAACAAAAAGATACGGCGCGCTGTCTTGAGTAAACAACTTTCGGTATTTTATACTTACTCGAAGGACACTTTGATAATTACAGCTATACTAGACAATAGGATGGATACTTCCAGATGGCCTAAATAAGGTAAGCAATTTGTCTAAGAAGCATCGCGGAATGCACAATGCGTTTATTTTCAATGTATTTTGGCAATAACCCAATCCTCCCATTAAAATATCACCCATTGTTGCTAATATTACAGTTTGAAAGCATTGCCCATTGAAGGCAAGCCAAATCTCATATCTAATAAAATGAAACATTACGGTCTTATCGGTTATCCGCTATCACACTCCTTCTCAAAACAATTCTTTACTGAAAAGTTTGAAAAGGAAAAGATCACGGATACTGAATATCATGTTTTCCCATTGGAGCATATCACGGGATTGCCTGCCTTGCTAAAATCGCATCCTGATTTATGTGGCCTTAATGTTACTATCCCGCATAAATTGTCGGTTTTGAAATACCTTGACTGGATTGAGCATGATGCTAAGACAGCCGGTGCGGTAAACTGTATCCGCATCAGCTCTGAAAGCCCCGTAGAAGCTGCATTTTCAGGCGAAGTTGGGGTAAAAGGGCACGATTTCAGGCTCGAAGGTTTTAATACAGATATTTATGGTTTTGAAATGTCCCTGCGGCCGCTTTTAAAAAACCACCACGACCAGGCGCTTGTATTGGGCGACGGCGGTGCTGCCCGTGCGGTTAAGTGCGTATTGGAAAGCCTGGGCATCAATTTCCGTGTAGTGACCCGCAAGCCCTTCCCGGGAAACTTATTGTTTAGCGAGTTGAAACCGCATCATATAAAACAACACACGCTCATTATTAATACTACTCCTTTAGGAACTTCCCCGAATATCGACGAATGTCCCCCAATCCCTTACGATGCCATTACCGACGACCACTTACTTTACGACCTGATCTACAATCCCGAAAAAACCTTATTTTTAAAGAAAGGCGAGAAAAAAGGGGCCGCTATAAAAAACGGATATGAAATGTTAGTATTGCAGGCCGAAAAGTCATGGGAAATATGGACATCAAAAGAAAAGCATCCGTGAAACAACTTCTAATACTTGTAATGGCAGCGCTATGCTTTGCCTCGTGCCAGGGCACTCATGATTACTCGCCAAAGCCGAGAGGTTACTTCCGGATAGTTTTCCCAAAAAAGGATTACAGGCCGTACACGGAAAACTGTCCGTTTACTTTTGTATACCCAAAATATGCAGCAATTGAGCCTGATACTATTAAGGGCGCAAAACCCTGTTGGCTGAATATGCAGTTCCCGCAATTTAAAGGGACGCTGCATTTGAGTTATGAGCACATATTATCAAAAAAAGAGTTTAATGAATTGATAGAGGACGCGCATAAACTAAGCTTTAAACACACCGTAAAAGCCACCGGCATTGACGAGGGCGTGATCAAATTTCCTGAGCGCAAAGTTTATGGTATTTATTACACCATTGAAGGCAATGCCGCATCTTCAGTCCAATTTTACCTTACCGACAGTACCAGGAATTATATCCGCGGGGCACTATATTTTAATACTGAACCACGCCTCGACTCTATACAGCCTGTACTCACTTTTGTGAAACAGGATGTTGATGTAATGATAAAAAGCTTCAGGTGGAAATAGGGTCCGAGAGTCGGGAGGATAAGAGTAAAGCTCACACCTTTTTCCTTTCCTTTTTACCCTTTTGCCTCACCATTATTCCGCCCTCAAACTATTCACCGGATTTACCATTGCAGCCTTAATAGTTTTAAACGCGATGGTAGCAAATGCTATAATAATTCCGGCAGATAGCGAAATCGCGAACATCCACCAGCTGATATTTGCCCGGTAAGGAAAGCCCTGAAGCCAGTTGTTCATAAAATACCACGCCAGTGGCCACGCTATTACATTGCCGATCAAAATCAGTTTAAAATATTGTTTGGAGAACAGCATGACAATATTGGGAACGCTTGCCCCCACAACTTTCCGGATGCCGATCTCCCTGGCCTTTTGTGTAACTGAATAGGTTACCAAACCCAACAGGCCAAGGCAGGACACAAATATCGCGATGAAAGTAAAAATACCGCTCATCTGCTGTGCGCGCTGGTCCTGGATATAATCTCCCTGGAAAATATCGTTTAAAAATCCATAAGAAAAAGGTGTGTCCGGGTTCAGTTTCTTCCAGTTATCCGAAGCGTATTTTAGGGCTGCCGGTATTTGCCGTCCATTAACTTTGGCCACAATTGTACTGCATCTTAAAGGGTTTACAGTCATAATAGCGCATGGACCAATAGAGGCGTGCAATGAAAAATAATGATAGTTTTTAACCACGCCCACCACTTTGTATTTGTAAACTACGCCGTTGTGCAGGTGTGATACAAATTTGCCGGGGGCAGTGTAGGGGTCAAAACCCAACAACTTCGCCGCTTCTTCGTTTAACACGATCTGCTTACCGAAGTCATGTAGTTCCATGTCCTCCTGCATATTGGTATTTGTAAATGCTTCAGGGGCAAAATTGCTTCCGGCTATCAATTGCAAGCCCAGGGTTTTTAAGTAGTTTTCATCAGCAAAGTCTAGGAATACGATTTGCTTCTCATTCATGGTTTTTTCCGATGGGTACAGGTTCATATCCCCGGATACCAAGGGCGCTGCAGCATTGGTGACCGATTTAAAATTTGGATTGCCGGCAAGCTGCTTTGCCAAAATAGCGCTGTTTTTTTGCGCCTGTTCCCCGTTCAAATTAAGCACCAATTGCTGGTCCTGGTCAAAACCCGGCTTCGCGTTAAGCATAAAATGAAGCTGGTTCCAGATTACAACAGTAGCGAATATGAGGCAGGTTGAAATAACAAATTGCGATACGATCAATACTTTGCGGACGCTGAATACAGTTTTGCCGCTAGTCACTTTTCCTTTTAAAACCTGTACTGCTTCAAATGATGAAAGATAGAAAGCAGGATAAATGCCTGCGAGAAGCCCGGTGATCATCGTTATCAGCAACACCCACAATATTAAATTGCGGTTCTCCCTCGCAAAAAACGATAACGACTGCCCCGTCAAATTGTTAAATACCGGCAAAAACAAAAATGCCAGCAACGTCGCCACTATTAACGCGAAAATGCTGATAGCTATGGTCTCGATCAAAAACTGGTAACGAATGGAACTTTTCCCCGCGCCAAGCACACGGCGCACACCCACTTCGCGTGCGCGGCTTATGGCCTGCGCTGTAGTAAGGTTCATATAGTTGATGCAACCCAGGGCCAGTATAATCAGGGCGATAGAAACCAGCAGGTACAGGTATTTCATATTGCCTTGCTTATAAGCGAGATAATCCTGGAACCCGGATGAATTGAGATGAATGTCTTTAAGCGCCTGTAACGAGTTGGTAATATGATCGCCGTGGGCTTTCAGCTCGGCGCCCGCATGTCGCTGCAGATAAGCATTCAACTCGTTAATAACATGTTGCACGTCACTGCCGTGCTTCAATCTAATATAGGTGTAAAAGTTATCATTAACTACCCAGCTATTGTTGTTGGCCATTTGCTCCCTGATGCGATCGCTGTTGTTCGATGCAAAAAAATCAGCCTGAATGTGGTTTAAGAAATCCTCCCTAAAAACACCAGTTATGGTATATATAACGCCTCCTGCCTTTAGTGTTTTCCCGACCGGATAAGTATTTCCAAAAAGTTTCGTAGCCAGCGACTCGGAAAGTACCATGGTATTTGGCGCGGCAAAAGCCGTTTTCCGGTCCCCGTGTAAAAAGTGGAAGGAAAGTAAATCAAAAAATTCCGGATCAACCCAGTAACCGGAATCTTCAGTATATGGGGTAGTATTACTGACACCCTGCGCCTGCACAATGGTGGCGCCATATGTGGGGTCCATACGGCTTACCTGCTCAATTTCGGGGATCTCGCTTTTTAGATATTTAGCATACGGCAAACCGACCGTGGGCGCCTGGCTGCCGCCGCCAAAGTCAGAAGTCACCCTGTAAATGTCTTCGCCGTGATCAAATCCCTTATCAAAACTAAACTCATGCTGGCAAAACATAAAAACAAGGGCACAGGATGCCAGGCCAACAGACAGGCTTAAAACATTGATAGTGGTAGTAGCTTTGCGCTTCCATAAATTGCGAAGCGCCAGTTTCAGGTAGCTTTTGAACATAACGTTTTGGCTTATTTTCAAAAATAAGAATGTTAATGCCAACTGGTATTTGTAATTACTTTATTTAACAGATTTTAACTTTGTAGTTGAATGGATAAGGTCGTATAGATGCAACATCGGGATTCAGGTACCCGACAGCAACAAATTACATCCGTTTAACATTAATTCAATAAATTGCTGTTAAACTTGCACCAGTGAAACTATCACGGGCATATTACCTATGGAAAACATAAGCAGCCCGTGTTGGTTTCATTACCAAACAACAAAGCCTATTAAATGAAGATCGGAATAGTTTGTTACCCAACCTTTGGCGGAAGCGGGGTTGTCGCTACAGAGCTGGGCAAGGCCCTTGCCGACCGCGGTCACCAGGTTCATTTTGTCACCTATAATCAACCGGCCAGGCTCGACCTGTTTTCCGAAAACTTGTTCTATCACGAGGTATCGGTATCCAATTACCCGCTCTTTGATTTTCCACCCTACGAACTTGCCTTAGCAAGCAGGCTTGTTGACGTGGTCCGATTTGAAAAGCTTGATATTTTACATGTACATTACGCCATTCCGCATGCCTCAGCAGCGTTTATGGCTAAGCAGATTTTGTTAACCTACGGCATCTATATTCCGGTAGTTACAACGCTGCATGGTACGGATATCACATTAGTAGGCCGCGACCGCACCTTTAAACCGGTGGTTACTTTTTCCATAAATAAGTCCGACGGCGTTACGGCAGTGTCCGAACATTTGCGAAGTGACACTTACCAGTTCTTCGAGATTGAGAACGACATAAAGGTAATCCCCAATTTTATCGATCTTACCCGTTTCAGCCTTAAACCCAAGGACCATTTTAAAAAGGCCATAGCGCCATTTGGCGAAAAAATAATTATACATACTTCAAACTTCCGGAAGGTGAAGCGTACGGATGATGTGATCCGGATATTTGCCAAGCTGATTAAACGCATCCCGGCAAAATTGCTAATGGTGGGCGACGGTGTAGAACGGTCACGCTGTGAGCAGTTAAGCCGTGACCTTGAAGTTAGTAATGATATCCGTTTTTTGGGCAAACAGGATGCGATTGAAGAAATACTGTCTGTATCAGATCTTTTTTTAATGCCCTCGGAATCAGAAAGCTTTGGCCTGGCCGCCCTTGAAGCTATGGCATGCAAGGTGCCGGTAATCAGCTCAAATGCCGGTGGTTTGCCGGAGCTAAACGTGGATGGCGAAACCGGTTTCCTTAAGGACGCAGGTGATGTAGATGGAATGGCTGAAAAAGCAATCTATATCCTTGAAGACGAAACACGTCTGCAGCAATTCAAAAACAATGCACTTGAGCGCGCAAAACAGTTCGATCTGGCAAATATCCTTCCGGCTTATGAGAATTACTATGTAGAGGTAATTGAAAGGACAAAGGAAAAAGCCCTTTAACTTCATAGAAGACGGAAGATCAGAAGCAAAAGCTTTCTGTGAAATGCCGGCCACCAAAGGGGCGAACGGCGTGACACCAGTTTTTAACTTTCGAACAACAAGCAAAGCCCTTATAATTTTAAGAACAGTTCCGCCAATAAATTTATTGCCGGAAAGCGGCATTTATTTCATCAGTGACTTAGTTTAGCTGTCTCCGGCAGCGCAGCTTTCGCTGCACCGCCTTCAACAACTGGGGTATATAAACTAGGGGTATTAAGTCAATTTAATCAGATCCGGCTTACTATACCGCTTTCAACACGCTTGCGGTACGACCAGAAGAACACAATTGGGAAAACAAAGAGATTAAATATGGTATTGGTGATAAGACCGCCAATTACCACAATGGCAAGTGGCCTCGAGGCCTCTGAACCTATTCCGTGTGACATGGCCGCGGGCAATAAGCCGATGGCCGCCATCATGGCTGTCATCACTACCGGACGTAACCGGTCAGCAACGCCGTCCTTTATGGCGATAGCGAAGGATGTCCAGGTGGTGTGGTGCTTTAATTCCGTTATATTACTTTTAAACTTGGTAATCAGGATCACACCGTTTTGTACACAAATGCCAAACAGCGCAATAAATCCGATACCGGCTGAAATGTTAAAGTTTACGCCAGTTATCAGCAATGCGAGTATGCCGCCCATAATTGCAAAGGGAACATTGTTGAGCACCAGCAATGAGTCCCTGAAATTGCCGAACAGGATAAATAGTATAAAGAAAATGATTAACAGGCTGATGGGCACTACCTGGCTAAGCCTTTTGGTGGCACGCTGCTGGTTTTCAAAATCCCCTGCCCATTGTAGTGAATAGCCTTTTGGCAGTTTGATCTGTGCATCAACTTTATCCTGCGCTTCTTTAATGGTACTACCCATATCCCGGCCACGGATAGAAAATTTGATGGCGCCGTAACGCTGGTGATCATCACGGTAGATCATGCTGATCCCGGTAATTTTTTTAATGCTGGCTATCTCACGAAGCGGTACGGTATTGTTATTCAGTGTTGGCACACGCAGGTCGCCAATGGATAATTCATTATTCCTGAAATCTTCGGGATAGCGGATGCGCAGGTCAAATTTTCGTTCCCCCTCATAGATCTGCGTGGCTGCCTTCCCGCCAATGGCCATCTCAATAACGGCATTTGCATCGGCGGCTGTTACACCATACTGCGCCATCTCTTCCTGGTTAAGGTCTATCTGGAGTTCTGGTTGCCCGATGTTGTGAAGTATGCCCAGGTCCTCAATCCCTTTTACACCCTTTAATATAGAGTAAATACTTTGCTCGCGGTCTTCGATATATTTATAATCATCGCCAAATAGTTTTACAACGATGGAGCCTTTCACACCCGATACCGCTTCTTCCACGTTATCAGAAATAGGCTGTGAAAAATTGATATCAATTCCCGGGAAAAACTTTAATTTTTCCTGCATCCGCTCAATAAGCTCTTCTTTGGTTTCTTTCCTTTTCCATTGGTCCTGCGGATAAATGTCAACATGGAATTCTATATTATAAAAACCGGTAGCATCGGTTCCATCATTTGGCCGGCCGGTTTGTGACATTACCTGCTTTACCTCATCAAAACTTAGGAAGATATTACGCATTTCGTTGGCCAGCTTTACCGATTCTTTTAACGATATGCTTAAGGGACCTGTAGCCCGGACATAAATAGCGCCTTCATTGAGTTCTGGTAAAAATTCGGTTCCCAGGAAAGTAAAAGCAAACAAGCTGAGCACCAATGAAGTAATGGCAACCGGGAAAACTATTTTCCGGAACTTAAAACAAAAGGTGTAGAAATGCATGGCATTGCGCGTAACGAATTCTACAAAGACATTATGCTTTTCTTTAACGTCTTTTCGCAGGAGCACACTGGCCAGCGCCGGAACGAAAGTAAATGTCAGGATAACTGCCCCTAATAATGCAAAACCCAATGTCCATGCCAGGGGAGAAAACATCTTGCCTTCCACCTTCTCGAAACTGAATATGGGAAGCAAACCCGTAATGATGATCAGTTTGGCAAAAAATATACCCTTGCCGTTTACAAGGCTGGCCTTTTTTATAAGACCGAGTTTGCTGATCTTATTAAAGTTTGCCATGCCCACCTCTTTTGCCCTGTGGTCGAGTATTACGAAGATCCCTTCCACCATTACTACGGCACCGTCTATTATGATCCCGAAGTCGATAGCCCCCATTGACAGAAGATTGGCGGACATGCCCTTTAGCTTTAAGCAAATAAATGCGAACAGAAGCGCAAGCGGGATGATCAGCGATACAATTAAGGTGGTGCGCCAATCGGCCATGAAAAGGAATACAATAATTGTCACGAACACTATGCCCTCTGCCATATTGTGCAATACGGTACCGGTTGCAAAATTCACCAGGTCTTCACGATCATAAAATGTCTTCAGCTTAACATCATCGGGCAATATTTTATTGTTGAGGTCTTTTATCTTTTGCTTAAGGTTTTTTATAACCACACTGGGGTTTTCACCTTTGCGCATCACCACAATACCTTCAATAACATCAGGGTCTTTATCCCGGCCTACCTGTCCCAATCGTGGCAGCGCCGACTCGGTAACTTCGGCTATAGTTTTTACATATATTGGAGTGCCCTTAATATTGTTTATGACTATATTCTTGATTTCAGAGATATTATTCAGCAAGCCTATCCCTCTAACGGCGTAAGCCTGACCACTTTGCTCAATAACATCCCCCCCAACGTTTACGTTACTTTTCGAAACAGCATCATATAATTGCAACGGCGTTACGTTGTATTGTACAGCTTTTTGGGGATCAATAGTTATCTGGTATGTCTTTACTTCACCGCCAAAGCTATTAACGTCGGCGATGCCCGGAACCGCCCGGATTTCTCGCTCTACAACCCAGTCTTCAATGGTTTTCAATTCACGGGTTGATCGGCGATTGCTGGTCAAAGTGAATCGATATATTTCGCCTGTCGGCCCATAAGGAGGTTCTACTGAAGGGTTAACGCCATCGGGAAGATTTGCATCTCCCAAATGGTTGTTGATCTGCAGGCGTGCGAACGCGTAATCCACATCGTCATCGAAAGTTATTTTAACCAC
>Ga0206898_10142_pt2 | contig 18227 bp, 13 predicted proteins | sample Alteio_BWOrgHeat_50_FD_153237 | JGI IMG/M metagenome (GOLD analysis project Ga0206898, IMG submission 153237) | Enriched cells from forest soil in Barre Woods Harvard Forest LTER site, Petersham, Massachusetts, United States -... | ecosystem: Environmental > Terrestrial > Soil > Temperate forest >...
TCCTTAATGAAGCTGCCGTTTTTTGTGCTAAACGCCATACTTTTAACAAGTATATTTAAATGCAGGTCAGCCCGCCAGCCGCTATCGGGAAAATCCATTTTGCTTTTCAGCTCGTTTACCTGGAATTTAAAAAGTTTTTTTGCTCTGCGATCATCCACAGTAAATGTTACATTATGGAGATTGACTTTGCGAAATTGCGCCGGCGAACCGCTTTTGGTTTTATTGTTTTTTTTGGTAGTGTCTTTTTTAAAGATAGAAGTATTACTATATCCAGTACTATCGGTATAAAGATCAACCGCGGCATCGTCTATATTAATATGTTTTATACTGATATTTCCTTTCAATAAAGCCGCTACATTTATGGTCACATCAAGTTTTTTCGCTTCCAGCAGGGTTTGATGATGATGCTCCCACTCGTTATCCCGCAAGGAAACATTTAACAATATGACCGACAAATTTGGAATACTTTTAAAGAATGAAGTTTCGAGGCCTCCAACGGTTAGTTTACCATTCAGATTTTTATTAAGATCGGTGGTAACAAGCGAAAGTATTTTTGCTTTATGCCCTGATACATATATGGATAGGCCAATTAAAAGTATAATTAGTAGAAGTATTAAAGCTCCGACTATTTTCAATAACATTTTTAACCAGCCCGCCATATAGCATTAAAAATAAGTATTAAAATCTGAATTAAGTTGCTGAGTTGTTAAACTTAAGATAGGAGCCTCAAAGCTAAGTAAGTGACAACTATAAAAATCTGCTATTTTATATAATACAGGTTGCACATTGCGAAATGGAACAAGTATTTTAAGAAAAACCAGGAAATTATTGCGCCATCTGCATTGCAATTAGGACGCTGGTGTTGCGCTTTTATTTTGATGACTACTAATAACGTACTATTATTTGTCTGCAAAGGCCTGCTTAATTAAAATATTGTTTGTCGCACGCAACTTCTTTCCAATTCAATCATCTTTTAAACAGGTTTAAATCTTTTAAAAGCATGAAACGTTTGCAACTTGTATTTGTAAGTCTACTTTTATTTTTTTCAACGTCAATTTCATTGGCCCAAACCACTGTTTCTGCGCCGGATACACTTGTATATAGCCAACCCGGTAAACAACAATTGAAAGCTTACGTTTTCAAGCCTTCACACGGTTACGGTCGAAGCCCTGCGGTTTTGTTATTCCACGGAGGGGCCTGGAGATTAGGTGAACCTGCCTGGACATTTCAAAGGGCCATGCAATTTGCTGAAATGGGAATGGTGGCAATTTGTATTGAATACAGATTAGCTAATGATGGGCTGTCGCCGGTTGATGGGGTAGAGGATGCCTGTACTGCTTTTTCGTGGGCCCGCGGTAATGCATTAAAGCTTGGCATTGATACAAAACGTGTTGTCGGCTACGGGGTTTCGGCGGGAGGGCATCTGGTGGCTGCTGCTGCTTTATTGCCGGCCGTAAAGGGCAATAGGATCAATGATGATTCACGCCCCAATGCCCTTATGCTTTTTTCGCCCGCACTTAACATGGCCCATGACAAATATTTTGACGCTATAATGGAGGGTAAAGGCGATCCGGCACTTTATAGCCCATCGGAATATGTCGGCGCTAAATTACCACCTACGTTAATAATACAGGGCGAACAAGACAGTATAGTATTTGCTAACGATGCAAGGGCTTTTCGCGATAAAGCCACGAAAGCGGGCGCAACGTGTCTGCTTTTTGTCTATCCGGGAGTTGGACACTTGCTAACCAGAAACCTGAAGGTTCAATATAAAGATTTCGACGGCGACCCAACCTTTCAGGCAGATGCTTTAAAAAGGGAGAATGACTTCTTGGTGTCCATTGGTTACATAAGCAAATGAACAAATAGTATTTTATTGGCAACAACTATTTCTCCTCTATAAAAGCATCCAATTCTTCTTTTAACTGGCGTTCGCCCACTTGCTGGCGCCACATGGCGTAATAAAGTCCTTTTTGGTCGAGCAGATCGGCGTGGCTCCCGCTTTCAGCCATATGCCCATTTTCAAGTACATAAATACGGTCGGCGTGCATAACGGTGGAAAGCCTGTGGGCAATAATTATCGAAATATGATTTTTTAACTCAGACAACTCATTTACCGTCCTTGTGATCTCTTCCTCAGTGAGTGAGTCGAGTGCCGATGTCGCTTCATCAAATAATAATATATCAGGATCGCGTAGCAGTGCCCGGGCTATTGAAATACGCTGTTTTTCGCCGCCGGAGATCTTTACGCCGCTTTCGCCGATCAATGTGTGAATCCCATTTTCGGCCCGTGCTAAAAGTCCCTGACATGCTGCTTTGTTAAGCGCATCGATACATTCTTCATCGGTAGCATCCGGTTTTATGAAGGTGAGATTATCTTTTATCGTACCCGAAAACAATTGCGTATCCTGGGTGACAAAACCAATTTTGCGGCGCATTTGATTAAGGTCGATATCTGTGTGAGATGTGTAGTTATATAAGATGTCACCTTCGACGGGTTTGTACAATCCTACGAGTATCTTGATGAGGGTTGTTTTACCCGAACCTGATGGCCCCACAAAAGCGATCGTTTCGCCTTTTAACGCATGAAAGGTTAATGATTTCAGCGCATATCTTTTAGCATGGGGGTATTTAAAACTCACGTCCTGTAGTGCTATTTGAATGATGTTTTCAATATGTATTGGCTCATCTGGGGTTGCTTCCAGCGGCGTGTTCATAATACGCACAAAATTTTTGAACGACATTTGTGCTTCGCGCCAAACCAATGCCATGTGACCAAACTCCTGCAACGGGCCGAACAACAAATAAGCATAAAGCAAAAAGCTAAAATATTGACCTGGGGATATTTCTTTGTCAAATATCAGTATGAGCAAAACAAGCACCATTACACTGCGTACAACATTAACGGTACTGCCCTGTATGAAACTCAAAAAGCGTAATATTTTTGTTTTGATGATCTCCAGGTTAAGCAGCTTAAAGGTGTTCTTATTAAGCCTTTCCATCTCTTCGTTAGCCAGGCCGTGACTTTTTACCAGCTGAATATTTCGCAAGGCTTCTGTTGTGCGGCCTGCAAGTACGGAAGTTTTTAAAATGATAGCCCGGTGGATGATCTTGATCCTTTTAGACAGCACCCAGCTCAGATAAATAATAATGGGAACCGACACAAAAAACACGAGGGTAACCTTGTAGCTTATCACTGATGAGTATACAGCAACAAAAAGGATCCCAAAGACGGCCATAAAAGTGACATTGATGCTTGCTTTTACAAAATTTTCGGTGTCGCTTCGCATGCGTGCCAGGATGCCTATCTTTTCACCGCTGCGCTGGTCTTCAAATTCAGCGAGCGGCATGGCAAGGGAATGGCGCATGCCATCCGCATACATTTCTGCACCGGTTTGCTGGGCAATGGTGATGGTAAAATAGTCCTGGAAATTATTAGCTATACGCGATACAAAGGCCGCCGCCACGCCGATTCCTAATAAGCGGAGTATGCCGCTGATATATTCGCCCCGCGAGAAACTGCCGGTTTTAACGATATAATTATCTACAATTTTGCCGGTGATCATGGGATCTACCAATGCAAAACACTGATTAATAGCTGTCATTAACAGTGCCAGCAACACTGTCCACTTATGTTTTTTTAGGTAAACTAAAAGTAACTTCATTCAGTAAAATGCTTGTTTAGCCCGTTTTTACTGGTTACAACGCATTTTATATGACTTTGATTGCCTAAAAAGCAACTTTTACGAATATCGCAAAATTGCATATCGTCATTTATAATATTTTTAATCCATGGTTTACGGGCAATTAGGTGCCCGAAACAACCTTGATCAATCAAATTTGGCCCTCTGGCCCACGTAAAGCCAAGCGGGCAAATTATTTCAGCCGCAAATTAAAATGGAGGTCAATAAAGTTGTTATTCTGCAGTTGTCGGATCTATAGTTGCCATCACCTGGCTAACACTGTTGGCAGGAAATCCGCCTTGTTTAGCATGTTCACGCACCATTTCTTCATTGGGTGCAATGTAAACGCAGTAAATTTTGTCGGCGGTTACATAGCTGTTTACCCATTGGATTTGTGGGCCCATGTTGCTCAATACCCCGCATGAAGTTTGCGAAATAGATTTTAGTGTTTCCGCTGAAAAACTTCCCGCTCCGGGAATTTCTCTTTCAATTACGTACTTAGGCATGCTGAAAATTTAAAATGAACTGTTTAAAATAAAGTGGACTGATGGATAGCTTGTTAGGTAACCAAATCTAATTTTTATTTTTTTTGAATGCAATTTTTTTGGCTTTATTTTTTACGCACCAGCGTTATTTTCAGGGTTTTATGTTTACGCTGGCAAGTTTTCTTCGTAAACAGCATAGGCTTAAAATGTAAGGTTACAGCTATAAAGTTGAATATGATTTCAAAATGATGCGTAAATCTCCCTCTTCCTGTGTATATTGACCATCATAGGGATATTTTAGATGTCAGACACCAAATACGAAAGAAAGCTTGGGTTATTGCAGGCAACAGCCATAAACATGACCGACATGGTTGGCATAGGCCCGTTTATCACTTTGCCCATGGTGATTGGCTTAATGAATGGACCGTATTTCTTATACGCGTGGCTGGCCGGGGGCGTTTTATCGGCAATTGATGCCATGGTATGGAGCGAACTTGGCGCTGCGTTTCCCATGGCAGGCGGCTCCTACAACTTTTTGAAAGTTACTTATGGCGAAAACAAATGGGGCAAGCTGATGAGTTTTCTCTTTGTTTGGCAAACAATGATCCAGGCACCACTGGTAATTGCATCTGCCGCCATTGGTTTTTCTGCTTATCTTTCTTACCTGGTACCACTTACCGGTTTGGAAGCCAAAATGATTAGCGGCGGGGTAGTGGTAAGTATTGTGGCACTGCTTTACCGCAAAATTGAAGCGATCGGTAAAATAAGCGTAGTGCTTTGGGCCGCGGTATTGCTCACTTTGTTCTGGATCATCGGCGGAGGGATTGCGCATGGTAATTTTCTGCAGCCTATACGGAGTATAAACGATGGACTTACGCTCAATTATGCTTTTGCTACCGTGATCGGATACTCCTGTGTTAAAAGCGTTTACAGTTACCTTGGTTATTATAATGTATGCCACCTTGGCGGCGATATTGTCAATCCCTCTAAAAACATACCACGCAGCATGTTCCTTTCCATAGCAGGTATTGCCGTGTTGTATCTCTGTATGAATATCAGCATAGTAAGCGTTATTCCCTGGCAGCAGGCCAGGGGATGTCCGTTTGTTGTTAGCCTTTTTATGCAGGAATTGGCTGGCCCGGTGGCAGCAAAAGTGATCACCGGGTTAATCCTGTTAGTTGCTTTCGCTTCTGTTTTTTCGGCTACCCTGGGATACAGCCGTATACCTTATGCTGCCGCAGCCGATGGCGCTTTTTTTAAGATCTTTGCCAAACTTCACCCAAAAGGGAAATTCCCCTATGTATCGCTGCTATTTCTGGGCGGCGTGGCTTTTATTTTTAGTCTTTTATTTAAATTGAGCGAAGTCATCAGCGCAATTTTAGCGATGCGGATCCTGGTACAATTTATCGCGCAGGCCGTCGGGCTTTTGATACTTAGGAAAGCACGCACTAAAGTGGATTTTCCTTACAAAATGCCCTTTTTTCCCTGGCCAGTTTACCTCGCTATAATACTTTGGGGTTGTATATTGGTTGCTACAGGACTCAGTTTGTTTATAGGCGCTTTGATAGCCATTAGTTCAGGACTTATTGTCTACATGATTAAAGCGCGACTTAAGGGGGAATGGCCGTTTTAAACAATTAAATTTTATTTCCACAGTATCCCGCTATGCGGGCGAACAGCTAAGATGATGCTTTTTTTGCGTTCCCTAACTCTATTTTTGCAACCCTCCGCAAATATGAAGATGTTGCTTATATTAGTCATCAATTAATACTTGATCACACCAATTATATCCAAGCCTGTTTCGCACGGCTTTTTATAAAATTATTTAAATGAAATTTGAAAAACTTCAAATGAAAGGCGTTAAATGCCTGTTCTGCTGTTTTATTCCAATTTTTATCTTTTCCTGCAAAAAAACAACTACTCTTTTTGAACTAATACCGTCCTCGGTTTCGGGTGTTCATTTTAATAATGAGATCATTGAAAATGATTCAATAAATCCATTTGATAAGGTAAATGTGTACAATGGCGCCGGCGTAGGTATTGGCGATTTTAATAATGACGGTCTGCAGGATATTTATCTCGTGGGCAATACCGTGCCAAATAGGCTGTATCTTAATAAAGGCGATTTAAAGTTTACCGATGTTACCAAAGAGGCCGGCGTAGGCGGCCTGGGCGGATGGGGCAGGGGAGTTGCCGTTATCGACATTAATAATGATGGCCTGCTGGATATTTATGTGTGCAATACCATGGTCAACGATCCGGCAAAAAGGCGGAATCTGCTTTATATAAACCAGGGGCCTGATAAAAACGGGGTACCGCAGTTTAAGGAAATGGCCAGAGAGTATGGCCTCGATATCAACATCCACTCTACAATGGCTTCGTTTTTCGATTATGATAACGACGGAGACCTGGATATGTACCTGACAGTAAACGAAGTGAAAGATGATGACCATACCACGCTTTTTATGCCGATTAAAACAGATGGTTCGAGGAGCAGTACCGGGCATCTTTATCGCAACGATTGGGACCCTGTTTTAAAACATCCTGTTTTTCATGACGTATCAAAACAGGCAGGCATAACTATTGAAGGCTATGGCCATGCAGCCAGTACGGTGGATATCAACCGCGACGGCTGGAAGGATATCTATGTGACCAACGACTTCTTGACAAACAATATCCTCTATATCAATAATCACGACGGCACATTTACCGATAGGTCGAAGGAATATTTTAAACATACGTCCACAAGCGCTATGGGGCAGGACATTGAGGATTTGAATAATGACGGGTTGGCTGATGTTTTTGAACTGGATATGTTTCCCGAAGGTAACTACAGGCAAAAGATGTTTATGAATGCCAACTTCTCTGATCTTTACCTAAATTTTAATCTTTACAATTACCAGTATCAATATAACCGCAATACCTTGCAAATAAACCGCGGGCCGCGCATGGGGCAAAATGATTCTTTAGGTACGCCGATCTTTAGTGAAACCTCGTTTTTAAGTGGTGTTGCACAAACCGACTGGAGTTGGTGCTCATTGATTACTGACTTTGACAATAACGGCTTTCGCGACATTGTGGTAACCAACGGCTACCCGCGGGACATAAACGACCATGATTTTAGGGTATTCAGGGGAAAGGCCTATGCCAGCACGTCCAAAAAGGATATTTTAGCGCAAATCCCAATAGTAAAGATCGCTAACTACGCCTTTAAAAATGATGGCAACCTGCAATTTGACGACGTCACAAAAAACTGGGGGTTGGATGTTCCGTCGTTTTCAAACGGGGCGGCTTATGCTGATCTGGACAATGATGGTGATATGGACATGGTGATAAATACCATTAATGATGAGACGCTGATCTACAAAAATACGGCGCGGGAAACAGACAAGAATAACAGTCACTACCTGCATATCCAGTTTACGGGCGGCGCGCAAAACAGGAACGGCATCGGCGCCTGGGCGGATATTTGTTATGACCATGGCAAACACCAGGTATATGAAAATACCCCGTACAGGGGGTATTTATCGACGCTGCAAAATATTGCTCATTTTGGTTTAGGCACTGTTACCATGCTGGATTCGGTAGTGATCAAATGGCAAAACGGCAAGCAGCAGACCTTAAAAAATGTGAAAGCCGACCAAATGCTGAAAGTAAATATTGCGGATGCTAAAGAGCCTTATAAATTTAACCTGCCGGCGATTAATAAACGATCTCTGTTTAAAGAAGTAACCCGCTCGGTTGGGGTAAGTTACAAACACCAGGAAGTCGATTTTGAAGATTTTAATATCCAGAAGCTGATGCCGCATAAACTATCTCAATATACGCCCGCAATAGCGGTGGGAGATATTGATGGCAATGGCTTTGACGATATGGTGATCGGAGGTAACTCCAAATATCCGGCCCAGGTATTGTTGCAGCAGCCCAACGGTAAATTTATCCAAAGGGACCTGTTGCCAAAAGGCGTGAATAATCCTTATGACCATTTTAAAGATGAGGGCTTATTACTTTTCGACGCCAACGGCGATGGCTTTCCCGATCTGTATATCGCAAGCGGCGGCTATGAAAATGCCCCAAATACCTCTTTTTACCAGGACAGGTTGTACATTAACGATGGCAAGGGTAATTTTAAAGAAGCCGTTGATGCCCTGCCGAAAAACTTTGTAAGCAAACTGTGTGTGAAAGCTGTCGATTATAATAAAGATGGCAAGCTCGATTTGTTTGTGTCGGGGCGTGTTGAGCCCTGGAACTATCCCAAACCTGTTTCGAGCTTTATTTTGCGGAACGATAGTAAAGACGGTCATGTAAAGTTTACCAATGTTGCCCCGGAGGTTGCCCCTGATCTGAAAAATATCGGCCTGGTATGTGATGCTGTTTTCACCGATTTCGATAATGATGGCTGGCCTGATCTTATTCTTACCGGAGAATGGATGCCAGTAACCTTCCTAAAGAATGATCACGGTGTATTTAAAAACGTAACTCCAAACACAGGCATTAGTGATAAACTCGGTTGGTGGAACACTATCGTATCCGGCGACTTTAACCACGACGGCAAAACCGATTATATAGTCGGCAATGTTGGTCTAAATACCTTTTACAAAGGAACCGAAAAGTATCCCGTATATATTACGGCTAAAGACTTTGACAAAACCGGCGACTACGATGCAATCCCTTCACTCTTTCTAAAGGACCAGGATGGCACGATGAAGGAGTTTCCGGCCAATACCCGGGATGATATTGTGAAGCAGATGATCAGCATGCGCAGGAAATTTCAAAACTATAACTCGTACGCTACGGCGACAATGGATGAGGTGGTTACGCCGGACATGCGTGAGGGGGCGGTAAGGTTAAAAGCAAACACCATGCAATCCTGCTATTTGCAAAATGAAGGAAATGGCAAGTTTACGATGGTACCATTACCACTTGAAGCCCAAACGTCGCAGCTGGATGGTATGGTGGTTGATGATTTTGACGGCGACGGCAGCCTTGATGTAGCTATCAGCGGCAATGATTATGGAACAGATGTTTCAACAGGCCGCTACGATGCTTTTAACGGGCTTGTCCTCAAAGGCGATGGCAAGGGCCATTTCGCACCACTTACTATCCAACAAAGCGGTATTTATATTCCCGGCGATGGCAAGGCATTGGTGAAGCTAAGAGGCGCAAAAGGAAATTACCTCCTGGCAGCCAGCCAGAATAATGATGCCCTTAAAATATTTGAGCTGAAGCGCCCGGTACAAACCATTAAAATAATGCCAACCGACATATACGCCATTATAAAATATAAGAATGGAAAAACAGCAAAACAGGAGTTCCATTACGGCGACTCGTTTTTATCGCAGTCGGCAAGATTTATGAATGTCGATGGGACGATGGCATCGGTGAGTATTACGGATAGTTTTGGGAAGGTAAGGAAGGTGGGATTGTAGACAACTATCGGGATTATAGCTTTTAAAACTTAACTTTAGGACAGATTTGGTTTTTTAAACAGGTAAACATAGAAAATTAGTCATGCGCGCACCTTAAATTATTAAAAGACAAATAATGCCTTACCCGTCTGTTGTAGATATTATTGATACTTTATCTCCTGTGGTCACTTTGGGGTTTGGCATATTTTGCGCTGTTAATGATACTAAACCGAAAGATGGCAAATTATCGAGAGCCGGCAAGATTGCCCTCTGGGGCTTAATTATAAGCGGCGTGATAACCTTAGTAGTAAAAGGGAACTCCTTACGCGTTAAGCTGAAAGAGGAAGAAGCAAAGGTAGTAGCACAGGAAAAACAGAGGATTGAAAAAGAACACGCAGATTCGGTGAACGCGGCTTTTGAAAAAGCCACCAGTGACAGGCTGGTAAAGTCTGTAACGGAACTTGATAAAATTAAATCTGCAAGCCGCAACACACTGCAGTCGCTTACTGAAGTGTCGGCAAAGCAACAGGCGGCTCTCGAAAACACACGGCGCGGGTTAAACCCGTTATTCCCCTTGCGCATTAGCATCACCTTCACTATAGACATCGGGGCATTCAATAAAAAATATCGTTCACACTACATGCCGGAAATCAATCGTTACCTGGATACGCTTTCGTACTATGCTACAAAAGCAAAAATTCCTGCTATCATGGCTATCCACAATCATAGCGGAAACGTTTTAGATACCATTAATATTCCACGCGCAACCGTTGTTGACCCACTACAAATCAATAAAAGTTTAGATTTACCAAAACCGGTTGTCGATAGATTTGCCTACGCAAAACAGACCTTTGCTGGTTTGTTCCTGATAAAATCTTTCAGTATTAATTTAAGAAAACAGGTGCCGCCTACCTCGCAACTGGCTCTAAACTTTAATTTGTGGAATTTAATTGAGAAAATCCTGAAATATGAGGCGACGGACGAGGAGATTAAAAACATTACAACAGAGATAGACCGGAAAACAGGTTTGTTAACAATAATTATGTTAACAGATAACCCTGAGATTGAAAGCAGCGGTATGGGAAATCATTTTATAAGTCTTTACGATTTGCAAAATTCTTTTATCGGAATAAAACAGGCTAATAGCAATGTTAATGATGTTGAAGTTTGTAAAAGTATCCGGCTAAGTATTTTCACCGGCTATAAATTTTCAAGGAGCACAACCTTTACTTTTACTGATGACAACAAGGCTACCTGCTGTAATGAACTATTTACCAGGCAGATAAAAGTAAGCGAAATAGAGTGATGAATATCATTGTAAGTCAGGGATTGGCCGACGTAAGCTAAAAAAAATGTGAAGGTTTTCAAGTCAACGGTACAACTGTATAAATAACAATAATTATAAACTTTGCTTACTTTAGCGGCGGCCAATAATCAAGTCTTATTTAAATATGATAACTCCGAAAATAGATCGTGCTTTCTTATTGCTGGTTTTAATTACTGTATGTTTTTTCGCGCCAACCAGAACACAGGCTCAGGTCCAGTTACAGTCATTTCGTCTTCAGCAGGTGGTGTTATTGCCAGGTGTTTTTAAAGATGCGCAACAAACAGATGAGGCTTATATAATTGCCTTAGATCCCGACCGTTTGCTGGCGCCTTATCTTACAGAAGCCGGATTAACACCGAAAAAGAAAAGCTACGGCAACTGGGAAAATACAGGATTGGACGGGCATATCGGCGGGCATTACTTGTCAGCTTTATCCTTCATGTACGCCTCTACCAATGATGTAGAATTAAACCGGCGTCTGGATTATATGCTGGCCGAATTAAAGCGTTGCCAGGATAAAATAGGCAGCGGTTATTTAGGAGGAACACCGGGTGGAACAGCGATGTGGAAAGACATTGCCCAGGGTAAAATTGAAGCCGATACGTTTTCGTTGAATAAAAAATGGGTGCCGCTTTACAATATTCACAAGCTGTTCGCGGGCTTAAGGGATGCCTTTTTGATTGCTGGCAAAACGCGAGCGAAAGTGATACTGATCCGGTTAACTGATTACATTGATGGCGTTTCCCGCAAATTAACTGATGAACAGATCCAAACCATGCTTATTTCGGAGCAGGGAGGATTGAATGAGGTATTTGCTGACGTGGCTGCCATAACCGGACAGGATAAATACCTGGTATTGGCCCGCAGATTTTCGCATAAAGAGATTTTAAATCCGTTGATACAAGGGCAGGATCACCTTGATGGATTACACGCAAACATGCAGATCCCAAAAGCCGTCGGTTTTCAACGAATCTCGGAAGTTGGGGGAGATGCTGATTATGGAAAGGCCGCGCAATTTTTTTGGGAAACTGTCGTGCATAACCGTTCGGTGGTAATTGGCGGCAACAGCGTAAATGAGCATTTTAACCCCTTGAACAATTTCAGCAAGATGATTACCGACATTGCCGGCCCTGAAACCTGCAATTCCTATAACATGCTTAAATTAACGCGGCATCTTTTTGAAAAAAGTGCAGAGGTTAAGTATATGGATTTTTATGAAAGGGTACTATATAACCATATTCTTTCGAGCCAACATCCTGGGACCGGTGGCTTTGTTTATTATACTTCCATGCGGCCGCGTCATTACCGCGTTTATTCGCAACCACAAATAAATATGTGGTGTTGCGTAGGTTCAGGGATGGAAAATCATGGCAAATATGGTGAGCTGATCTATAGCTATCGGCAGCATGACGTTTACGTGAACCTGTTTATAGCCTCACGTTTAAATTGGGAATCCGAAGGACTTATACTATCGCAGCAAACAAAGTTTCCGGATCGGGAGACTTCAAAAATTTTAGTGGAAGCCGTAAAACCGGGCACGTTTGGTATTAATATCCGTTATCCAAATTGGGTGCAAGCCGGCGCGCTTGAAATAAAAGTAAACGGTGTTAAAGTAGCGCTTAATTCGAAGCCAGGCAACTATGTGAAAATTAACCGGATATGGAAAAAAGGAGATGAGATCGAATTGCGCCTGCCTATGCAATTGAGCACAGAAAATTTACCGGATAGTTCCAAATACGTAGCATTTTTACATGGCCCTATCGTATTAGCTGCGAAGACCGATACAACAGATCTTGATAATTTACATGCCGATGCAGATCAATTTGGCGGTTACCGCGCAAGGGGGAAAATGTATCCATTGAATTTGGCGCCGGTGTTAGCGAGTAATGAAAAAGACCTCACTAAATACCTGCGACCTGTGCCCGGGAAAGCTCAGACCTTCATTGCCCCAGAATTGATCAGTCCGGCTAAGTTTAAAAACCTTGAACTTATTCCATTCTACAAATTACATAATGCCCGCTATATGATCTATTGGGAAAAAGGATTTCAAAAAGAGACAGCAAATTAAAAAGGCATTTTTATAGCAATCAACCAGCATGTAAATCAAAACAAAACGCACTTAAACAGGTTGCTTTTTCGTAAGTGCTTATTCTATGGGGTATTAAGTGCCAAACGGGGCAGTTTAAACGAAAGTTTACTGCCCTTATTTATTGATTTTAAACGCAACCTTTATTGCAACATTTTCGTTACAATACTAAACTAACATTTAATTGTGAATAAGGATTATTGGGGGTGGCATAAGCAAAAGCTTGTGCTGCCTCTTTTTTTAAGCAGCTATTTATTAAGTCAATTTTACCTGAAAAATATTTATGCAAAAACTAAAGTCAGCGTTCCAAGCCGTGTTTTCCGGCAATGCCACAAACCGCCAGTTTATTGATGTGTTCGGCGCACTTTTAATAGTGTCAGCTGTTGTCGGATTATTATTATACCTGGTAGTTTGACCATACTGTAAAATATACTAGCGCAATTAAATCCTACCGCCAGGTGGTAGGGGTGGGTCTTCCGGCGGGTTATTCACAGGTGGAAATTCTTCAGGAACCATATCCGGGTCTTCCCGCGGTATCTCAGGTTCTTTTGGGTCTGAAGGCTGGATTATTTCGGGCGTTTCCTTTGGGACAGGCATTTCCGGCTGCTCGTTTGGGAATGTATTATGCTGTTTGCTCATATTATACTGATCTATATTCAATTAATCCGTTTACAAGTTTTTGCCATTGTGGCCCTGATAGCCCAATGCGCGCCAATAAAGCAATCGCTGTATTCCTGATCTTATCGTGCAGGTCAACATCCTGGTTGTTTGGTGTTTCGTTGCGGCCATGGGCGCCGGCGCTCACTACCATGCCGTCACGCCTGACGATGAACGTGCTTGTTGAGATTTCCTTAAAAAAATGAGCGATCTCAAGGTCTGTTTTCCGCGGGTCAGGGGCAGGCCTCACTGTCATTGCCAAATATTCCTCCGCCGTTTTACTGTTGCCACGCCCGGAAATTCTTTCAATCATCACCCATTCCAATCCGTTGCCTGCGTCAGGCCCCGGCACAGGCATGTCTACACTGAAATAAAATCCCTCTGCTGCGAAACCAAAAAGCTCATCGCCAAGATTGTTGGTCAACGTAAACTTAGCCGATCCTCCGCCGGAATATTTATCCCAGTCATTCACGGTCAACAGACGTTCCGCCGCTTGTTTGAATGCTATATGTGCCGATTTCAGATCGTCAAACTTCTTTTCGTAGGTAAAGTCAGTCTGCCTGCCGGTTTCCTGTGCGGGTAGCTGTGTTGCTGCTTCGTCCATCTTTTTCTTTTTATTGATAACCGCGGGTCCGGTTTCTTGTTTTAACAACTATATTTTTAGGGGGTGATGCTCCTTGCTGTTCACAACTCCCTATTCTAATAGGAACCGGTTTTGTATAATATATTCAGCCATCTGAATGGTTAATAGTCAGCTAACTATTAAAACTGTAAAAATTGCTTAAATACCTTATGCTCAATTTTTAAGCTGTTTTAGTTAAGGTTTCCTACCGTCAAGTAAATATTTTGTACTGCGCCGATGGCAGATTATTTTTAAGGAAGTTTTGATTTGATAAAGCAGTTCTCAGTATTGTGGTTAAATTGCAACTAACTTAACGTAAACTGAACAATAAATTATGGAAACTGCAACGTTGTCAACCACAACCAAAAAGGGTTTAAGCCCTGTTTACATTATTGGGGCTTTATTTTTTGTGTTTGGCTTTGTCACCTGGCTTAACTCGGTATTGATCCCTTATCTTAAAATAGCCTGCCAGCTTAATAATTTCGAATCGTACCTGGTGGCATTTGCTTTTTACATCGCTTACCTGGTAATGGCCATACCCTCTGCGTGGGCATTAAAAGCCACGGGGTTTAAAAATGGCATGTCCCTTGGCCTGCTGATAATGGGCGTTGGCGCACTTATTTTTATACCCGCTGCGCTCACACGTATTTATGGCCTGTTTTTAACGGGCTTATTTGTACAAGGGACAGGGTTAGCAATTTTACAAACAGCTTCAAATCCGTACATAACTATTTTAGGACCGCTGGAAAGTGCTGCCAAACGCATCAGTATCATGGGGATCTGTAACAAGGTGGCCGGGTCACTGGCGCCTATTATACTGGGCGCCGTCACGCTTAAAGGTGCGGATCTCATCCAAAAAAAACTGCTAACTTTATCTTTTTCAGATAAGCAGGCTGAACTTAGTGCGTTGGCCCATCGCGTTATTTTGCCATATATCGTGATATTGGTGGTGCTTATTATCCTGGCCGTGCTTATTTACTTTTCTACCCTCCCGGAAATTGACACCAACGCCGAAAAAGATATCGCCGGGCAAGGCACAGCAAGGCAAACCAGCATATTGCAGTTTCCTCATTTATTATTGGGTGTGGTTACTTTGTTCCTATATGTTGGGGCTGAGGTAATGGCCGGTGATTCGGTTATAAGCTATGGAGCCAGTCAGGGCATACCGTTGTCAACAGCAAAGTTTTTTACTACATGTACTTTAATCTGCATGATTGCCGGCTACATCGTTGGCATCATCAGTATACCTAAATATTTTACCCAGGCGGCTGCGTTAAAGGTTTCTGCGTTTATTGGTGTGGTGTTTTCATTATGCGCCATATTCACCTCCGGCTATGCGTCTGTATTCTTTATTGCTTTATTGGGTATTGCCAACTCATTAATGTGGCCGGCGCTATGGCCGTTGGCTATAGGCGGTTTGGGGAGGTTTACCAAAATAGGTTCTTCATTGCTTATTATGGGTATTGCGGGCGGCGCCCTTATCCCTTTATTATACGGGTTTATAGTTGATAGGCTTGTGGTAGCGGGCTATCTAAAAAGCGCGGCTGCCACGGCTGGGTATTGGATACTTGTCCCGTGTTATATAATGATCGCCTACTATGCTATTGCAGGATACAAATTAAAGCCTAAAACAAACTAATTATATAATGGAAAGAAGAGAATTTATTAAATCAGGCGCCGTTGCCGTAGCAGGTTTTGCCATTTTGCCATCAGGCAGCTTATTTGCCGGGGCCAATGGTAAAGTGAGATTAGGCTATATTGGCGTGGGCGCACGCGGTTTAAGCCATATTGCAGAAGGTTTGCTGCGCGACGATGTAGAAATTATTGCTGTTTGCGACACGCAGGAAAGCTCGCTGAAGCTTTGCCGGGAGCAAATTGCCAAGAGCGGCAGGGCAGCTGCGAAAGAGTATACCGGTGGCATTGACGCTTACAAAGGTTTGCTTGATAGGAAGGATATTGACGCTGTTATTATTGCTACGCCCTGGCAATTTCATCACCCTCAGGCTATTGACGCTATGAAGGCCGGTAAATATGTAGGTTGTGAAGTAATTGCGGGTTTAACAGTTGAAGAGCATTGGGATATCGTGAAAACATCTGAAAAAACCGGGATGCCTTATATGACACTCGAAAATGTATGTTACCGGCGTGATGTGATGGCTGCCCTTAATATGGTAAGACAAGGCCTTTTCGGCGAACTGATACATGTGGAAGGGGGATATCAGCATAACCTTCGGAATGTGCTGTTCAATAACGGGAAGCAATACTACGGCGGTGGCGTAGAGTTTGGCCCCAAAGCATTAAGCGAGGCACAATGGCGCACCCAATTTAATATCGACCGCGATGGCGACCTGTACCCAACACATGGCGCCGGGCCGGTTATGCACTATGTTAATATTAACCGGGGGAACCGGTTTACCAACCTTGTATCTTTTAGCTCAAAAGCCCGCGGGTTAGCTGCTTACGTAGAAGAATTGGCCCCAGGCCATCCCAACGCGAAGATTAATTACAAAAATGGAGATATTACGCAAACCATGATCAATTGCGCAAACGGCGAAACGGTGATGCTGACACATGATACGCATTTGCCCCGTCCGTATTCACTAGGGTTCAGGATAGATGGCACTAAAGGTATCTGGATGGATGTCAATCAGTCTATTTACATTGATCATAAGTCAAAGAAAGACGACGCCTGGGAACCTGCTAAGGAGTGGTTTGATAAATATGATCATCCGCTTTGGAAAAAATATGAAAAGGAAGCTTCTGGCGCCGGCCATGGCGGGATGGACTTTTTTGTGTTCAATGCTTTTATCCAGTCGGTAAAAGAGAAGAAGCAAACGCCTATTGATGTGTATGATTCTGTAACCATGAGCGTGATCGCACCGTTATCAACCAAATCAATAGCCGAGGGGAATAAGCCACAAGAGTTTCCAGATTTCACAAATGGCAAATGGAAAACAGGTAAAAATACCTTCGCACTGGATGACAGCGGCTTCTGATAAATTTATTGTATTGATTGTTAGATATTTCGCTTGTCTAAAATATGCCAGCAAAAAAGCCCTTCAACTTAACGTTGAAAGGCTTTTTGTGACCTGGGAGAGGATCGAACTCTCGACCCACTGATTAAGAGTCAGTTGCTCTACCGGCTGAGCTACCAAGTCATGTTTTTATCGGGCAGCAAATATGGGGAAAAACGTGTATATAAGCATAATTTAATCGTATTTTTTATTGCCATTTAAATCAATCACCAGGTTTTGCAAACTATGTTCAATTGATTAACAAGTTAAATGATGAACTAATTTTGTGTGAAATATACCAGCTCAGCCTGAAAATCAGCCAATTGAATAGACGAGGATTGAAATATGAAAGTTCCAGTTAAAAAAAATCTTTGCAAAGTTGAATTATTACCATTAAACATAATTCGTCGGAATTAGCCCCTTATAGAGTTTACAAACCCCGATATTTTTTTCAAATAATTATCTTCACCTAACAACTTCACAAATGCGCTGCCTACAATGGCGCCGTTGGCATATTCACAGGCTTTAGCAAATGATTTATTGTCAGAGATGCCAAACCCAATAATAGCCGGATTTTTTAACCGCATAGCTTTTACCCGTTTATAGTAATCCTCAATATTAACAGATACCTGCAAATTGCCGCCTGTTATTGACGATGAAGAAAGCAGGTAAATAAAACTGTTGCTCAGTTGGTCGATCCGGCGGATCCGGTCTTCAGATGTCTGAGGGGTAACGAGAAAGATATTGCTCAGGTTATTGTCGATAAAGAACCTGGAGTACAGTGTTTCATATTCATACATAGGAAGATCGGGCACTATGATACCGTCGACGCCAACCTCCGTCGCCTTTTTACAAAAATTCTCAACACCATATTGCACTATAGGATTAACATAGCCCATTAACAGAATTGGAATGGTAACCCGGCTGCGGAGGTCCTTTAATTGT
>Ga0206898_10182_pt1 | contig 18226 bp, 11 predicted proteins | sample Alteio_BWOrgHeat_50_FD_153237 | JGI IMG/M metagenome (GOLD analysis project Ga0206898, IMG submission 153237) | Enriched cells from forest soil in Barre Woods Harvard Forest LTER site, Petersham, Massachusetts, United States -... | ecosystem: Environmental > Terrestrial > Soil > Temperate forest >...
TTGGACAAACTAACCCAAATTCATTAGGCCCGCCTGTTAACGGTTATGCCGACGGTTACAGCAAAAACTCACAGAACGTAATTGTGCCTGCTTTCATTGCGGCCTATACAGGTAAAAATGCCTCCGGTGGTAATGGGATTATAATTCTGTATATTATTTGATCCGTCTATCGATTTAAAATTGGTTTGATAGGTATGGTCCTGGATCTTGAACGCCGTCAGATCAATGCGCAGATCCTTAATGGGCTGTATTGTGCTTTTCAAATGCAGGTCTTCATTTAAGGTAGTTACATACAATTGATTCTGAAGCGTATCAGTACTTATCCAGTTGTGCTGGGTAGCAGTTTCCCTGATATCGGCCTGGCTGCCTAGTAAAAACCCTAAACCTGGCGCATTATAAGTCAGGTCCTGGCCAAAGAAGTTTGATTGCGGCAAATACCCTGGTATAAAGGTACCCTCAGTGCGTGTGTAGGTACCACTTATATTTTTTATACTGGTTAACAGCCCGATCCAAAAGTCCCCCGAATTATTATCGGTACCCTTCGCCTTTTTCAGGAAACCGAACTTATTGTATAAGATGTCAAAATTAAGCGTTGGGTTAATTTGAATAGTGCGTGAATTCTGGATGCTGTTGCCTACATCAAATTGTGGGTCATCTATGGCAAATAACGGCTGTGCCTGCCAATTAAAATGCGTACTGTAATGCGCTACCAAAGCTGTCCAATCCATCCCGGGAATCTTATTCAGCGGAACTGTATAGTTAAAATTCAGGGTATGGTTATAATTAGTAGTGCGCCCAAAATGGAATACATTTCGCCACAAACTATCTTTTTTTGCACCGTCAAGCCGCCCATACGGCTCATCAACAGCAGATAGGTTGGTTGCGTCGATATCCATTGAAAACGACTTTGTAAGGTTCCACCCTATTCCGTAAATCCTGGTAATATTAAACGTTTTATTAAATGTTGTAGGGATTGGTACAATAGTGTTGGGGTCATTATCGCGCTGCGTATTCTCAGAATAAAAACGGTCAAAGTTTATACTGAAATTTAACCTGCTGGGCCACAGGCTGTAATTTATATCCCGCAATAGAGCCAGCGTATTGCTTTTAATAACTTTACTCAAAGGGCTAAAATACTTCGGTGCATTGGTGTAATTATAGGCCAGTGATGCATGATAGGTCTTCTCCAGGTCAGATAGCGTATAAAAATCATGGTGTTCAAATTCCGTGTACGCGAACGTGGCATTCAGGTTTTCGACATCCCAAACATGACTTGGCGCCTTTTGGTCAGTTTTGGATTTATGTACGTTGGTAAAGTTAATGCTCTTACGTGTAGTATAGTCTTCTGCTGCATTTTTAATTGAATCGCGTTTTTGCGGGCTAGGCGTGTTGGCGAGCTCGGTCTTTAACAAAACATCCGGAGATGCCGGATCATACTGCGGCATACTTACTTGTGTAGATACATTAACGTAAGCAGGGATATGGATCCCGCTTCTATCCGGGAAAAATTTCCCAAGCTCTACATTCGCTGCTATATTGTATCCGCTCGCATCGTCAAGGCTGCGATTTTCCATCCGCGAATCAAGCGAACCAAACCCGACCGTTGTTTTATTACCCGACACAGTTATATCGGCAAAATCGGCCAGCTTGGCGTTGACCTTACCGATCGCCGACCAACCGCCCTGTTCATTAAAATCAGTTAAACGCAATTCATCAAACCATACTATCCCCGATTTAGGCAGGCCATCGTCAGTATTGGATGTCGCCGGCGTTTTTAAGGGGTTACGCACACCAAGCATAATTGTTGTAACCCGGCTCAGGTCAGGCTCGCCCATAATAGTGATCTTATTACGCCCGTCTGTCACCGTAAAAGGCATTGTTAACGGCCAGGGTTGCCCGTTATACTTAGCGTTATCACGGGCAACTTTAGCGTTGGTCAATAACGTTAGCTGCAGGTCGAGCGCATTTTCAGCTGGCCAGATAGCGTTGGGATCAGAAGTTCCGGGCTGTGTAATTTGTAATGGTATTTCATAATCATAATAATTATTTACGTAGTCCGGCCCTATTCTGATAAAGGCGCTTATATCGTTATTCCTTAAGGTACTTCCTTCTGCGTGTATAAACATTTGGATATGCTTGTATTGGCGCAAATCGTTATTAAACATCCTGAAGGCAGCCCTAGAATAACCATCACTCAGGTCAGTTATTGTTTCTGATAGTGACTGCTCATTTAGCTTGGTGTTTGCCTGCAAATTGCTATAATTAGTTTGGCGCTGAATACCCGGCGGCACAACATAAGGTATCGGAACGCGGTTACCATTCTCCTCAATATTCACAGTTTCAACATCAATTGTGGAGTTATCAAGCGGTGGGTTAACAAGAGAGGGGTCGGCGATTACGTTAGCCGGATTATTTTCGGTATTAAAAGCACGCCATTCGCCGCGTACCAATTGAAGGGTTGCAAACCGGAGCACCGAAGTATCAGCAAATTTTGTCATGAACATCCGCATATAACGGATAGATTTAAAATCCTGAATACCACCAACTGTCGACGTATAGGAATTTATAGGCACCCGGAACTGATACCATGTAGCGGTTGTAGTTGTTCCGTCAGCTAATTTAACTTGTGAGGTAACTTTGTCATTTACATAACCCTTTCCTACTACAAGGTCCTGCGGCCGGATAGATACTTTATATTCAAAATATTGATCATCCTGGTCCATGTTATTATCATGGTTAATGTCTTCGCCGTCTGGTAACGAGGTAGAAGCTGATGTCTGCAAACCAAGTAATGCCTGGGATTGTTCTGTTGTAGGCGAGTTGCCTTCGGTACCATTATACCTGCTATAACGTTCCAGGATGCCTGCGCCTGCTTTGTCAAGCGCCGGTCCCTGGTAGTACTGGTAGTCATCAGATGCCGGGTCAGCCGCAAAATTATTCGCTGCCTGCGGGCTTATTTGCCCCTTTATTTGCTGTATAATGTTTGAAAACTTTGATTGTTCGCCCGCATCATTCAAACCATCCAATCCAACATCCTGCAGTTGTCGCGAGGCCGGGTTGCTGTCAAATGAATTTACAACTGGCTGTATTTTTGGCACCTTACCCCACGCGGTTTCTATTGTGGTATTTGTGCTGCCGTCAACAGGCAAACCATTTTCCAGGCCCTTCTGGCCGTCTTTTAAGATATCTTCGGATATATTTCCTAAATCGAAATAAAGGTCCCCACCGGCAGAGTTAGGCTTATATATAAAAGGATCAAGCATCCAAAATTCAATATATTGCACATTTAAGTCTTGAAATGCATTCGAGTTAAGCCCCCTAAAAATACCGCCCCAGCGCGACTGAGGGTTTTTGAGTGACCCATCGGTGTTTAGCCCCGTAGTGGTGAAGTTATAAGGGCCGCGTACTGTAGGATAAAAAGCGAGGTCAAATGTAGCGATGGGCAGGGGCTGGCCGGTTGGCGATTGCTTGTAAGGAAAAACCTCCGTTTCGAGCACCTGCCTTACATACTGATTGGATAGTTGGGCACGGCTTACAGGGATTGACGAACTGGTGTAAAAGATAGGGTCGATGTTATAAAATGCCAGCCGGGCACGGTTAAAGCCGTAACTCAGGTCGTTAAATGCCTTCGACTCGCCAAACATTGCCGGCGTACCTGAAATTTGCCAGCCGGCGGCACTGTTAACCTGGATAACTGACTGGCTATTCTCGAAATCGTCCAGGTAAGCTGTGCCGTTTTTTGAACCAGCAAAATTAAGGGCAGAAGGGCTTCCGGGAAACAATTGCGCAAACTCGCCACTAAAATTTAATGACGAAGGGACTTTAGTATGGATAAATGGTATTTTATCAACGAGCCTGGTAAGCAATCTTGACTGTGAATTGTAGTTAAAATCAAATCCGGCGATAGTATTTGAAATTGATTCCTGCCCTACAATTTCATTCTGTGTTATTGGCTGTTCGGTGAGATGCATGAAAGTTGCACCTAAAAATAAGTTATCATTAACTTTATAATCAAGCCTCGTTCCGAATAATGATTTTTGCTGCACGCCAAATAGTTCGTTATTTTCAACCTTTACGGTAATTGGCTGTCCTGATGAAAGCAAGGCCTGGTTAAGGACCCGGATACGGCCTGCATTATAGTCAATAGTATAGTCAGTTCCTTCTGTTAGCTTTGATGCCCCTGCGTTTACAATTACTGAGCCTTGCGGGATGTTAACTGCATTTAGCTGGTATTCCGATCCACCAGTCGCGGTATAGGTACCCGAGATGGTATACCTGTTTAAATTTGGGAAAAACTGCTGGGCAATGGTCTTGGTTGAATCATATAAAGGTTGATAAACATAGCGGCTGACCAAACTCTGTTCCCCGGGATTAAATTTTTTGGCCAAATCAGACCCAAAAGGTTCCAGCGTAGGAAAGATCATAATCCCATTCTGTGCATCGATAGTTATCCCTTCCAAAAAGTCAAAATATCCGTCGGGCTGTTTATTCTGCTGTTGGTCCAAATTATCAAGATTAGTCAATTGTATCCAGAGCTTGCCCTTGGTGTTTTGCCCCTCTTCCATCACTGATTTTTGAACACCAGACTGATCATCAAGCCGCGATATATTGAGCTTAAAATTATTGGGGCTAATCTGAAATGCATTTAATGGGTAAATGTTTTTCATCATTAGCTTCCATGTAGGCAAATTGGTCTTCAACAATTGATTTTTGAGCAATTTTACAAATAACACCTTTGAAGTGTTTGGGTCTACCGGGACATCGCTGGAAAACTCACCTACCTGGTATTGTACCCCGTTATAGGTATATTGGTAAGCTACCGCAAGCACCTCGTCGTTATTAAGCGGGTAGTTTAATGAAATATACCCAAGTTGCGGGTGCAGTGTATATTCCTTGGCCGTTAATAAGCGAGCGTAAGTAAGCTTGGCATAGTTGTCTGATCCGCCAGAGTTAGCAAAATAAGTCGCAATAGTATTTTGCGGATCATTGGTTAAACGCGCGTTTGCCGGCAAGTTACGTAATAATGAATTTGACTGCTGCGGAAAACCCGGGCCCTGAAAACCTGCGGGCAATGCCGAAAATCCGGCGCCCCCTCTTACCAATGTTGTATTATAAGGGGCATTTTCACCAAGATCAGTAAATGCAAGCACATCCCTTGATCCGGTTGTGCTGTTTATTCTGTTGGTGGTCCAAACTTCAATTTTTGTGATATTGATATTTGAGCTGATAATGGGAATATTTGCGAGCGCCTTATTATAATTATTCCTGAAAAACTGCGATAAAAAGAAGTGCTTGTTGGCATCATAATCAGTAGCTGCTAATTTAAATGCACCTTGCTGTGATCCATTGGTTATGGTTATGGTTTGCGATTGAGATCGCTGTTGTGCCAAAATGGCCGTTACATCAAGCCTACCAAATTTGAGTTTGGTTTTTACGCCAAACAATGCCTGACTGCCGGTGATCAATGTAGTGGGTAAGGGCATGCTCACATTACCAACTTCAATTTTTTGTATTATCTCATCGGGATGGCCGGTGTAATCAAGCTTTATCTGGTTTTCAAACTGGAATTGGGCATCAGTATTATAGTTAGTGGTAATTTTTAATTTATCGCCGATACTGCCGGTTACATTTAGCTGTATCTTTTGGTCAAAATTAAAATTAAACTGGCTACGCTGACTGGTATTAAAAAGCGGGTTCGCATTTTTATTCAATTGCCCCGACATTATCGCTTCAGCCGAACCCTGCGGCCTGATGTCAATATTTGAACCACCGAATATTTGGTTAAATGTCTGGCTTCGTACTTTAATCTGGGGTATAAATCCCGGCTGCTGCGATTGGTAAGCATAGCTATCAGAAAGCTGCTGAAAATTAATACGTTGGGTCTCCCGCTGGTTTAATGCCAAATATTGAGAAAAAGATAGGTACTGCGGCGGCCGGTACAATAGGTTTCCTACACGCTCATATAGTATATACATGTTGGTAGCCGGATCATACTCCACGGTTCGGACAAGGTTCGGAGGGTCAGTGTCAAATATTCCCTCCCTTAATCGAAAGTTATTAGACTCTTTGGTTGTAACTGGGACCGTAACCCTGATGGAATCTTTTTTTGTACCTGCCGGCTGTTGCTGCGCAAAAGTCGTTTCCAACCCACAAAACGCAGAAATCAATAAAAAACATATAAGCCTCCAGGTAAAAATCCTAATCAAGATAGCAAAAAAATTAGACGTAATTATAAACTTTTAAGTGCAGATTTTATTAGTTGTTCAACTGTTAACTCTTCATTATTTTTATTTATTTCCTGTTCAATAACCTTTTCGGCGGCAGCGCGCGCAAAACCCAGCATTACTAAAGCAGAAAGCGCCTCATCCTTAGCTGTTTTGTTTACCGGAGCAACACTTAGCGTTTCAGGACCTTCTTTACGCAGCTTATCCTGCAGTTCCAGAATAATCCGCTGTGCCGACTTCGGGCCTATTCCCTTTATACGTTGTATTAAAGAAACGTTGCCTGAAATAATTGCATTTTGTATTTCCTGGGGAGTTATGGAAGATAGCATCATACGACCCGTATTGGGGCCAATACCTGAAATAGATATTAAATGTAAAAAAAGCCTCCGCTCACCCTCATCTGCAAACCCGTACAAAGTATGTGCATCCTCTTTTACGTGGAGCCATGTAAATAGTTTGCATCTTTCGCTATTCCCTAGCTGCGAATACGTATTTAATGAAATATTAATATGATAACCTACACCGCCAGCGTCAATAACCACAAAAGCGGCGCTTTTAAAAACTAATTTACCATCTATATAAGCGTACATACTTTTCTTTTTGTTGGTGAAAGGTTAAAGCTGAAAGGTAAAGGATTTTTGATAATTCGAGATGAATTTATTATAACCAGTATAATTATGATTCAATTTCCTCAAATATTTTTCACGCTTCGTTTTCAATTCTTGCCTAAATTTCACCAGCTATCTTATTTTTGTTGTTTACTTTTTCTTTTACCCTTCACCTTTTCCCTTTCACCTTTCAAGCTTCCTTCTCCTGCGCATCAACTACTGCTATGGTTATCATATTTACTATCTCTCTTACCGAACTGCCCAACTGCAATACATGCACCGGCTTTTTAAGTCCCAGCAATATGGGACCAACGGCTTCTGCGCCACCCATTTCCTGTAATAATTTATAAGCGATGTTGCCCGACTCAAGATTGGGGAATATCAGCGTATTCGCGGGCTTTCCCTTTAAGGTGGAGAATGGAAAATTATCGGCAAGCAAATCAGCATTTAAAGCAAAATTGGCCTGCATATCGCCATCAATTATCATTTCGGGATATTTTTCATGTAAAATCCGTACTGCTTCCCTCGTTTTTTCAGGTATAGGGCCTTCATTCGATCCAAAGTTTGAGTAAGATAATATGGCGACCCGCGGGTTAACATTAAATTGCCTTACTGAGTGTTCTATCAAAACAGTAATGTCAACCAGGTCCTGCACAGTAGGATTGACATTTACCGTGGTATCCCCAAAAAATATAGGGCCTTTTTTGGTTATCATCATATACATGCCGGCCACCCGTCTAACCCCCTCTCCTGTACCGATGATTTGCAGTGCAGGTTTAATGGTTGTTACATAATCTTTAGTGAGGCCGGAAATAAGCGCATCGGCCTGACCGAACTGTACCATGCATGCCCCGTAATAATTGCGATCATGCAACAATTTTTTTGACTCATATAATGTAATCCCCCTGCGCTGTCTTTTGTTATACAAATACTCTGCATATTCGTCTAAGTGTTCACAGTTTTCCATTGGGTCAATAATATATACATCACCGAGATCGATATCATTGTCCCGCATTATATGCCTTATCTTTTCTTTGTTACCCAGCAAAATTGGCGTAGCAATGCCCTCTTCTTTGACAATTTGGGCTGCTCTCAGGATTTTATAGGTATCAGCCTCTGCAAAAACTATACGTTTAGGGTTCTGCCTGGCTTTGTTGGTGAGGTTACGTAATAATTTATCATTCGTGCCTACCCTTAGCCTTAGTTCCTCATTGTAAGCATCCCAGTCAGTTATTATTTTACGGGCCACGCCTGATTCAATAGCCGCCTGTGCCACTGCTGATGAAACCTCGATAATCAGGCGCGGATCCATGGGCTTGGGAATAATATAATCTCTGCCAAACTTGAGTGTTGTGGTATTATAAGCGAGATTAACCGCCTCTGGGATAGGTTTTTTAGCCATTTCGGCAATTGCTTTAACCGCGGCGATTTTCATCGGTTCGTTTATGGCAGTTGCCCTTACATCAAGCGCCCCCCTGAAAATATAAGGGAAACCTAATACATTGTTTACCTGGTTAGGAAAATCTGAACGGCCGGTAGCCATAATGATATCCTTACGGGCATTGATCGCAAGGTTATAGGCAATCTCGGGATCGGGATTGGCCATGGCAAAAACAATGGGGTTTTTTGCCATAAGGCGCAGCATGTCTGGCGTAACTATATTACCGGCGGAAAGACCCACAAAAACATCAGCGTTTTTCATTGCTTCTTCCAGGGAACCTGCATCTTTCCGGGTTGTAGCAAACTCCATTCTGATATCGTCAAGGTCGGTACGGGCTGTCGTTATCAAACCATTGATATCAAACATTACCAGGTTTTCTTTTTTAACGCCCAATGCCAGGTACATTTTTGAGCAGGAAACAGCTGCGGCACCAGCGCCGCTAACCACCATCTTAATTTTTTCGAGCTTTTTCCCCTGTATCTCACAAGCGTTTATCAGCGCCGCACCAGATATTATTGCGGTACCGTGCTGATCGTCGTGCATAACAGGAATTTTCATTTCGGCTTTTAACCGGCGTTCTATTTCAAAGCAGGTTGGTGCTGAAATGTCTTCGAGGTTAACTCCTCCGAATGTTGGTTCAAGCGCTTTCACGATATTTACAAACTCATCAACCGTTTTTGCATTAACCTCCAGATCGAAAACATCTATGTCCGCATAAATTTTAAACAACAGGCCCTTCCCCTCCATCACCGGCTTGCTTGCTTCGGGACCAATATTTCCAAGTCCGAGTACTGCGGTTCCGTTACTGATAACGCCAACAAGGTTACCCTTGGCTGTATATTTATAAACATCGTCTATGTTATCGGCTATTTGCAGGCATGGTTCAGCAACCCCAGGTGAATAAGCCATGGTTAGGTCGCGCTGCGAGTTGGTGGGTTTGGTAGGTACTACTTGTATCTTACCGGGGCGGCCTTTCGAATGGTAATTTAATGCGTCCTGGTTGCGGGTGGGTTTATTCATCTTCTCAATTTCAAGTGCTCAAAATTACAATTCTTTTTAACCGAAAGGAGAAGATCAAATGGAAACGGCGGAAGGCAACGGCTAAAAGGCTAATAGTTAATCCAAAATTAAATATCCGGCCCTCAAATCTATTATTCATCAGGCGTCCTTGCATATTTAAATAGAAAATCAAAATCAGAAATAACTATGATGCTCAAACAACGGGCCCAAATCACAAAAATTTATCCTTTGCCGATTTTGATCGTCATGCCTGGCTGTAGCTGGCCGTTTTTTAACCCGTTCAGCGATTTGATCTTTTCAACCGAAACACCATCGAATTTTGCGGCTATTCCGCTAAGGGTATCTCCTCTTTTAACTTTGTAAGTTATATAACTGGTATTACGTTTAACCGCAGTTGTATCTGCTTGTTGGCTGATTGTCTCGCTTATCTTTAGCATCTGGCCGACAACCGCTTTATTGCTATGCAAATGGTTCCAGGCTTTCAGCTCCTGCAATTCAACACCATAAGCATCCGCTATGCCATCAAGGGTTTCCCCTTTTTTTACTTTATGATACGGAGAATTCTTTTCAGGTTTCTCTTCCCGGTATGTTGCAACTGTGGCATGAGGGGCCACTGCAACCATAGTTGAATTATTTAATGCCTCATATAGGGCACCATACTTCGTTTTGTCAATTTGGGGGATCACCAGCCTGCGCGGCGCGTTGTTCGTACCGTTAACAATCAGCCTTGTATAAGCGGGATTTAATATAGTTAATTGATTTATGTCCACAGCCAACACATTCGCGACGGTACCCAATGCAATATATTTATTTACCATTACTGTGTCTGTCTTTAATGGCATGCTGCACGCTTGGGGAATGATATTAACCGAATTGTAGTATTTCATTACGTAAGTAACTGCAATAAATGCCGGGACATACCCCCGTGTTTCTGCCGGCAAATATTCGCGGATCGCCCAAAAATCGTTTGCGCCTGCTTTATCTATAGCATGTTCGACATTGCTCTTACCGCAATTGTAAGAAGCTATCGCCAGCAGCCAATCGCCAAACTCCTGGTAAGCATCCTTTAGGTAGGCCGCGGCAGCATAGCTGGCCTGGATAGGATCACGACGGTCATCCACATAATCATTCATATTTAAACCGTAAAGTTTAGCGGTTGTAAACATAAACTGCCATGGGCCAGCAGCCCCCACCCGCGATATCGCATAAGGATCGAGCTTTGACTCAACTATTGATAAGTATTTTATTTCGTCGGGAATGCCAGCATCGCGGAAAGCCTTTTCGTAAATTGGGAAGTAATATTTTGTTAGGCCTAAAACCCGACCCATTTCTTCGCGGTTGTGGGTATAAACGTCGATGTAGCTTTGCACATATTCATTATAATCCAACGGCACATCTTGTTTAATAGAATCAAGGCGACGCTTAAACATATTGCCCTGCACAATAACGGGGGTCGGCTTTTTAATTGCAGGGAGAATAACGGTATCCCGGCGTGCTGTCTGTGCTGCCAAAGAAGTAGCCTGGAAAACAGAACTCGGGGTAGCTTTTACAATTTGCAGGGATAACAGACAGATAATTAAAGTAGATACTTTCTTCATGCTTTGGGATTTAACTGAGGAAATATCAATTGGTGTTAATATTTCAAAAATATCGAATTTTTTATAGTTCAAGGAAATATTTGGAAAAATTCAACAACTCTTGTTCCTCAAAATGCCTTGTCAGTAATTGTAATCCTAACGGCAATCCCTTACTATTATTGCCAGTTGGCAGAGAAATAGCCGGCGCACCGGTTAGTGAGGCCTGTACCGTAAAAATATCGGAAAGATATGTTACAACAGGATCTTTTTCAACCTTCCCAATGGCGAATGCGGGCTCAGGTGCTGTTGGGATAAGAATAAAGTCGTACTCTTTTAAAATAGCGTCGGTCCTTTCCCTTATTAGCCGGCGAACTTTTTGGGCCTTTGCAAAATAAGCATCGTAATACCCGGCGCTCAAAACAAATGTGCCAAGCATGATCCTGCGTTTAACCTCTTTTCCGAACCCTTCTGAACGGGAACGTTTATAGGTAGATACAAGATCAGTGGAGTTAGGGCTGCGGTAACCGAAATGTACACCATCATACCGCGAAAGGTTTGACGATGCTTCGGCCATAGCCAGTATATAATAAGCCGGCACCAAATACTCAAGGTATTCAAAGGCTATCGGTTTCACGATATGGCCTTCGGCGCGTAGTTTTTCTATATATTGTATCAGGTTGCTTTTTACTTCCGGATCTACACCAGGGCTTGACAAAGCCTCCTGTAAATAAGCTATCTTTTTGGGTGAAGTTGCCTTAATATTATTACTGAATGAGGGCACTTCTGTACTTGAAAGTGTACTGTCATATTCGTCAGGTCCTGATATAACTTCCAATAAAAGCGCCGCATCTTCTACAGATCGTGTTATTGTACCCACCTGGTCGAATGAAGAAGCATAAGCAATTATTCCATGGCGGGAAATACGTCCATAGGTTGGTTTCATCCCCACCAATCCGCAAAACGAAGCTGGCTGTCGCACCGAACCACCTGTATCAGTACCTAAAGCTGCATGGCACATACCTGCCTGGACCGCAACAGCTGAACCACCTGACGACCCCCCGGCCACCTTTGTTTGGTCAGCGTGATTTTTTACAGGACCGAAATATGAGTTTTCATTTGCCGCCCCCATACCGAACTCATCACAATTACAACGGCCAATAATTATAGCGTCTTCGGCTACCATGCGTTCAACAACGGTAGAAGAATATACTGACGTGAAGTTTTTTAGGATTTTTGAGGACGCGGTTGCTTTGTGCCCTTTGTAACAAATATTATCTTTTATCGCAATAACCATACCGGCCAATTTCCCGGCGACTCCTTGTTTAATACGCAGATCGATTTTTTGCGCGAAAATCAACGCCTCTGTTTCAAATACTTCGTTAAAAGCATTTAAGTGGGCATTGACGGAAATCTTATTCAAATAACCTCTTACGAGCTTTTCAACAGTAATTTCACCCTTCGCAATCGCACTCTTTATTTCAGTTAAAGAGATGTATGATTTAGTCATGGGCCTAAAATAAAAAACTTATCTGTTGAAAGTATAAAATATCAACAGATAAGTTGTTTTTTTGGAGTTAGAGACCAGTGATTGGAGACTAGAGATTAGTCAGAATGCTACTTTTTACCTAATCTCCAATCACCAATCACTAATAACTATACCCGCGGTTTATCGTCAGTTGCAGACGTTGGATTGGTGTTAGTATTTGTAGGCGTGCTATTGTGTTCGCCATTTTGTGCATCTTTAAATTCTTTCATGCCTTTACCTAAACCTTTCATCAGTTCAGGAATTTTTTTACCGCCAAACATTAGCAAAAGCACTATAACAATTAAGATAATGTGCTCAGGCTGGAGAATTGACAACAGGATAAAAGCAAAATGTGGATGTTGGAAAAGTTCCATGATCTATAAGTTTAATGTAAGCTTAAAATTTATTATGAGTTCTTTATTGGTTCATTATTAGTTTCAGCATGCTTTGCTGGTGCATCACCTTCATGGCCTTCAGTAACAAGTTCGGTGTGGGCCTCTGGCTGCGCCTCAACGGGAGTACTTTCATGCCCGCTAAAATAATTTTCATTTATCGGCATTGTATTCTCAACCAGGGGTTTTATCTCAACATTGGACCCTGTATTAGTGGTCAACTGGTTTTGGACCGCCGCTTGTTTATCCAGCGCCTCATCAGCCCTTTTTTCTTCAAAACTATTTATTTGGGCATTTATTTCCCTTTTTACATCCTCAGATGCGTTCTTGAAGTCCCTCAAACCTTTCCCGAGCCCCCCTTGCAAGTTCAGGAAGCTTTTCACCGCCGAAAAGCAGCAACGCGATAAACGCGATTACCAGCATATCGGATGAAAAAAGATTCCCCAGGAACAAAAGATGTGAACTGTACATACCTTCAGATTTATTTAGCCTACAAATATAAACAATTAAAATAGCATATAGTTTAAAACTAATTTGGCGCAAGCCAAATTTTAGGGTTGACAGGTGTAGTGCCCTTATACAAAGCAAAACTTACTACAGCCTGACCTGTAGAAGGATCAGTAGCTACTGATCCGATCGTTTGTTTTGTACCTACTTTTTCTCCCTCGCGCACATTGTACGACCGTAAGTTTGAGTAAGCTGTAAAGTATTCTCCATGCTGTATCACTATCAAATAAGTACCGCTTATATTTTGTATACTTTTTACAGTTCCCTGAAATACCGCCCTTACCGCAGCGCCGGTATTTGTACGGATGTCCCACCCGTAGCTTTCATTTTTAATATTTTCGCTGTCATAATATAAACCAAACCCTTGTACAAGGTTACCATTCGTAACCGGCCACGGCAGTGATCCCCTGTTACCCAAAAAGTCGCTCGACAGCCGGGCTGCTTCGGGAGTAGCATTCAAAATCTCGCTGGTTGTTGAGCTTTTTGTAATCGTTTTAGTTTTTGGTGCAGCAACCTCCCTGTTTTCGGCCTTAGCTTTAGCAGCCGCAGCTTTTTGTTCCGCCTTTGCTTCTTCCTCGGCTTTGCGTCTTGCCTCTTCAATTTCCCTTCGAATAGCCGCGTTAATTTCCTTATTTGTTTTAGCTATTTTCCGTTGTACGTCTTGCTGCTGCTGCTTTAACTGGCCCTCGTGTTTCGATAGATCGGCAACAACCTGGACCTGTGTATTTTTTTCCTTCCCAAGCGCCTCTTTCTCTTTTTGCTGGTCCGCAAGCAAATTACTTTTCTCCTTCTTATTCTTATCCAGTTCCGTTATTTTAACATGTAACTCTACCTGCGTTTCCTGTATGTAACCGGCCTGCCGCTCTCTATATGTACCAATTTGCTGTAAATATTTTAAACGTTTGTAAGCCTGGTTAAAGTCGTTTGCCGCAAAAATAAACATCAGCTTATTGTAAGCGCTCCGGTTACGATAAGTAAACAACACCATTGCAGCATACTCTTTCTTTAACTGATCCAACTGGCCCTGCAAGTTATGTACGGAATTATTGCTCTCAGAGATTTGATTATCGAGATTTCTTATTTGCGAGTTTATATTGTTGATCTCCTCTTCACGCAAGCTTATCTTTTGTTTCAGCAAACTGAGCTGCTTAAGTGTAGTTTTTTTATTATTTGAAGTTTCCTGGTATTCGCGGTTAAGTTGCTCAAGTTGCTGTGATAACGCATCCCGCTGACGTTTAAGCTCGGAACTGCTTTGTGCACGAGCTGTCAAAACACCAAAAACGCAAACCAGGAAAAATAGTACTTTTAAAAATTTCATTAATTATGTGTGTTGTTGTAGGGTTGTAAGGGTTGCAAATGTTGTATGGGTTGTAAAAGTAAAAAAGATACCTTTTCAACAACTACAACCTCTCATAACTTCCCCCCTAGTTCATCTCCTTATACCTCGCCGGGATACTGAAAGGGTATTCCAGCGGCAAGTCAAAATCAGATTTAGTATAGTGCAAATTAAGCTGTATTTTTTTATCTTTCGATAAAGAGATGATATCTATTTGAGACGGCACAACCCGTGTTCCAGACTGTATAAACGCTGTGTTGGTGACAACTAGAGATTGATTCGCACCCTGGTTATTAAGGTTTGTTTGGGTGGCCTTCAGTCCTGAACCTATCATAAGTTTATAAACCACATCCTGCAAAGTGCCGCTTAATGTAAGCGTATCGGCCTTTGTTTGCAGGTCTGCATTTTCATTGATAAGTTCAGGAATGATATTGCCCACCAACAACGACTCAACCGTTTTATAGTTAGCTTGTTTTCCAACCACATTATTGATATAGCTGAACGGCTGTTTTATATAATAGGTCTGCAGGCGGTTGAAAAGCATAATACTGTCAGGTGTAATTAACGCCCGTACCACTTCAATACCGGCAATAGCAGTGATAGAGATCCAAATTTTCTGATCTCTTTTTATGCGGATATTTAAAGTAACATCGTTGCTGTTACCAGCGATATCGAGATGAGTTTTAGCCTTGCCCGAAAAAGTTTCAAAATTGGTTTGCGCTGCGCGTATGGCGTTCAGTTTTGCCATTTTATCATCAGTTTTTTTGGCGATACTGTCTACCGGCCTTTGATTGGCCGCAACCAGCTTTTTTGTTTTGCAGCTGACTGTTAACAGCAGGAAACAGACTGCTATTAATGACACATATCCAATATGGCGATGAGCTTTAAACCTTGAATGTTCGAAACATGGAATTGCAGCTAAATTCCCTCCCTTGGGAGTGGTGTGATTGGATGTGTGTAGAGGCAGGGAGGGGTTTATACGCTTGACAGGTAGGCCGCTAAACCCCTCCCTACCCTCCCCGAGGAGGGAATCGCACTTGTCCAACGCTTTTTTACAAATCATTCGAACACCCGACGTTTTAAACCCATCGCTATAGTTACTGCGCAGAGTATTACTCACTATATTTTCTTTCATTTATTTTTCTATCTAACGCCGGTGACTGACCGCCATTTGTTTTAGCTTTTTTCCAGTTTTCAACCGCCGCATCAACATTACCCAAACAAAACAAAATATCGCCGTAATGTTCCAACTTTATAGCGCTGTTTGCTTTATCATCGGTTAAAGCTTTTTCAATCCAAACTTTCGCGCCATTACAATCTTTTTGTTTAAACAAGATCCATGCATAAGTATCTTCAAAGGAGGCATTATTAGGCTGCAGTTCATTGGAACGTTTTGACATAGCGGCTGCTTTGCCCAAATTTTCACCTCTTACTGACAGATAATAAGCATAATTATTTAAAGTAAACACATTATCGGCGTTATAGGTTAGCGCCTTATCGTATGCTACGTCAGAGCTTTTGTCATCTCTCAGGTTATGGTAACAATCGCCCAGAGATGAATAACTTTGCGAAAGCAATTCCTTATCCTGAAATTCCAATGTGGTAGCGTTTTTAATATATTCTAAAGCTTTTCTATCATTTTTTTTCTGCATCCAGGCAATACCCACCAAATAGTTCATCCAGGCCTGGTTAGGGAAAAACGATAAAGAGTTCTCTCCGTCTTTAATGGCTGCATCATAATCGTTACCACTTAGTTCAATTCGAACCAGTTGCTCCTGTACCTCATATACCTGGTTATTCAACGCTATAGATTTCTGATACATTGCCTTAGCATCCTTCATTTTATCATTTTGCAGCAGCATGTCGCCGTAAACAGCGTAAGCTTTGGCATCATCAGGGTGCGCAACCGAAAGTATCCTGCTCAGCTCAAGCGCGCTTGCTTTAGCGTTCGGGTCGGGGAATTTTGGCAGATAACCTAATATGATTTTTATTTTTTGGTCGATATCAACGTCAGGAATGGCAAATGCTAATGTTAGCTCATTAAAACAGGCTTCATAGTCTTTTTTATCCCTGTAAATATCCGCAAGCGACAAATGGACCAACCCATTGTTGGTATTAATTTTTTCGGCGGTCTTCAATACGTCAAGCGCTTTGTCGGTCAGGTTATTGGCATTATACAGTTCGGAGAGGAACAGGTAATATTTTATCTGTGAAGGATCGTCCGCGATCATTTTTTCAAGCTGCCGGGCGGCCATGTCAACCTTTCCCTGCTTTAAATATATTTTTTGGCGGTTGGCCAATATGTCATCTGTGATGCCAATCTGTTGCTCTAATTTGTCATAAACCGCCAAAGCTTCATCATACTTTTTTTGATAGAAATAGGCGTTCGCCTCATCAAAATAATAGTCAGGTTTATCTGGATTTATCCGTATTAATTCGCCAAACACATTTTGAAGTTTAGCAAAATCATTCGTTTTTTCATAGCATTCCGCTAATGACATCCAATACCATTCGTTATTACGGTCTATCGTTACCGCCTTTTCCAATAATTGCTGCGCACCCTCGTAATCATTCTTTGATTTTTTAAGATTACCCAGCTCAAAGAGGGAAGCATCATTGGACGGATCCATTTGAATTACTTTTTCAAAGTAAGCCGTTGCCAGACTAAGGTTTTCGATGGTCTTTTCGCGCAAAGCAGAAAAGAAAAGTTGTTTAACTGTCGCGCTGTCGTCGATAGTTAAATGCTTGCCTCCAACAATTGCTGAACTACCATTATCCTGACCCTTCGTTTGCGCAAAAACAGGTATGGACAAAATCAAGGACAAACAAACAAGCACCAAAACAAAAAGTGTTTGATTCCTTTTTGAATTAGCTTTATATATTCCATTTATAGATGTCTTCTCTTTCATATCCTTATCCACTTTCTATCTATTGGTCATTTGCTTATTGGTAGTTTTACAATACCGGTTTTATTCTTGATTCCTGACTTTTGATTCCTGGCCTTTGATCCCCTATCCTATCCCGGTGTGTCCATAACCGCCGGCGCCCCTTGTAGTTTCATTTAATTCTTCAACTTGCTCCCAGATTGCTTTTTCGTGCCGGGCAATTATCATTTGTGCTATCCTGTCGCCAGTGTTGATTTCGAATACCTGGTCGGAGAGATTGATGAGCAGCACTTTTATCTCGCCACGATAGTCGGCGTCAATTGTCCCGGGTGAGTTAACTATCCCTATCCCGTGCTTAAATGCCAAACCGCTACGCGGGCGTATTTGCGCCTCAAATCCCTCAGGCAGTTCAATATGTAAACCTGTTGGTATCAGCATGCGCTCCATCGGTTTCAGAAATATTGGCCCTTCCAGCTCGGCCCGTAAATCCATACCGGCGGCATGGAGCGTTTCATAAGCCGGCAAACTGTTTTTTGACCTGTTAATAATCCTGATGTTCATCTTCTGCTGAATATAGCTTTTAAATCTTTTCCTTCAAAATAAACTGCCGCCAATATAAATAATAATAAAAGTAAATTCCCCGCAAATATATTACGGTTAAAAACATAGAACGATAAGTAAACGATTATGATTGAGGAAATAATATAAGCT
>Ga0206898_10183_pt1 | contig 18081 bp, 13 predicted proteins | sample Alteio_BWOrgHeat_50_FD_153237 | JGI IMG/M metagenome (GOLD analysis project Ga0206898, IMG submission 153237) | Enriched cells from forest soil in Barre Woods Harvard Forest LTER site, Petersham, Massachusetts, United States -... | ecosystem: Environmental > Terrestrial > Soil > Temperate forest >...
GCTTTGGCTAATGCAGTAAAAGTAACCCTCGGTCCTAAAGGACGGAATGTGATCATCGACAAAAAATTCGGTGCTCCCTCCATCACCAAAGACGGTGTAACGGTTGCAAAAGAAATTGAATTGAAGAACCCCATTGAAAACATGGGCGCTCAGATGCTGAAAGAAGTAGCTTCTAAAACTGCTGACATCGCTGGAGATGGAACTACAACTGCTACCGTTCTTGCTCAGGCAATCGTTACCGGTGGTCTTAAAAACGTAGCTGCCGGAGCCAATCCGATGGATCTGAAACGCGGTATTGACAAAGCCGTTATTGCCGTTGTGGAAGACCTGCGCAGACAAAGCAAAAAAGTAGGTGAAGACAGCGACAAGATTGAACAAGTAGCTACCATCTCTGCTAATAACGACAAGAGCATTGGTAAACTTATCGCCGATGCAATGGCAAAAGTAAAAAAAGAAGGTGTAATCACGGTTGAAGAAGCCAAAGGCACTGAAACAGAAGTGAAAATCGTTGAAGGCATGCAGTTTGACCGGGGATATATCTCTCCTTATTTCGTAACTGATGCCGACAAAATGGAAGCTGTTTTTGAAAACCCGCATATCCTTATTTACGACAAGAAGATTTCCAACATGAAAGAACTTCTTCCCGTATTGGAGAAAGCAGTTCAAACTGGTAAGCCTATCGTGATTATTGCTGAAGATGTAGACGGAGAAGCCCTGGCAACTCTTGTTGTAAACAGACTTCGCGGATCCCTTAAGATCGCAGCAGTAAAAGCTCCTGGCTTTGGAGATCGTCGTAAAGCGATGTTGGAAGATATCGCTATTCTGACAGGCGGAACGCTCATCTCTGAGGAAAGAGGTTTCAAACTGGAGAATGCAGACCTTTCCTACCTTGGAACTGCTTCTAAAGTAACTATCGACAAAGACAACACTACAGTTGTAGGTGGAGCTGGTAAAAAGGCAGACATCACTGCACGTGTAAACAATATCAAAGCTCAAATTGAAACTACTACTTCCGACTATGACAAGGAAAAGCTTCAGGAGCGTCTTGCCAAGCTTGCCGGTGGTGTAGCTGTGCTCTACATCGGTGCTGCAACCGAAGTAGAAATGAAAGAAAAGAAGGATCGTGTGGACGACGCGTTGCACGCTACCCGTGCTGCTGTAGAAGAAGGTATCATCCCAGGTGGAGGAACCGCTTATATCCGCGCAATCGAGAGCCTCGAAAAGCTTAAAGGCGATAACGAAGATGAAAATACCGGAATCGCAATCGTTAAACGTGCTATCGAGGAACCACTTCGTCAGATTGTAGCCAACGCCGGTGGTGAAGGTTCAATCATCGTTCAGAAAGTACGTGACGGAAAGGCTGACTTTGGTTACAATGCACATACCGAAAAATTCGAGAAATTGTACGATGCAGGTGTTATCGATCCTACGAAAGTAGCTCGTGTTGCTCTGGAGAATGCTGCTTCTATCGCCGGAATGTTGCTCACCACCGAGTGTGTGATTTCTGACATCAAAGAAGACAAACCCGCTATGCCCCCAATGCCGGGTGGAATGGGTGGAGGAATGGATTACTAATTCCTGTCCTTATGTAGATAAAAAGGCTGTCCTTACCCGGACAGCCTTTTTTGATGCCGTACACCTTTATCATTCTTTCCTCCGCTTCCAAAACTCAGCCTCCCGATCAATCCTTATCTTCGCAGAAATTATTTTCCATGAGCAAACTCACCCGAATAGGTCTTTATGGTTTGGTATTCGTTATTCTTCTCACCTCAGTCACCGTGTTATGCGGTGGCTATGCCATCTATACCGGTCCATTGGCCATCCCGTTTACCGTACTTATCCTGATTGGTATTTCCCGTAAAAAGGACAAAGAAAGATCCGACAAGACAAGTTAACCGATTGAACTTCAGTAATTTATTTGTTTTCAATCGCATTCTTGTATATTGCCCTGGTTTTCATATATTTACTCTTTAATCAAAGAATTACCGTAGGTGTATTTAACGACCGGGCGCCGGAATCGACCCGGATACAATTACGGATCACATTTGAAACTCAGACAAAAAACAAACCATGAAAAAAATTTCTGGAATTAAGCTCGTTCAGGGATTAACAGTGTTGGCTTTGGCTACACTTGTTATTTCCGGATGTAAAAAGACGCCTGCCACCACCGATAGCGACACCAATTCATCCAATGAAAATGCGTTTGCTCAGGCTCGTTTCAATGAAACCGGTAATATTTCCGACCAGGCAGCTGCCAACAGCATGACTTCTTACCGTTTAAACCCTAACGCAAACAATGGTAGCTTATTAAGCCATTGTGCAACGGTTACATTTGACACCATCAACCATTTTAACTCCGATACAATTGAAGTAAATTTCGGTCCAACAAACTGCCTTTGTGCCGATGGACGTAATCGCCGTGGTATTATTTATGTTGGGTATACCAAACCCCATTACTGGGATTCCCTGGATGTGATCACCCTGACGTTTTCCAACTATTTTGTAGATGATTACGGTATTTCCGGTACGAAAACAATGACTAACGAAGGTAGAATCAATGGACAACAGACATATAACTCCACTGTTGTAAACGGTACTATTACCAAGCCGAACAACGGTGGAAGCTTTACCTGGAATTCCAACATTACCCGTAAATGGACAGCTGGAGAAAGCACACCATGGTGGTGGTTGGATGATGCTTATCAATTTACAGGAACTTCCAATGGGGTGAGTTCAACTGGTGCAGGCTATACCGCTACCATCATGACACCTCTAACATGGGAATGCTCTTGTCCGCTTTACTTTGTTTCCGGTGTACTTGACTTTACGCCTACCGGACACGCTACCCGTGTGATTGATTATGGAAATGGCGCTTGTGACAATATTTGTACAGTAACCATCAATGGCACAGCTTATACTGTACATATGTGGTAAGACTTGCTTAAGAATTGTTTAACAAAACCCTGAAACGGCACAACTGTTTCGGGGTTTTTGTTTTACTGGAGCAATCGTGACCCAAATCTATAGAATCACGTCATGAATCTATGCAATCATGACGTAAATCTTTAGAATCACAACATGAATCTATACAATCATGACGTAAATCTTTAGAATCACGACATGAATCTATGCAATCATGACGTAAATCTTTAGAATCACGACATGAATCTATACAATCATGACATAAATCTTTAGAATCACGACATGAATCTATGCAATCACAACGTAAATCTTTAAAATCACGACATGAATCTATACAATCATGACATAAATCTTTAGAATCACGACATGAATCTATGCAATCGTGACAGAAATCTATAGAATCACGACATGAATCTATACAATCATGACGTAAATCTTTAGAATCGCGACATTCTGAATATTGGCTACAAGGGTTGGTTTGCTTATCTTCGTCGAATCTCAATTGAATAATTCATTGATTTTAATTCAGGCGTATATGGCCGAAATGAGAGAAAAAGGATACAATACCAAGGAAGATTGGGATAAAGAAGGTGGGGTGCGAAGCTGGCAGGATTACAAATGGCTTTATGCAAATCTGGTAAAACATTATACTGCTTCAGAGCCTCTCGATAAGATGCTGGACATCGGTTGCGGGCGTGCTGATTTCATGGATACCTGTCAACACTTTGGCCTTCCTCCTTCCCGGATATATGGCATTGAAGGGGAACCAGATTCTTACGCCGTTTGTACAGCTAAGGGCTACCAGATTAGTAGTATTGACCTTGATACCGACAAGCTTCCTTATCCTGACAATTATTTTTCTTTTGTTGTCTGCAGTCAACTGATTGAGCATATCAAATACGAAGCAGGCGTAGCATTGATGAAAGAAATTTTTCGTGTATTGAAAAAAGACGGGCTGCTGTTGATATACTCTCCAAGCTATTTCAACAAGACTGGACGAACGATGCCATTTCATCTTTACTGTTGGAAACCGTATGAACTTCGTGACCTGATGCAAGAAATAGGCTATAAGCGAATCGCGACCAAAATTGCTGCCCTGCAATGGTATGACTTGAAAACCTATAAAGAATCTTGGCATCAGAAGAAATACAAGAAGAAGCCAAACCTCCTGGAACTCTTCCTGAAATATGCTGTTTATGGATTATTTTTGGTTACGAAAAATCAGCGTTTACTAAGTCAGACTGCTTTTGCGGCGTATAAATAGCCAACCTTACCTTTCCTTTTTAAACATAAAAGCCCCTCCCGTACAGCCAGGAGGGGCTTTTGAACACAAACACGATGAACACTAATTACAGTTCCATAAGGGGAACGTTAAGGGGTAAGCAACGACTTTACCAATACTGAAATCATTTTGCCCTCGGCTTTACCAGCCAATTGCTTGGAGGCAATGCCCATCACCTTACCCATATCAGCAGGACCAGTGGCACCTGCAGCGGAAATAATCTTTGCAAGCTCTGCCCGTAGTTGGTCTTCACTCATCTGCTTAGGCAGATACGTTTCGATTACGGAAGCTTGAAAATTTTCCACATCAGCCAAGTCCTTACGGCCCTGGCCTTGATAGATTTCGGCAGTTTCCTTTCGTTGCTTCACCATTTTAAGCATGGCTTTGGCTTCCGTTTCTGGGTTAAGGCCCTCGGGGGAAGTCTTCAGCAAAAGGATGGCTGATTTGATAGCACGCAAGGCCTCCAGTTTAGCGGAGTCCCGGGCGAGCATGGCAGTCTTGATATCTGCGTTTATTGTTTCTTCTAAGCTCATTGTATCTACAATTAAGATTTGACTAAATTAATCAAAGCCCGGAGTAATTACTCTATTTGTAATTACTCCAGGACTTCGAATTTAGTCAACATTATCGTGCAGAAAAGAATTATTTGGCCTGATTTCGACCTTCTTGTCTTCGTTTTCAGTAAGTGTGTATTTCGACACTTGAGATTCGGAAGAATGCGGGGTATTGTCGAGCGAAATTTTTCTTCTAACAAAAGCAGGTTCCTGCTCAAGCTCAGTCAATCCATTCGGAGTCTTCAGTTTCAGGCTAAGTTCTTTCAAACGCAAAATACGTTCATAGGCCTTACGCTTTTGGTCTTCTTCTTCTACCTTCTTAATCTCCTCCTGACGTTTGGCCTCGGTGTCTTCTGTCTTCTTGTTCTCAGCAACCGGCTCTTCTCTCTTCTTCAAAACAGGTTCAGGCAGCTCTTCTTTGGCAGGAACTTCTGGGGTGATTTCAAATACAATCTCTTTCGCACTTTCGTCGGCCGATAATTCGAAAGAAATAGGCTCTGCATCCGTTTCCGATTCTGCAGTAATTTCTGAAGGCTCATCCTCAGCGCTTAATTCAGGGAATTCCAATTCTACAACATGTTGTTCCAGAGCAGAAACTTCCGTCACTAAAGAGGGCGTCTCCTCTGAAGTCTCTTCACCAAGCTCAATAGCCGGGATTTCCCAGATCTCTTCAGATGTTTCCACACTTTGCATCTCCACAAAAGACTCCGTATTATCCAAACCGTCTTCTTCTATAGCACTCTCAATCCGATTCTCGAATTCCATGGTAACCTGTTGCTCTTCTGAAACAGATTTGAGAAAAGGTTCCAGAGGATTCACTTCTTTTGTAACCGGGCTTTCTGTTTTCTCGGCGACAGGTGTATTATCAACTACCTCCAGATTTTCCTCTTCCAGCTTGAGAACTACCTTTTCCGGCTTCCGGTTGCTTAGGTCGAAAGGGATATTGGAACTGGTGTTGAAACCAGTTGCAATGACGGTCACATTCACCTTATCACCCAATGTTTCGTCTACTCCGTATCCTTTAATCAGCTCAGCTGTCTGACCAGCCTCATCCTGTATATAATCTGTGATCTCACCCAACTCATCCATTGTGATCTCATCGGATCCGGAGGTGATATTCAGCAACACATAACGTGCTCCTGTAATGTTGTTGTCATTCAATAAAGGCGAGTTCAACGCCTCTTGCACTGCTTTCAAAGCGCGACCTTCTCCAGAGGCAGAAGCCGAACCCATGATAGCTACTCCACTGTCTCTCATAACGGTACGTACGTCCGCAAAATCTACATTGATTTGCTGCGTAAGGCTAATAATTTCAGCAATGCTCTTAGCAGCAATACTCAATACATTGTCGGCATGACTGAACGCTTCACGCATTTTCAGGTTTCCGTACATATCACGCAGCTTGTCGTTGCAGATAACCAGCAAGGTATCAACATTGGCTTTCATTTCCGCCAGTCCGTCTTCAGCTTGCTGCCTTCTTTTCTTTCCTTCGAAAGAGAACGGTACGGTTACAATTCCAACGGTGAGAATTCCTAATTCTTTCGCTGCCTTGGCAATAACAGGCGCGGCTCCTGTTCCTGTACCACCACCCATACCTGCAGTAATAAACACCATCTTGGTATTATTACCCAGAAGTTCTTTAATCTGATCCATTGTTTCCAGCGCAGCCTGTTTGCCAACCTCTGGAATTGACCCCGCGCCACGGCCTTCTGTAAGGGCCTCGCCGAGGGTGATTTTATGTGGAACCGGGCTGATATCCAGAGCCTGCTTATCTGTATTGCAGACAATGAAATTCACGCCATTGATTCCAAGACGGTACATGTGATTAACAGCATTGCTGCCACCACCTCCAACACCGATCACCTTAATAATCGATGTTTGTTCTGGTAAATCGAAACGCATCATGTTTGTGGTTGTTTTTACTCCGCCTCACATTCTTGTTCAGCGAAGGTTGGGTTTATAATTAGTGTTCGTGTTCTCTAGGTATGCTACTTGTTTGCTATTATTTACTCGTTGTTAGTGATTTCTTTACACAACCGATTAAAAGATAATTTCGTTAGAGATCATTTTATTCGGTGTCTTCATTGAACCATTCTTTTCCTTTCGAGAAGATCTGGTCAAACCACCCTCCTTTTGTTTTCTTGGTATGGGTAACCACTGTTCCTGCAGGATCCGGGTGACGGTCGTTTTCATCAAGACCTCTCATGACCAAGCCCACACCGGTGGCATACATCGGACTGGTCACTTCTTCCGAACTCTTGGCCAGGTGCTCATTCGGATATCCCAACCGAGCATCCATCCCAGTCACATATTCAATCAGTTGAGTGATGTGTTTGAGTTGAGACCCTCCACCAGTCACGACTATTCCAGCGATAAGTTTTTTCTCAAACCCCGAATTTTTAATTTCATAATACACATGCTCGATAATCTCTTCCATTCTCGCCTGAATGATATGGCTGAGATTCTTCACCGAAATTTCTTTGTGCGGCCTTCCACGTAGACCTGGAATGGAAACAATTTCATTTTCCTGGTTCTCGCTTGCCAGAGCCGAACCGAACTTCATTTTAAGCAATTCGGCCTGTGTCTTAATAATCGAACAGCCTTCTTTGATATCCTCGGTAATGATATTCCCGCCAAAAGGGATTACAGCGGTGTGCCGGATAATATCGTCTTGAAAAATCGCCACATCTGTTGTTCCTCCTCCAATATCCACCAATACCACTCCTGCTTCTTTTTCTTCTCCGGTAAGAACCGCTTCTGCAGATGCAAGCGGTTCCAATGTAAGGTCAGCTACTTTCAAGCCGGCCTTCTCTACACATTTGTAAATATTTTTGGCAGCAGCCACCTGACCGGCTATAATATGAAAATTGGCCTCCAGGCGAATACCGGACATTCCGATTGGGTTTTTAATCCCTTGCTCGTTATCAACGATATAATTCTGAGGAATGACATGAATAATTTCTTCGCCTGGCAGCATAACGAGCTTATACATATCTTCAATCAAAAGATCAATATCTTTTTGACTAATTTCTTCATCCAGACTCTGACGGGTACGAATACCACGATGCTGCAGACTCTTTATATGCTGTCCGGCTATTCCTACATTCACCACATGGATATTGGCTCCCGATTTACTTTCTGCTTCCGCGACCGCAGTCTTGATTGCCTTAACCGTTTCATCGATATTAAGCACGACTCCTCTCGCAACCCCCAACGACTCCGCCTTTCCCATTCCCAATATTTCAATCTTCCCATGCTCGGTACGACGCCCAACGATTACGGCAATTTTTGTTGTTCCAATATCCAGGCCTACTACAATGTTTGATTCCATGGTTAAATGCGTTTAGTACAAACTATTTGATTTCTATATTTCAGATTGACAATCGAGTATTCATTCCATGCTCCGGTATTTCTAAGCCCTTCCCTGCAAAACACCATCAGGTTGTTAAATTTCTCTTCCAAATCAGAGGCATCCCCCAGCACAATCCTAAATGAACCAACACTTGGAATAAGTTCATATTCTTTCATAGAATTCACATAAATCTGACCGATTAGCGCTTTCCTGTACTTGTCCTTATTGATATAATCGGCAATCCTGTAAATATCATCCAGCACAGAAAACTCTCTTAAAGGAGTACTTGCCTCAATTTCCTTGACACTATATCTATACCAGTTTCCGTAAGATTCTGTTACAAAACCATTCACCGCAATAACATCAGCCGTATAACTTGGAGACCAGGGCATCAACCTTCCATCTTGATCCATGTAATAACTCTCTCCCGAAAGATTAAAAATCCGAGCGATGGGAGTACGTTGTGTGGCAGAGATATGCACTTCACCGCTAACGGACACGAATACATCTGCCGATTCAACCGAAGGATTATTCATGATAAGTCTTTCCACGTCAGGCACATTGATAGATTCAAGAGGTTGATTTACGATAGAATCTCCTCTGTCGGTAAGCAGCTCACGGATATCAGCATTGGTGACAAAATAAGCTTCCTCGGGAGCAATGACAGCAATATCCAGCTTGCTCGCCGCGCGTCTCGATTGCTCCTTTTGCACAAAACCAAGTGTTACCAGGGTTCCCGCCAGGAAAATTGTCCAGAGTGATATGTTAATTATTCGATTCAATTCAATTGGCCAACAAGGCATTTTTAATTGGTTCCACCAGCATGTCAATATCTCCCGCTCCAACGGTAAGCAAAACTTCCAACTTTCTGCTGCACAATTCAGCTACCAATTCCTGCTTGGTACAGAGTTTTTTGTTTTTGCAAGCAATACGATCTAATAGCATTTGTGAAGACACTCCGGCTATTGGCATCTCCCTTGCCGGATATATGTCCAGCAAGATCACTTCATCCAGCATCGATAAGCTCTCTCCAAAACCATCTGCAAAATCTCTAGTACGAGTATACAAATGAGGCTGAAAAACACCTGTTAGTTTTTTATTTGGGTACAATTCCCTAACAGAACGGATACACGCTTTGAGTTCTTCCGGATGATGCGCATAATCATCAATGTAGATCAGATTATCCTTCCTGATCTGATATTCAAATCTCCGCTTCACTCCTTTAAAGGAGGATAAAGCTTCCCTTATTTGCTCTTCCTTCACACCGATAATTCTGGCGACTACAACTGCGGCAACGGAGTTCTCCACATTGTGTGAACCAGGGAGCCCAAGGATCAGATTAGCGATTCGAAACGTTGATCCTGCTACATTGTAATGATAATATCCATTTGAAATAGCTATACCGTCTGCATGAACAGAATCCGCTTCTTTCAATGAATAAGAAATGACTTGTGCATCTACTCCGACTTGTATGTTTTCAGTGCCTTTTTTGGCAATAAGGGTACCCCCTTTTTTCACTTGTCGGGCAAACAGATTGTATGACTCATGCATATGTTCCTTGTCTCCATATATATCCAGATGATCGGCGTCGATTGAGGTCACAACAGCGATATCAGGGTGTAAGGAAAGAAAAGAACGGTCGTATTCATCTGCTTCAACAACGGTTATTGCATCTTTCTTTCCAAGGTTTTTTCCTATAAACAAGTTCGTCTGGTAATTCTGTGTGATTCCACCCAAAAATGCGGAACAATCTATGCCTGAAGAACGAAGTATGTGAGCGATGAGAGAAGAAGTTGTGGTCTTGCCATGAGTCCCGGCCACTGCAATCGTAAAGGAATTTTCGGTTATAATGCCTAAGACCTCCGAACGCTTTTTGATTGCAAAACCATTTTTCAAAAAATATTCGTATTCCTGATGGGTTTTAGGAACAGCAGGGGTATAAATAATTAATGAGGTTTCAGGTGACAAGCCCTTCGCTTCCAGGAATCCCGGATTTTCATCAAAATGAATAGAAATATTTTCGGCAACAAGTTCATCCGTCAAGGGCGTCCTGGTTTTATCATATCCGCTGACTTCTTTACCAAGTGCATGAAAATACCTTGCAAGTGCACTCATTCCGATGCCTCCGATACCCAACAAATAAACCTGACGAATGTGTTCGTATTTCACTTTTACTTCCTGTTATTGATAAGATTCATAATTTCGTTTGCAATGACAAGTGCAGAATCAGCATAGGCCAATTTAGAAATGTTCGCTTCCAATTTCTTTTTCTGAACCTCATCATTTGCAAGGGCAATCGCCTGCGCAACCAAAGTATTCATCGCCTCTTCGTCTTTTATAAGTAGGGCCGCTTCGTGATTAACAAGCGCCATAGCATTCTTTGTCTGATGGTCTTCCGCTACATTGGGGGATGGCACCAGAATAGAAGCCTTTTTCACGAGACAGAGTTCAGAAACTGAACTTGCTCCAGCCCTTGAAACAACTACATCAGCCATCACGTATGCATAATCCATCTTTGAAATAAAATCGAACACCTTGATTCCGCCGGAAGCCTGAAGTTTTACTTGGTCAGCGGCCTGATTGAAAAATGTCTTACCCGTTTGCCAAATAAGCTGCATTCCTTTTTTTTCCATTTCCACAAATCCTTGCAGCAGTGTTTCATTCAAGGTTCGGGCTCCAAGACTTCCCCCGATAACCAGGATAGTTTTTTTGAATGGATCCAACCCGAAAAATTCTGCCGCCCTTGCTTTCTTACCATCCAGCTTCAGGATGTCCTGTCGTACAGGATTTCCAGTGAGTATAATCTTGGACTTAGGAAAAAACCGGTCCATCCCTTCGTAAGCAACACAAATCTTATCTACCTTTTTGGATAATATCCTGTTCGTTATTCCGGGGTAGGAATTTTGCTCCTGAATAAGTGTCGGAATACCGGCGTTGGAGGCCACACGGAGCATTGGGCCACTTGCATAGCCTCCTGTTCCCACTGCCGCATCCGGTTTAAATTTTTTCATTATTCTCTTTGCTTTCAATAAACTCGAAATCACTTTGAAAGGGAATGACAGATTTTTTAAAGTAAGCTTTCTCTGTAATCCACTTATCCACAGACCTTCTATCGGATAACCAGCCGCAGGAACTTTTTCCATTTCCATTCTACCCTCCGCACCCACAAAGAGTATTTCCACATTTCCATTGCACTTTTCCTTAAGCGCATTGGCAATCGCAATGGCGGGGAAAATATGTCCGCCGGTTCCACCACCACTGATAATGATCCTAGGCGGCTGCAAGCTGATCTCCCTTCTCTTTTTTAATGTCTTTTACTGCCCCATTAGATAGCATATCCGTATCTCTGCTAACACTTAGTATGATCCCGATTGCAATACTGGTAAACCAGATAGAAGTCCCACCCATACTTACAAGCGGCAAAGGCTGACCGGTAACCGGGAACAAATTCACTGCAACTGCCATGTTGATCATTGCTTGAAAAACCAAACTAAAAGTTAGTCCAATAGCCAGGAAACTTCCAAACGATTTGGGTGTTCTGCTTGCAATTCTGACACCTCGAAAAAGGAGCACCAGGTAGAGAAACACAATAAACGCTCCGGCAATAACTCCCCATTCCTCGATGAGAATAGCAAATATAAAGTCGGACGATGCCTGGGGAAGGAAATTGCGCTGATCACTTCGTCCTGGTCCTTTACCTATCATCCCACTTGTCCCAATCGCCATCTTAGCCTGATCGGCCTGATAATTTTCTTCGCTGTTTCCAGAACGAAAATTTTCTATTCGCGCCTTCCATGTCCGACCACGGCGAAGACTGTCGGGATATTTCATGATAACGAATGCAAAAACCCCTACAAGCATTACACAGCCCGCCAACAACAAGCCCATATATTTCAGACTTATTCGTCCAATAAACATCAGCGCCAGACATGTAAGGAAAAGGAGAGCAGCTGTTGAAAAATTTGCAGGGAGAATAAGAGAGCAGATTATTCCAACAGGAATGATAACCGGAAGAAATGCCGTTTTAAAGTCTTTTATATTCTCCTGCCGCGAAGCTAATAACCTGGCTACATAAGATATAAGCGCCAGCTTTGCAAAATCAGAAGTCTGGAAAGTCAGGCCTGTACCCGGAATACCGATCCAGCGGTTCGCCTCACCAGCGCTGATCCCTTTAACGAGTGTATACAAAAGAAGAGGAGCTGCAATCCAGACAGCAATTTGGGATATTCGGGAAAAGTAAGTGTATTTTACTTTATGCACCAGATACATCAGCAGCAAGCCAAAGCCAATTATCACTCCATGTTTAATAAGGTAATACATTGCATTTCCTCCCTTATAACGGGTAGCTAATGCAGTAACGGAAGAATAGACACAAACAAGTGAAATGGCAGATAGCAGTAAAACTACCACCCAAATTACCTTATCACCTTTAATTCCTTTTAACATATCAATTTTATAAACTGTTTACCAGTTCTTTAAATTTATTACCTCTGTTCTTATAATTATCAAAAGCATCAAAGCTCGGGCATCCGGGAGAAAACAATACGGTGGTTCCAGACTTTGCCAACAGCTGAGAAAACTTCACTGCTTCTTCCATGGAATCAGCATGCACTGTTATTCCCTGATCTATTAAAGCCGAAAATATTTTCTCTCTTTCTGATCCGAGACACACTACCGCATAAACCTTTTCAGCGACTAATCCACGCAGAACCGAATAATCACTTCGGCGGTCAATCCCGCCAAGTATTAGAACGGTCTTTTCGGTCATTGCATTCAGAGAAGTCCATGTGTCATTTACAGAAGTGGCCTTGGAGTCATTTATATAATTCACCTGGTTAATGCGCGCAACGAATTCAAGGCTATGCTCAAAAACCGAAGGTTCATCTCTTCGTCCAGCAAATTGTCTTGCTGAAAAAGCCACTTTCAGGGGTATGTTTTTTTCGTTCATGTTTTATTTAATAATATATAATGAAGCTAATTATCAAAGCGACCGAACAGATGTTTTAAACTGCCGACCTCTGTCTTCATAATTTTCAAACAAATCAAAACTTGCACAAGCAGGAGAAAGCAATACTACATCACCCTTTTTTCCCAATCTGTAACTTGCTTTTACGGCTTCCATGGCGGAATCAGTTTCTACGATAGTCTCTACCAGATCTTTAAAAGCACTAATGATTTTTTTATTATCGACGCCCAGGCAAACAATTGCTTTCACTTTTTCCTTTACCAAATCCTGAAGCTGAGAATAGTCGTTTCCTTTATCCTGTCCGCCCACCACCCATATAACTGGCTGAGACATACTTTCCAAGGCATACCAGGTAGAATTTACATTGGTTGCCTTTGAGTCATTGATGAAATCAATGCCATGCACTTTGCCGACATGCTCCAGCCGATGTTCCACATTGTGGAAATCCGACAAGCTCTCCCGTATTGATTCCTTCCGGATATCAAATAGCTTGGAGGCGACAGACGCAGCCATCGAATTGTAGATGTTGTGCTTGCCTTGCAGGGCTAATTCTTCAATTGACATAGATTGTGGATTAGGGTTTATATTGATCATTAATTCTTTTCCTTTTAAACAAGCACCATTTACTATTTCATGCTTGATTGAAAAGGGATAACGGGTTGCATTTGTTTTTCTTTTTTTTAACTCCTGAATAATAATTTCATCGTCGTCGCAATAAATAAAGGCATCTTCTGGCCCTTGGTTTTGGATTATACGAAATTTGGAATCGACATAATTCTGCATCTCGTAGTTATATCTATCCAGGTGATCGGGTGTGATATTTAACAGTATCGCCACATCCGCTTTGAACTGAAACATCCCATCCAGTTGAAAACTACTAAGCTCGATCACATAATAATCGAAATCGTTTTCAGCTACTTGCATCGCAAAGCTTTTACCCACATTGCCAGCCAGTCCTACATGAAGTCCCGCCTTTTGCATAATGTGATAAGTCAGCAGCGTTGTTGTCGTCTTACCATTGCTTCCGGTGATACAAATTGTCGTTGCCTTATTGTATCTACCTGCAAATTCAATTTCAGAGATCACCGGAATTCCTTTATCATGCAGCTTTTTCACCAACGCTGCCTTGTCTGGAATTCCAGGGCTTTTAACTACTTCATCTGCATTCAGAATTTTTGCTTCAGTATGGGTTTCTTCTTCCCATGCAATTCCATATTTTGAAAGAACGATCTTATACTTCTCTTTTATTTTCCCCTTATCAGAAACAAACACATCAAACCCTTCCTTTAGGCCCAATACGGCTGCACCGACGCCGCTTTCTCCGCTCCCCAGTATGACGAGGCGTTTCATAGATTATCTCAGTTTAAGTGTTGCGATAGCCAACACCGCACACATAATTCCAACAATCCAGAATCTGGCTACAATTTTGGCCTCGTGAATTCCTTTTTTCTGATAGTGGTGATGCAAAGGTGACATCAAGAAAATCCGTCTCCCGGCTCCATATTTATTTTTCGTGTATTTGAAATAACTTACTTGCATCATGACTGACAGGTTTTCCACTAAAAAAATTCCACACAATACCGGTATTAAAAGCTCCTTACGGATGGCGATAGCAAATACTGCTATAATTCCTCCCAAAGCCAAACTTCCTGTATCACCCATAAAGACTTGAGCCGGGTATGAGTTGTACCATAAAAACCCTACACATGCCCCAACGAAAGCCGCAATAAACACAACTAATTCTCCTGTATGCGGCAAATACATAATATTCAAGTAGTCCGCAAAAATGGTGTTACCTGATACATAGGCAAGTATCCCTAAAGTAACTCCTATGATGGCGGAGGTTCCTGTTGCTAACCCATCAATCCCATCTGTGATGTTTGCTCCATTCGACACAGCGGTAACAATGATTATTACAATTGGAAGAAATACAATCCAAGCCCATTTCCTATAATTCTCACCCAAAAACTTAACAAGGAATGCGTAATCAAACTCATTATTCTTTACAAACGGGATCGTTGTTTTTATGGACTTGGAGTCATACTTCGCATATTGAGGTAGTTTCATCACCGTTTGGCTTTGTGGACTTCCATCGTTCTGGTAGGCTTCGCCATTATTGCTTACCACACGTTCTCTTACAACTACAGAATTATTACAATAGAGTGTAATTCCAACAATGAGTCCGATGCCAATCTGTCCGATTACCTTAAACTTCCCTGCTAGCCCGGCTTTATCCTTTTTAAATACTTTAATATAGTCGTCGAGAAATCCAATTAGTCCAAGCCAGATGGTTGTCACCAACATAAGTATGATATATACGTTATGCAATTTTGCAAACAACAACGTAGGAATAACAATAGCTGAAATGATAATCAAACCACCCATTGTTGGGGTACCCTGCTTTTCAGATTGCCCATCAAGTCCCAAATCCCTGACCGTTTCGCCTACCTGTTTCCGATGCAAAAAGGCTATGATTCGCTTCCCCAATACGGCAGAAATAATCAGCGAAGTAAGAATAGCAAGTGCCGCCCGAAAAGAGATGTAGTGGAACACTCCTGCTCCAGGAAGCAATTTATGTGCACTTAACCAATCAAAGAGATAATAAAACATATGACCTCGCCTATTGAGTTATTTGTTTGAGATTCTCCTTCAGCACTTGCATATCATCAAATGGGTGCTTTACCCCTTTTATTTCCTGATACTTTTCATGCCCTTTTCCCGCAAGCAATATGATGTCACCCGGCTGCGCTAATGAACATGCTGTACGTATTGCTTCTTTCCTATCTACAATCGAAAGCAATTTTTTGTAATGTAGTGTCTCGACACCTGCACGCATCTGTTCGATAATGACAGCCGGATCTTCCGACCTTGGATTATCTGAAGTCAAAATAACTTTATCGCTATTCTCACATGCAATAGTTGCCATTATTGGCCTCTTTGCTCCATCTCTGTCACCTCCACAACCAACTACCGTAATCACTTTTTCATTCCCAGTTCGAATATCACGTATCGTTTTTAATACATTCAGAAGAGCATCGGGAGTGTGTGCATAATCCACAATTCCGGTAATTCCGTTTTCTGTCCGGAAATATTCAAACCTACCCTCTACAGGATTCAGTGAGCTAAGCGTAGTGAGTATTGTCATTTTTTCTTGCTTCAACAATACCGCCGTAGCATATACTGTGAGCAGATTATATGCGTTAAAGTTTCCTATAAGCTTACTCCACATTTCAGTTCCATCAATTGTCAATAAGAGACCGGAAAACTGGTTTTCCAACACTTTACATTTGAAATCAGCCATTGATCTCATAGAAAAATATTTCTTCTCCGCTCTGCAGTTCTGAATCATAACATTACCATTCGGATCATCTTTATTTACTAAGGCAAAACCACTGGAGTCCAGTTGATCGAAAAAACCTTTTTTTGCCCGTATATACTCGTCAAATGTCTTGTGATAGTCAAGATGATCGTGAGTAATATTCGTAAATACTCCCCCTGTAAATTGCAGTCCGGCAATACGATGCTGAGCCACCGCGTGGGAACTCACTTCCATAAAGCAATAGGTGCATCCTGCATCCACCATTCTAGCGAGAAGGCCATTGAGACTAATGGCATCTGGAGTAGTATGAGTTGCTGAAATTTCCTCACTATTTATCAAATTCCGAACTGTTGAAAGTAACCCCACTTTATAACCTAATGCCCTAAACAGTTGATATAATAATGTAACGGTAGTGGTCTTTCCATTCGTTCCTGTCACTCCCACCAACTTAAGTGAAGCAGATGGAGATCCGTAAAAATTTGAAGCAATTATCCCCATCGCTGCATGAGAGTCTTTTACTTTCACATAAGCAACACGCTCATTCAATTTCTCTGGAAATTCCTCACAAACTATCGCAACGGCTCCCTTTTCGGCAACATCCTCCATGTAATGATGTCCATCGGCTTGAGCACCACGAATGGCAACAAACAAGCTATCTTTTTGCACCTTTCGGGAATCAAATGCGATGGAAGTAATGGCCACATTGGTTGATCCGGCGACTTCAAGTAAGCCTGCTTTATATAATATGTCTTTCAGTAATTTCATCAGAGAAGCTCCAGAATGATTGGTGTATCCTTTTTAATTTTTGTTCCTGCTAATATGGATTGCCTCGCCACATTCCCACTCCCCAATAATTTTACACGGAGACCATTATTTTCAAGCAGATAAAGCACATCCTTCGCCATCATGCCAGATACATTAGGCATTATTCCCTCCTTTAGCAGATTCTCAACATTTCCTTCATTTATTGTAACTGATTCTGAGCGTCCTAACGCAGTAATCCACTCAGATTGACCAGTTGCTGTATTCACGACAGGAATGTGGAAACCAGAAGCCACCGCTACCATCTCATCCTTGCGGCTATTATGAAATACAGGCAGTAGTTTGGATATTGCGCCTACATAGTTTACTTCTTTATGGATTTCAAGGTTCGTGGCGAAAACTTTATCAGCGATTTCTTTGAATACAGGAGCTGCTACAGCTGCTCCATAATAAACTCCATTGGAAGGTGCATTAATTACAATGATACAAGTGTACTGTGGGTTTTCAGCAGGAAAGTAGCCCACAAATGAAGCTTGGTAAATTTTTTCATACTTACCAGATCCAGCAGTAAGCGTTTGTGCTGTTCCGGTTTTTCCAGCGATCTTAAAAACAGATTTTTTGAGATTCTGTGCCGTTCCTTCTTGGACCACTCCTTCCAACATTTCTTTTGCCTGGTCAATGGTATGCTGAGAACATATAGCTGGATTGATAATTTCCGGGGCAAACGATTTCACTATTTGACCATGTCTTCTCAATTCTTTCACCATCATTGGTTTTACCATCTTACCATTGTTAGCCACTGCATTATAGAAGGTGAGAATCTGAATAGGAGTTATATTCAATTCATATCCATAAGCAATCTGTGGGAGACTTAGTCCAGACCAATCACGCTCCCTTGTATTTTTAATACGTGGTATCCCTTCG
>Ga0206898_10187_pt1 | contig 17826 bp, 27 predicted proteins | sample Alteio_BWOrgHeat_50_FD_153237 | JGI IMG/M metagenome (GOLD analysis project Ga0206898, IMG submission 153237) | Enriched cells from forest soil in Barre Woods Harvard Forest LTER site, Petersham, Massachusetts, United States -... | ecosystem: Environmental > Terrestrial > Soil > Temperate forest >...
CGAAAAAACCGACGAAGATTTAGCTATAGCGGGAAGGCAATTCAACTTCATTGATAATCACAAGGATTTAATAAAAGACAAGGTAAAATCATTCATCGGGCTAAAGGTACACGCCTTTGAAAACGAAAAGGATTTTGTTATGCCGGTATCAACCGAATTTGACAAGCCTGTAAAGAAAATTTACCAGCCGGAAGAACCGGAATTTGATCTGCAAAAAGCAATGTAAACCAAAGGCCGGAACTCTAACCCCCCGGCCTTATAATCTAACAACAAAATGATAGACAACACTACAAAGGAAGCGATTAAGCAACAACTAATCAAGTTTTGTGAAAACTACACAAGCGACAACAAAGCTTCAACCGCGTTAGGCATTTCAAATGCTTACGTAAGTCAAATCAAGAACGGCAAGTGGGATGCCATTAGCGACGACATGTGGCGCAAGCTTAGCAAGCTGGTAGGCTTTTCAATGGAAGACGGCGTTATTCATGCCGACACCCGCACTTACGTTGCAATTAAACAATGTTTCGACAATTCGAAGCTTTACAGCAACGTAATGGCGGCAATAGCCCGGTCAGGTAGCGGAAAAACGTACGCTTTAGACAGGTACCGCCAATTGTCGCAAAACGTGTTTTACTACAAGTGCAAGCGGTCAACAACGCCAAAAGAGTTCCTTACCGAACTGCTTAGAAGCATGGGTAAAAATGCAACTATGGGAAGCATAGCCGCCTTGTTAAGGCAACTTGAAAACATGTGCGAACGGCTGGAACTCCCGATTATCATAATCGACGAAATCGAAAAGACTAAAAACGACATCCTTTACCTAACCATTGACCTGTACAATACAATTCACCGCAAAGCCGGAATTGTTTACCTGGGTACGCCATATTTCAAAGAAAGAATTGAAAGGGGCGTGGAACGCGGTAGAATGTGTTTCCCTGAAATCCTTAGTAGGCTTGGCGGCAAGTTCATTGAAGTTCCGTCGGCAAACAGTAAAGACGCCGCTATGGTTGTACGCGCTCACGGAATATCAAGTGAGTTAGAAGTAACCGAAATCGTAAACGATAGTTCGGATAATTTCAGAAACGCGGATTTGCGCCGTGTTGACCGCCTTATCCACTCTAAAAAAATCGCCGCCTAACCATGTTGATAGTCATAGACTTTGAAGATTTCGGACAGCCTTTCACACAATGGAAGGCTACCGAAACCGGTGAAATTAAAGAATGCACACCGAAGCATGCTGACTTTTGGGTAGGTAGGACAATAGATAATATATCCTCGCTTATGGAAGGCCGTCGGGTCGAAATCAGAAGATACAGCGGAACGCCAATAACAATAAAGTATCCTATTTCAAAAATCCAATATCAGTAAACTATGTCGGCAATTAAGGAAGTAAAAAACCTGCAAGCGGCAACCAGGCAACGGGTGTTAGACCTGCTTAACTGGAATGATCTGCAATACGGTACGTTCCAAATGGAACAAGCCTACGGATACCTCAATCACATTATCCCCGACGATGCCTGGGGTAAAAACCACCTACCGCATACCGCTACTTTTTGGGCATGGTGGAGAAACCATTGGTATAAAAGAGATGTGCAGTTTTTGGAATATGCCGAAGGATTGTCGGCAAAAAAGGCGGTTCTTTTTTATGAGGTTACCCATACCCCGGAAGCAATAGAGTTTACCCCTCACAGCGTAATACTTGAAGATGCTTACGCCAAAATGGTTTATGAAGTCACACACAAAGAAAGCGTATGCTAATGACAAAGGAACAAATTTTAAAAGTGGTTAAAGACGAAACCGGGGTTGATTTGACAGACAGGGATAACGTCCGGTCTAAACATACGCCGAACTTATTTGCAAGGTACGCCGCTATTGTACTGATGCACGAAGAAGGGCATAAGCCGGAAGATATTGCATCGCTCTTTGAACTTCACCGGACGGCGATTTATTACGCGCTGATTTCGATAAACAGCCTGCTTGAAACTAATAAACAATTCAAAAAAATGTACCTGGCTTGCATTAAACGCATAGCCGAAAATGAGAGCAATAATGAAACTAACGTTTACGCAACCGCAAGCTAACGCCCTTTTTGATCTGTTTCAAGATCAGATTTTGCCGGATAACCCTTTCGATCTTGACGAAAAGCTTTTGCAAATCCTAATGATAAAGGTATTTAAAAAGCTTCGGGCGAAATTGGAAGGCAAGCCGGGACAAGGGTATAGCGTTTCGCTTTCGGACGAAGAAACCATAGCCTTTTACCTGTACTTCAACGGGCGGGATTACGGTCAAAACTACATCTACGAACAATCATTCATCCGCAAACAAATACAGCAAATTGATAAACAATACAAATAACAAATCACAACAACCAATGACACAAAGAACAAAAAAGGTACTACTACCAACCGGAATTACCCTTGAACAAGCAAACGACGCTTTCGCGGATTACAACGAAGCATCCAAAAGAGAGGCGGCAATCAATAACCGCATCCTAAATGAACTGAACGCCCTTAAAGATCGTCACCAGGCAGAATTAGAAATGATTGCGGAGACTAAGAAAAACTCATTCGATCTTCTGCAAGCTTACGCAATCAACAACCGCGATACGTTCGGCAAAAAGAAAAGCCTTAGCCTGTTACATGGTGTAATCGGCTTTAGAACCGGAACCCCAAAACTTAAACTAAAGAAAGGCTATAGCTGGGAAAGCGCTTTGGAACTGATTAAAGCGCATTTAAAGGGCTATGTTATTACAGCCGAAACGGTAGACAAAAAGAAACTGTTAGCCGACCGGGATTTAGAGGCGGTAAAATTAAAAATGCCTTCTTGTGGTGTGCTGGTAGATCAGGACGAAAGTTTCTACGTTGAACCAATCGCAGAATTAGCGAAGGTAGCTTAAGCCCGACTGGAAGTCACCCCCGGATCGAGGCCGGGGCGGGTTCTAAACTTTAATTTATGGATAAAAAAATGAACAGCGAAAAATTTTGGTTGTACGTGGCGACGATTGCCCTTTTTACAACCTTCATGGCTACCTGGTGCCAAAAACAAAAGGTTGAGGAACAGCAACTACTACAGGAACGAATTTACAATCATTCTGAAATTAAGGATACTACTAACCAATGAATTATACGCTATTAAGTCTGTTTGATTATTCCGGGCAATGGTCTAAGCCATTTGCCGACAACGGATGGAACGTGATACAATGGGATATTAAGTTGAATGAGTTTATGAATATTAATGCGCTTGAAACCGCTGAAATATGCCTTGATCTGTTTAACGATGTAACCGGCATAATTTCAGCCCCGCCGTGTACCCACTTTACCAATTCGGGGGCGCAATATTGGGCTATTAAGGACGAAGACGGTAGGACATACGAAGCAATGGAAATGGTTAACCAGGTTAAAAGGATTGCTAACCTGTTTAGACCTACCGACCCGGAATATGACCAGCCTTTCTTTTGGGCATTAGAAAATCCTGTAGGTCGCCTGCCTAAACTAATCCCCGATCTTGGAAGCCCCTTATATTTTCATCCGTATGAATTTGCCTGGTATACCAAACCCAAAATGCACGAACTCCACAAGCTTGCCAGGCTTCGCGAAAAAAACGGACATGGAATAACCGAAGAAGATGTGGAATTGATATTACGCACCAACGCTTATACCAAAAAAACGGGGCTTTGGGGAGAGTTCAACCGCAACTTAAAACGCGACCCGATTACGCCGGTAAAGGCTTCGCCACAAGGGACGTTTACACAGCGTTACGGCGGCGCAAATGACAGGACGAAAGAACTTCGAAGTAATACACCGACTGGCTTTGCTCAAGCCTTCTACGAAGCCAATAAGCATTACAAATGCTATGTTGATGATGAAGGCGAATTTATCTACTAAACTTTTAAAAAATCCTTTAAAACCCTTTAAACTATATGATTTACAACTTAAAGAACCTTTTAACACATCTGTTAACCAACACTAAGAATTTGCCTGTAGTGTACGTAGCTGGCAAAGTAACCAACCTGCCATATAATGAGGTATGGACAAAATTTAAAGTCAAACAACTGGAATTAGAATCCAAAGGCTTTTTTGTTATCAACCCGATGGAACATGTAAACGAAACGGAAGGTTGGCAAAAAGCTATGCGTATATGTGTGATGTTGTTGGCGGTTTCAGATCACGTTTGCTTGCTTAATGACTGGCATTTAAGCAAAGGCGCAACCCTCGAAAGAAATTTGGCTTTGCCATTAGGGATTAACTTTATTGAAGGGTAAGAAATGGTATTAGGATTTAAAAAACAATTCGTTTCGCCAATAATGGACGAAACCAAAATTCATACCATAAGGAAGGATGAAAAAAAACAGATGGAAGCCAGGCAAATTAATTCACCTGGCAACCGGGGTGCGAACAAAAAAATACAACTGCTTTAAAAAAGACGACTGCAAAAGCACTCAAAGTATAGAAGTTATTTGGTATGAAATAGTGGAAGAAGGCGAATCGCCATTATTTGAGGTTAAAGTAGAAGGGCGCGTATTAAACCTCGCAGAGTGTATTGGATTGGCTCTAAATGACGGCTTTGAAACTCTAAGCGACTTTTTAGAGTGGTTCAATACGGATTATACAGGTAAAATTATTCATTGGACAAATTTTAGGTATTAACGGTTAAATGGAAAGAAATACAATAACAACCGTAGCCAATTTAAAGCCGGGCGATAGGTTTTTTAAGGTTAACGATAAGAACAAAAAAGTTTTACAGATAGTTGAACACGCGCCAAAGAAAACGCATTTCAGGACATACAAAATATTTTGTTGCCTGGTGCAAATCATCGAAGGTCGTTTAACCCCAACGGCAAAGGAAGGCTATTATAGCCCAATTCTGAAAGATACACAAGTTGTTTACCTAAGAAGTACAAGTGAGGTGAAAATATGAAAGTATTAGGTGGATTTCAATTTGGACAAATGACGTTTGAGTTATTGCCGATAGAAGGACGATTTAAAGCAACGCTGGGTGACGTGTGTATGGGCTTTGTAGCTATTGTGTTTGGTAATACGGGAAACGGAAAAACGGAAGTGTGTTTAGACATGGCAGATTATTTCAGGTCGTTAGACATGGGCGATGTTGCATGGGTAAGCTACGAACAGCGGCACGGGTATGATCTTCAAAAAGGTTGGAAGCGAAAAGGATTGCATATTAACCGCCCAGGGCATTCAAGTGCTTTAGTAATTGACCCTATTGCCAATCGCAAACCAGGCGTAAGCCTTATTGAGGATTTGTATGAATATCTTAAAAAGAAAAACAGCCCAAAGTTTGTGTTTATTGACAGCATTGATTATTTGAAGATCAAGTTTGAAGAATACGCAACGTATTTAAAAGAGGCGTTCCCGACAAAGAATTTCATATTTCTTTCACACGCTAAAGGCAATATGCCCAAATCAAGCATAGGTGAAAAAATTATGTATGACGGCGGGTTAGGCTTGTATGTTCATAAATACATTGCCTACGTAGCTAAAAACCGTTTCGGCGGCTTTGAGCCTTACGTGATCTATGAAGAAAGGGCAAGGGCGTTAAATCCCGACTTCTTTGCTAAGAAACTGAAAGCTGATGCACAGGGTAAACTACCATTAGACGGGGAAAAAGCCCCCGAAAAAGAGGCCGAAACCCCTGCTTAAAGGCGGGGGTAGATGCCTCTACCCCTACCTTTTGCAATGGGGGTTTAGACTGCTTTTTGTGGCGAAAAGTGCTTAAATAAGCTAAAAACAAGGTTTTTAATCATTAAAACATCGAAAAAAAAAGTAAAATGGAAAAATATATACTAACCACTACCAAAATTGAAGGGGAAATAACCTTCGGTTACAACAGTACGGGGTACCTGGTATATTTCACAATGCCGGAAAATTTGGATGACAATACTTCCCGCGCCCTTTTAAAAAATTTACCACGCGTGACCGAAGAATTAGAACGCATTACAACCGGGCGGGATGTTAAAATACAGAAGGTGCCGGAAGATTTAAGCTTTGACAAGTTTTGGAGGGTATACGATAAAAAGATAAACCGTAAACGCGCGGAACCTCTTTATAACAAGTTAAAGGACGGCGAAAAAATGTTGGCAATGATGCGGGTTGCTGATTATAAGGACGCTTGTTCACGGCTTAAACGCGGCGTTGCCGACCCGGAAAAGTATATACGGGATGCTTATTTTGAAACTGACTGGAAAAGGGAGAAATAAAAAATGACACCCAAACAAGTTAAAATGGTTCGCATTCTAATTGGCAAGGCCAAATTAGAAAAACAAAAAGAAGATTTGGTTTGGTCATTCTCCGATGAACGCACTATTCATTTATCAGAATTAACCCAGGCAGAAACCGAAAGCATTGTGGCGTATTTACGAAACCTTACCGGGCAAACTGCCAACCCTTCGGACAAGATGCGTCGGAAGATTTTAAGCATTGCGCATGAACTGCAATGGGAACTCATAGACGGGCGGGTAAACATGGAAAGGCTCAATAGCTGGCTTATCAAATCTACACCGCAAAAGAAGCCATTAGACGAACTTTCTTATCAGGAGTTAGCGCAAGTTGTTTCGCAGATAGAAATAGTTTACAAGAAGTTTTTAAAAGGTATTTAAAGGTAATTAACATCGTTGATGTGTAGCAAGCCCCGGTCAGGGGCTTTTTTGTTGAAAATTCATACCATAAATCTTAAACGCGCCTTCAAAAAATCCGTAAAAACTGTAGCTTTGTAATATTAAGATATTTGTACTTAAAACGTTGTAGCTCCAAAGTTCGAAAAATAAAAGCCACGCAACGCCAATCGAGTACGCCAGGAATGGCGTGTCCGGTCTTTTGGTGTGGCAACGGGCTTCGAACCTCTGGAGCAACCCAACTGGTCGGCACGTCATTTTTTTTTGAAATGAAGTAGCCGCCAAACTCTACCTATATAAACTGAACCTTATTTAATTTTTATTATTGTTATATTTTAGAGTTTATGAACACTCGCGGAGAAGAAGAAGAAAAGATTGTTATTCCATTCACAGGAGACAAGGAAGATTATGTGAACACGGTAAAAGCCCTGGTTAATTTAGTAAGTAACCAAAATGAATGTAACGGCCTGCATACCCAATGTTGTTGCCACCTTATTGAAGACATGTTAAATGTATTTTAAAACCTTATGAAGAAGTTAATACCTACAATCCTTATTGGCCTTAGTACTACTACAGTATTAGCACAAGGCAAAACACAAGACACAAGCTGGACGAAAAATGATGCAGTCCTTTACGGCACCAAATCCGAAAAGGTTTATCAGGAAGCAATCGAAAACCAATCACGGCACCATTTCCTTTGCCGGTACGTTGGCTTTAAGCAATATTATGTAAACGACCTTACGGCCTATCTGCAACTAAACAGAAATTTTACGATAGACGACACGCCCGAAAAACCCGGCTATGACGTATATGTGTTATCCAAAAACGGGGTTCACATTGGTAATATGAAAGTTCCTAAAATGTATTTGACATTTGGGGTAAACAAACAGGGGCGTATTACATCGGGCAAGATCAGCAGCGGGTTAATTGCCGACATGGTAGATTTATTTTTGAACTATTGGCCGCAAGATGCAACCTATGCAAGTGCGGAGCAACTTAAACCCGGCGTTGCCGCAATAAAACATTGTTATGGCGACTTAATTTCGTTTATGTGGTATGATACCAAAGCGGTTATTACCATAACGAAAGACCCGGACGTTAATATGCCGGTGCCGGAATTAGCGGCCTCAAAATAGCTTAAAGCCCCGAAAGGGGTTTTTTCTTTTGTCGAAAATCTTAACTTGATACGTGGTGACTTGCTTGTTACTTTTGGGATATGTCAATGCGCGGACAAAAAACCATAACCTCAATTTTCCCTTCCGCTATCGAAACGAAGCCCGAACAAAAAGGGCATAGGAACGTACACCAGGACAGGCGGGACGATGCTTTAGCCGCGCGATTTTACTTTCACTTTCACATTTGCCGTAAACGCTATGACGACTGCCTGTTAGATATGGAGCAGGAATTTTTTATAACTACCCTGTATATTGCGCAAAGGCTTTCAACCAGGGGCGACTATATGAAGCAACTGGTAAGAACCGAAGCCAAAATAACCGACCTCAAAAAGCTATTCCCGTTTTATGCTTGGAATTAATATATTTGAGCATGGCAAAATTTAACCGATACCAAATGGAAGTAATAATTAGGGATTACTTCAAAGATTTTCTTACCGAAATGGAATTTAACGAGTTGGGCGGTTGCTTATTAATGCGGGGGCAAAGAAATGGACATATAATTGAACATGCATTCAATATTTCGGACTGGGAAAACTACTATGTCGGATTTGAATATCATGCACTTGAAAATTTAAAGGGCAGGATAATGCGAACTGAAGCAACGATACTTTAATAATATTTAGACAAGAAAAGCCGCTAACTAAGCGGCTTTTCTGTTACAAATTGGGGTTTCCAACGTTACCGAATTTTACTATCCAACTGGTGTCGCTTTGCCAATAGCCGCCACGCCATTTTATACCAACATTGTATTCAATTGGCGATTTTAAGCCTAAATCGTTCGTCGCCTTTACGTAGCCGCTAAAAACAAAACTACTGTCTTTGTATTCAGCTTCTTTGCGATTTCCGTCTATAAATTCGGCACCGTCCGGGTCTTTTAGCTTCGACCGTACTAATACTTTCGCCACTTCATAGGCTTCATACATTTGTGGTTTTGCGTTATCGTCCGAGCATGCAGAAAATAACGAGGCAATTAAAGCCATGATGATAAGGTTTTTCATGAACCAAATATATTAAATGGTTTCAATTTCCAAATCCGGCGTTGCAATAGTTTGGAACGGCACCCGCATAGCGGTGTTATCCATGTAAGCGAACTGGTAGCTGATTACACGTACCCGCAAATTATCTTCCCGCCTTTCGGTTTTTATCCTTACCCGGTCTAAAGCGTTAAACAGCCCGTCAATATACCAGCCGTGCAAAGCTTTGTTTATACGGTGTTCAACGTTGTAGTAATTCAGCGCGGTTTCTTTATGTTGGCGGGAAAAGTACCGGGTAGCTTCCACATAGGCCGCGATAGCCAGCCTTACTTCTAAAGTAACGGTTACAATTTGGCTGTTACCCGAATTGTCTGTAGGCTGAATATCTGCCATGTCAAGCAGTACGCAAGGGAAGGCAACCGCCGGACGATCTTTGTAATATTCCAATTGGCCTAAGTCCTGGTCAATAAATTTGATTTCGGGTACTTCTGTAGCTATACGTTCCTGTATTGCAATGAATATTTGCGCTAATATCGCGTCGCTGTTAAAATCTTCTAAAAGTGCTATAATCGCTTCGTTCATAATTAAAAGGTTAAAAGTTTCTTTGTTTCCCGCGTTAGTTCGCGGCTTATGCTATCGTTCATTACCGGGCTTTCGTTGCCTTCGTAGGGTGCATATTGGCGTTTAACAACGTTCATTTTTCGGGTAAATGTCCTTACCCATATTTCACCGGTTTTAGACGTTACTGTCTTCGCCCGTACCTTTCCCGAACGGGTTGTGGCTTGCACCCTGTGCTTTTCGTAAATGCTTCGGCTGTGTGCTTTTACCGTTACCGTTCCCTTAAAGCCCCGGTTATGTACGCCCGAATAAGGCATATTGCTGTAAAAGCGTACAGTTCCTTTTGACAGGTTTGAATAATTGAACGACCTTCTTAACGCCCCCGTTTTTACTAAGATCGTTCCTTTGCGCTGTATGCCTTTCCAGGGCTGAAAGGTTGCGCCCTGCCAGCCTTGCGCCCGGAAGTTTCCGTCAATAAAGCGTAATGTCTTACGGATAACCATGCCCGGCGCTTCGTCGTTAATGTAGTTGGCAATTAGCCTGGCATGTTTTTTCGTCATTGCGCCGAACTGGCTTGCGTTCATGTAATAATTATTTTTTTATTATGAGGCATTTTTTGCGTTACTTTGTATTACAAAGCCATTAAGGTTCGTAGGCGGTCAAAAAACCGTGCCTACGGTTTGCCTTAATGGCTTCTGTATTTTAATGCACCCTTTCGCATATTGGCAATTCCGTCAAAATTGATTTTCTTGCCTTTTTTTAATTCAAATATTGTTGAAGCGCGGACATTGTTATCCACGTCAACCAATAAAGCCATTGGCGCGTCTTTATAGTACTTTATGTAAATGTTCATTAGCTTGTCAGACGTGCGGTTACTCCAAACTTCGTCCGGGCTTTCCAGTAAAGCTTTCACCTGGTCAACGAATAAGAAACGGTCGTCCTTATTTTGTTCAAATACATGGTTTCGAAAACCGTTATCAAAATTTACAGTTAATCCGTCTATAGACTTCATATCAAAGCTTCCGCGCAAGCTTCCCGCGTTTTCACTCCACCACTTGTTCGCGGCTTCTTTGTCGGCAAGTGGTTTGTATGATGCTAAGTCGCCTTTGTCGTAAATCTTCTCAACGGATTGAAGTCCATACGTTTTTTCCGCGTCAAGTTCCCTTAGTTTGCCCGTGCCAATGCTTTCAATGTACGGGTGATCGTCGGCGAAGATCAATTTTTCAATGCCTACGTTGCGCCTGAAATACGGCGGTATTTTGGCATTTTTGACCAGGCTGTTTGCCCGGTCGTCCGGCGTTAATGTAGCGTTGGTAGATGCAGGCACAATATTGCATTTACATCCGTAGTGATTTGGGATATAGATAATCTTCCATCGCGGGTCGTTGGTAGCCAGCTTTAGGCCGTCAAGTCCGCCGCAAATAGGACATACATTTTCGCCCTTCGTGGTATGATACTCCAACGCCTGGAACGACTTTAGCCCTTGCCATTTTTCGGCGGCTTGCGCTTTGGTAATAGTATCGTTCCTTTCAACCTTAAGATGTTGCAAGTTGTCTATATCGGTAATGTCTGCAACCTTGCTTATAAAAGCACTTTCACTTAATACATTGCCGTTTTTGTCGGTTAAAAAGCTATTGTATTGCTGTAACATATACAGCGACCTTGCGCCGCTAAAAGCATAAACGTTCTGATCTAAAAAGGCTTTAAGGGTGTTTTTGTAATCATCCGCCCCAAAAGTATTGCCGCCTAAGCCGTCGGAAACCCCATTTAGTAGTTTCTTAGAAACCGCATCATAATACGCCTGGTGAACTTGCCCCGGTTTTATTTTCCCGCTATGGATGTCTTTTAAAAATTGATCTGTAGCGGCTTTTATTTCAGCGTCGTCGGTGTCTTTGCTGGCAAGCATTATCAAATCATGCCCGTGATTACATGCCGCGTAAAATTCACGTGCCTTTATTCGCCCCGCCAATTGCGGGGCTACTGAAAAAAATGGCGATACTCCAAAAAAAGCTTTTTCAACTTGCCGGGCTTTTTACCCGACGGAATATCCTCCGTGCCGGGGTTTTCACCTTTTTTACCCGGTTTAGAAGGGGGGGTAGGTGCCGGATTTTGCGGATTTTCAGGGTCGGTTTTTTTCTCTAAATCGGCCTTTTTAGCGTCTAAAGCGGCTTTTTGCTGTTCGTAGTCGGCTGGTTTCTCCATGCCGTTATTTTTATACATAAAATCATGGTCAATTGGCATACCTAAATCTTGATGCATTGACTTATGAATTTCGTATTGATCTTTCTTAGAAATCTTTTCATCGTCGGCTGTAATGATGAATTTTCCCCCTTTGATGTCAATTCCGTTATCTTGTAAAATCTTTCTTACCCTTGAATTAAGTATCCGGCGGGTAAATGCGATGTCGGATTTGTTTTTCTTGTTTACACCTTTGGCATGCGTTTCAGATTGAGCGTAACCGCTACTATCACTACTTTCAACGGTTTCCGTACTGCCTAATATTACTTTGCTGATCTCTTTATTTAACAGGTCAATAAAGCCGGTCTGCAATTTACCGTCACCGTTCTTTTGAACTTCCAACAAATCAATAGTGGTACCGGCGGGACGTACAATTGAGCCGCCCGAACCTAAGTCGTTCAATTGCTCATTAAGCGCAATTCTTTGTTTTTCGTCGTATCCATCCCATGTAGCATCTAACAAGGGCATTCCAAAGGTTTGAACAAATTGCGCGTAGTCACTTAGTCCGCCGTCTTTAAAAATGGCGTATTGCGCCGCTGATAACAATAACCCTAAATCCTTTGAGTTGCCAACCTCTAAAACCGTACTTGCATAAATGTCTTCCCTTATGTTAATGCCGTCGTCGCTGGTTTGCTCTTTAGTCACTATGCCGCTATCCGGGCGCAAGTGCTTTTTGGGAATGTCGTAAATAGAGAATTGCGTTTTACCTTCAAAATCTTTAAAGAAGGTAAATTCGCTCATGGTATAGCCCCAAAACTTAGATTCGATTATGCCCGTAACTAAATCTTCAAAACCATTACTATCTATAATGTCATTTATAGCATCAACGGGTATTCCCTCTTTGTCTACAAACTGCCAATTGGCGTTGGTTACTTCTTCAACCCTTTGGCTGGTCACGGCTATTACATGTGCATCCAACATAACGTCGGCGTACAGATCATAAAGCAATACTCGGCGGGGTATTGTCGCTTCAGCGGCTTTATTTGCGTTACGCCATTTGGTTATATCTTGCGGTTGGCGGTTTATCGGCCTAACGGTTATTTGCTGTAATATTACCGGGGGCTGGGTGCCGTCGGCTGTCTTATCGGGTTGTGGCAAAAAGCCGCCGACTGTAATACCTTTCTTAGTGGTGGTCATATAAATTATTAAGGCTTTTAAAAGGGTTTAAAAGGGTTTTACCTGTACATCCCCCGTTTTGTATTGCTTCGTACATGGGTTTGCTGGCTTTGCTCATCGTTAGGAGCGGCAATTAAAGGCCAGCCTTTCGGCACCGCTTTTGAATCCTGTATTTTCTGCAATGATTTAATAGCCATGTTGTATCGTTTTTCGGCTATCTCTAAATCGACATTCGGATTCGCTAAGGGGATAAAATGCCATTTGGCAATATCTTTCATCCATAGCAATAAAATAGGGTCTTTTGGCACAAGGGCAAATACGCCGTCAATATCAAACCGGCTCATATATAATGTCGCTTCCGCTACAGCCGCGTCTATCGCCGCCTGTAAAATCGAAGTGTCGCCCTCGCTTATGGCTTCTACTACTTCGTCGTAAATGTGTGTATTTAAATCGCTGGGTGTTAAAAATGCCATTGGTTAACGTCGTTTATTGTTACGTGATTTGAACTTGTTTACGTCGACTTTTGAAGTATCATTTATAGTCTTACTGTCTATAATATACTTCGCGCCCTCTACAGCGTCCGGCGCGTCGTCGTGTGCGCTACTGCCAGGCTCTAAAGCCAAAAATTGTTCTTCCAACCTTACCATGTGCTTATTATCCTTTTCATCGATATTAAGCCAAAGTTTACCCAGGCGGTTGAGCGGTTCCAAAGCGGATTCAATACGGGTGAATTTGTCGGGCTTTTTCCGGGGATCGCCTTTAAGTGGTATCGTCTTATGCCGGGTTTCGGCTTCTTTATAAAACTCTTTTAAAAGCGTGTCTTGAATGAAGTTGGCTTCCATGAAATAGTAAACAGAAGTTTTGTCATTTACTAACTCATCAATTTGGTAATGCCAATCAATCATATTAGCCGTGCTGGTTTGATCGCAAAAAGCTTTTACCACATGGTATTCGTCCTTGAAGCGGCCTAATAACACAGTCGCTTTAAAGTCGTTCTTTTTGCTTTCTTTAAAAGAAGGGTCGGTATAGCAAACCAAAAATTTGTATTGCTGTAGCGGTTGCAGTTTTTTGTACTGCATTTCCTTAAACACGGTGCCTTCGCTAATGGGATTATTGAAGTACTCTTTTTGCGCCGAAGAATAGCTAAGAAGCGAAAGTATCTTGTCTATGTCCGCTTCGCTGTTTTTTTCAGGCCAACTGCTTTTCCCGTTTTCATCGCGGATGTTTACAAGGCTTACGTTGTCGGCAAGCTTTGTTGCCAGTTCAACCGTACATACTTTCGCAATCTTGTTGCCGCAAAATATAATACGGTAATTGCCTGATACCGATACGGTGGGGATAAGGGCTTCTTGAATCCATTTAAACTTATCCTTTACCCGTTTTTCGTTACGGCATTCTTCGTCGGTATCAATGTCGTCTACCAGGATGCAATCAACCCTAAAGTTTTCGTTACGGGTACCGCGTGGCGATTGCCCCGCACCCAGGGCGCGGAAGCTTGTACCTTCCCTGGTTACGAATTCGCCGCTTTCCCAATTCCCCGGTTTTTCCTGTATGCCGTAATCGTTGATTATACGCTGATTGTTTTGCAGGTTTAGCCGATAGGGTGTCAACAGCCGTTCGGCATTGTCGTATGAGTTTGAGACAAGCAGAATGTTTTTTAGTTCCTTTTTGGCAAGGACTAAATACACAACCGTCATCATGGTAAATGTAGACTTCGCCAATTCACGCGACCACATTAACACCTCAAACCAACGTTTATTCGCGATAAGCCGTTTTAATGCCCGGCGGTGAAAGCGTGAAAGCTTTGCCGTGCAATAATGCGGGAAGTAATAGTCAAACCACTTTTCGGGGTCGTCTTCTAAATCCTTAATGCGTTTCCGCTTTTCGGTTTCGGTTTCATTAAGATTAACGGTTGTTGCTCTTAATAATTCCTGTACATACTTATCCCAATCTACCAGGGCTTTTTTATCAATAGCCTGGCTCATTTTAAAAGGGACTTAATTAAAGCGTCACAATATCTTGATAACAGTTGGGCATCCTTTAAATCAACCTTTCGGGTAAAGTCTAAAAGGAGTTTACAGGCCGCAATAACTTCGGGTAAAGCGGCCTTCGTTTCCAGTTCCTTAATGTCCTTTACAAGTTTGCGCCTAACGTCCCCCAACTTGCTATCGGCAAAGCGGAAACCTTCGGGAAGTGATTTAATATAGGCGTTAATTTCTGTTAACTCATCAAGCAGGTTACCCATTTGTTCTTCGCGGGTAAGCAGGAAGTTTTTTAGCAGTTTATCCCAGCCGCCGTCTTTAATCCAGGTGCCAATAGTCTTTTCGCTAATCCCTGTTTTTTCGGCTATTTCTTTATGCGTTAGCTTGTCTTTGGTATACAGCAGTTTTGCGTATTCCTTTAGTTTTTCGATGTCGGCTTTGCTTTTCCTTTCGGCCATTTTTTGCGGTTTTCTGAACCAAAAATGCACCCTTTAAATACCTTAAAAAAAAGCGATAACGGTATGCTGTCAAAAATTGCAAGCTTAATATAATCGGCCTGCAAGTATGCAAAAAGGCGGTTTTTTAGCCTAAAAAATCGGATGTACGTTTGTCCCATTCGCTAACAAAAACAAATGAAAAACTAAAAATCGCAACATGGGAAAAAGGCAATTAACAAAGGGGCTGGTACCTAACTCAATCGAAAAAAAATGAAACGTACAACAAAGCGGTATGTAGTTACGACCAGTTCCCTTAATTGCTATGCTTTCAGATTGCTTACCGAAGGCGGCGACCAATCGCAGTATATAAATAATCCGATAATACTATGGATGCATATCCGGGCGGTTGGCAATAGCAAAGATCAAATATTGCCTTTAGGCCGTGCGGTTGACATTAAAACGGAAGGCGACAAAATAACCTGCTATTTGGAGTTTGACGAAACGGACGACTTCGCAATGCAGATTTATAATAAGTACGAAAACGGCACTTTAAATATGCTTTCAGTCGGTGCGAAGCCTATTGAAATTAGCGACGATCCCGCTTTGATGCTACCCGGACAAGTTGGCCCAACTGTTACAAAATGGTTGTGGGTAGAAACAAGTTGTGTGGACATCGGCGGCAATCCCGAAGCGTTCGGCTGTCAGCTATATGATGCCGACGATAATAAAATAGAAATGGCAAATCTTACCCCCGAAGGCATGATTAAGCTATTCAATCCTCTTAACTCAAACAAAACCGGAGATAATCAAAAAATGAAACTACTTACCCTTAGTGCGCCCGTGGCAAATGCCATTTTACTGCACTTAAAATTGAATGAGGCCGCTACTGAAGCGGACGTGCAAAAGGCCGTTGCCGATATGGTGCAATTGAATTTAAGCCAGTCAGCGCAAATTGGAACATTAACCAGTGAAAAGGAAACCGCTGAATCAAGCCTGGTGACGTTGCAGACTAAGTACGACAACGAAATCAAAGCGGCTAACGACGCGGCAATTAAGTTGAAAGTTGACACCGCTGTAGATAAGCGATTGATTTCGCGTAAAGACGGTGATAACCTTATAATGCTTGCCGACGGCAAAATGGAAAAGGTAGATAAATTCTTAGAAGGCAAAGTGCCGGTTGCCACTATTCAACAAAGCCTGACTACTGAAACAAATGCAAACCCGGAACTGGCGGAACTTGTAAAGCTAAGTTACCAGGAACTTGACAAGGGCGGAAAGCTTGTAAGGTTGAAAGAATTGGATATAGACCAATTTAAAGCCAAATACAAAGATCGCTACGGCGTGGATTACAAAGGCTAAAACCCTTTTAAAAGAACCTTTAAAACACTTTAAACAAATTTTAAACTATTAATAACTCGAAATGAAAAATCTTAAAATTAAATGGGGTAACCTTGCTTATAACGTCGGCATAGCTTTGATTGTTGCCCTGGTATTTATGATAAGCCCTTTGTACGCAATTGGTGCTTCCCTTGTAATTGGTGTGTTGTTAGGCTTTGCGCCGCAAATTCGTACAGCCGTATTCTATATGGCGGTTCAAAAGGAAATTTGGACTAAGGACATCGAAGAAGACATTTTTAAAGACAATCAGTTTTTAAATTTCGCCTTCAATGCCGACGAAAACGTAGTGGGGGGCGCAATTGTCCATATCCCCCAATCAGGCGGCGCGGGTAACGTGGTGAAAAACCGAACAGCCTTACCGGCAAACATCCGCAAAAGGAATGATACTGATGTGCTTTACGCCCTCGACGAATTTACAACCGACCCGGTGTTAATTCCCAACGCTGACAACTACGAATTGTCATACGACAAACGTGATAGCGTTTTAGGTGAAGACAGGCAAAAGCTTACCCAAACCATTGCGGAAGAAATGATTTACAATTGGTTAAATAGCCCGGTTGACCCAACGGCAACTTTGCCAGCAAATAAAATATTATTGACTTCGGGTGCGCTTGCCCCGGCAACCGGAAGTGGCGCAACTGGAACCCGTAAAATTGCCGGTCTTAATGATTTGCAGGCTGTAGCCACTTCATTGCGAAATGAGAACCGTTGGTTTGAGGGCAAAATGAACGCCCTGTTACCGGCTTCGATGCTTGCCGAAATGTTCCCGGCTGACAGCGTAACAACTGCAACCTACATGAACCAGGTAAGCGAACAGGAACGCCGTTCCGGTATCCTGTACAAGGCGCAAGGGTTTAATATTTTGAGCCGTTCAAGCGTGGTAGCCTGTGATAATGCTGGGGTTATAAAAGCGCCTGGAACCGCTGGTGCGGCTACAGATGACGAGGCGGCTTTGTTTTGGTATACCAACGCGGTTGAGCGTGCATTAGGTGAAATCTTGATGTTTGAGCAATTAGGCGTGCCGACTATGTACGGTGACGTTTATTCGTTCCTGGTACGTATGGGCGGTCGCGCTCGCAGGGCTGCATATGAAGGTATCCGCCTGCTTAAGAAATCTAAATAGCCCTAACCAACATCAAACTATTGATTAAGGTACCCCGGCGTTCGTCCGGGGTACTTATCCCAAAACAATGAAAAATTATTTCCTAAAGCTTCTTTCCACGTTCGACTATGCAAGCCATACGGACTTTGTGCAAAGCTTGTTGCCAGGTCTGAAATATAGGCTTACTACATCTATGTTGCTTGTAAGCGGTTTAGTCC
>Ga0206898_10188_pt1 | contig 17812 bp, 8 predicted proteins | sample Alteio_BWOrgHeat_50_FD_153237 | JGI IMG/M metagenome (GOLD analysis project Ga0206898, IMG submission 153237) | Enriched cells from forest soil in Barre Woods Harvard Forest LTER site, Petersham, Massachusetts, United States -... | ecosystem: Environmental > Terrestrial > Soil > Temperate forest >...
ACAAAACACAGGAGGTGCCTATAACCAACCAAACGGTGCTCGACATTAAATTGCAGGCATCTTCCGAGCAATTGAAGGATGTGGTGGTAACGGCGCTGGGCAAATCGAAGGAGAAACGCTCCCTGGGTTTTTCCGTGTCCGAAGTAAAGGGGGCATCAATCACCGAGGCACGTGAAAACAGCTTTGTAAACAGTTTGGAGGGCCGTGTTGCCGGTGTAAACGTAAGTGGCGTTGCGTCGGGGCCAAATGGTTCAACCAACGTGATTATACGCGGGATAACCAGTTTGACAGGCAATAACCAACCGCTGTACATCCTTAATGGCGTACCCTTGGTGAACAGCAATTATCAGCAAACCGGGAACGACGGCTATGGCGGTAAAGATGGCGGAGACGGCATAGGCGATATTAACCCCGACGATATTGAAAGTATGTCGATATTAAAAGGTGCTGCCGCTACGGCGCTTTATGGTTATCGGGGTGCTAACGGTGTGATACTGATCACCACTAAAAAGGGAAAAAGCGGCGATGGGTTTGGGGTGGAAATTAACTCGAACTTTGTGCGCGAGAATGTTATAGACTTAACTGATTTTCAGGATGTTTACGGCCAGGGCTACAACCAGTCAAGGCCGATAAATGGCGCAGATGCATTAGGTTCGATGGAGTCAAACTGGGGTGCTAAACTTAACGGTGTGCAAACTTACCAGTTTGACGGTAAAAAAAGGCCCTATTCGGCTGCTGCCGATGGCAATCTTGGACGCTTTTACAAACCCGGCGGCGATTTTACAAATACGGTATCATTTAGTAAAGGCTTTGGGGATAACGGCGTTAAAAAAAGTACCGTGACAAGTGAATATCAGAGGAAAGGTTTGATTTTTGTACTAAAACCACTCCAGAGGGGGCAATATTTACTTAGTAAAAAATGATACGATAGCTAATATAAGAAATTATACAATTGCAAGCCATTTAATTCAATAGAAATTATTTTTCGCTGAGATTTCAAATACAGCGTGGCCATTCCTGCAGAATCGACAGGGGGCTATAGCGGGAAAAGAGCATCGAAGTTAATAATGGGCAAATTCATCGAATTTTATTTTGCAGTCCTTCAACATGCAAAGCCCATTGTATTGAGCTATCATTACGGTTATTGAATAACGTTTTTAAAATAGCCGATGGATGGATTAGCTATAAAGTTTTTAATTTCGATAAAGGGATAAAAATCACCATAAGCGCTATAGCCGCTGATCATGGGTTGACCATATTCATCAGGAAAATTTTCTTTATCATCAGAAATGTTCCAACTGCCATTAAAAGTTCTTTTAACAGTTTCACCAAGATAAAGGGCCGATTCAAATAAAAGGTCTCCATCCTTTTCTAACGAAGGCTTTAAATGCCTGAGCAAAAGTTCAACATACTTTAAACTCTCAAGAGAGTAGTCGGCATCGTAATCAACCGCTTGTTTTAAAAGACTTTTGAAGTCCTCCAAACGGCTGTCGATATCACTTATTTCTTCAAGCAGGTTAGCGTATTCATCAGCAATGTACTTGCTGCTAAACTTCCCGCTATTTGATTTCGTATCCATTATCCGGTTTTAAATGATCAGATGTTTCGGTTAAAATCAACAAAATCTTTCGGATAAAAAAGTTTGTCGCTAAATAATCCGTCATCAATATTTAGTAAACAAACTGCCGCAGCAGCTTCAAAACTCCAATAACCGTAAAATGCGCATTTGTTGACCGTATTTTTATGAGAGCCGTACCATGGGGCTTTCGCCATACCTTTATACCAGCCGGCAATATACTTTGCCATAATTTCGGGTCGATCTTTAGCGTTCGCATCAAATAGTGTGTACAACAGCTGGTATGGTTTAGGCCAAAGGAGTTTTGTGCTGATTTTTCTATTGGGCAAAACGTATGACAGTATCCTGTCAATCAGCGCATCTTTACCCAGCACATCAAAAGTCGCAGCCAGTTTTTTCATTATTTCATGATCACTTTTAATTAAAATATTTAGTGATAAAATGGATAAACACTCCTGGTAAACAAAAAAAGAGGATTTCATCGGGGTATTTTCTGCTGTCGGGTGATTTACCGAAGTGATGAAATTTTCGGTAGCTGCTTTTATAAGCGGTTGCACCTCTGTTAAACTATTTCCGGCAGAATACTTATAAATGGCGTAATGCAGCTGTGCATCAAAAAGAAGAGCATACACCATGTCCCAACTTTTTATCTCGGGCGATTGACTGGTAATTTCGTCCTGATTTTCCTGGATCCGGCCCTCAAAGGTGGTTTTACATGTGTCAATATTTTCTTCTGCAAGCAATGGTTCTCTTTTCATTTATTTCTTAATTGGTTTCATCTTTACTATTCCCTTTTCGTCAACAGTAACCAGCATCTTTTTAATGGTCTTCTTTTTGAGGGCATCCTCAACCAATTTGCGTGTATTGTCATCCAGTGAATCCAGGTAACCCCTTATCCAGGCGTTGGTCAATTGTTCATCCGTTAACTGGCTTGTTCCGTATTTTGTTTCAGTAACATAAATTTCGCCATTTTTTTCCCAAACGCCATCAATGCCTTTTCCAATAGGAGGGTTGTTATAGTCAATTAATTTACCACCGTTGTTTAGCTTGTGAAACCCTTCATTATGTAACGCTACATCTGCCTGGTATTCTCCAAGTCTTCCTTTAAGCGTGTTTTTATAACCACCTTTTCTGTTGCCCGTTTTCTTGTTATATTTACCGTTAAGCCAATCGTCTTTCTTTCTTATTCTATCTTTTCGTACGCCCTGTGCCGCTTTTTTCTTCCTGTATTCCTCGTATGCCTCATCAATTTTCTTAGGATCAAATATATCTTTTTCTGCAGCCGCAAACCTCTCCATGGCTTTCACATCGTCAAGTTTTTTAATCTTGGAATCAAAAGCCTCCAATTGCTTCATAACGGCCGGATCATCAGGCGTGGCTGTCATCTTTTTACGGATTTCTTTCAGTTCAGCCGCAAGTTCCGGGTTATCTTTTAGCATCTCCCTGTGGCTTATCTCGTAAGCCTTACACTCACTGCACTCAACAATGTGCCCTTCTTTATCTACTTTCAGCTTGTGCCCATCCTCCGTCTTACCTTCGGCCACCACATCCTTGCCGGTTTGTGCATTTTCAGCAAAATCATTGGCTTTTTGCTCATCTGCAATCGCTCCGGGCGATTTTTCAGGCGCCTCGACTGTCTTATTTTCAACCGTGCTTTTTACTTCTGCCGGTTCGTGGGTTACCTTGCGTTCGCCTATATTATTTTCCGGAACGGCTGGCGGGTTTGCAGCCCCCCCTGCCGGAGCGCCATGCACCGGAGCCGGTTCAACAGCAATACCCATATCGCCGCCATAATTGGCTTTATACCAGTCGTGATAATCCTGCAAGGTGGCAAATTCAAGCTTTTCGCGTTTCATGCTAACCGGATCGGGATAATCTATTTTATAAGGTTTCTCAACGCCAGGTTCATAAGAGAATAGCGTGAATTCATTGCCACGCGGAGTTTTGAAATCAATTTTTGAAACCCTGGGTTGATTGCCTGCCCTTACTGATTCATCTCTTATAATTCCAAAATCTCCTTCGTAACCGCTTGGGAACCTGTGTTCAGGTTTTACAAACCCGCTTTCTGTTACAGGATGATAATGCGTTACCAACTCGAAGTCATCCATTCGTGGATTGCTCAGTATTTCCTTCCAACTCTGCGCGCGACCAACAGCAAGTCCTTCTTCTGTACCTCCCAAACCACGTACAAATACACTTGTACTATCGCCCTGTACAACTATAAATTCCCCGGTTTTAGCGTTGCGATAAATTGCGCTTTCCATCTTAGGGTTTTTATTTATTGATTTTCTGTACATGGAAGCAGCATCAACCTCTGATAGCGGATCGCCGCTCATCATCACATCGCCTGGCTCCAATTCATAAAATTCCGGCTCAGGTTCCGCGTGAGCAGCCGGCGGCTCATGCTCCCCGGCACCTGGAGTTCCGGGGCGTTTAGGCGCTTCTGCGTCTTCATGACCCGGTGTTTTATCCACCGGTTTTTCATTTTCGACCGCCTTGCTTTTGGGCGTTTCGTTGTCTGGATGTTGTGCTACACCATCTTTTGTTTCCTCAACTTTTGATCCGGTTTTATCTACCGGTTTTTCCTCACCTTTTTTAACAGCAGGTTTTTCCGGTTCGCCCAAACCTATTTTCCGTTTAGCCGCGTTAATCTTCTTTTTCATCCCGGCCCGGCCTTCATCAAAGGATACTTTTGCATCGCTTATTTTCTGACCGGTTTTACTTTCTTTTATTCCTTTTATCGCACTATCAATTGCCTGTACCGGCTTACTTTCTTTTACGCCTTTGGCCAGGCTCTTCATTGATTCTGTAAGTTCGGGCATCGCTTCGGATAAAATACCACCAAGTTTCTTTAAACCAGCTGATAGCGCTTCCGCAATTTTTCCGCCTATAGCGCCCAACAAGAACAAGGCGAGCATAATACCGAGGGTTAAACCGCTATTGGCAATGCGCTGATAAGCAAATAGTATCCTGTCGCGCTTGGTTTTAACCTGCGAGGCGGTGTACATGTGCGGACCTGGCTGTTGAGCAGCTTCGCCTGATGGCGGTGCCTCATTTTTCGTTTCCGAATCGTCGGGTTTTTCAACCTTTTTAGGCTCAGGCGGCGGTGCCGGTGATTCGTTTCCGTCATCATCCGTTACTGAGAGGTCATAAATAGCTTTGGCAATTACCAAGCCTTCGGTAGCTACCATCGATGCCATAATGCCTTCGCCAATAGCCACACCAGCTTCAAATCCGGCTCCAGCACCTGGGATAGCACCTACGCCACCGGCAAATGCCCCAACTACCGCACCTACAATAGCTCCTCCTATCGCAATCCAACCGGCAAACGCACCAACCGTATTGTTCAGCGCCTGCATCCATTCCAAACCTTCGTCCGTAACTTTACTGTATTCTCCGGCTTTAAAGTCGGTCCACATCTGCGGCAACAGGTGCCACAATTTAGGTGCGTCTTCATACAGCGGACTACCCTTTGCAAATGGCCATATCAGGAACCAGATCATGTTTTTGGCCTGTCCCCACCAATCGCCAATTAAAGCGTTTACAGTTGGGGTAAGGTATTTCATGATACCGGTAAGGTGCTTGGCCACAGATAAGCCTGCGGTGGCAAGCGCCTTTTCAACGGCGCCCTGGGCGCTGCCTGGTATTTCCTGTATGTGAGGTTGTAAAAACTCTTTGGCTTTATCTTCTAATATCTGGGGATTATTCCAAATCATCATAAAGCCGTCAATCATGCCCTTGAACAGTTTGTACTGTTTTTCAACATCCAGCAGGAAGTCAAGGATCTTCAACGACGCTACGATAACCGCTTCAGTAACTGACAGGGTAATATCCCAGACTTTTTGGACAACCGCCAGGGCAGTATCAACAATGGTGGCAAAAGTATCAATTACCGCAGCTACCACTTCTTTGAAAACTTCAAATGCCTCGTTGGCAAACGCCACTGCATCATTAACCGCAGCATCAATTTTTCCATTCAATTCGTCGCGTATATCAGGGAAGGCGGCGAATACAACGTCGACAAAACCCTTCAATACTTCGCCAAATGCCTTTATCAGGCCCACTACTGCTTTCCGGGCCAATTCAATGGCAGCCATGGCGAGCTCTTTGGCTTTCTCAAAAGCCCATTTAACCGCAGCGCGCAGTTTATCAAAAATAAAGTTAACCGCCTTCTTTAAGCCGTCTATCAAGTCTGATGCTTTATCGGCAAGCCAGCCTAAAAATCCTTTACTTTCATTTCGGGCGGCGTTCTTTTTATCGTCAGCTTCTTTTTTGGCATCGGCCTTCTTTTTAGCAACTTCTTCATTGGCATCATCATAATGTTTTTTGGCTTCGTCATTCCCTTTTTTCGACTCCGTATTTACCTTGTCGATATGGTCCTGCGCTGCCTCACCAGCCTTGGTTTGGAAAGTAAGTTCCGTTTCGTCAAGCCGTTTTTGCCATTCAACCCGCGAGGCACCCACATGGCTTTGTGCATCGTCCTGCGCTTTATTTTGCAACCGGTTTGATTTCGCGGTTTCTGTATCTATTTGTTTGTCCGTTTCGGTTTTGCCCGCACTTACCTTTTGGCGGTATAAAACTTCTTCCCGTGTATATGTTTCTGTTTGCTCACCAATTTTTGTATTGATATGGTCGGCAGCCGACGCATCAATTTTGTCCTTCAGATCGGCAGGCACCGCTTTAGCGGCACCCATGGCTGAACCCTTGCCGGTATTTACCCTAAATGTGCGTTTAGTTTTTATAGCGCTGGCCGATGGTTTTGGTATTACATTGTTTTCACCAAAATCATTGTTTATTTCAAGCGCTGCTGCAGCTTTCTTTTTAGCTACTTCGTCTGCCTGCGCCTTAGTTTCATCGTTGATGTTATTTGCATCAGCTTCGCCGGTTAATGGCACAACCGGGGCATCAACCAGTTTGTCAGGTATCTCACTGCCGTCGAATGAAACGCCTTCGAGCGCATTTTTGGCACTGTCGGGATCAACCTGGTTGGGTTCCTCAGCTGTAGGCTGGGTTTGCAGTTTCGCCGGAACAAATGCAGGTACCGGAGGAACGGGCACCTCGGTTTTGGCTGGAGGGCTCCATCCGCCCTTACCTTCGTAGGTTTTCTTGGCGGATGCTGATTCTTTGCTTATTGTATATTTCTTTTTACTGCCATTTTTTCCACCATATGGGCTGCCGTTTGCTTCCGGAACTATTGGTATTTGTTTTACCGAATCATCCTTTTGCATTTCCTCGCTTTGCTCTCCTGCATCCTTAGCGGTTTTAAATGACTGGGCAATTTCAGTAACCGGGGTTTTTTGCAAAGCTGCAAGCGCGTCGGCAGGGTTACCGGTGGCCGTTATTGGCGGGGCCTCCATTTTACCGGGTTTATCGGCGCCATTTGATTTTGGAGTGGGTGCTGCCGCAGCGTTTGGTGCGGCTGCCGCCGGAGCCGACGCTTTTAAAGGCGATGCCTTAACAGTTGCTTTGGCTGAATCATTTTGCGGAGCAGGTGCCGAACCCGATACAGTGACCCCGCCACTATTAGCCGGAGCCGCAGGCTGTACAGGTGCCGGGCTATTTGCCGCGGCTGGCTGCGCAGCCGGAGCTGCCTGTCCGCCGGTGTCCCTTTGAATAACAGGTGCGGCCGTTTTATTTAACTTATTGTTTACTCCAGGCTTGGTTTCCGGTTTTAACTGAACGGAACCATTTTGCTGTACCACATGCGTTAGCTCGTGCGCCAGCAAGTGTTTGCCGGTATCTGTTTCGGGCTGATAATGGCCGTCGTTGAAGTAAATATTGTTTTTTATAGTAAACGCCTTTGCATTTAAAGCCTTGCTCATTTGGGCCGAATCATCGCCGTTATGGATCTTAACATCTCCAAAATCGGTGCCGAAACGATTTTCCATGAAGCCTTTTGTGTCAGCATCCATTGGCTTGCCGGTTCCCATACTTGATGTTATCCGGCTGGATAGGCCATCACTAACTGTACCAGAGCCGTCGCTTTTTTTGCTAACGGCCGGTTGGGCCTGCGGAGCAGATTCCTCTTTAAGCTGCACATGTTCATCGTCATAACCGCCGCATCCGCAGCGTTGTATAAATGGTTTCAGCTGGTTTGCAATCGGTTTAAGCTGTATGCGTTCGTCTTCGTCATCATCAACTACGTCGGGGCCTGTGGATTTATGATAGTCAAACGGCGTAACCGGCGCTATCGGTTTAAGCCGAACGTGTTCGTCGTCGTAACCATCACAGGAGCTGCAACGTTGTATAAATGGTGTAATTTGATTTGATAATGGTTTAAGCTGAACATGTTCATCGTCATAGTCATCAACACATGATGATATCGATTTATGGTAACCAAAAGGCACGACCGGGGGTATGGGCTTAAGCTGCACATGTTCGTCATCACACCTGTTACCCGAACTGCACCGCTGAACAAAGGGCGTTACCTCACCTGCCAGTGGTTTAAGGCTCACCTCATCATCATCCACCGTGTCGGCCACATCCACATCTGCAGGTTGGCGCTGTATCTGCGGGGTTGCAGGCATCCGCATAACCTTATCGGCCATGTCATCGGCCTCGTGTTCAAACGGATCATTTGGTGCACCCACCGAAAGTTTCAGCTGGATAGGATATCTATCAATAAGCAGTTCTTCTTTTTCAAAGTGCTGCTCCTTTACGGGCGCAACTTCAGCGGCCGAAGCAGCAGAACTGCTTTGCGGTTGATGAGCTATTGAAGCGGTTTCGTGCATATCGTTTAAATTGTCCTTTTATTACACAGTGAGTTTTGTTTTTCAAAATGGAAACTGATCCTTTTTTGGCCTTGCGCTTTGTGGAAATGTAGGCACAAGCGTTGCATTGCCTTCATCTTTTTCCAGCCCGCGTATTTTTGTTATGATGGCTTTCTGATCGTCGTCTGAAAAGTTTTCGGAGTTTTTTTCGCCAATAATAAAAGCGCTGTCCTTACCCAATCCTGTTTCGGCATGCGGGGCGCCCATATATTCATGCCTTGCTTCATGAGCAATAGCCCTGCCCAATGCAGGCCCCAGCATCTCCAACGGGTTCCAGCTTGTTGTACCTTTTTTTGACGTTACGATAGCTGGCCATTTAGATATATCGGTTCCCCTTTCCGGAAGTTCTGCCATTCTATCTGCCAGCAGCGAATCAATATTTTCCAGGAATGATTTTACTACCTCGCGGATGTCAACAGCACCTGCCATTTGTGGTATGGCAAATGAATTTGCACCATCTTTTATAACATGTTTTGACTGGCCGCCACGCCCTAATACTTCAGGTGACTGTGGTTCCCGGGGCTGACTGGCGGTAGCGCCAACGGGTACTTTTTGGGTGGCGAGCCAATCATTAATCTGTTTTTGCTGCAGCGCGAAAGCGTTATCAACATAAGGGCCAACGTCCTCCTGGATTACGGATACAATTGATTCTGAAAAATCGAATTGTTCGGGAAGCTTATCGGAACTCAAAATTTTAATGGTAAAAGGTTTTTCACCTGCTGTTTTGCCAACAAAAGCAAACACCCGGTTCAATTCAGTTTCGGCGCCGGTTTTAACGGCAGCGGGGAGGCTATTCCAAACATCATTCTGCACCACATATAAAGTTCTGCTCAAACCCGCCTGTGCAGGGGGCGTCGCTGCTACTTTGTCGGTAGTTGCCGGCGATTCGGTTTTAGGGGTACGTTTAATAGTTTCCCCTTGCTGCAATGTGTGTGTTAGCTCATGGGCCAGCAAGCGTTTGCCCTCATGGGTTTCCGGCTTGTATTGGCCATCATTAAAGAATATATTGTTGTTAATGGTAAATGCTTTGGCATTTAAATCCTGGCTTAGTTGGACAGATTCGGCCCCGTGGTGGATCTTAACATCGTCAAATCCGGTCCCAAAGCGGCTTTCCATAAAACTTTTTATTGGACCCTGCATTTGGCTGCCCCCGCCAGTGGCTGCTTGTATCCTGCCCGAAACAGCATTGCTAACATTGCTTTCGCTGTTGCTTTTAGCCTGGATAAAAGGAGTAACCCCGTTTGCCATTGGTTTAAGGTTAACTTGCTCGTCATCCGCTGATGTACTATCAGCAGTTGCTGCCTTTCGCTGCACAAACGCATTATCGGGCATCCGCATTACTTTATCTGCCATCGAATCAGCTTCAGCTTCCATGGGGTCGTTGGTTTCGCCAACGGATAGTTTGCGCTGAATTGGTCCGGCAGCCGTCATTGTGGCCGAATTTTGGATAGTTGCTTTGCTGCGGTACCGTCTCATTGCTTTTCTGTTTTTTAGAGGTGCTACTAAGGGTTTAAGAAATGCGGGAAGAATGAAAACGATATACCGGTTGTATTAAAGAGGTAATTGCCCTTAGGCCCCGGTTGTACGGTGTAGCCGAAATTGAAAAAATATGAATAATGCGGATCGGGTGTATGCAACTCCACCTGCGAGCCTAATGTAACACCGGAGCCTGTATCAACCCCCAACTGAATGGGTGCAAACTCTACTTTTTTACCGTAATGGAAATTAAGCAACGATACACCAAATTGAACCGAGTTAAGGGTGCCCGATCCGGGCCTTGCAGCAGTAAAGGTTACGCCGGGTTCATGCAAAATATCCAGTGCATCAAAAACTGTACTTAAATTCTTTATGTTATAAAAGTCGAGGCCACGGGCAACTGCTGTAATCTGGTTATTGCCGGTAAACATATCCACAAACTGATCGCCACCCAGCCGCAGGCCATCATTGTCGGGTTGCGAAATATCGGGTATCGAGGCAAAAAGATCAGGGCTATAAACACCTATAATATTGCGGATTTGCGCCGGTGTTAATTGAAGGCTTACCGGCGGCAAAAACTTGAAGAGGGGGCGGTGAAAGTCAAGCGGGGCCGGCCGCGGCAGGTGAAACTTGTAGTCGCCTAAATGAACGCCAAAATCAGGCAGGTTGGGCAATAGTTTTGGCATGGTTAATTTTCCCGGTGTTGGCTGCAACTCATCATCATTCCCCTGTTTCTGAATTTTCGGCTTTATTGATTTTCCCTGTTGTATGGTATGCGTTAACTCATGCGCCAGCAAGTGCTTGCCGCCCGAAGCCTCGGGCGCGTATTTTCCCGAATTAAAATAAATGTCGTTACCTACAGTAAACGCCTGGGCGTTCAAATCCTCCGACATTTGTATTGCATAATCACCGGTGTGAATCTTCACGTCCGAAAAATCATTTCCAAACCGGCTTTCCATAAAACTTTTCGTGCCGCGGTCCATTGTGTTACCGCCGCCCTGGGTAGCCTTAATACCATTTGTAACGGCATGACTGGCAACGCCGCCACCATCGCCTTTTGCCTGGATAAAAGGGGATTTTGGGGCCAACCGCTTGCGCTGAATATTTTCATCATCCTTTTCAGCTGCACTACGCTGAACCAATGCCCTATCCGGCATGCGCATCACTTTATCGGCCATATCGTCGGCCTGGTGCTCCATCGGGTCGTTTGTTTCGCCAACTGTAAGCTTGCGCTGTATATTTGCGGCGCCTGAAGAAGCTGTCGCCCGGTTTCCCCCCGATGCCTTGTATCTGTACCGTCTCATCGCTTAGTCGTTTTCTGTCGTTATCTAAAATTAATGGTATCAGCCATATCAAAAAGTCAATTTCCGCATTGCGTCAAATGGTTTTTCCTTCTTTTTTGAATTCCTTTTTTATCCCCTGCAAAATGTCGTCAACAGCAATTATTTTGTCGCCCCTGTTTAAAGCCATTAACGATGAGTAGTGAACAACATTCATGATTGCGCCGCCTGAAAGTTCGTGCTGACGTGCTATTTGCTCCAGGTGGCCGTCATCAGGCGGCGTACAAACCTTGCTGAAGGCGTTTTTCCAAATCATCAGCCTTTCCCGGCTCTGCGGTTTCTGGAAATGAATAATTGAATTTAAGCGGCGCGTAAACGCTTCATCAACATTGTTTCGCATATTGCTGGCCAGTATCACCAAGCCAGGGTAATCCTCCAGGCGCTGTAAAAGATAGGCAACTTCCTGGTTGGCATATTTGTCGTTCGAATCGGATATTGAGGTCCTTTTACTGAAGAGCGAATCGGCCTCATCAAAAAACAATATCCAGTTTTTATTCTCTGCCTTTTTAAAAACCTTCTCCAGGTTTTTCTCGGTTTCGCCAATGTATTTCGATACCACCATGGAGAGGTCAATCCGGTACACATCCAACCCAAACAATTTGCCCAAAAGCATTGCGGTTAGTGTTTTGCCGGTACCCGGCGAACCGTGAAACAGGGCTTTGTAACCCGGCTTCAGCTTTTTGTTCATCCCCCATTCGTTTTGGAGAGTCGGTCCGTATCTCAGCCAGATGCGTATCTCATCCAGTTGCTGCATGGTATATTCATCAACCACCAAATCGCTCCACTCCATCCCTGTTGTTAATCTTTTTGCAGGAAAATCAGGGCTAAACTGGGGTTTGCGCAAATTGCCCGAGGTGAAAAAATCAACATACTCGTCGGTAACGGTAATGGTGCTGCTGTAAAAAGGCTCAGCATTGCTGCCCTGGTCCAACTGGAGTATATTGTGGGCAAGCAAAACATGATCGGTCTCAAACAGGCTGCTCAGTTTAAAACGGTAGGCCAGGTCATTCCCGGCCAATAAAAACATGGCTGTTTCAATGGTGGGGATAAAGCCGCTGTGGCGGCTACCCTTTACGCCGCCAAATTCGGTATAGCCGCGCCCGAGCGCCTTGTTTACCGAAAAAAAAGGGTCCAAAAAATTGGGCTGCACATACGGAATAAGCGCCAGAATCAGCAGCAGTCTTTCATCGGTGTTTAGTTTATAATAGTTTACAAAATCGGCATACACAGAATGGTCGTGGGTAAGATCAGGAACCGGGGCATCGGTTAAAATATAGCCCACATTTGCAATAGGTTCCTGCCCGGCCGGATTAGTATCGCCAGATCTGTCGCGCGGGAAAAATTCCTGCAGCCTTTTGTTAACCACATTTGCAAACCAGGTAATTTCGCGCGTAAGTGTATCGGCATTGCGGTTAAGCATGCTTACTTCGGGCTTTGCCTGTTCTGCTTCAGCGGGTGTTTGTTCAATATTTTTTTTTGTCTTCCCCATATCGTTATTTTACCATTCAACAAAAATCAAATCCCGGGTCCATACCAAACTTATGGTCGAAAAGCCCCAGGGTATACTGTCAAGCAGTACGTCAAGGGTTTTTCTTTCAACCTGCAAAAGCCAACCATTTTCTTTTCGGTTCAGCAGGCCATCACGTTTAAAAAAGCTTTCGCGCAAGCCATCAATGCTGGTGTTTTTGAGCACCTTCCAGTGGGTTATTACTGCTTTTAAAAGCGATTCTGATTCTGCAATCTCCTCATCAGTTAACAATATATCCAAAGGCAAAGGCGTTTCGGCGGGCAAGCCGCACAGTATTTTTTCGAAAACGAGCGAATACTCCGGCGTTTTTTTGTGCCCTGTAGCCAGAAACTTCAGGAGGTGTACAGCCCTGAATGTTGATTCCATATTTTTCCACTCGTTGCTATTCAGTAAATTCAGCGTGGTAAAAAATGGCTTTAAAAAAGGCGCCAGCAATACAATGCCGCCGTACTTAACCGAATATTTTTGGACCTCATCTGCCTCCGATCCCATTGAAGGGAGTTGTATAGGCTGATCGTTTTGTGCTGGTTGTTTTGCATCAGCCGCAATTTCGGTTTCAGGCTTGTCGGCGCCTGTAATTTTGGCTGGAGTTTTTATTTCAAGCTGGTTGATGCCCGTAATACTGGTCAGTTCTACGGTTGCCGCATCGGCAAGGGCCTGGTTTGCTTTAAAAACTTCTTGGATGTGCGCCTGGAATACCTGTTGCAAAGCGTTAACGCTCCCGGTGTAGGCAAATATAGATGGTGCGTTTTTGATGATGATATCGTTTATGCTGCCAAACTCTTTAAGCAGGCCTGTGCCGGTAAAATCAACCGTGGGGCTGCCCGCAGCAGTTAATTTATTGACTATTTGTGTTACCCAGTTTAAAAACACTTCCTGTGCTTTTTTAAGATCGTCTGACAAATTTATAGCCTCGGCTTTCGAAGATGCGTTGAATTGCCAGGCCAGCCGTTTCCAAACATTTTCGTTGGATTTTACATGCAGAAAAAAGCTTTTCAGCACTTCGGCATGGTTAAGCGCTACGTTGCTGAATATTTCATCAAGGTTGACGGCGCCTTCGTCGGCAAACCAGGGCAGGGTACCGTTGGACAGGAAATACAAAAGCATTTCGGTAGCCGACAGTAATCGCGAAATCTGCCTGCTTTGAGGGGGGATGGCCGCCAGCTGTTTGGCTAACTCGGCCCTGAGTTTTTGCCGGAACACAATTCTGAAATCGGTACCGAAAGAATGGCGGCTAAACGAACCCATGTCCAGCTCAATCCTGTCTATTTTTATCGATTCATCCTCTCCTACGCTTTCAGAACACACTTCGTCAATAATCCGGGCGATCTCCTGTTGAACCGTTTGCGCAAAGTTTTGACGCAGGTTTAGCGATAGCTCTTCATCAGGGCATACTACCTCGAATTGCAACCGGTTTACCACATGTGTCATTTACCAGCATTTAAATTAGTTGGGGTGGATGTGACATTATCGTGCTGGCAATCATCAGCACAAACGCCGCATGGCACCAATGAATTAATAACATCAACCAGCGGGTTAACCACATCGTAATCGGGCACTTCTGTTTGCGACATTTCCACCAACCAGCTGCTATAGGCTTTTTCAAAACGCTGCATTTCTTCAATGCCTATCCACATTACCCGTGTGGCAACGTGGGCGGGCGATTCGGATATGATGGTCTTTTCAACCAGGTTCCTGAACGATGGATCGCGGAGGCGCTTTGGCCAGCACGGCAACACAACGGTGGTTTGGAATGAATACGGATCGGTTGAGGCATCGCAGGGATAGGTATTGCAATACAGGTAAAGCTGGTAGCCAAAATAGTCCATCAATACGGCTATCTCCTGTTCAATATCAAAAGTGTCGGTTGTATCGGTGCTTTTGTTGAACAGATAAAGGCTTTGCGCCAAAACCACCCCGTTTGCCCCGTTAATAATAAATCCATACTTGGCCGGGTTTTCATTATCGGCAACTATCTGGTAATTTATCCGCTCCGAACCAAATTCGCACAGGTCGTTTATACGCTGTACCAGGTCCTCATATTTCCTGAATTTCAGCATCATCGGATTGGTGCCATCGAGGTAAACTTTTTGATATAGTATGGATTTGGCAGGCAGGTTCTCGCCAGGTTGTGTAACATTATCCTCGGCAGCAGGCCTTACATATTGCAGCACCCAGGGCATATTGTCGTAACATTTTGCAGCAGGAATCCGGGTTATTTTTTTAATGTATGGCGGCTCCGTAATTTGTTCGTCGTCGGCCGCGTTTAAATCGCAGCTATTGAGGCAAATATTCAAAAAGCTAACCGCTTCGTCTTTCCCGGTTTCATCAACCACTTCATCCATTTTAGGGCGCAGCAAAATATGCTCAATCATGTGCATACCCTCGTTGCCGTTAATGTGCTTCATTAATTTCTCCAGCTTATTGTAGGCTTCGTCGCGGTCACTCTTTTTCGAAAAGGTTTCGCTGGTACCCAGCAGTACGGCTGTTGCAGGGTCGGTGCTATCATACAATTCAAACCAAAATTTACCTATCAGCCCTGCGGATTTGCGGCTGCGCGTTTTTACCTCGTCGCTGAATTTAAAATAAGTGCGGTCATCGGCATGCTCCAAAATATCTTCCATCAATAATTCGGTGCAACAGCCCCGCATTACTTCAACACTGGTAAAAATTACAGTGTTATTTTCCAGCGGATCAACTATCTTAATAACATTTAAGGGCACACCCGTTTTGGTTAGCTTTTGTGTGGGCGGCGATGCAGGATCATCCTGTACCATCAGTGCTTCACTCATCAGGAATGAGGGAACAAGCGAGCGGCGGTTAACATTTTCAAATCCTAAAAGGCGCCCAATCCGGCGCTCGGCGCCTGACACATTCCCAGAATCCCAGGTGTTGGGCAGTGCGTAGTTATATGCCCTGGCCCTGTCGCTGCTGATACGTTCGTACTCCCCTTTTTTTAGTATCCGGGTTTTATCGCCAATTAATCGTGCAGCGGCATTATTTGGATCCAGCCATTTCATTAAGGTTTCATAGTCGGTCAGGTCCTCGCTAAAACGGGCCAGCATATGATCAAGGAAAACGTTGCGGCGGCTCCAGAATAAACTGTGATTTTCAGTAAGACCTTCAATCACTTTTTCAAAATCTTTTACGATCAGGTTAAAGTTTTTGGGGCCGTGGTTGTTTTTATCAATCAGCAACTGGTTCAAATTCTCAATTTCGGTGAGTGCGGTAGTAAAATAGGTATGCCTTGGTTCGTCATCAAACGTAAAAAGTTCGCGCAGGTGGTTTAACTGAACCAGGTAGTCTTTAAGTACCTGTTCAAAAAACAGCAGATAGCCGCCCAATTGCAGCGCCTGCGTGGTGCGGCCCGCATCAGCATTGGCAGGGAGTCCGCCACGCTCGCTAACACCGTAAGTCATCGGCAACGAATAGGTAACCGGGTAATAGTCTTCCAGGTTCATCCATTCGCCATTGGGTACGGCAAAATCAAGGTCGGCACCTATTAACTTGTATTTACGCTCCACGGCTTTCATGTTCGTGAAAAGCCGCAGCATTTTATCGGGCTTGCGGTCGCTGTTGCTACCGGTGTAGTATGTAATAAACTGGCGTTGCTTGCAAAACAATATCTGCGACGAAGCAGGTTGTATTCTCGCAATTTTACGTTGTTCCTGAAGGTGTTTTACCCATTTGTGGAAAAAGTGCGTTCCAACCGTCTTATTATCTGTAATGGCTTTAAACGGTAAATGCAGGTAGGTTATGCCTTTAATCCCGGCGATGTTCGATATTTCAGATATGATTTCGGACAGCATAATATCGCGGAACAAATCGGTTTTGTCCAGGTCGGTATCATCAATAAAGCCGTGCGTTAAAGCGGGGCCTTCAAATATTTCGTCAACCTGGTAACCTTTGTCCAGCATTTGCGGAATAGTGTAAAAAGGCACCGACGGTGTAAAATATTTATAGATGGTAAAAAATATTTGGGCCAATATAAGGTCCGGATCGGCAGACTCCTCCAGTACTATTGATGCGCCAATGCCAAAATCTTCATATTCAACGGCATCGATGCTCAAAAAATCTTCGCATAGGTTGCGGTTCGCCGCCAGCCGGTCAATAACTATCTGCCGTATTTCTTCACGCTGGCCGCCATCAATTATGTTTTCTTCATACTCAATCATAACATTATACAAACCCTCCATCTCAACAATTTCAGGCGGCACAAACGATTGGCTCGAAGCGTCCTTCAGTTCTTCCAGCAATATATTTTTCTCTGCCGTCAAAGCAGCTATCTGCGTATTTAACTTGTCTAAGGCAATATAATCCGTATCAGGCGGCGGGGGCAGCGCATTAAGCGCCGCAGTAGCCTGGTCCAATGCCTTCTGCAGCTTGTTAAGTTCCGCTTTTAACCGGATACCATGTTCTTCGCGGGCGGCGGCGGCAGCGGTTGTGGTTACCTGGCTTAGCCCCAATTTGCCATAACAAACTTCCTCTTCCTTATCTGCACAATCGCAATCATAATCCACCCTTTTTTCAAAGGCATTATAATCAATCCAAATGGGCACCTCGTAATCCTTGCTAATGGTAAGCCATGCATTGCGCACACCTTCAATATCAATAAGCAGCTTACGATAATCATCAATAGTAAGCGGGCTGTTGTGCAAAATATGTTTGGCAGTATAAAAAATCTCTTTCCAGGTATTGTTGGTCAATTGTTCGGGAGCCAGCAGATCTTTAATATCGAAGTCGGTGCGGTACGATAGGTCGGTGATGGCATAGCATACCGCCTCCAAAATGGTGATACCCGGGTCCGAATAGTTATAGTTTGTCCAGATATCGCTGCCCAATTGTTCAATCAGTTTAATTCCCTGTGAACGCAATGCCTGGTAATCTTCGGCGGGAAGAAGCGGATTTGCTTTTATTAATGAAACTGGAGTTAGCATAGGAATAGATTTTATATAAATACTTACAGATCGATTGGTTATTATTTTGAGTTTTTACTGTCTGACGATTGATCACCTGCCGGCGGCAACTGTTTAGTTTCGGGCGCAGGATCAATTTGTGCGGGTGCCGAAGATTTACCTTTTACTACGTTTTTAATAAAATCTTCTGCTTTTTTAACTGCTGC
>Ga0206898_10190_pt1 | contig 17688 bp, 16 predicted proteins | sample Alteio_BWOrgHeat_50_FD_153237 | JGI IMG/M metagenome (GOLD analysis project Ga0206898, IMG submission 153237) | Enriched cells from forest soil in Barre Woods Harvard Forest LTER site, Petersham, Massachusetts, United States -... | ecosystem: Environmental > Terrestrial > Soil > Temperate forest >...
ATCCACGCCAAATGGCGCACGGATCCCTGGATATTCTAAGATAATATCCCGGCAAGACCCTGCGGTGATTGAGAACTTAGCGCAGAATAATAAAGTAACTATAACGCCTTTAACCCTTGATGACTCCGATGTTAAAGCTATAGCAGGTCGTTTGAGCAAGAAGCTGTACTTTGAATCCGAAAAGAAAAAGGACGCTAAAGAATGGGATGATATGGGCTTTTTAATGATCTATCCAGCGCTGCTTATAACACTTTTCTGGTTCCGAAAAGGCTGGACCATACAATGGTGCTTGTTGCTATTCAGCACATTTGCCTTATCCTCCTGCGGTCTTAAATCAAAAAATCCTGATTGGTGGTATAGCAAAGAATACCAGGGACAAATGCTGGATAATGCAGGAAAGTATGCTGACGCGGCAGAGCGTTTTGACGATGATAAACATAAAGCTGTGGCGTATTATAAAGCTGGTAATTACTCGGCTGCGGCAGATTTGTTCGCACTCGATTCAACAGCTGCAGGTACTTACAATATGGGCCTAGCCCTGGCAAAACAGGGCAGGTACGATGCCGCCGAGGACGCATTTAACAAAGCCATTAATCTTGATTCAACATTAAAAAGCACTGTTAGCAAGAGCCTGGCGGCAACAAAAGCCATAAAGCACAAGGCGGATTCGATTGCGCAGTTTAGTCAAACATCTGTGAGTAAGACCACACACGACAAACAGATCGCTTCCAAAAAGAACCATAAAGATGATCCCTTAAAAGAGCATAAACCTCAATCGGATGATGAACAACTTAGTGCAGATACCAGGGTAAAAAACCTGCCGAAATTCGGCAACCGCACAACAGATAAAGTAGCCAGCAATATCCATATTGGCAAAGAAGCGAAAACACCCGGTAAAACTCCGCCGCCAAAAGATAATACGGGTCAATTAGCGAGCAATATTATAATTAGAAAAGCTGAGGCTGATCCGGCCGAGTTTTTACATAAGCGATTTTTATTGCAGAAACGGCTCTACTACAAAACAACTATAAAGAGTAAAACGCCATGGTGAGAAGAAGGATGCTGATTGTTTTATTGACGTGTTTTAGCTTTATTGTTAATGCGCAGGTAAAGTGTTTTGTGCAAACAGAAATGGACCGTCGCACCGTATATGCGCAGCAGCCTTTTAAGGTGACCATAAATGTACTAACAGCCACCTGGTACACAGCCCCCCTGGAATTCGACAATCTTCAAATTCCAAATGCTTTCATCATGCCATTTGATAAAACAATGCCGGGCATGTTCACAATTAAAGGAGACAAATATGCCGGCCTGACATTTTACTATATCGTATTTCCATATAAGGAGGGCCACTACACGCTCCCTCCGATAAACATTGTGGCTACTACTCCCCCTGTCGGCGATTATAAAGCTGTAAAGGTTGATGTGAAGATGCAGCCATTATCGTACATCGTTAAACCAGTTCCTAAAAACTTTACAGGAGACAACTGGTTTGTTGCCAAAGATGTTTCTATCGGTGAGCGCTGGAATAAAAGTTTAAGAAAATTAAAAGTAGGGGACGTTATTACACGCACAATCACGCTTGATGCCAAAGGCACCTTACCGCAATTTATTCCTGAATTAAAGGCTGACAGCCTGGAATGGAGCGGCGTCTATCCGCAACCAGCTACCCTTACCGATACACGTGACGAATATGATGCAAACGGTCAAAGGGTACAGTCAGTAACCTACCTGCTGGAGAAAGAGGGTAATTTTACTTTTCCCCCTTCTACTATAGAGTGGTTTAATCCGGTTAATGGCCGGGTCTATAAGAGGAGTACGCCGCTTGTTAAAATTCACGTGGCGGCAAATCCAAATCTGGGCATTCTTAAAACAGCTAAAGACAGTTTGAAAGCTACCTTGCCGGTAAAAGCTACTATAAATATAAAAAAAGGCCCATATCTTATTGATGGCATAGCCTGGTATTATTTTGCGCTATACAGTCTCGCCGCCCTCTGTATACTTTGGTTTATAATTACGCTGGTGATAAAAGTAGTTAAGGAACTGTACCGCCGCCGACAGATTTACCTCGTAAGCGAAGATTATTGGTTTCACAAATTCAACAGGTCGTCTGATGAGTTCCGGACACTGCTGAAAAATTTGTATGCATGGTGGGACCGATTACCGGTTTCAAACAAATCGGCCTCTATACAAAAAGACAGTAAGGACCATAGTGCGGATGAGATAAATGAACAATTGGCTTCTTATTACGGACAAGAATTTACTGGAACGGAAACCAACGTAAAGACAGATGCCGGATTTAAAAAGTCTGTCAAAAAATATAGGGAAAGACTAAAACACAGCGTTCAATTAAATGAAAATATATCTGTTGATCAAACAGAATGGGGTGAATAATAACAAAGGGCAGTTAGTGAAAATCTATTCAGGTGTACTTTTTTCCGCCCTGCTAACCAGGAAATATCCTGCTGACAATGATAGAATTAAAGCCGCAATGGCCAATTCCTCTTTTACATCAGATTCCCCCATATCATATAACAGGATTTTACGGGTCGCTGCAATAAGCCCTACTATTAAAATAACCCTCACTTTGGTAGCATGATCATCGGCAAATACCCTGATAGTTTGTATTATTTCGAGCGTCAATAAAATTGTGAAAAATACCCCTATAACCGGTTTGCCTTTTTCTTCGGCCGCAACTGTGTGATCATTTATATCAGTTATCAACTTATCTGTGAATTGAATTGCCAGATCAACAACCTGGTAACAGACATAGATCATCGCAAATATGATGAGCGTGTAAGAAATATATTTTTCAAACTTCGTTAACAGTTTGTCCATAATTAATTTGCGGTTAAATGTAGTTTATCGTTTATGCACTGATAAACTATATTAATTCGTCAATTGCACTTCAATAACTTTATTCTCTGCAGCTACACGAAGTGCCTGGAAATCCTTCTCAGCCTGGTCAGCATATTTTATGGCAAAACTGGCAATTGCTTCAGCAAACACGTCGCTTTTACCTATATACCCGGCTATTTCCGGCGACATACCGCTTTTAGCATGCGATTTTGCCAGCGCCCATCCGCATAATAAACCATAACTTGAAAATAGACCGGGCGTAAAAGTATCAATTTCAGCACTTGCCTTCATATCACGCAATTGCCGTACGTAAAAGTCGCGTCCGATATTAGATCTCGTCCAACCTAAAAAAATATCGCTCACGGCCTGCATAAGTCTTTGCCCATTGACAATGCGTGCTCCATGATTATCATAGATGGATTTTTTTGTATGATTCTCCAGTACTGAACTATTAGCTTCCTTAATTTGCAGGATCAGCGGATCGTCCTCTTCAGAAAGAAAAAGAGCTATAAAACATCGCGTCCCCACACTGCCCACTCCTACTACCTTAACTGCTACATCCACCAGGTGAAACCTGCGCATCAAAGCCTTCTTATCGTCTGTTAGGTTCTCAAAATAGCCTTCAAAAATACCTTCAGCCCTCTTGGTCAACTCCTCCGATTCCGGAAGATGATAAATTAGCGGCGGTTCATCAATAATTCTTCTTTGTCCGTCCTTTATCTCAGATAATTTCGGGAAAGCGTGTTCGAGCGTTCTAAGCCTGGCCTTTTCAGCAGCCATTTTGAATCGTGTGGTAAATTCTTTTTGATTTCTGAACACGTTCAGTATTGTTTTTTTGTCCAAACGGCTGTACCAAATATCGAGCTGATGCATTGTGGAATACTTCCGCATTTTACGGCAATACATTTTTATGGTCTCGAATGCGGTCTTTTTATTTTCTTTGTCCGCATAACCTTTGTACCGGCCTGCCACAACTATACTTGCTGCCAGCCGTTTCAGATCCCATTCAAAAGGCGCTGGCAGCGTTTCATCAAAATCATTAATATCAAACACCTGGTTTCTTTCAGGGGTGCCATAACCTCCAAAATTCATCAGGTGGCAATCGCCGCAGGATTGTACAAAAATGTTGGTGGTTGGTGTATAAGCCATATCTTCGGCCATTACATTGGCTGTCCCCCTATAAAATGCAAAAGCCGACTGGAGCATGCGCATGTGCCTGATCGGAACCAGCTCAGGCAGGCGGTTTTTATTTGACTCAACAATAAGGGCAACCGGATCGGCCCGTTTACCATTAAAAAATTCAAAGGCAGCATGCGCTTCCCGTGGTACTTGCGCACGCTGACTTTTGCCGTAGTCCATTCGTTCCTGTAAGGTTGGCAGTGGCTGCCAAAGCTTTCCTTTCTTTTCCATACTACCGTCTTTAAAATTCTTTCTTTACATAGAGATTAGTCTAACGACTGCCGTAGACTTGTTCACTCAGATGGATTATTTAGCTGTCGGGGCAACCAAACCGTCTTTTATAATCTGCTCTGTTATTGCTTTTTCATAGCCTGGCAAAAAGTCATTTATTGAGCTGGGATTGTATGTTTTAGACTGGGCAGACCATACCATTTTTTCTGTTTTAGCATCAAACAGGTTTGTTTGTATGTAATAGATCTTGTCATCGGTATAGTACCCCGGTGAATAAAAACTACCATAGCCATACCCGTAGTAAGCCCCGAAACCGCCATAATAAGGGCCTACCGGGCCGCTGCCGGGAACATACCTGGTCTCAGTTTCTTTATTGATAAGTGCAATAGTTAGGATACCGTCGCAGCCTGTGGCGCGTACCCTGGAGAGCACAGTATCCTTATTCTTATCAGCCCCACTTGAATGGAAATCGGGAGGAAACACGTTTGAGCTCATAACTGCGGTTATTCCTTTAGTTCCCAGATACCTCCCGATTTCTTTTTCAACAGTTTGCTGTGCGGCTGCGTTAGCCGTAAGCGCAGCCACGAAGATCTTTTTGTAGCTGACCTGGGTTACATCAGCAGCTTTATATGAGCTTGTGATAGAGGTAGTTGTACTGCATGCTGAAATAAACAATATTGCTATCAGCGCTAAATTTAAATAGGTTTGTTTTTTCATGATGTTTTAATTTTAGTATATGTTTAAGTATTTTTCGATTAATGTTAACTCAATTCTATAATTACCTCAGCCAGTTGCTGCCAAATACAATGTAATAAGCCCAATCATTAGGGCCGCGTGCAACATCAACTCCCATGCGCAGTTTAAATTTTCTGGCTATCAGATACCTGAACCCGGTTCCGTAGCTATACACAAGGGGATGTTGAGATATATTGTTCCAATCGTCAAACGCCTCACCCAGGCCTCCATAAAATACCAGGCTCCATCTCTTATATAAATCCCAGCGGGTTTCTGCTTCAGATACTAATGTGGCATTACCTTGAAATTCTACCGAAGGCACACCTCTTAACCTAATATAAGGCAACAAGTAAAATGGCGGACTTCCAAGCACTTGCTGACCCTCGAAACGGAAGCCTCCGATAAATTTGGGAGTAATCGGTGTATAGCCAATAAAGGAGTAGTTTATTCGCCAATAATTGTAATCGCTTCCAAATGCACTGTTTGACAAGAAGAAATCTGCTTGCACCCGTACACCTTTATCCGGCGTAAATATATTATCGCGCCCGTCATATTGAAGAACGGCACCCAACTGGCTAACAATGCTGGCCTTTTCTTTATCGGTAACAAAAGAAGGCAATGAATCCCGTGCGATGCCAACTTTTGTATCAAGGAAAAGGTATTGCAAACCAGCGCTCCATCTGGCGTTACTGAATTGCTTTAATGCCTGAAGGTAAACTGGAATGGTTTTAAAATTAAAGTCAAACGTACGCTGGCCTATATTGTCGAAGCTCCTGTAAAAGGTCATGTTAATATTAGCGTACGCCATAAAAGCCCGATAAGTAATGCGTGGCTTTGTCAGTGTACCGGACCTGAATGCGCCTGTCATCCAACTATTATTAGCCGTGTACATCGCTATACCGCCGGTTATATCCGGATTTACGCGCGTAATCCTAACCTTGCCATTGACCGTATCAATTACCGCCGCTCTCTTCTTTAAAAAAATGGGCACAAGCGCCCCTCCTATTCCACCCAGCGCCGGCTCGGTAATTGGAATTGGCAGCATGATAAAGCCGTTAGCATAAATCAGATAATCACTCAGGTCAACTGCATGATCGAGCGAATCTTTAAGGCTTATCTTTTGTTTTTGCTTGTCTTGTGCCATAGTTTTTCCTATCGGTAAACAAATGTTTACAAGCGCCACGGCAATTGTTATGTACCATATTCTTTGCATATTATAAACCAAAACGATAATCAGCCCCTTTATGCAGTGACTCCAAGTCCGATACTCCGCATTTACACTTAACCATTGTTGATCCAATTGAAATTTTTCTTTTGCGAAGCAATTTCCTGGTTCTTTCAATACCTATTGTATAAGCACGTCTGAAAAGCATATAAGGATAGGCTGATCATACATTCGTCCTGATATGATACATGTTTTATCAAGGCGCCCAACCATCATATTTAGTGCTTTGTTTTATCCAGTTCGCCAATAAATGGAATATTATCCTGTACACTCAGTCTTACTATTAATTTCAGGTAGTTTTCCAGTTGATAAAACTTTGCGGCATTTTTTGCACCAACTGCACTTGCAAAATTGGGGTAGTAAGTCCTCTCCAGGTCTGTAAACGATTTGTCGTTTGCAAACACACGGTTTATCAGGGCATTAGCCTGCTGATCATTTAATTTGTCATAGGTTGTTAAATACTCGTTGATCACAGCCACCCGTTGGTTGCTTAAGGCAACACGCTTTGCCTCGTATTTATCATATACTGGCCAAAAAGCTTTGCTTTGCGCAGCATTTAGTTTCATGACGTCTTTAACAAGGTCCGACTTCTTTTTTGAATAGGCGCTTTGGATAATCGTTAGATCATCATGCGAAACCTGAGCAATAGCTGTGAATGTGAATGTGATTAAAATAGCTGCTAAGATGATACGTTTCATGGTGCTGATTTTTAGGGTTAGTTATTTGTTATTGTTCTTTAGTTATTTTACTTTTTACCCAAAACAACAATGACCTTTAGGGATCATAAATTGAATAGTACATACAAAGTAAATTGTTACAAAATGTAAAAAGGTTTAATCAGCTCAATAACAGGTTTCATTTCAGAAAATGCACCCTGTTTTTTTAGAATTACGCTTGTTATTGGTTCTGGCGATCAAAATGCTATGTGCAAATAGCACGTCTAAAAGAGAAATATTCCAATAACCACCTATTGTTGAGCATCTTGAAAAATAGTAACTTAAACAACCGGCGAAATATCTGCTGGTATAATTCTCAATGAAAACTGGACCGATTGTCCGATACTGTGCGCAGGATAGGCGCGAATAAAGTTATAAGGTTGGTTAATAGGCGATAAAATCAATATCGGCACACATATTTTTATCAAAATACAATTGTTTTTGTTCGATAAATTAACATTAAACAAAAACCGATATCAATATATTGTATGCCCGCAATTCTAAACAGGATTTAAAGCGCTACGGAAAGTGCTGATTTATTTAAAATAGATGTTGCAGATTTTAAAATGGAACAATATGTTTCAGAATAATCGAAATATGTGCGTGACGTTCAATGGTTTTGAATAATATTTAAAGATTGCAATATGCTTCCTTTTTTGAAACAGAAATTCACATGATGTCAATTTAACAAATCTTTTTCAATTAGGAATGAGAATTTCTCAAACTTAAATAACACGGTTTTTTCATCCATCTCCCCTTTTATTGCGCCATTTTTTATTTCCATAAAAGCGCTATTAGCTTCTATTAGCAGGCGCGGGTCGGCTATAGGAAGGTTGTGCGCCGGGAACACCTTCTTCAGTTTGGCGGCCATCAATGCCAATTTGCGGATACTTTTTTGATAGGCATTAAGGTCAGTTTCCGTTGAAAATAAAAATATAGGGCCTTCGTAAAAAGTATCGCCTGTCCATAAGTATCCATTTTGCTCGTCCAGCAATGCTATAGCATCTGGTGTATGCCCTGGTGTTGAAGTTACCTTAATTTTTCTCCCACCTAAGTCAATGATGAATTGGTCAATGATGAATTTCGATATTTTAAATGGTCGTATTTTGTAATTGGCCGTATCAGTATTTGGCAATCTCCGGAGGCAAAACGCATCAGGAGCAACTTCTTTTTTAACGAGCTCATGACCGTACCCTTTTGCCGCGTTTGCCTTGGTATAACCTGTATTCATTGCAAATATTTCGTCGAACTCATGGTTACTTCCAACATGGTCATAATGCGTATGTGAGTTTAAAACAATTACAGGAAGTGCGGTCAGCCCTTTAACTACAATTGATATGGAATCCAGTCCCATTCCGGTATCAAACAACAAGGCTTTTTCTTTACCTAGAACCAGGTATGAAATCACCTCCTGGTAATTATATGGCTCCGCGATCGCATAAACATCATCTCCAACATTATGAACCCTAAACCATTTTCTTTTTGTTTTTATTTCCGTGAGATTTTTTAGTTGTGGCCTCAGTTCTTTATCGCACCAGCTTGATGAAGTTTGAACAGGTTTGGTTTTCTTTGTACAACCGTAAAAACAAGCTACTGTTAATGGCAGCACTAAAAGAATTAAAAACAATTTCTGCTTGTAGTTTCTATCCATTGTGTAAAGCCCGGTCAGATGTAGCTAAAAAAAGTTTAAGTGAATATTACTCCGTAATTTATTTCAAATATACTTTTCCATCGACCTTATAAAAATATCTTTTGCGTTTTCATAGATATTTTGAAACGCAAAAGCGCCAAACATTATTTCAAATTCAAACGGTTCAATCAGGTCACGGATCCTGAGAATTTCAGCTAATGGTAAGGGGATATGATTGGGGTAACTATGCATTATACTTATAAAATTTTTATTACGTGCTATTTGCAAAGAATCACCGCTCAATACAATTGGTTTATCCGGGGACGTGGCAATATGCAGGATACAGCTACCGGGAAAGTGCCCCCCTGTGTTGATGATTTTGATGTCGTTAAAAAGATACTGCTCTTTTCCTTCCCAGAATAATATATTTTCTATGTCAGGAACCCACTGCCGGTCATTTGTATGAATGTAAACCGGGCAATTAAAAACTGTGGCCCAATCATTCATGTTGCTGTAATAATGGGGGTGCGAAATAGCAATTGCTTTCAGGCCCCCTTTTGTTCGGATAAATTCTATTGTCGGCGGGTCAAGCAACGGGATACAATCCCACAAAACATTACCATTTTTAGTTACGATCAGTATTGCCCTCTGACCGATCGCAAAAGATGGTTCCGTCCTGATTTCGTAAATGTTCTCCTGTATTTTTTGTATGCTGCAAACATGGGTTTTGAGCAATGCAGAATGGTTGGTCCATTGCTGGCCATTTTCCGGAATATATTGGCGGTCGTCAATACAAACCGGACAAGGTTGGTTCACATTCTGGTTTGGCGGAAACTGCGTGCCGCATGCACAACATATAATCTTTTGATTCATATACTATAAAATTACAACTTCCACAGGTACAACAAATAACAGCACGCATCCTGTTTTTGAGAACACGGAGTGCCTGTCGCCGGGAGCTGTATATAAATAATCACCTATATTCAGCTGATTATTACCAAATCGCACTTCCCCTTCAAGCACATAAACCTCTTCGCCTGCCGGATGATTGTGAACAGGATAGGACGAACCGGGTCCAAACTTCAAGAGAAAAGTTGGCGATCTTTTAGTTTTCTCGTCATAACGTAATGGTTTTACAAATATACCGTCGGTTTTTACGCCGGCTTCTTTCAATGGAATCCACTCAGAACCTTTGTTGAATATTATTTTGGTTGTATTCATTTTTCTATTTTTAGTTTATTAACGGTCGTATTTTTTAATTACGAATTAATTTTAAGTTTCGCGTCAACGCTCAAGCGATATTTTGGTGCGGTAGCCAATAAAAAAGCTCCCGCTGCGGCAGTAAACACAGAATAATCTAACGGGTCTTTTACAGTCGATGATATCGTCATAGCCAAAGCAAAAATTGTTAAAAGGATAGCTGCACCTAACGCCGCCCAGCGTGTTTTAAAGCCTGCTATTAGTGCAATAGCGACGCCTGTTTCGCATACGGTACTAATAACAGCCAACATTGAGGCCATATTATGTGGCGCATAAGAATTGACCTGCGCGGTGTATCCTACAAAGTTTTCCAGCCGGATGATTTTTCACCCCATAAACTTAACCTGCTGGCAACGGCCGATAAGAAACCTGCAGCTAACGCAATTCTTAGTAATAAAATGGCAACATCCTGTGATTTTTTCATTTTCCTATCATTTATTTGTCAAGACCTTTATATACCCCGGCCTTGTTTATTGACGAATATATTCGTAGCTATGTAACACAAAATTAATATCTTACAATACTATTATAAAGTTTAACCATGATACCCCTGAATAGAACTTTATTTAATTCAAATAGCCCCCTGTTAACTGAACCTGTAGAAACTAAAAAAGCACAATTTTATTACTTTGGATTCAACGCAATTTTTGTAGTTTTCGTTGCATCCCTGTTTCTTGTTCAACTACACACCGTTTCGGCGCAAAGTACCAGTCCATATACTTTTACCCTAAAATCTGCGGCTACAACAAGCGCCGGAGTCTACACCACTGACAGTGTATTGGTAAGAACGCTATGGTCTACAAAACGTTACAATGCAGGTTCATACTCTATTAAATGGGACGGGAAGGACGACTTAGGAAAACCTACGCGGCCTGGTAAGTATATTGTGAAGGTGGTATCCAATAATGTAAAATATACCTGGCAGGGGGTAATAGGCAATACATCTGATGTTGATACAGGGAATACCGTCCATAGGGGCTATTATGCTTGTATGGTTGGGATGACCGTAGTTAATCGCACCGCATATTATGGCACCGGATACAGTGAGGGAAGCCCAAGTTACGCTAAGTTATTGCTCTCCAAACCTCAAAGTACAATTAACTTCATCCCTTTTAACACATCCACAGCAAATACTGGCATGGTGGCGAGCGACGGGAAAACCGTCTACTGGGCAGCAGCTGATGCTACTGCAATTAGCAATACATGGGTATTCGGCACAAATGTCAGCGATGATTCCTATGTTTCTTTTTCTAATGGTGTTTCTTATACACCTAAGTATAGGCGGGCAATTAATGCAATTGGTTTGATCCATCAAGCTAAATCCGTAATCACGGGCCTGGCCGTTCAAAGCAACGGGCGTTTTTTATTTGTTGCCAGGGCTGGGTTAAACCAACTTGCCGTTTTGGATAAGGGAACAGGCCAATTGATCCAAACCATTTCAGTAAACAATCCCAAAGCTTTATGTACTGACATGCGGGGAAACCTTTGGATGGTGTCTGACACTAATAGCGTAACAAGGATCAGCAAATTCCAGGTGAACTCAAATGGCACCCTCTCGTCCCCTCTGCTTACTATTTCGAGCGTATTGGACCCCGTTGCATTGGCCGTATCTCCCGATAACAGCACCTTAGCAGTGGCTGACGCAGACCTTTCCAGCCAACAAGTAAAAGCTTTCGATAATTCAGTGGGTAAAGCCTCCTGGACCTTAGGGACACCCGGTGGCTATATGACCGACGCAACGGTCACTAACAACAAATTTTATTTTAATGATGTAAACAACCTAATTAATGCTGGTTGGAGGAACAATTTTCAGGCGTTTATTGCTTTTCAGCCGGACGGATCTTTTTGGGTCAATGACCCGGGGAACTACCGGGTACAACATTATGCGGCAAACAGGACATTTGTTGAAACTATTATGTCGTTGGGGTCATGTTACTCAACCTGGGCCGATAAAAATGACAACACAAGAGTTGGGGCATCATATTTGGAATTCAAAATTAACAATGCACAACCATTAACAGGAACTACCGGATGGCAGTTAGTCAAAAACTGGGGGGCAACTATTCCATCGAGCTATGACAAAACAGTTAAATTTACTAACGTTATAACCCTTACATCAGCAGGTGTTAAGAGGACGTTTGGCTTTCTCCGGAAAGGGAACTTTTACAACCTTGTAGAATTCCAGGCTAATAATTCTCTAAGGTTTACCGACGTTATTATGCCTCAATGTAATATAGACAGGGACGGATCAGTGCTGACAGAGAGCCTTACGCGATTACCTTTCCAGGGGTTCGACAACAAAAATAACCCTATATGGGGTAATGTACCTATAGTTCTTGCAATTACTTCCTTGCTGCCGGATATAGGCCCATTGCCGAAACAGGGAATTAAAAACACCTATGTTACTTCGACAGGTAAAGTTATTTTTTATGATTATGGGACTCAGATAAGTTATAATCCAATAGCGTATAATACAGGCTTTCATTTAGGTGCAATACAACAAGGCGGCAGAAGTTGGCTATGGGAAACAGCCATGGCAACCAGTCTGGAATATATTGGCCCTTTTCCAGATCCCGGATATTTTGATATCGGAAATGGTGTCAACAATTATGCCGGAAGCACTGCAATGGTTTTATACCGGAACATTATAACAGGTTATCATGGTGAATTTTGGAAAGGCGCGCAGGCTAATATGTATAACCATTACCTTGATAATGGCTTAGCTATTGGACAGTTTGGAACCGGGGGGCCTAAACACTCCCTGGCCCCCGCCATGATGGCGGGAAATGCTTTGTCGCCGCAATTGATATATGGCGATAATAACGATGAAATGTATTTGTGGCATGGCGACGAAAGTTATCATTCAGGCATGCACAAATGGAAAATAAGCGGTTTAAGCACCATTCACGAACAGGATATACCGATCACATATCCTTCACCTGCGTTAGTTCCGCTCATAGCGCCAGGTATTGACTTAATGGCGGATTTGCCGCATATCAGTCCGTTATCAAATAATACGGCCGGATGGACGTTTTCACCTTCAACGGTTACAGCAGCTTCATATGCCAGGCCTGGTTGGAGCATTAAAACAAATGCCCTTGTTTACGGCACACAAAATAATCCTGATGTTTATATAACATGTTACTCTGTAACTGGAAATTTTACAATCGACAGGGACTTAGGAAATAATGCAGGTATTACGCACTGGTCAGTATCAGGAGAAATCAGCTATAATAATACCGATCAGGGGGGATTTATGCAACAATATTTTGACATATTAGATAAGAACAGTAAGATCATCGCACGTATCAGCAACAAATTCGTACATGTTAACAAGCCGGGCGCAAGTACAAATGCCATTTACGGCAATAATAAAATACTTGTATCGGGACTAAATGATTCTTTTATCCAGCCAATTAAATCAAAGTTTCAACCTGTTGAAATAAGTGCGGGTAATAATCTAATAACCATAAAATATGCTGGCTATGCAGTAACAACCTCAAAATTTGATCCGGCCGCGGATATCACATCGCCAAAAACAATGAGGGCTTACATTATAGGAGGGACTGTACCGAGGGGCAGAAGCTTTGATTTTAAGGATATGCGGTTTATCCCGGGCAAAACCAATTAAAATTTATAAATTTTAGAACTTTACAAGTATATTTAGCTAAAGCATTCATGGATATCAACCAGTTTAAATCGCTGCCGTTTTACATTAAGCTGGCATGCGTCCTTTTCAGCCTTATTGCCTTAGTATATGTGGTGATAGCTGCGAAAGAAATTTTATCACCGCTTATTTTTTCCTGCCTGTTTTCTATTCTTTTATTACCCGCAGCACAGCTCCTTGAAAACAAATTAAGGCTGCCGCGAAGCGCCGCGTCAATGTTGGCTGTAATTACCCTGCTGGCCTGTATCGGCGGTTTACTTTATGTGATTGCCGCACAAATCTCCAGCCTGATCAGCGATTGGCCACAATTCCAGGACCAGCTTCATAAATCACAGCTTACTGTACAAAACTGGATAAGGTCAACTTTCCACATAACCCGGCACAAGCAAAATACTTACGTGGCCAATGCCACCAACAAAGTGATCGCTTCCGGTGGCACAGTCGTGGGGACCACTTTATTATCTTTATCGTCCCTGCTGTTGTTTTTCGTCTTTACTTTTATTTACACTTTTTTCTTTCTGTTATATCGCAGCCTTATCATGCGTTTTCTGGAATCAGTTTTTCTTGACGAAAATAAACATATGGTGCATGACATAATCGAACGTGTGCAATTTATCATCCGGAAATACATCATCGGCCTCCTAATTGAAATGGCTATTGTATCAACAGCGGTTAGTTTGGTATTTTTGGCACTGGGCGTTAAATATGCAATACTATTGGGTTTGATCACCGGCCTGTTTAATATCATCCCGTATATCGGTATTTTTTCGGCATTGGTGGTTAGCGCCGCGGTAACCTTCGCTACCGCACCTACTCCTGCAACAACACTTTATGTTATAATTACGTTGGTGGTCACCCATTTGGTCGATAGCAATATCTTGTTACCTATGGTTGTAGGGTCAAAAGTAAGAATCAATGCATTGATCACCGTACTGGGCGTTATTATTGGTGAAATGATCTGGGGTATTCCCGGGATGTTTCTTTCCATTCCGGTGATCGCTGTGCTCAAGATCATATTCGACCGGATTGAAAGCCTAAAGGCATGGGGCATCATACTAGGCGATGATGAATCAAAGCAAAACCGGTTGGCGAAAACCCCGCGCGCTAAAAAAAAGGCGAAAGTTACGGACGAATAGCGATTTTCAAACCGATTACAACTTTTATCACATCTTAAAATTAATGCTTAAATGTGCCTTTATTTTGCCGTAGGCCATATTTTCAATTATCCCATAAAATAACATCAATATTCCTTTGATTACTAGGAATTTAACCATTAATTTTACTTTGTAAAGTGGCCATTTGATGAATTGCGTTTCATTTCCCAATTAGTGCTGCGCCAGGCCGCCAATTCATAAACCATCCATTCGTTTGATTTTATTGAACTGTTTTATAATTATATTTTATTAATTATTAAAAAATGGAAACCCTATCAGAAGAAAAAATCACACAACTGAAGCAAGCCCTGCGCGGCAGGGTAATTCAGCCACAGGACGAGGACTATAATACTGCACGCAAAGTGTATAATGGTATGATAGATAAAAGTCCTTTATTGATAGCCAAATGTGTTAATATAGCGGATGTTATTACTTCGGTAAATTTCGGCAGGGAAAATAATCTGCTCACAGCAGTAAGAAGCGGTGGTCACAACGGCGGCGGACTGGGTATTTGCGATGGTGGCCTGGTAATAGACCTTTCCCAAATGAAGGGCATTCATGTTGACCCTGCCGCAAAAACAGCCTGGGTGGAAGCAGGATGCACCCTTGGCGACGTTGACCACGCCACCCATGCTTTTGGTTTAGCTACACCCAGCGGCATTTTTTCTACCACCGGTATCGGAGGTATTACTTTAGGCGGCGGACTGGGGCATCTTACACGGCATTTTGCACTTGCAATTGACAATTTGCTCGAAGCGAACATAGTTTTGGCTGACGGAAGCGTTGTAAAAGCCGATGCCACATCCAACGCAGATCTTTTCTGGGCGCTTCGTGGCGGTGGCGGCAATTTTGGCGTGGTAACCTCTTTTGTATTCAAATTGCACGATTTAAGTACCATATATGGCGGACCGATGTTGTGGGAACTGAGTGACGCAGCAGAGGTTTTAAAGTGGTACCAAAAGCTGATCAAAAGTGCGCCCGACGAACTTAATGGTTTCTTTGCCTTTCTATCCGTCCCTCCGGGCCCTCCTTTTCCTGAACATTTACATGCTAAAAAAATGTGCGGCGTAGTGTGGTGCTATAGCGGGGATATGGACAAGGCTGAGAAAGTTTTTGAACCTATCCGCAATTTCAAGAAACCGGCGCTCGATTTTGTTGGCCCAATTCCTATGCCTGCAATGAATAGTATGTTCGATGCACTGATGCCGCCAGGTTTAAACTGGTACTGGAAAGCTGATTTTGTAAATGAATTAAGTGATGAAGCGGTAGCTGCTCATCTGAAATATGGTCCGCAAATGCCTACCCTACTTTCAACCATGCATATGTATCCCATTAATGGCGCAGCCTCAAGGGTAAGCAACAAAGATACAGCCTGGAACTATCGTGGGGCCACCTGGGCAATGGTAATTGCTGGCATTGACCCCGACCCTGCCAATAACGAAAAGATCAGTAAATGGGCTAAAGATTATTGGGAAGCATTGCACCCATACTCCGCAGGCGGCGCTTATGTAAACTTCATGATGGAGGAAGGTGAGGACAGGATAAAAGCCACTTACGGTGATAATTATGAGCGATTAGTGTCCATCAAAACGAAATACGATCCAAATAACCTGTTCAGGGTAAACCAGAACATAAAACCTGCTGTGCACGCGTAAACCCGCCAAAATTACAAAACCTCAATCCCGGCCAGGAATTGAGGTTTTGTTTATTCCAGCCTAACCGCCCGGATTACCAATATCTCCATTTCTTTTGGCTCCGTTGCTTCAAATGCGGGCTACTATGGCCAGTAGGCATCTTCGGCGCGGCGTTGGGGTTTGTGTTGCCCATTTTAGCGCCCCCGGCTTTGTCATTTTTTTCTTCCTCCCTGTAAGCAGAAGGTATCCATTCGGGCCTGTGTATATTGCTATCCATTTTATTTAACTTTATTGAATGTGTTGAAAGCAAGACTGTATAAGCCAAACTTCTGCCTGGTTATGTACCTAGCAAGCGCGAAACTGCATGTTAGGATGCAGTATATGCTATTAGTTAAAGTCAACTTTGGTTATCAAGTAAATCCATAATTTTTGTAACAGCTTCTTTTATTTCGTTTGCACAAAGTGTGTAATAGCCACCAGGTTGATAGAAATACGAATGAAACGGTTCTTCAATTATTATAGTCCCTGCATAGCCAGGTTCATTTTCATTAGCCAAATGGCTATTGTTCTGGTTATAATCAGGTTTATGATCTATGTAAATACGAAACTTAGTGCCCAGGTGCTTTCTTACATCATAATTTTGGCTTACAGGAATAACAACTATGTGCCGAGTATCCAAATTTCCCCCCCTCTTTCATCATCAAAAAAATAATTATTAGTTAATTTATAACGTAACAATTTAGTATATCTTATGATACCGAAGGTAAAATAGAATAAGATGACACTTCATTTCATTTCGGCCACAACAGTAAAAGAGCTTTTAATGTTAAAAAGGACCAGGCTGAACGATTGCAGGAGGTTATTCGCTATGCTCGTCTTTTATGCCTTTTAAAAGCGCATAAATTGCCATGGCGTGCCCGTGGCCCAACGCAAAATCAGCTTTTAACCAGTCAACTATTGCACCGGCTTTTACAGCGGGATTTAGCGCCCCGTTTGTTGTAAATCCTTTTTCCTCGGCCAGTTGTCTAAAATCTGCCGGCCCTTTGCCGGTTTTTTCCCTTATGGTTTTGAGATATCCCTGAAAAGACATAATTATTAATTTATAGAAACTTAAAGAATCATTTGAATTTACGAATTATTTTTTTGAACCTCTGGTTAAATGATTTTTTCTGATTTCTTAATCATGTCATAGTAACCATGAGAATCAGTTTAATCAGTGGTTCAGATAATATTCTTTACTTAAAAAACCCAACCTGATTACTACAAAGCTCATACATCGCAAGCAGCGAGAAACATAAACCGATAAAGGCAACCAGGCTTCTTATCCAATTCATCCTGCTCCACTCCCTCCAGGCTTTTGTCAGTGTGCCAACATCTGAAAGTTCGCCTGTTCTGAAC
>Ga0206898_10191_pt1 | contig 17681 bp, 10 predicted proteins | sample Alteio_BWOrgHeat_50_FD_153237 | JGI IMG/M metagenome (GOLD analysis project Ga0206898, IMG submission 153237) | Enriched cells from forest soil in Barre Woods Harvard Forest LTER site, Petersham, Massachusetts, United States -... | ecosystem: Environmental > Terrestrial > Soil > Temperate forest >...
GCATTGCAGGTATTGTTGGCTATCGTCCACGTAAATTTATACTGTAAACCTTTGTGAAGATTGGTTACAGTTGCGTTTGGGATTTTTGTGCCATGAAGAAAACCCACAGACGGCGGCCCCGCCGTCTGTGTCCATGTACCTATACCAACGATAGGAATGTTACCATTAAGTTGATAACTTGTGTCGCAGGTTTTTGCATTATTCCCTGCGTTAGCGATAGTCGGCATAGGGCTTACCGTAATAGTATACGAAATTGGCGTTCCGTCGCAAGATTTTCCGTTGTAATTGTAAACAGGCGTTACAGTTATTGTAGCAGCAATATTGGTGGTGCCGTTATTAACAGCTGTAAAAGCGGGCACCTGGGTGCCAGATCCATTGGCAAGACCTATGCCTGCCGAAACTGTCCAATCATAGGTAACCGATCCATTGGTAAAGGTAGTGGCGTCATTTACCGGAACAAAAGCTGGTACCTGGTCGCCTGAACAAACCACTGAATTCGGGTTAGAAATAATGCCGATAGTAGGTAAAACAGTTATTGTAAATGTAGCAGACGCTCCGGTGCAGCTTACGCCAGCAGAGGTATAGGTTGGGGTAACAGAAATAGTTGCTGTTATTGGGGCTTTGGTAGTATTTGTTGCAATGAATTGAGGAAGGCTTCCCAGTCCTTGTCCGGGCAGACCAATTAAAAGATTACTGTTCGTCCATGTAAAGGTTGTATTGCTGCCAGGTGTGCTGCCAAAAACAAATGGTGGCACTGTTGAACCGTTACAAACCGTTTGATTTGTCACGGGATTTACAACAGGGATGGGGTTAACAGTAATAATAATCGCCGGTGATACTGATGTACAGGTTGAACTGGTTACTACCCTACGGTAATAGGCAGTTTGAGTGAGGATGCCTGGCTGATAATTGCTGCTTGTTCCATTTGTTATGTCCTGCCAATTGAAATTATTAAAAGAATCTTGCCACTGAAAAGCAAAAGTCCCATTGCCGCCTGTAGGTGTTTGACCTGATATAAGGCCAGGGATACCGCCGCTGCAAATGGTTTGTGTACCGCTAATGACATTATTAGATAAAGCACCCTGCACAGTAATGGTTATAACATTGGATATGCCCTGACACGGTGTACTGAATGCCATCCGGCGAAATTGTGTCGTAGCAGTCAATACGCCTGGATTATAATCGACATTATTGCCCGCCGCTGTAATGTCGCTCCATGTTGTGCCGTTGTTCGTTGACGACTGCCATTGATAGGTATAAATATTATTCCCTCCGCTGATTGTGGCCGTCGAAGTTAAGGTGGCGGCCGGAGTTCCCGAGCAAATAGTTTGATTATTGCCGATAATATTATTTGCAATAAGTGGATTAACTGTTACAGTAATTACCGTTGGGGGGCTTTCGCACCCGAAGCTGTTTGTCTGGGTGACGTAAAAGGTAGTTGTACCAGGATTTGATGTAGTTGGTGGGGGCGGTGTTTTACTGGCATTTTTAAAAGGAGGAGGAATGGTGTACCAGTTCAACGTATTTCCCACGGCGGCGGTAGCCGTTAGTGGTACCGCCACGTCATTTAAGCAATAGGTGTACGAAGTGGTTGCGCCAGGTGCTCTCGGTTGTGGATTAACTGTGATTGTAAATGTAGCTGCTATACCACTGCAGCCATTTACAGGAGTTACGGTTATATGCGAAATTTCTGGGGAAACGCCGTTATTATTTAGTATGAAGCTTGGAATACTGCCACTTCCAGAGGAAGCCAGACCGATGGAAGGATTATCGTTAGTCCAGTTGAATATCGTGCCGTTTATCGAGCTGGCAAAGATAATCGGTCCGCTTGGGGTTCCGCCGCAAGAAACCAATGGACCGGGAACTGTTGCAATTGGCGTGGTATTGACAACTACCTGTTGGCTGACCGTGGTAGTTCCGCATTCGTTTGTTACAGCCAATGAAATGGTGAAATTTCCCGATGAGTTGCAAGCTATAGTGCCTGGATTGGCGGAAGTTGGATTTGAAACCGTCCCGCCTGTAAAAGTCCATAAGTATGTTGGATTTGTAGCCGAATAGCAATTGGCCACCGTAGCCGTGGGGTTGATGTTACTGTATTGGCAAATAGCACCAATCGGGGATATAGTTACTACTGGTTTTGATTTTACAATAATTTGCTGCAACGTAGAAGTAGCGGTACATTGCCCGGGACTAGTTGTTGTAAGGCTCAGTGTATACAATCCCGGGTTATTGAATTGAAATTGAGGGTTTGCAGATGTCGCACTAGTGCCGTTGAGGTAAGTATATCCCGAGGAATTAGTGGCACAGCCCGGATTTGAGTAATTAACTGTCCATTGGTATTGGTTGCTTCCACAGATTGGAGCTATAGAATTATTGGTGGTTTTAACAGTAAGGGGTCCGCAGCCTTCGGTATGGTCTACAGTGAAAGTAGCTGTCGGGGCTGGGTTTATACATATGGTTTGGCAAGCCATATCCGTACCACAGCCACCATTCCCTGTTTGATAACAAATTTGATACGAGCCTGGCTTATTAAATACAACATTAATGTTGGCCGTACCGGTTAGCCAGAGGTCGGGATCTGTGCTCCCGTTAGTATTTCCTAAATTACTACCAGCCGAAAGGGTCCAAAGCTGTTGATTTGGAAGTGGGGGATTATTGGGGGTGATAGTCCATACAGCGGCCGCGGCGGTACATGTCCCGGCTGACACGGAGAGTCCTGGAATACCATTACTTGTAAAGGTTACTGGAGAATTAACACATGACGTATCCGAAGGAATGGTAAAGGACGCCTTCGCCTTTTGTGAAACGTAAATGGGTTCTACAGTAGACAGCGAGGTAGCACATGGGTTTGCGGACTGTAAAGCAGCATAAAAAGCGTTAGCATAACCAGCGCGGGTGGTTTGACCACACGAGTTGCTATTGAAGACATGTGTGACACTTGCAGGCAGGTTGGCCTGCGTATAAAAAATGGGATTAGCCGGATCGTCGCTAAATGTCACCAAATAGGTTGTGCCTGGAGGGTTTTTTGTTGTACCTGTAATTCCAAATGTTAAGGCCTCCCCTGTACAGATAGATGTATTGCCTGGATTTATAAGGGTCCCTTCGGGAGTGCTCCCCACGAAAACATGGTACGTGGCTGTATTCACACAGCCGTTTGGCCCGGTTACAGTAAAGAAAAACGTAGAGTTGCCAATCGGAAAGGGGTGCGATTGGGGTGTCGAGAAAGTCGGGCCTTGCCAACTGGTACCATCGCCCCAATCTATTTTATAATTAGTATTGGTATTTGCAGTAGCTGACAAATTTGAAAAACTTAAGGTTTCTTGCTGGTTTGCGGTGCAGGAGGTAAAATAAATTTGCCCGTTGCTTTCCGTTGTTTTACCGGGGCCGCCTAAATCAGAGCTTGGGAGTGATAACGTTACTGTGGTGACCGAACTCGGCGGACTGCTGCAGCCATTGGCATCTGTAACTGTAAGTGAGACCGGATACATTAAGCCAGTCGCAGTGGGACTACCCTCGTTTGGTAAAACAAAGTTATGGCTCACGGACTGGTTTTTCGAATTTAACTTCGTACCATCTCCAAAATCCCATGAATACGTTGAGAACCCTGGCGGGCCGGTAAATTGGACAGCGCTGGTGGCGCAATTAACCGGTATGTAAGTAAAAGTAGGGGTTTGAAGTTGTGGGTTTACTGTCAATGTTATCGCCGGATAGGTAGTGACAACACCAGTTGCATCAGTGACTATAACAGAATAAGCACCGCCAGCACTCCCTGCCGGTGAATCATTTACGATATAGGTAGATGCCGTAGCGCCATTTATTGCCACTCCTCCTTTCATCCATTGATAGGTAGCCTTGGCAGGGGCCGGATTAGCGGTTAATGTTGTATTTCCTCCCCAGCAAATAACCGTTCCCCCCGTAGAAGTGGTTATAGTGCCCGCCGCAGCCCGCTTATTAAAGAAATAAGAAACCGGCATGGAGTTTCTCGAAGGCTTATCGGTTACGGACAGCCTGTACCCACTTGGCGGAAAAGTTTTGGCAAATAAAATCCCCCCGGTAAATACTATAAGAAGTATAGTATTTAAAGCCGATTTTAGGGAGGTATTAAACATCTGTATAAAAAATAAGGTATATAGGCGTACAAGTATGCGTTTCACACTTGTGTGCTTTTTATCAATTAATTTATTACAGCTATTAAAAATACTATCACCCCAGGGGGGGTATAGAAGAAGGTTTCTTCTGTTAGGTCTGGAAGAAACGCCCGTTAAATAAGTTATCAATCGGTAAGTTATGGACGTAAGTCGCAATTAATTGTCAACCACGTACATAGCGTTATAAAAGTAAATAAATTTAAGTTGATTTTCAAAATAGAATAACCAATAATTTAATTATTAATTTTTACTAAACAGCAGGCTGCACATCGCACTGAAACTAGTAAGTCGAAAAATATCAAAACAAAAAACCTCAAGCTAAAAGTTAAGATCAAACGATCAAAACTTTTAACCCGAGGTTTCTCAAACACTTTTCTTCCGGCCTTTCTGACTTACAACGACGCCATATCTATCACAAACCTGTACCGCACGTCGCCCTTCATCATACGTTCATATGCCTCATTGATATAATCGATATTTATCACTTCCACATCCGAAGTAATGCCGTGCTCGGCGCAATAGTCCAGCATTTCCTGGGTTTCTTTTATTCCGCCTATAAGGGAGCCGGCTAACCGCCTGCGTTTCATAACAAGATTAAAGGCATGTACTTGCGGAGCCTCAGGAGGAACTCCGACCAGTATCATGGTGCCGTCAAGTTTAAGCATCTGCAGGAGGAAATCATATTCATGCTGTGCAGAAACAGTATTTATAATAAAATCAAGAGTGCCTGCTACAGCCTTCACCTGTTCGGGATCGCTGGTTACCACAAAATTATGCGCACCTAATTTTTCTGCATCTTCTTTTTTTGATGCAGATGTGCTTAGTACAGTAACTTCGGCGCCCAACGAAGCCCCCAGTTTAACGGCCATGTGCCCCAAACCTCCTAAACCCACAACGCCAAGTTTATGGCCCTTGCCAACTTTCCATTCCATTAGTGGTGAGTAAGTAGTTATTCCGGCGCAAAGCAATGGTGCAACACCGGCCAGCGGTAGTTTGTCAGAGATATGCAGTGTATAGTTTTCATCAACTACAATCTGGTTTGAATAGCCGCCGTAAGTCGGTTGACCCTCCTTATCACGACCATTATAAGTACCAACCATTCCAAAATCACAATATTGCTCCAGGCCAGCAAGACAGCTTGGGCAATGGCGGCAGCTGTCAACAAAACAGCCTACACCGGCGGTGTCGCCAACTTTGAATTTTGTTACCTGGTCGCCGACTTTAGTGATCTTTCCAACGATCTCATGTCCCGGTACCATCGGGAAAATAGAATGGCCCCATTCATCCCTGGCTTGGTGAATATCTGAATGACAAACACCGCAATAAGTGATCTCTATCTGCACATCGTGCGGACCGACTTCACGGCGTTCAAACTTAAAAGGTTCTAACGGAATATTTGCTTTTGGCGCTGCATAGCCTTTTACAGGTATCATATAGTTTTTGATTTAGTGTTGCAACAAATATATGTGAATTTTAAGGCGAACGGGGATTATTAAGATTTATGAGATTTCCGTGATTCTTCGACACGATCAGCACACGATTGAACACGATTTTAATGGTTTAAAAAGATAACAGGATTTTATAAAGAGTATCTTTAAATCTTTTCGATCTTGAAAATCGTGTCCTAATCCTGAAATCGTGTTCAATCGTGTACTAATTGACATATAAAACAGTTATACTTATTGCTGCATAAATAACCAGTTGAATTTTTATTTTTGCTGGCATATCGTTTTATGAAGAAAACACATTGGTTGCTGCTCTTATCAGGTTTAATTGTTGTCCTAATTATAAATTCATGTAAAAAAAGTGGTGTCAGTGCAATCCATCAACTTTTTATTGGGGGCACCTGGCAGTTGGCGTCGGTGACGGCAAGCTATTATACAGGTAATTCGCTCGATTCCACCAAAATTTTAAACGACAGCTGCCAGCTAACGCAGTTTTTTACATTTACCGACAACACCTGCACCTATACCAATTTCGATTGTATTAGTCAGGCGCCGCCCGCTGCATCCTGGTCATTGGCGTCGAACCAGCTTTATCTGATGACAAATATTGTTTGCCAGGACACCACGGCTGCAAAAAGTTCTATGCCTTTTTCGTATGCGTTTATTTATAACCTCGGCCAATTTTCACTGGTACTGCAAACAGGCGATATTCAGCCAAATTATTCGCTTACCAAAAAGAGAAAGATTATAGAATATGGCTTTATCCGCCAAAAATTATCTGGCGCCGATTAGATGTCCTTCAATCTCCGCTCGCCACCAAACCAAAATAAAGAATAACTATTGTAATGAAAATTTTATATTTGGGTCGCTGTAAGGGATGAATTTGGTTTTATTTTTTTTGTTTTTCTACGCAAAAGATAAACCAAATCGTAGTGTTTGCCGTATTAAAAGTATAAAGCTTTAATGAAAAAAAGAATCGCGATTTTTGCTTCAGGTTCAGGGTCAAATGCTCAAAAAATAATGGAGCACTTTAAACGTAATCCCGAGGCCGAAGTGGTCTTAATACTCACCAACAATCCACAGGCTTACGTATTGCAGCGTGCTGATAATTTTGAGGTTCCCGCACACATATTTTCCCGGCGTGAATTTTATGAAACGGACGATGTAATACGATTGTTAAAGAACCTGCAGGTGGACCTGATTGTGTTGGCCGGTTTTTTATGGCTTGTGCCCGAATCATTATTAAAGGCATTTCCAAACAAGATCATAAATCTTCACCCCGCTTTACTCCCGAAATATGGCGGCAAAGGCATGTACGGTGATAATGTACACAAAGCTGTACTGGCAGCCAAAGATGAAGAGTCTGGCATCACCATTCATTTTGTAAGTGACCAATATGATGAAGGCGAAGTTATTCACCAGTCCCGCTTTAAAATTGACGCGGATGATACCCTGGAATCTGTAAAATTTAAAGGCCAACAATTAGAACATCACCATTTTCCGCGGGTGATAGAGAGTTTATTGAAGAAAATGAAAAGCTAACCCAAAACCTTAGCGTAGGCGGGCTAACATAACTTAACACAATTTTATATTTTTTTATTTATCTCATTGATTGTCAATGCATTTTAAAGTATTTCAATCATTGCCCATCAGTACTTCAGTAAAAAATATCCTGTTTTGCGCTTTAATTCTCCATTAGCCCAGTAATCGAGCACGTAAAAATAAGTTCCGGGTTCTTGCAATGCCCCTGTTATGTTAGAGTGGCCGTTAAATGCCCTGGTCAGATTATCATAACCTGATATTTCATATATCGCCGTTCCGCGCATGTTTATCAATGTTAAACTATTATCGGGGTAATTAGCTATATTATCAATAGTTAGTACATCATTTACCCCATCGCCATTTGGTGATACAGCCTGGTGTATTGTTATCTCATCTATTGTAAATTCCCCGTTATTTGCCGCGTCTTTCACATCTGCGGTCATCGCAGCCGGTTCTTTTGTAACCACAAGGGCGTATGTTTTGATGTTAATGCCATTTTGGGCCGTTACTACAATAGAAATGTTATTGACGCCATTGTTTAAAGAAACAGGCGGAGAAACTGTACCCGAAGGTACTTCTGCACCGTTTACCGTGACTGTTTCAAAAGCATAAACTGTGATTGGGGTTACTGCGATACTGAATGTAGTCCGGGAAACACCTGCGGTATATCTAAGCGTTGTACTTGCAAAAGCCGGGTTCAGTTTGCCGCTGGTAAGTTGCAGGTTAGCAAGGTAAGCATAATCTGATGCCAGTCTTGTTACATTTACCGTATAGGTTTTTGATGTAGTCACATTTTCGGTTACCACTATGGTGATAATATTGGGACCAACTAATAAAGGCAAGTTGGCAGACAGAGAACCGGATACTAATGTCTTTCCGTTAACTGTTACTTTGGCTGCAGGGTCGCTGGCGGTAGGGGTCACGGTAATTGATGCTGTTGGATTGCTGACAGTAGCGGTATAGTTAGTTGTTGCGCCTGCAAAAGCCGGATTTAGGGTACCACTGCTGATTGTCAGGTTTTTAAGATTGGCATTATTGGCGTTGGGGGCGACCGTTATATTGACTATTGCTGTACCGACACCCCCTGCGTTGTAAGCTTTGATTGTGTAATCGGTTGCCTGGCTCGTTACCGTTGGTGTGCCGCTAATAGTGCCTGTTGTGCTATCAAATATCAGTCCCGCGGGTAAAGCAGGGCTAATGGTATAGGCAGCCGGAGCTATCTTTTTGATCGTGTTACCATCGACCACGTAAACATTGTTGGCTGCGTCAACCGCTACGTTAACAGGGCCACTTAAAATGCCGGCAGTGCCACCTGCATACGTCGTTACCAAACCTGCCGGGTTAATCTTCCTGATCGCCTGATTAGAAAAGTCAGCAACATATGCATTGCCCGAAGCGTCAACTGCTAACCCTAACGGAGTTTGAAAAAAGGCGGAAGTGCCTTGCCCATTTTTGAACCCGCCCTGGCAATTGCCGCAAGGTGTTCCGGAACTAACCGCGTTATTGCAGTTGCCCGCAAACGTTGTCACTACACCCGCTGGAGTTATTTTGAAGATCAGGTCGTCAGAGCTATCAGATGCATAAACATTGCCCGAAGCGTCAACTGTTACGTAGAAGGGATTAAAACAAGAATTTTGAGGGGCAACCATAGATACAACACCAAACGGATTGAGCTTCCAGACCTGGCCTGCGGCTATATATATATTGCCGGCGGCATCTGCCGATATTTGGGTAGAACCAAAATTAGCGTTCAGTGTTGCTACATAGCCGCCGGGGATGATTTCTCTTATTGCCTCAGCATCAGTCACATAAATATATCCTGAACCGTCAACTGCTATACTACCTGGGCTATTAAACCTTGCCGCCGTACCCTGGCCATTTACATCGTTGGATGGGATGTTGGCGCCCGCAATGGTGGTTACCACACCCGCCGGGGTGATCTTACGGATCAGGTTATTACCCTGATCGGCAACGTACACATTGCCTGCAGCATCAACTGCCACACCCTGGGGGAGGTTAAACTCCGCGGCGTTACCGGTACCATCAACAGCGCCCGCATTGCCGTTCCCGGCGAAAGTGCTTACTATAGGGACTGTCGCCACCGCGCCGCCCGTGTTTACGGGGCTTAAGGGGGCAATAGCGGTGCCGGGGGAATAGGTTTGAGGGCTCGCGTAGGTAATTACAGGTGCCTGCGCGAAAACGTTATTAAATCCTGTTAACATTAACAGGAAAATAATTACAGGTAGGGGATTTTTCATGTCGGAATAGGATTATTTAAAAGGTAAATTAAAATTTGCAGCGGAATTATTATAGCAGATGTTTAAAGGGCATTGTCACCGTTTCTTAACAGTATTTTAAAGCAGGACAAATATCAGGATGTTGACCCTGCAGCCATTTGGTAAGCTGTGAGGGGGCAGTACACGTTTATCATAATAAACAACGTAAACAATAGCCCAAACGAACAGTATTATCTATAAATTAATAGGTTTGGCCATTGCCAAATTCGAAATATACTATGTATGTATAAGGTAGATAAATATAATATTTAATTATGAATTAAACGAATTTCGGAGAGAAATTTATTATCTTTTCGTCCGGGCAGCGTCTTCACCGGCACCTCGCCCGGACCGCGCTAAGATTGAAAGTTGTCAATTTAAAAGTGTCACAGATGTAAAGTCCATTTATAGGCTCCGCGAAAACAGGAAAGCTTTACTTTTTTGTCTCATCTGTCCCAAACTGGTCAACGAATGGGTATTAACTTGCTGATATTGGTTGTAGTGAATGGCAAATTAAACAGTATGAATAAAGTAGGCTATAGTAAGAATTTTACGCTGGCAAATTTTAAAGCTAATGCCGATCGTTCAGCCATTTCTGCGCTGACAGACAATCCGAGTTCTTCCGCCAACTGCATCAGTAATTTTGTTTTTTTATCAGAGTCTGATTTAATGATCAACATTGTCATACTTAAAATTGGCGATTTTTATTTACTTAAACGTTCATCAAAGAATTCAATTACCGCTAAGGTATTGTCAACCTGAATCGCCCTTAAAAATCAGAAGTTTTGACAATAAAAAAAACTCATCTCTAATCCCCAAACTCTAATCACTAATCCCTACCTTTGCGGCTCAAAATTTTGCAGTCAATGAGTCACCCTGTCCAAATCAAAAATGCTTTAATTTCAGTTTATTATAAAGACAATTTAGAGCCTATAATTCATGAATTAAATCGCCTTGGCGTTAAAATATATTCAACCGGCGGAACGGAAACTTTCATCCGCAATTTAGGGGTTGACGTAATCGCCGTTGAGGACCTAACCTCATATCCTTCCATATTGGGCGGTCGTGTTAAAACACTGCATCCCAAAGTGTTCGGTGGCATACTGGCACGCAGGAACTTTGAAAATGACGAGCAGCAGCTGGCCCAATATGAAATTCCGGAAATAGATCTTGTTATCGTTGATCTTTATCCGTTTGAAGAAACTGTGCGGTCAAATGCCGAGGAAGATGAGATCATTGAAAAGATCGATATCGGCGGGATATCCCTGATCCGCGCGGGAGCGAAAAACTTTAAAGATGTGGTGATAGTCGCGTCAAAAACGGATTACTCTGTGCTTGAAAACATACTAAAAACACAAAACGGCGAAACGACTATTGATCAGCGCCGGACATTTGCGCATAAGGCATTCAACATCACTTCTCATTACGACACCGCTATATTCCAGTACTTTAACCAGGAAGAACCATTGCCGGTTTTTAAAGAAAGCATACAAACCAGCCAGGTTTTACGTTACGGTGAAAACCCGCATCAAAAGGGTGTGTTTTACGGCGACCTTGACGCTATGTTCACCAAATTACATGGAAAAGAGCTTTCTTATAATAACCTGGTTGACGTTGATGCTGCGGTAGCTTTGATAGACGAATTTACTGAACCTACCATTGCTATTTTAAAGCATACCAATGCTTGTGGGGTAGCAACACGCAATTTTATCAAGGAGGCCTGGATAGACGCACTCGCATGTGACCCTGTCTCTGCTTTTGGTGGTGTAATTATCGCAAATGACGAAATTGATGCGGAAACAGCAACGGAGATCAGCAAGATATTTTATGAAGTTCTGATAGCTCCGGCATATACTGACGAAGCCGTTTCGATACTAAAAGAGAAAAAGAACCGTATAATACTGATCCGTCAGCCAGTTGAATTACCGGCCAAGCAATTTAAAACACTGCTTAATGGCGTAATTGAACAGGATAAAGATGAAGTGATTGAAGGTCCGGAACAAATGACAACCGTAACAAACAGACAACCTACGGAACATGAGTTAAAGGATCTGTTTTTTGCCAATAAAGTAGTTAAACACACCAAATCGAACACTATTGTGTTTGCAAAAAATAACCAGTTGATGTCAAGCGGTGTCGGACAAACTTCAAGGGTTGATTCACTAAAGCAGGCTGTTATTAAAGCTGAAAGTTTTGGGTTTGACCTTAAGGGAGCAGTTATGGCGTCGGATGCTTTTTTCCCGTTCCCTGATTGCGTTGAATTAGCAGCAGAGGCTGGAATTTTGGCAGTTTTACAACCAGGAGGTTCGATAAATGATAAACTTTCTATCGCAATGTGCGATGAAAAGAACATCACGATGGTAACAACAGGAGTACGCCATTTTAAACATTAATTAATACAAATTTCACTAATACGGAGGCGCCAAATACTAATTTAAGAGAGTGTGCTTTAACAAATCAGGAAGTAATAATATCAATTTGAATTATTTGTGCAAATTCATGATAACTATTCGTGAACAGGTGTCGTACAATTCGTTTTAATTAGTTTACATTCGTAGAATTCGTGCTCTTATATTAATTTTGCAGCTAATTTTTTCAAATACAGCCAAATGGGTTTATTTAATTTTTTTACACAAGAAATTGCCATCGATTTAGGTACCGCAAATACCCTCATAATACATAATGACAAAGTTGTTGTTGACGAACCGTCGATAGTGGCTTTTGATAGGACAACCAATAAAGTGATTGCCATTGGGCGCCAGGCCATGCAGATGGAAGGCAAAACCCACGATAATATTCGCACTGTGCGTCCATTGAAAGACGGTGTGATCGCCGATTTTAATGCTGCGGAGCATATGATCCGCGGGATGATAAAAATGATAAACCAGGGTAAAGGATGGTTTTTCCCGTCTCTACGTATGGTGATCTGTATTCCTTCAGGTATTACTGAGGTTGAGAAACGTGCTGTGCGCGACTCTGCGGAGATTGCCGGCGCAAAAGAGGTTTATCTTATTCATGAGCCAATGGCCGCAGCGGTAGGTATTGGTATTGATGTGGAAGAGCCAATGGGAAACATGATCATTGACATTGGTGGTGGTACTACTGAAATTGCGGTTATAGCACTCTCTGGTATTGTCTGCGATCAATCTATCCGTGTTGCCGGTGATAACTTCGACTCTGATATTGTACAATATATCCGCCGTCAGCATAATATTATGATAGGCGACCGTACCGCTGAAAAAGTTAAAATTGAGGTTGGCGCGGCATTGCCAGAACTGGCTGAACCACCGGCTGATTTTGCAGTGCAGGGTCGTGACCTGATGACAGGCGTTCCGAAACAGATCATGCTTTCATATACCGAGATAGCACATTGCCTTGATAAATCTATTTCTAAAATAGAAGAAGCGATCTTAAAAGCATTGGAAATAACCCCTCCCGAATTATCAGCAGATATTTATCAGACTGGGATCTATTTAACAGGCGGCGGTGCATTGCTTCGTGGTCTTGACAAACGTGTAGCCGCTAAAACCAAACTGCCTGTTCACGTAGCCGAAGATCCGTTACGCGCCGTAGTCCGAGGAACAGGAACAGCCCTGAAAAATATTGGGAATTTTAAATTTTTAATGCAATAACTCTATTTACGATTTACGATTTTAGATTGACGATTGTTCAGCTAAAATCGTAATTCGTAATTCTAAAATCGTAACTGCAATGCGTAACCTCTGGATATTCATCAGTAAGTACAACGCATTTTTTTTGTTTCTCATTTTCGAGATAACTTCGCTGATAATCTATATTAAATACAATTCGTTTCAAAAGGCCGCTTTTGTAAACTCGGCAAATGATGTTACCGGGAATCTTTATGCCCGCTCGAATGAATTGTACGGATATTTGTCGTTAAGGGAAGTTAACGATAGTCTTGCAAAGGAAAATGCCCGTTTACGAAACCAGCTTAAGTCATCTTTTTATGTTGACAGTACAGGTAAACACAAGGTAACAGACACTATTTATAAGCAGCAATATGAATATATTGTCGCTAAGGTAATCAACAATTCGGTAAACCGCAGCAACAACTATATTACCATCAACAGGGGAAGTAACCAGGGTATTGCTAAAGGTATGGGAGTGATATGTGATAGGGGAATTGTAGGAAAAGTGGTTTTTGTCTCCCCCCGTTTCGCAGTCGTGCAATCCTTGTTGCACAAAGATTCCCAATTTAGCGCGATGCTTGAAAAAAATAAAGAGTTGGGGTATATAGAGTGGGGCGACGACATGAACCCGCACAAAGCTCTGCTGAAAGATGTTTCAAATAATGCGGTGCCGCGATTAGGCGAATTAGTGGTGACTTCAGGTTATTCACTTTTTCCCGAAGGTATACCCATAGGCAAAGTAAGTAACCTGCATACCAAAACCGGGGGCGCTGTTTTAAACATGGAAGTGGCGTTGTCTGTCGATTTTAGCAAACTGCAATACGTTAACGTGGTTGATAATAAATTCGCCAAAGAACAAGAGGGACTGGAGGCTCAGCAAAAAAAGGATGAGTAAGACAATCATTGTTAACCTGCTTCGGTTCGTAGTACTAGTTTTTGTACAAGTTTTCTTGCTTAAGAATATTACGCTCTATAACTTTTCTACGGCATACCTGTATATTCTCTTTATTTTATTGTTGCCATTTGAAATACCCAATATACTGTTGTTCGCGCTGGCCTTCGTGCTCGGGCTCACAATCGACATATTTTATGATACGCCCGGATTACATGCGGCAGCATGTACAGTGCTGTCGTTTGTGCGCATCATTTTCATCAATTTAACTGTTCAGAAAGAGGGTTTTGACAACGAACCTGACCCTACGCTAAGCAATATGGGATTCCGGTGGTTTTTTACTTATGTATTGGTACTCACGTTGTTTCATCACTTTTTTCTTTTTAACCTCGAAGCTTTCAGCCTTTCACAATTTGAATACACATTTAGTCGTTTTTTATCCAGTTCGATATTTACCATTTTTTTAATATTAATTTTAGGGCTGGTATTTTTTAGGAAGAAAGAACGTAAATGAACAGTTTTTTTGAACGTCGCTATGTCATAGCAGGAATTTTCATAACCATATTTCTTGTCCTACTGGCGAGGTTGTTTTATATCCAGATAGTTGATGATCGTTATGCCCTATACGCCACCAGTAACGTGCAGCGCCCGGTTATACAATTTGCACAACGTGGGCCTATATTAGATCGTAACGGACAAATACTGGTTCAAAACGTTCCGTTCTATGATATCATGGTAACGCCTAAACTGGTTAAACCATTTGATACCGCAGAGTTCTGCAAATTATTAGGCATTGACAAGGCAGGTTTTGACAAGCGCTGGACAAAGGCCATAAAACATTCGCCATTTTTACCCTCTGCTTTTGAAAAACAAATATCTGCTCAGGTGTATGCGTCATTGCAGGAACGGCTGTCAGAGTTTCCTGGCTTTTATTCGACACCGAGGTATCTGCGTACTTATCCCGACTCGGTTGCCGCACAATTTTTAGGTTATATTGGTGAAGTACAGGATCGCGATATTAAACGATACGGAGGTTATTATCATCAAGGCGATTATATTGGTGTTACCGGTGTGGAAAAATCATACGAAACCGTTTTGAGAGGACAGCGTGGCATACAAATACAAATGGTTGATTCGCGGGGTAAACAAAAAGGACGGTATGCCAATGGCATGTTTGATACTGCAGCAGTGGCGGGCGAGCGTTTGACTTCTTCTTTAGACATAAGGATCCAGAAACTGGGGGAAGAGCTGATGCACAATAAGGTGGGCAGTATAGTGGCTATAGAACCGTCTACCGGGGAAATACTTTGTTATGTAAGCAGTCCCACTTATGATCCCAATTTGATGGTAGGCCGCGAGCGTGGCAATAATGCCGCTAAAATGTATGCCGACCCCTACAACCCGTTTTTTATAAGACCCGTGCAGGCCAAATATCCACCAGGATCATCATTTAAACCTATAAGTGCACTCATAGCATTACAAGAAGGCATAATAACGCCTTCCACTACTTATTACTGTCCTGGCTATTATTACGCGGGCAACCGCAAAATAGGATGCAATAATTATGAAGCGCACGGGCTTGTAAACCTTAGCAGCGCGGTAGCTAAATCATGCAACGGCTATTTCTCCATGGTTTTCAAAAACCTGATAGATCATAACGGGGCAAAACAAACAGAGGCTACTTTTGAAAGCTGGCGCGCCAGCGTAAATAAATTTGGATTGGGATCTAAACTTGATCTGGATATGCCGGGTGAAGCCAGGGGCAATTTGCCAACCCCTTTACATTACGATAACATTTACAAAAAAGGCGGATGGCGCTCCAGTACAATTATTTCACTGGCCATTGGCCAGGGTGAGTTGCTGGCAACGCCATTGCAAATGGCCAACCTTGAATGTACCATAGCTAACCATGGCTTCTATTACAAGCCGCACTTAATAAAAGCTATCGGGGCGCAAAATGTTATAAAAAAGGAGTACACCGAAAGAAATTATGTGGGGATTGACTCGCAATATTTTGAACCTGTAATAAACGGCATGCAGGCCGTAGTTGAACAGGGCACGGCGATACGTTCAAAAATACCCGGAATTGTAATGTGCGGAAAAACAGGCACCGCGCAAAATCCTCATGGCGAGGCCCACTCCATATTTGTAGCATTTGCCCCCCGCGAAAACCCTAAGATAGCGATTGCGGTGGTGGTTGAAAATTCCGGGGAAGGGGCACATTGGGCGGCTCCGATAGCAAGCTTTATTGTCGAAAAATATTTAAGGGGCAGCATATCGGCACGCGAATCGGGATATACCCCCGAGTTCTTTATGAATGCCGACAGATTGCCCGATCTTACAAATTATAGTCATAAGGCCCCCGTAAAAATGACCCATGCCGACAGCCTTAAGAAAATGAAACAGGATTCCGTTAACAAGCAAAAAGGGTCAAAAAGCGTGCGCGTTCAAAATAAGAAGGACACAGCAACAAAGTATTTAGCGAGCCAAATTCATAAGAAAGATGAATAATCAACGCAGTTTCTTTTTTAATGTTGATTGGGTGACGGTATTTATCTACCTGGCGCTTTGCACTATCGGCTGGTTCAATATCCACTCTGCAGTTTTTGATGATAAGCATCCAAGTATTGTTGATCCGGCTACTAACTATGGCAAGCAGTTTATATTTATCATAGTTTCATTGGTGGTTGGGATAATAATCCTACTGCTCGAGAGCCGGTTTATCGCAGCATTATCGCCGGTCTTTTATATAATAACAGTGCTATTGCTGATGTTGGTTTTGGTTATCGGGCGAAACGTGGGCGGTAACCAGGCATGGATCTCATTGGGTGGAGGGATAAGACTGCAACCCTCCGAATTTGCAAAGTTTACCACCTGTTTACTTTTAGCCAGGTACCTGAGCGGGCCGAACATAAGGGTTACGGAATTACGCTCTTTTGCAGCAGCAGGAGCAATTATAGGCCTCCCGATGCTTCTTATTATGCTGCAGCCCGATACAGGATCAACTCTGGTCTTTTTCTCATTGATATTTGTTTTATACCGCGAAGGGTTGTCGCCTTACTTTTTAGTGATAGGTGGTTTATTCATCGCACTCTTTATAACCGCCATCCTGTTTAATCCGCTTTATGTAATCGCTGTAATTGTATTGTTCACGGTATTGGTGATCCTGTTATTTCGGCGAAACAGGCGTTTGATGCTAACCATGCTCACAGGGTTAGCTATGTGCATTGTGTTTGTATTAAGTGTTAAATTCATTTATAACAACGTTTTAAAGCCCCACCAAAAGGTACGTATCGACATCGTATTAGGTATCAAAAGTGATCCGAGAGGAAAGGGGTATAACGTAAACCAGTCGAAAATCGCGATAGGCTCCGGTAAGCTTTGGGGAAAGGGTTATTTGCGGGGCACACAAACAAAATATTCTTTTGTCCCCGAGCAGAGTACGGACTTCATTTTTTGCACAATAGGCGAGGAGTGGGGTTTTGCGGGTTCAAGCGTAGTTATCGGCCTTTATTTATTTTTAGTTTTACGACTGATAATGATAGCTGAAAGGCAGCGATCGCCGTTTTCGCGCATTTATGGTTACGGGGTAGTTTCCGTTATATTTTTCCATGTGATGATAAACATGGGCATGACCATAGGCCTGGTGCCGGTAATTGGCATCCCATTACCGCTCATCAGCTACGGAGGTTCATCATTACTGAGCTTTACCTTACTGATATTTGTGC